>Ga0210384_10003140_pt1 | contig 19447 bp, 18 predicted proteins | sample IncBWH2MmetaG_FD_160574 | JGI IMG/M metagenome (GOLD analysis project Ga0210384, IMG submission 160574) | Forest soil microbial communities from Barre Woods Harvard Forest LTER site, Petersham, Massachusetts, United States - Inc-BW-H-2-M | ecosystem: Environmental > Terrestrial > Soil >...
GTTCGTGACCTCGCTCGGGGTCGGCGCGCACCTGGAAGCCTGGGGTATCCAACCCGAGAGGATCGTCGAGCTGGACTGGTGGGAAACGCATCAAGTGCCAAATAGGGGTCTTAGCGTTACCGCCGCTCCCTCGCAGCACTTTTCCGGCCGCACACCCAAAAGCCGCAACACGACTTCGTGGTCCTCGTTCGTCATCCGCTCGCCACGGCACGCGGTGTTCTTCAGCGGTGACACCGGCCTCACCACTGAATATGCAGCGATCCGCGAGCGATTGGGGCCGTTTGACCTGGTGATGCTGGAAGTAGGTGCCTTTCATCCCGCCTGGGGAGATATGCACTTGGGTCCCGAACATGCGCTCGAAGCGTTCACGCTCCTCGGCAGCGGCGTCTTCCTGCCCGTGCATTGGGGCACCTTCAGCCTCGCGATGCATGCCTGGGACCAGCCTGCGGAGGTGCTGCTGGAACTGGCTCCCAAGATGGGGGCGCAACTCGTGATGCCGCGCCTCGGCGAGCCGGTAGAGCCCGCGCACGCGGAAAGTGTCGTGCCGTGGTGGCGCAGCGTCGACGCCGCGACGGGTGACGCCGCGGCCGCTCTCCCGCTCACCAGCACACTGCCAAAAGCCATGCCCTGGCCGATCGACTAGCCGTCCGCGGCGCGCTCCCATGATCTATTTTGCCTCGACCTGGGTGATCCCGGTGCTGCTCGCCATCACCCTGCACGAGGCCGCGCACGGGTTCGCGGCGCATCACTTTGGCGACGACACCGCCTGGCAGCTCGGACGAGTCTCCCTGAATCCGCTCAGACACATCGATCCCTTCGGCACGCTCATTCTCCCGGGGCTGCTGTTATTGACGCACTCACCCTTTCTTTTTGGCTACGCCAAGCCCGTGCCGGTCAAGTTCGGGCAGCTGCGAAATCCCCGTCGCGACATGGTGTGGGTGGCCGCAGCCGGCCCCGGCATGAACCTCGTGCTGGCGACGGTGGCGGCGCTGCTGCTGCACGTGGTGGGCTTGCTGCCGGCGGGCGCCGATCAGTGGGTGCTGAGAAATCTCGCCAACGCAATCAACATCAATGTGATTCTCGCGGTCTTCAACCTCATACCGCTCCCGCCCCTTGACGGCGGCCGGGTCGCCGTCGGTCTGCTGCCGAATGTGCTCGCGGCGCCGCTCGCCCGGCTGGCGCCGTACGGGATGGGGATCGTTATCGGCGCTTTTTTCATTCTGCCGATACTCGCCGCGCAGCTGGGCCTGCACCTCGATCTGTTCGCTCAGCTCGTCGAACGGCCGACCTCGGCCATCATCGACACCATCCTGCGCCTGACAGGCACTGGTTAGCCCGCCGCGCACCCTTGTGATCCCCATTCGAGGCGCGCATGCTGCGCGGCGCGCCGCCTGCGGTGCAAACAACAACCACAACTTGTGGGGGACAAATGCAAGCTATTCTCAAGACTCTATTCGTCGGCGCCCTGCTCGCCATCGGCACGAGCGCAGTGCTTGCCGATTCGCCGGCCTCGGACCCCGCGATCGGGGCATGGAAGCTGAACCTCGCGAAATCGAAGTTCTCCCCGGGACCGGCGCCGAAGAGCCAGACGCGTACTTACGTCGAGTCGGCGCAGGGTGTCACGTTAACCATCAAGAACACGGCGGCGGACGGCAAGGAATCGACGCTGACGGTGACTTTCAAGGATGACGGCAAACCCCACCCGGTCACCGGCAATCCGGACTTTGACAGTGTCACCGTCAAGCACGTGGACGCCGGCACGACCCACGGCACCCAGATGAAAGCGGGTGTCATCGTCAGCACTTCGGTACGCAGTGTGTCCAAGGACGGCAAGACGCTGACGTTTGCACAGAAGGGTACCCGCGCAAACGGCGTGGCCTTCGATGACTTGTCGGTTTACGACCGGCAGTAGCCCGTTACCGTTGCATCGGGGCAGGCGGCGCCTTGCGCCTGCTCCTCTCTTTTCCCCGCGCGGCCCTAGCTCGCCTTCGCAACCCCAGAGCGGCGCCGGCGGCTGACCGACTCGAGCGCCCTGAAGCGACCGGTGGCCGTGAGCCCTTCGCGCGCCGCTTGCGCGTTCCACAGCGCGTTGCGGCGGGCAACAAACGTACTCTTCGTCAGCTGTTCGAGGGAAGCGGCTTTGGCGAACAGGAAGCCCTGCCCGGCAACACATCCGAGCGCCAGCAGCGCGGCAACCTCGCCTTCGAGCTCGATTCCTTCGGCCACCGTATCCAGACCCAGCGTCTCGCCCAGGGTGATAACCGCACTCGCAAGTTCGGGGCCGTTATCCGAATTGGTCAGGCGGCTCACGAACGAGCGGTCTATTTTCAGGATGTCGATCGGGAAACGGTGCAGGTACGACAGCGACGAGTAGCCGGTGCCGAAGTCGTCGATCGCCAGCAGCACGCCGAGCGCCTTCAGGCGATGGAACCGCTCCAGGTTCGCATCGGTGTTGGACATGATCGTGCTCTCGGTCAGTTCAATGACCAGACAGCCGGCCTCGAGGCCCGATTCCTGCAGCGCCTGCGACACGTCGTGGACCAGGTCGCCGTGCTGCAGGTGGCGGCCCGAGATATTGACCGCCAGCCGCAGCCCGGCACCACCGGGGATGGCGCCGCGCCAGGCGCACAGGTCACGGCATGCCTGCCGCAGAACCCAGCGCCCAAGCTTGTCGATCTGGCCGCATTCCTCCACCACCTGGATGAAGCGCGCCGGCATCAGCACGCCCGCCTCCGGATGCTTCCAGCGCACCAGCGCTTCGACGCCCAGGAGACTGCGGGTGCCAAGATCAATGATCGGCTGGTACTCGAGGAAGAACTCCTCTTGCGCCAGCGCCCGGCCGATGTCGGCCTCGAGCCGCAGACGCTCATGCAGCACGTCCTGCATCTGCGGCTGGAAGGTGATGTGCCGGTTCTTGCCCGCCGCCTTGGCGTGGTACATGGCGTTATCCGCGTTGCTGAGCAGCGTCTCGGCGGCGGCCTGCGGCGTTGAGAAGGCGACGCCGATGCTGGCGCCGACACGCACCTGCCTGCCGTCAAACGGAAACGGCTGATCCAGGGTCTCGATGAGCGCGTCCGCCAGGCGTTCCGCTTCAGTGGTGGTCGCAATGCCCTCGACCAGAATGGCGAACTCATCACCCCCGAGCCGCGCCACGGTGTCCGATGAGCGTGTGGTCTTGACGATGCGGCGCGCGACCGCCTGCAGCAGCCGGTCGCCGGCATCATGGCCGAGCGAGTCGTTGATGTTCTTGAAGTTATCCAGGTCCAGGAACATGACCGCGATCGAACTGCGCTCGCGTTGCGCCAGGGCGAGCGCGTGGTGCACGCGGTCGCGGAACAGGTTGCGGTTTGCCAGCAGGGTCAGTGGGTCGTGGAATGCCAGCTGCCGCAGCTGCTCCTCGAGCGCCTTGCGCTCGCTGATGTCGCGGAAGTTCAGCGCCAGTCCCTGCACCGCCGGATCCAGGGTGAGATTGCTGCCGACGCCCTCGATCACATGGCGCGTCGTGGCGCGTTCAATGCGCAGCTCGACCGGGCCGACGGTGCCGGACGGCGTCGCCGCCACCTCGGCGAGGAATTTTTTGAGCTTGTCGGCGTCTTCCCCGACCCAGATCTCGGTCAGGCTCTTGCCCGTGATTTCCTCTGGTTTCAGACCCAGCATCCGCTCGGAAGCCGGTGACACGAAACGCAGCACGCCATCTGCGGCGACGATCATGATGACGTCGGAGGCATTCGCTATCAGTGACGCGTAACGCTCCTCGACGAAGCGCGCAGCCTTGCGCTCCCGGACCAGCGCGTCGCTGCGCAGCATCACACCCTGCCGCACCATCAGCATGATGGTGAGCGCGAATACGACCATGGTCATCACCGGGGCCGGACCGCCAAAGTCGCCGTGGCTGAAATACAGCAGCAGCAGGAACGCTGCCAGCATCGCCGCATACGGCAAGGCGCGCGCCAGCGTGTCGGAGGTGTCGGAAGCCTCGCGCGGCGGCGCGGCGAGGGTGCGCATCTGCTCGCGCCCGGCGGCCGCGAGTGGCGCCCAGGCGCACAGGTACAGCACGTCCTGAAACTGTCCCGGCAGGTAGTAGCCGCGCACCTTGGCGAGCGACCAGAGAATATCGCCGAGAAACATGGCCGCGAAGCCACTCAGGATCAGCAGCGGAATGCGCCGCCCGCCCGGGCTGCCGGCGCCGGCGAGCAACAGCACCCCGAACATGAGCAGCACCACGCAGTCGAGAATGACGTACGCCTGGCTCAAGGCTTCCTTGAGGAAGACGACGTGGGTGTGGGAGGTCTCCGGGCGAATTACCAGGAACCAGAAGAAGGCGCCAAAGCCGACGCTGAAGATCGCCGCATCGAGGGTCAGGAGGACCCAGGGTACGCGCACGGCGGCCGCGCGGATTAAAAACAGCGCCGCCGCAGCGACCGTGGGATAAAACGTGAAGTAGAAAATGTCAGCGGGACCGGGAAACGGGTCGCGCTCCAGCAGCCACGAGACGCCGCCGATGACGACGCCGACGAAATACAGGGCCAGCGCGATCGCCAGCAAGGTCCACGCCGTGCGCAGCGGACCGCGCGCGACGTGGCGTGCGGTGGCCGTGGCAACGACGACGCCCGCCAGCGCCGCCGGCGCATCCGACAGCAGCCCCACGTAGTGGGTGATGTGCGGGCCTCCCAGGCCCGTGAGCATCCACACCGCGCATACGGTGACGTAGATCACGAGCCCCGTGAAGAGCGCGTCGATCCGGCGTGGTGTGGCTCCGAACATGCGATTCAAACTGACGGTCCTAAGCCTTCCGGCCCTGGAGCAAGTTGAGCGTCAAAGCGCAAATTTGAAGCTAAATTGCCGGGCCGGCCAGCGAAAAAAACCCGGGCGTGACGCAGTTCTCGCAGGCCGTAAAGAACCGCGTAGTGCGTTCACATCCTGGGGCCGCCGGCATGGGTTCCACGGCCCAAAGAGCGCGCCTGCGCGAGCGGCTGCACGTCGAGCACGCGAGCATTCAGATCGAAGAGGAAGGCGCCTGCGAGACCCCCGCGTGCGCACCGCAGGCCGCCCGGTGTCGACGCTTAACGGCAGCTGCCGTGTGGGTATCATAGCGCCCGCCCTCCTCCCATACGGCGGATGACCATGAGCAAACCCGATGATGCCAGCGCGCGGCCCGGCGCGGCGCTCTCCGGTCTTGAGACCTTGCGCGCCTTCATCAGCGCCGGCAAAGGGCCGCCGATCGCCCTGACCCTCGGCTTCGATCTGCTCGAGGTCGAGCCCGGACGCGCGGTGTTTGGCGGCACGCCCGGGGCGCAGGTCTACAACCCGCTCGGCATGGTGCACGGTGGTTACGCGGCGACCCTGCTCGACTCCGCCTGCGGCTGCGCGGTGCACTCGCAGCTGCGCGCCACGCAGACCTACACCACCCTGGAACTGAAGGTGGCGTTCCACAAGCCCCTGTTCAGCGAGACCGGTCCGGTGCGGGCGGAAGGCACGGTACTCTCGCTCGGTCGACGGGTCGCTTTCGCCGAGGCGAAACTCACGGACGCCAGTGGTCGGCTGTACGCCTCGGCGACCTCGACGCTGCTGGTGATCGAGCAACCGTAACGGCGCGCCCGCGCCGGCTGCGGATTTATAGCGGCCGGGCAGCTTTGGGTCGTGCCACGCCAATGCGCAGCGTGTCGAGAGCCCGCATCTCGGGAGTGTTGAAGACCTGCGGATTCAGCGCATATTCGCACGCCATGTCGATGGCATCCTCACCCCAGAAGAACTCCTCGCCGATCACCAGCGTCGGCACGCCAAACACCCCGCGGTTCAGCGCCCAGCTGGTGTTCGCGCGCAGTCGCTCCTTCACCTGCGGATCACGGAGCGCGACCTGCGGGTTTTCGACTCCGAGCGTCGCGGCGAGCCCGGCAATCACCGCCGGGTCGGCCAGGTCACGGCCGTGCCGAAACGCCGCATCGAGTACCGTCTCCACCGCCCGCGCGTCGCAGCCGGCGGCGATGATCAGGCGCAGCGCCGCGAGCGGATTGAAAGGGTGCGCGGGCGGCATGCGCATGGGGACTCCCAGGCGGCGCGCGCGCCATAACACGAAGCGATAGGTCGAGCGCCGCTTGGAGGGAATCTCGGCGGGCCCGAGCTGCCCGAAGTGCTCGAGCAGGCCCGCGAACAGCACCGGCACGAACTCGACCTCGACGTTGGCGGGCAGTCGCGGAAGCTGACCGAAGGCGAGATACGCAAAAGGGGAGATGACATCGAACACCCACGCTGCGCGCACGGCCTCACCCACCTCGCATGAACTCCACTTTTACTCCCGGCGGCAGCGGCGCATCGGCGGCGACGAACAGGTCCCCAATGAGGGTCGCGGACGCATCGACACTGTAGGGCGCGAAATCCCGCACCCCGGCCGCGTATAGCACCGCATCGTCGATGAAGAAGTTGCCGCTGCACTCGCGCGCGGGTTTGCTGAGGATGACATGCGCGGCATCCGCCACGATATCCGGCTTGCGGGAGCGGCACATCATGGCCTCCCCGCCGAGCGCGAATTCGACCGCCGCGGTGGCGATGGTGGTGCGTGGCCACAACGCGTTGCAGGCAATGCCGGCGGCGCGGTACTCGTGCGCGAGTCCCAGCATGCAAAGCGACATGCCGTACTTGGAGAGCGTGTACGCGAGGTGCTCCGCAAACCACTGCGGGCGCAGGTCCGGCGGCGGGGACAGCGTCAGGATGTGCGGATTCGCGGCCTTCTTCAGGTACGGCAGACAGGCGCGCGAGGTCACGAAGGTGCCGCGGGTGTTGATCTGCTGGATCAGATCGTAGCGGCGCATGTCAATCTGTTCGGTCGGGCTGAGATTGATGGCCGAGGCATTGTTGATGCAGATGTCAATGCCGCCAAACCTGTCCGCGCACTGGCGTGCCGCGGCGATGACGCTCGCTTCGTCACGCACGTCGACCGGCAGCGGCAAGGCCTTGCCGCCGGCGCGCTCGATGTCCTCGGCCGCGCTGTAGATGGTTCCGGAAAGCTTAGGGTGCGGCTCGGTAGTCTTCGCGGCCACCGCGATGTTTGCCCCGTCGCGCGCCGCGCGCAGCGCAATGGCGTGACCTATGCCGCGGCTCGCGCCGGTAATGAAGAGTGTCTTGCCTGCAAGACTCACTTACGGGTTCCTCGGATAACGGCGCGTAGCGGCGTGAACCGCTAGCTCTTGCCGGAATAGTGCGCGTCGAGGTAGTCGAGGATCTGCTTCGACTCCTCATCCGTGATGGGTGCGCCGAAGCGCTCCTTCATCTTCTGGATGCTCTTCTGCCAGCCGCTGCGGTTCATGGCCGGCGCGTTGCCCGGGATGTACTCGACGCTGTGACAGATGATGCAGCGGCCAATGGTGAGATCGCGCCCGGGACCGTCCGCCAGCACCAGGGGTTCCTCGGCCGCCGCCGCGATCCGCGGCGCAGCGGCGGCGCTGAGCCCGACCAGCAACGCGGCGGTGATGAGCGCGCCTTTCACACCACCTCCAGCATCACGGTCTGCACAATGTTGTCGTGATAGCCGGCGGGGTTGACGGTGAGGGTGTCCGGTTGCCTGGTACCATTACGGCTGCGGGCGCGTACTGCGACGTTGACCGCCCCGACGCTCGAGGTGTCGAGCGGCATGCGGAATTCCCGCCACGCGTAGCGTCCGAGGTCCTTGCCGAGCGCGGCATCGCGCCAGCTGACACGGCCGTCGGTTGACACTTCCACGCCCTCGATCCCGGCGCCGTTGTCCCACGCCTTGCCGGCAAGAGCCGCGGCAGCGCCGCGGCGCAGGCGCTCACCCGACACGTGGCTCGTGATCAGAGAGTTCACCAGTATCTCGGTGATCGGCGTCGTCTCTTTGGTCTCCTGGGATGCGAAGCGGTAGCCCGGAAACGCGCCCGTCGGCAGGCGGTAGGCGGCCTTCATCCAGAAGCCCTCGAAGGCCTGCGGCTCGACGCGGATGTCGGTGAGGTGTTTCACCCAGTAGGTTCCGGTCCAGCCCGGGACGACGAGCCGCGCTGGTGCGCCGTTCCAGTGCGGCAGCGGCCGGCCATTCATCGCCAGCGCGATCAGCGTGTTCTCATCCAGCGCGCGCTCGGCGGGCAAACTCTTCACGAAATCAGGTGTGCCCGGCAGCACCGGCGTGTCCGCGCCGTTGAACACCACTTCCAGCGCATCGGGCGCGATCCGGGCGCGACGTAACACATCGCGCAGGCGCACACCGCTCCACAGGGCATTTCCCATCGCGCCGTTGCCCCACTGCACGCCGGGCACGCGCGGGGTGAACAGTCCGCGCCGGTTGCCGGAGCATTGATTGACGGCCGCGAGCTCCACCCGTTCGAAGTCATGCTGCAGCTCGCGCAGTGACAGGGTGAGCGCGGCGCCAACACTCGAGCCGCCCACGGTGAGCCGCCAGCTTGCCGGGTCGATCCGCGGGATCACCGCCAGGTGATAGCGGACGAAAAACACCTCGTTGGCGGTGAACGCTGCGGCCAGATCGCGCAATGGCGTTTCGAAGTTCGGCGGCCGCAGGGCGCGCTGGATGAGCGGCCTTTTTCCGGCCAGCGTGCCCAGAACGTCCTGGCCCTCGCCCGCAGCCGCGAGCGCCCCGAGTGCGCGGCCGGCAAACCAGCCGCCGGCCGCGCCGAGCAGTAGCTCCCGCCGTCTCACATCACGAGCAGGTCTTGCCGCGGGCCGCGCGGCCACCCTGGGCCTTGGCGGCGGCTTCCGTCATGTAAGCACCCTGCTTGGTCTTGCCATACCACTCGTCGCCCTGGCAGTGGTACACGTTATCTTTCGTGTTGACCCATACCTGGCCTGCGCCACCGCCCGGAGCCGCCACCGTGGCCGCCGCGGGGGATGAGGACTTGGTCGCTGCCGCGGCCGCCGCCGGTGCTGCCGCCGCGGCTGTTGCCGGGGCTGCGGCTGCGGCTTTTGCCGGGGCTGCGGCTGCGGCTTTTGCCGGGGCTGCGGCTGCCGGTGCTGCCGCCGCGGGCGCAGCGCCCGCGGACTTGTTCACGCCGCCGTGACCACTGCATGCGCCACGGCCGCCCTTTGCGGCGGTCGAGCCGTCCTTACAGGTCACCGGGCCGGCCGTACTGCTGGAGCTTGCACTCTTCGCGGCCGTGGCAGGGGCCGCAGAGGCAGCGGCAGCAGGTGCCGCCGCCGCAGCCGGAGCTGCAGTGCCCGTCCCTGCCGACTTGTTGATTCCGCCATGGCCCTTGCAGGCGCCGCGCCCACCATGCGCTGCCGTGGAACCGTCTTTGCACGTCACCGGGGCGGCGCTGGCGTCCTGCGCCAGCGTCACCGCCGGAGCGGCCAGCAGCGCAGCCGACAGCAGCGCGCCACAAATCAAACCGTTTAGCTTCGCGACGTTCATCTGCAGTTCTCCTAAGGGACACCGCTTTATTTTGGGGCGCCAGAATACTCCAAAAGCGCGCCGGGGCGGAATCCGCGCCACCGCCGCGGAGCCGCGCGCCGCAAGCTGCGCGTCCTGCGGACGTAGTAGGCTTGGCGGCCCATGAACACGCGCATTTCCTGCCTGCTCACCGCCGTGATTCTCGCCGCCGTGCCCCGGCCCGCAGCCGCCGTGTGGGTGGATCGGGAGGAAGCCATCATGGGGACGCGCGTGTACGTGCAACTGTGGGCCGACGATCCGGACAAGGGGGATGCGGCGATCGCTGCGGTCATGGCCGACATGCGCCGCATCGACAACCTCATGAGCCACTACAAGCCCGAGAGTCAGCTGTCGCAGATCAACGCCCGCGCCAACACCGAAGCGGTGCAGGTGGACAAGGAATTATTCGATCTTCTCAAGCTGTCGACACATTTCTCGCAGCTCACCGAGGGCGCCTTCGACATCACCTACGCCAGCGTCGGCTACCTCTACAACTACCCGGCCCATATCCGCCCCACCGAGGCGCAGATCAAGGCCGCGCTGCCGGCGGTGAACTGGCGCAACATGCTCTTTGATGACGCCCACCACACGGTGCGCTTCGAGCATCCGGGCATGCGCATTGATCTTGGCGGTATCGGCAAGGGCTACGCGGTGGACCGGGGCATCGGGATCCTCAAGGCGCGCGGGATCCGGCATGCGCTGGTGACGGCCGGTGGTGACAGCCGCTTCATCGGCGATCACATGGGGCGCCCGTGGCTCGCGGCGATCGCCAATCCCGACGACCCGCACAACCCGATCAAGGTCGTGACCCGCATCCCGCTCACCGACGCGGCGGTTTCAACTTCCGGGGACTACGAGCGTTACTTTGATGAAAACGGCGTGCGCTACCACCACATCATCGATCCGCACACCGGCCATTCGGCCAGCAAGGTGCGCAGCGCCACCATCATCGGGCCGACCGCGACCCAGACCGACGGCATGTCGAAGACCGCCTTCGTGCTCGGGCCGGAGCGAGCCATGGAAATCATCAACCGCATGCCCGAGTACGACGCGGTGTTCGTGACGCCCGACGGGCGCCTGCTCTACTCCAATGGCCTGCGCCCCGCCGCCGCACGCCCGCCGGGGGCGCCGCCCGCACCGGCGGCTGCCGGATCAGCGCCGCCGCCGGCGGCTACTGTTGCGAGCCCGCGCGCGCAGCCTTGAGCAGGGAATCGATCTCAGCCTCGGCGGCCAGCCAGTCCTCGGCTTCGCGGCCGGGCGCAAAGCCGCGCCGCTCAGCGCGCAGGTAGGCACGCTCGGCGATCATGGCGCGCCGTGCCTCGGCGCCCACCGGGTGAGCGGCAACTGGCGCCGGGCTCTTACGGGTGATGGTACGTCTCACGGCTGGCTTGGCCGCCGGCGTGTCAGGGGTGCGTCGATTGGTCATGCATTTCTCCTTTGCGTTCGGCGCGTGGGCTTGCGCGCCGCGTGGGCCGCTGGGTCCAGTTTCTGCAGGTACTTGCGGAAGTCGCGTCCCAGGTCCGGGTGCCCGAGCGCGTACTCGACCGTCGCCTGCAGATAGCCGAGCTTGTTGCCGCAGTCATAGCGTTTGCCCTTGAAGCGATAAGCGTACACCGCCTCCTCGCGCATGAGCGCGGCGATGCCGTCGGTGAGCTGGATCTCGCCCCCGGCGCCGGATCCGATGCGCTCCAGGTGCTCGAAAATCGCCGGCGCAAGCACGTAACGGCCGACCACCGCGAGGTTGGAGGGCGCCACCGCCGGCTTGGGTTTTTCGACGATGCTGCGCACGCGGCTGGTGAGGGATTTGTCAGCTTCCACGGCCACGATGCCGTACTTATCGGTGTCGCGGTGCGGCACGAGCTCGACGGCGAGCACGCTCGCGCGCTTGGCGTCGTAGACTTCGGCCATCTGCGCCAGACACGCCACCTCGCTCCTGATGAGGTCATCCGCGAGGTGCACGAAGAACGGCTCTGCGCCTACGGCCGGCTGTGCACACAACACGGCGTGCCCAAGTCCCAGCGGCGCCGGCTGACGGATGTAGATACAGGACGCGTAGGAAGGCAGCACGCTGCGCAGCTGCTTCACCAGATCGCTCTTGCCCTGCCGATCGAGCATGGCCTCCAGTTCCGAATCGGAATCGAAATGATCCTCGATGGCACGCTTGGAGGCGCCGGTGATGAACACCAGGCGCCGCGCGCCCGCCGCGAGCGCTTCCTCCACCGCGTACTGGATCAGCGGCTTGTCGACGACCGGCAACATCTCCTTGGGGCTCGCCTTGGTCGCCGGCAGAAAGCGCGTGCCGCGCCCGGCCACCGGAAATACGGCGGTGCGGATCGTCGACTTCGGACTGGGCCTCATCGGCAATTGCTCCCGCAGGTTCGCTTCACGATGGGTTTGCCGCCTGATCGACACGTTCCGCCCATTTGAACACCGCCGGGCGCATGCTGTCCCAGGCGTGGCACTTCGGACAGCGCCAGTACCAGCCGACGCTGTTGAGGCCGCATTCATCGCATTGATAACGCCCGCCGGCATCCCCGATGCGGGTGAGCAGCGCACTGAGTGACGAGGCTTCCGCGGCCGAGTGCACCCCGCCGCCAGGCTCCCCGGTCACCTGCGGCAGGAGCGTGCCGTCTTCCGGCGGCGCCGCCGTCGCCAGCAGCCACGCCACCTGCCGCGGGGTCACCCGGCCCCCATGTCGCAGGCGCTCGCCAAGCTCGTTGATGGCGGTGGCGCTGCCGGTACGGCGCGCGATAGTCAGCACCGCAGGAATGATCTCCAGCGCCAGTCCCGGGGATGCTTCCAGCACCTTCAGGTACAGCAGCAGTGCAGCGGGCGAATCGCCGCCACTTTCCGCGAGGCGCGCGGTGAGAATGTCGGCGCGCGGCAGGTCCGGCTGGTGGTTACGCGCCTGGCGCAGCAGCGTGCGCGCGCGCTCGGCGTCGCCCTGCACCAGGGCGTGTTCGGCGAGCTCGCACAGGTAGTGGGCGGCGATGCGGCGCCGCTCGCTCTGCACGGCGGCGGGCAGCTCATGAAACACCTTGAGCGCCTTCGCCCAGTCGCCCTGGGTTTCGTAGATCCCCACCAGCTGATCGAGGGCAATATTGCGGTATTCGCGCGAGGCGGCGAGCTCCTCGAGCACGCGTTCGGCACGGTCCATGAGCCCGGCGCTCTGGTAATCGAGCGCCAGCGCGAATGCCGCCTTGTCGGCGACCGCCCCTTGCTGCTCGCGCAGGCGCGAGTGGATCGCGATGGCGCGCTCGACCTCGCCGCGGCGGCGGAAGAGGCTCCCCAGCGCGAACTGGATTTCGGTGGCATCCCCGTCAGCTGCCGCCATGCGCGCGAAGACTTCCGCGGCGTGATCGAAGCGGTCGTTGATGAGATGATCGAGGCCGACGTAGTAGTCGCGCGGCAGGCGGATGGTACGCGCGGCGCCATTGCGGCGCCCCAGATACCAGGCCGCGAAGCCCACCAGGATGAAGGCCAGCCCGAGCAGCAGTGGAGGCAGCTCAAACACGCCGCCGACGATATCAGGTCTTAAGCGCTTTAGTCCCTGATCGGCCGGTCGGCGCCGTCGTTGACCCGCTCACGCAGGTCCTTACCGGGCTTGAAGTGCGGTACATGCTTGCCCGAGAGCGCCACCGCCTCGCCGGTCTTGGGGTTGCGCCCCTGGCGCGGTGGACGGAAGTGCAGCGAGAAACTGCCGAAGCCGCGGATCTCGATGCGCTCGCCCTGGGAGAGCGCATCACTCATGATCTCCAGGATCTGCTTGAGGGCGAGCTCCACGTCCTTCGCCGGCAGATGCTTCTGCTTGGCGGTGATGATCTCGATGAGTTCTGACTTCGTCATGCGCGTTGAGGTGCGGTTCCTAGCTGCGCTCGTTGGAGCCGATCTGCTCCTTCAGGAGGTCCCCGAGGCTCGTGCCGGAGGTGGTTCCGTACTCTGAACGGTAGCTCGATACCGCCTCGGCCTCTTCGTGCATTTCCTTGGCCTTGATCGACAGCGAGATGGTGCGCGACTTGCGGTCGACGCCGGTGAACTTAGCCTCGATCTCCTCGCCCACCTTCAGCACCGTGCGCGCATCTTCCACGCGGTCGCGGCCGAGCTCCGAAGAGCGCAGCTGGCCTTCGATGCCGTTGCCCAGATCGATGATCGCGCCGCGCGCGTCGATTTCCTTGACCACGCCCCGCACCACCGTACCCTTGGGGTTGTCGGCGATGTAGGCGGAGAACGGATCCTTCGCCAGCTGCTTGATGCCGAGGGAAATGCGCTCGCGCTCCGGATCGATCGACAGCACCATGGCCTCGAGCTGCTGGCCCTTCTGGTAGTTGCGCACCGCTTCCTCGCCCGGCATGTCCCAGGAGATGTCCGAGAGGTGCACCAGGCCGTCGATGTTGCCCGGCAGGCCGATGAATATGCCGAAGTCGGTGATGGACTTGATCTGCCCGCCGACCTTGTCGCCACGGTTGTAGTTCTCGGCGAACTCCTTCCACGGATTGGCCTGGCACTGCTTCAGGCCCAGGGAAATGCGGCGGCGCTCCTCGTCGACGTCGAGCACCATGACCTCGACTTCCTGTCCCGTATGCACAACCTTCGCCGGGTTGACGTTCTTGTTGGTCCAGTCCATTTCCGAGACGTGCACCAGGCCCTCGACGCCGTCCTCGATTTCGACGAACGCGCCGTAGTCGGCGATGTTGGTGATCTTGCCGAACACGCGCGTGCCCGCCGGGTAGCGGCGCGCAATGTTCTCCCACGGATCCGCGCCCAGCTGCTTGAGCCCCAGGCTCACGCGCGAGCGCTCGCGGTCGAACTTCAGGATCCGCACTTCGATCTCTTCGCCCACCTTGACGACTTCGGACGGATGCTTGACGCGCTTCCATGCCATGTCGGTGATGTGCAGCAGGCCGTCGATGCCGCCCAGGTCGACGAACGCGCCGTAGTCGGTGAGGTTCTTGACCGCGCCGCGCACCACCGCGCCTTCCTGCAGGTTGTCCATCAGCGCGCTGCGCTCGGCGGAGAATTCCTGCTCCACCACGGCCCGGCGCGACACCACGACGTTGTTGCGCTTCTGATCGAGCTTGATGACCTTGAACTCGAGTGGCTTGTTTTCCAGGTACGAGGTGTCGCGCACCGGGCGCACGTCCACGAGCGACCCCGGCAGGAAGGCCCGCACGTTCTCGATCTCAACCGTGAAGCCGCCCTTGACGCGACCGGTGATGACACCGGTGACGATCTCGGCCTTGTTGAAGGCCTCTTCGAGGCGCGTCCAGGTGCGGGCGCGCTTGGCCTTCTCACGCGACAGGCGCGTCTCGCCGGTGCCGTCCTCGACCGAATCGAGTGCCACCTCGACCGAATCGCCGGCCTTGACCTCCACCTCGCCGCGTTCATTCTTGAACTGCTCGAGGGGGATCACGGCCTCGGACTTGAGGCCTACGTTGACGATGACGACGTCTTCTGTGACCTCGATAATCAGTCCGGTAAGGATCATCCCCGGACGGATGCGCTGATTGGCGAGACTCTGCTCGAAGAGCTGGGCGAAACTTTCTGTCATACCTTCACTTCGCACGCCGGTGGCGTGCATGTACTGAACCCTTTCCATCTGGTCCAGGAAAAACTAACGGGCACGCGCGTCCTGCACCTGCCGACCTCAAAAACGTTCGCGTGTCCACAGGCGCCGCGCGGCCCCCAGTTCCAGCACCCGCTGCACCACCGCCCCGACTCCAAGGCCAGTCGAATCGATCACGCACGCGTCGGGTGCAGCCTTCAACGGGGCCACCTGCCGGGTCGCATCCCTCAGGTCCCGCTCGGCTATCTCACGCGAAAGGCCGGCAAGGCTAACATCCGATCCCTTGTCTTTCAACTGCTTATGCCGGCGCAGGGCCCGTTCCTCGGCGGTCGCGGTCAGGAAGATCTTGAGGGGTGCCTGGGGGAATACCACGGTGCCCATGTCGCGGCCGTCCGCCACCAGGCCGGGGGGCCGGGCGAAGGCCCGTTGCCGCTTAAGTAGCGCCGCCCGCACCTCCGGCCAGGCCGCCACGCGCGAGGCCCCCTGGCCTGCGGTTTCCGAGCGGATTTCCTGCCCGACATCCTGGCCGTCGAGCAGCACCAGCTCGCTGTCGTGCGCATCGGCGCCGAAACGCACGTCCATCACTGCTGCCAGCTGCGCGTGCGCGGCCGAGTCATCCGCCGCCAGGCCGGCGCGCTCGCCCGCGAGCGCGACCAGCCGGTACAGCGCGCCGCTGTCGAGCAGGTGCCAGCCTACTTTCTGCGCAACCGCGCGGCCGATAGTGCCCTTGCCCGAGCCGCTCGGACCGTCGATGGTGAGGATGGGACAGTCGGGCGTGGCGGCCATCTGAAACTGCAGTGTCCGTCAAAGCGCTTCGACGGCCAAGCCGACGGCGCGCGCGCTGGCCACGAAGCCCGGAAAGGAGGTCGCGACGTTGGCGACGTCCGCAATTTCGATGGCGGCGCGCGCGCGCAGTGCCGCGACCGCAAACGCCATCGCAATCCGATGGTCGCCGCGACTGTCGATGCTCCCGCCGCTGAAATCTTCCGCGCCCCGCAGCCACAGTCCGTCGGGCAGCAGCTCGTGCTCGACGCCCAGGGTCGCAAGCCCGGTCGCCACCGCTTCCAGCCGATCGCTCTCCTTGACGCGCAGCTCGAGCGCGCCGCGCACCAGCGTCTCACCGCTCGCGCAGGCCGCGGCGATGAAAAAGACCGGAAACTCGTCGATGGCAAGCGGCACCAGCGATTCCGGGACCGTGATGCCATGCAGCGCGCTCTGGTGCACCTCCAGGTCCGCGACCGGTTCCGCATGCGGCGCGCCGCTCGCCGTGCGCGGGTGCACGCGGATGTCCGCGCCCATGCGCTGCAGCAGGTCCAGCAGTCCCGTGCGGGTCGGATTCACGCCGACGTTCCTGAGCAGCAGGCCCTGCCCGGCCGCCAGGCACCCGGCAACCAGGAAGAACGCCGCCGAGGAAAAATCCGCCGGCACAGTCACGTGGGTGCCGCGCAGCGTCTGGCCGCCCTCAAAGGTGATGCTGCGCCCCTCGCGCCCGACCTTCGCGCCAAAGGCGCCGAGCATGCGCTCGGTGTGATCGCGCGAGGGGGCAGGCTCGGTGATGTGCGTGCGTCCCGCGGCGTTCAGGGCAGCCAGCAGCACCGCAGATTTCACCTGGGCGCTGGCGATGGGGAGGCTGTAGTGGATCGCGCGCAACCGCGGGGTGCCGCGGATCTCAACCGGCGGCCGGCCTTCGTGAGTGCGGATCCGGGCGCCCATCATCTCCAGCGGCGCCACCACGCGCTGCATCGGGCGGCGCATGAGGGAGGCATCGCCGACGAGTGTTGAATTGAAGCGCTGCGGCGCGAGGAGGCCGGTGAGCAGGCGCATCGCGGTGCCGGCATTCCCCAGGTCGAGGTTGGCGCCGGGCGCGCTGAAGCCCCGCGAGCCCACGCCATGCACCAGCACCTCCGTCTCCGCGGGGCGCTCGATCGCCACGCCGAGCGCGGCGAGCGCACGCGCGGTGGCCAGACAATCCTCGCCCGCCAGGAAGCCGCTGATGCGCGTGTCGCCGCTCGCCACGCCCCCGAGCATCAGCGCCCGGTGCGAAATCGACTTATCCCCGGGTACGGTGAGCTCGCCCGCCAGGCGCCCGCCCGGCGCCACGTGAAAGCGCGCGCTGCCCGCTGCGCTCACGCCATTCACTGCACCGCCCGGGGGTAGGACCCGAGGACCCGGTAGAGCGAGGCGCGCTTTTTCAGCGCGGCGAGCGCGCGCGCCACCTGCGGGTCGTCGGCGTGACCCTCCAGGTCGATGAAAAAGACGTAGTCCCACTTGCGCCGGTGCGAGGGCCGCGATTCGATGCGCGTGAGACTCACGCGATGGCGCGCCAGGGGCTCGAGCAGCCGGTACAGCGCCCCCGGGGCATCCGAGTGGCTCGCCGACACCAGCAGCGTGGTGCGATCCTCACCGCTGGGCGTGAAGAGCTTGCGGCCCAGCACCAGGAAGCGCGTCGTGTTGTCGGCGCGGTCCTCGATCTGCGCCGCCAGCACCTTCAGCCCATACACTTCCGCGGCCGTGTCCCCGGCGATGGCCGCGGTGCCCTTCTCATCGCGCGCCCGGCGAGCGCCTTCGGCGTTGCTCGACACCGGCACCTGCTCGACGCCCGGCAGATGCGCGTCGAGCCAGCCGCGGCACTGGGCGAGTGACTGCGGGTGCGAGCAGACGCGCTCGATGCGCGCCAGCGCGCCGCCCATGCCCATCAGGTGGTGGCGCACGCGCAGCTCCACCTCACCGCAGATCTTCAGCGGCGAGGTGAGAAAGCGATCGAGCGTGTGATTGACCGTCCCTTCGGTGGAATTCTCGATCGGCACGACGCCAAAATCGGCGCTCGCCGCTTCCACCTCGTGAAACACCTCATCGATGGAGCCCAGCGGCAGCGCCCGCACGGAATGCCCGAAGTGATTCAGGACCGCCGTCTGGGTAAAGGTCCCTTCGGGACCGAGAAACGCCACCTTCAGCGGCTCCTGCTGCGCAAGGCACGCGGACATGATCTCGCGGAAGAGTCGCAGCACCTCCTCGTCCTTCAGGGGGCCGGCGTTGCGCTCACGCGCCAGCCGCAGCACCTGCGCCTCGCGCTCGGGGCGGTAGAAGTCGACCGTGCGGCCGGCGCTGCCCTTGGAGATCCCGACCTGCTGCGCCAGGCGCGCCCGCTCGTTGATGAGTGAATGCAGTTGTTCATCGACGGCGTCAATGCGCCGCCGCACCGCTTCAAGCTGCGGCTGCAGCGCGGCCCTGCTGTGCGCCGCTGGCGCCGGAGCTGGCGGCATGCGCCGCGTGCGCTTGGCTTTAGCCATGCTTGCCGTGCCGCGTGCGCCTCACACCAGGCGCGCCGCCAGCACCCCGTCGATCCTGCGTATCACGTCCAGGAGATCCTCGCCCACCGCCCCGTCGGCGTCGATGAGTGTATAGGCAACCTCGCCGCGCGACTTATTCAAAAGGTCCGCGATGTTGATCTTACGCGCCGCCAGGCAGGTCGAGATCTGGCCCACCATGTTGGGCACGTTGCTGTTGGCGATGGAGATGCGGGTCGTGTTCGGCACCCGCGGCAGCACCGCCTCCGGGTAGTTCACACTGTTCTTTATATTGCCGTTCTCAAGAAAGTCGCGCAGCTGCTCGGCCACCATGACCGCACAGTTCTCTTCGGCCTCGCCGGTGGAAGCTCCCAGGTGCGGCAGGGTTATGACCTTGGGGTGGTCCTTCAGGGCGCGGCTCGGAAAGTCGCACACGTAGGCGTGCAGGCGTTCGGCGTCCAGCGCCGCCAGTATCGCCTCGGTATCCACGATGGCGGCGCGCGCGAAGTTCAGAATGGTGGCTTCCTTCTTCACCAGCGCCAGGCGCGCGGGATTGACGAGCTTGCGGGTGTGCTCGTTCAGCGGCACATGCACGCTGATGGCATCGGCACGCGCGAACAGGTCCTCCATGGAGAGCGCCTGCTCCACGTTCGAGGACAGCTGCCAGGCGCGCTGCACGGTGATCTGCGGATCGTAGCCGAGGACCTTCATGCCGAGCGCCAGCGCTGAGTTCGCCACTTCCACGCCGATCGCCCCCAGGCCCACGACGCCGAGCGTGCGCCCCGGGAGTTCGAAGCCGACAAAGGCCTTCTTGCCCTTCTCCACCGCGGCATCGATCGCCGCGTCGTCGCCGCTCAAGGAACGCGCGAACAGCCAGGCGGGCCCAAGATTGCGGGCGGCGAGCAGCAACCCCGCCAGCACCAGCTCCTTCACCGCGTTGGCATTGGCGCCGGGCGTATTGAAAACCGGGATCCCGCGGCGGCTCAGCTCCGCCACCGGGATGTTGTTGACGCCCGCTCCCGCGCGTCCCACGGCCCGCACACTGGGCGCCACCGGCAGCGCATGCATGTCCGCCGAGCGCAGCAGGATCGCGTCCGGGCGGCTGATAGCGGCGCCGATTTCGTAGCGCTCGCGCGGCAGGCGTGCCAGTCCCCTGGCGCTGATGTTGTTGAGGGTGAGAATGCGGTAGCTCATGGCGTCAGCCGTGGC
>Ga0210384_10003141_pt1 | contig 19442 bp, 16 predicted proteins | sample IncBWH2MmetaG_FD_160574 | JGI IMG/M metagenome (GOLD analysis project Ga0210384, IMG submission 160574) | Forest soil microbial communities from Barre Woods Harvard Forest LTER site, Petersham, Massachusetts, United States - Inc-BW-H-2-M | ecosystem: Environmental > Terrestrial > Soil >...
CGTGCTGGTGCTGCACTGGACCGGCGCCGACGGCCGCGCCGTGCTGACGCCGCTCTATCAGCACGCGCTCTACGATGCCGGGCGTCCGCTCGACGCGCATAAATATTTCCTGATCTTTCCCGACAGCGTCGGTCACGGCCGTTCCAGCAAGCCGAGCGATGGCCTCCGTGGAAAATTCCCGCATTACGGTTACGGCGACATCGTCGACTTGCAGCACCGCCTGGTGACGGAGACGCTGGGCATCAAGCGCCTGCATGCCATCGTCGGCATGTCCATGGGCGGCATGAACGCCTGGCAATGGGCCGAGGCCTATCCCGACGCGGTCGAGGGCATCATGCCCGTGGTCTCGCTGCCGGTGAAGGTTTCCGGGCGAAATCTGATCTGGCGCCGCATGGCGATCGGCTTCATCGAGAACGATCCGGACTGGAAGGGCGGCAACGCCACCACGCCGCCGCGCGGCTGGACCGCGGCCTATGAGCTCTTGCGCCTGATGATCGACGGCGTGCCACACATGCAGATGATCGCGCCCGATGGGGCAGGGGCCGACAGGTTCATCGCGGCAGTGGCGGCCGAGGCGTCCCATGTCGAGCCGATCGACGCGCTCTATTCGCTGAAGTCGTCCGCCGATTACGATCCGGAGCCGGATCTCAACAAGATCACAACCAAGGTGCTGGCGTTGAATTTTGGCGATGACGAGTTCAATCCGGATGTCCTGCAGATTCTGGAAACGCGGATGTCGCGCGTGAAGCAGGGCCGCACCATCGTGCAGCCGGGCGCGCCGACCGCGTTCGGCCACCTGACCATGGCCCAACCCGAGCTCTGGGCCGGCCACGTCGCCGAGTTCATGGACGAGGTGAGGGATTAGGCGTGGTTGTCGCGTAGGGTGGGCAAAGCGTAGCGTGCCCACCCTTCCGAGCACGATGTTGAAGGTGGGCACGGCGCAAGCGCGCCTTTGCCCACCCTGCGAACTGCGTTCGCGTCTCCGGCTCCGCGGTCAGTTGAGCAGCTTCACATCATCCGGCGCTTGCGGCGGGGTCTTGATCGCGATCGCCTTGATGGTGCGGGCGTCGGGCTTGGTGCCGCCATGTGGCGTGCCCTTGGGGATGATGACGAGGTCGCCCGGCTTCACCCGAACTTCCTTGTCGCCGAGCCAGATCGTGCCGGTGCCGTCGAGGATGTACTGGATCTCGTTGGCATCGTTATGCAGGTGCTTCGGCGGGCTGCCGTCCTGGATCGAGATGGTCGCGCCGTCGACCGAGACGAAGGTCTTGTTGCGCATGCCGCCGGCGTTGGCCGGCGAGATCGCGTCGCCTTCGAGTTCGCCGGTGTGGATGATCTGGGCGGTGATGGTATCGGCGGCAAGCGCCGGCCGCATGAAGTGTGTCACGCCGCAGCCGGCCGCAAAAGCGGCAGCGATGGACAGAGTGGTGGCGATACGATTCATGGAAGGCCTCCCCGTTTTACGTTTCTTGTGCCAACGATGCTAGGCCGCGAATCCCGCGCTTGCCATGCGGGTGCGACAAAAAGTTCTTGTTTTGCCAATGGAATAAAGTCGAACGCCGCAGTTATTTTGCAGCGCCGAAGTGCGGTACCAAAGCATGATCCGGAAAAGTGCGTTGCGGTTTTCCGAAAGGATCATGCTCAATCAAGAGAGTCGCCTTCTCAAGGCGGGTACGCTGCATTATGTTGCGCGCCAACCGAACGGAGGAACCCCATGAAAGACCTGATCGGCAAGCTTGCCGGCACCTTGCTCACGCTGATGTTGGCCTCGCCGGCGGCACAGGCCGCAAGCAAGATCACCGTTGCGGTCGGCGGCGGCGCCTGCCTCTGCTATCTGCCGACGGTGCTGGCCAAGCAGCTCGGCGAGTACGACAAGGCGGGCCTCGATGTCAGCCTCGTCGACCTCAAGGGCGGTTCGGACGCGCTCAAAGCCGTGCTCGGCGGCAGCGCCGACGTGGTCTCCGGCTACTTCGACCATTGCGTCAATCTCGCCGCGAGGAAGCAGGAGCTGGTCTCGTTTGTGGTCTATGACCGCTATCCCGGGCTGGTGCTGGTGGTGGCGCCTTCGCACGCCAATGAAATCAAGTCGATCAAGGATCTTGCGGGTAAAAAGGTTGGCGTCAGTGCGCCCGGTTCTTCAACCGATTTCTTCCTGAAGTTCCTGTTGAAGAAGAACGGTCTCGATCCGACCAGCGCCGCCGTGATCGGCGTCGGTCTCGGCGCCACTGCCGTTGCAGCGATGGAGCAGGGCCAGATCGATGCCGCCGTGATGCTCGATCCTTCCGTCACCGTGCTGCAAGGCAGCCATCCCGACCTGAAGATTCTCGCCGATACCCGCACGCAGAAGGATACGCTCGCGCTGTTCGGCGGCGAATATCCGGGCGGCGCGCTCTATTCGACCGCCGCCTGGGTCGCCTCGCACGACAAGGAAGTGCAGGCGCTGACCAATGCCATCGTCGCGACGCTGTCCTGGATCCATTCGCATTCGGCCGAGGACATCATGGCCAAGATGCCGGAGGAGATGGTCGGCAAGGACAAGGCGCTCTATCTCGCTGCACTGAAGAACACCATCCCGATGTATTCGGAGACCGGCAAGATGGACCCGAAGGGGGCGGATGCCGTGCTCGCGGTGTTCAGCGAGGGCTCGCCGGAAGTCGCCAAGGCCAATATCGACGTCACCAAGACCTACACCAACAAATATGTCGATGAGGTCAAGAAGACGACGGGGATGAATGACAAGTAGCGCGGTCATTCACCGCGTCACGGCGCTCGATCTCAAGGTGGAGGCTTGGCCGTGGCCCTGGGCCGCGGCCGAGCGCGCGCGGATCGATGCGCATTTCGACGAGAGGCAGCGCGAGCGGCCGAAGCTGTGGAACGGCCGCGTGCTGCTCGCCCGTGACGCCAATTTTTCCGCCGGCACGCTGTCGTCGGTCTATTTCGAGACCGATTTCGCGAGCCTGCTGGCCTGGCGCGACTGGGGCTTTCCCGACAGCGGCGTGTTCAACGGCTTTGGCATGGGCGCGCTACGCTCCGCCGACGGCGCTTTCGTGCTGGGCGAGATGGCCGGCGATACGTCGAATGCCGGGCGCATCTATTTTCCGGCCGGCACCCCTGATCTCGATGACGTCACCGACGGCAGGCTCGATCTTGCAAACAATGTGGCGCGGGAAATCGAGGAGGAGACGGGGCTTGCACCTACCGACTATCGCCCCGCGCCACATTGGGACTGCGTCGTGCTCGGCGCCTCCGTCGCGATCATGCGGGTGCTCGATGTCGACATGCCGGGCGAGGCGCTGAAGGCGCGCATCGAAGCCAACCTGGCGCGGCAGGAACATCCGGAACTGTCGCGCATTCACCTCGTGCGCACGAGGGCCGATTTCCGCCCCACCATGCCGCTGTTTGTGACGGCGTTTCTGGAGAGGCAATTTGATGCGTGATGTTGCCAGCCGTCGTCATTGCGAGGAGCGAAGCGACGAAGCAATCCAGACTTTCTTCGCGGATACATTTCAGGATTGCTTCGCTTGGCTCGCAATGACGACGTAGAGAGTGCCGCAAGTGGAAAGCACGCCATGACCAAAAAACCAACCTCCCTCGCCGCCGAGCTCACTCCCTTCATCACGCCGTTCCGCATCGACGGCTCGCGCAAATTCCACCTCGCTTCGCAAAAGACCGGCGAGAAGGGCGGGCTCGACAAGGCCGAAGGCGAGAAGATCATCGAGGCCAATCGCAAGCGCCTCAACGATTTCCAGGAAAAGCTGTACGCCCAGGACCGCTGGTCGCTGCTCATCATCTTCCAGGGCATGGACGCGGCGGGCAAGGACTCCGCCATCAAGGCCGTGTTCGACGGCGTCAATCCGCAGGGCTGCGAGGTCACTTCCTTCAAGCAGCCGACAAGCCACGAGCTCGATCATGATTTCATGTGGCGCAGCACCATCGCGCTGCCCGAGCGCGGCCGCATCGGCATCTTCAACCGCTCGTATTATGAAGAGTGCCTGATCACGCGGGTGCATCCCGCCGTTCTCGCCACGCAGAAGATTCCGTCAAAGCTGGTTACCAAGAACATCTGGCGCGAGCGCTTCGAGGACATCGCGGCTTTCGAGCGTTATCTGTCGCGGCAGGGCACGGTGATCCTGAAATTCTTTCTCAATGTCTCCAGGAAGGAGCAGCGCGAGCGCTTCCTCGACCGGCTGGAGCAGCCGGCGAAGAACTGGAAGTTCTCGATGAACGACATCTCCGAGCGCGGCTATTGGGCGCGCTATCAGGCGGTGTATCAGGACATCGTCCGTCACACCTCGGCGCCGCATGCGCCGTGGTTCGTGGTGCCGGCCGACCACAAATGGTTCGCGCGGGTGGTGATCGGCTCGGTGATCGTCTCGGCTCTCGACACCCTGAACCTGCGTTTCCCCCGCGTCGACAAGGCCTCGCAGGAGGAATTTGCGAAGGTGCGCGAGGCGCTGGAGCAGGAAGGCAGTCGCGGCCCGCGCAAGGCGGCCACGGGCAAGCAAGCCAAAGACAAGCTGGCCCAAGACAAGCAGGCCCAAGACAAGCAAGCCAAAGGCGAGCAGGTCAAAGACAAGCAAGCCAAAGGCGGGCCCGCCGAAGGCAAGCAAATAGAGAGCGCCGCGAAGTAGGCGCGTTTCCCCGCATTTCAGCGATAATCCGGGTATGCCGGCCGTCCCTGTTACGGCTGTAACCCGAAAAATCCGCGACGAAATCATTTCGTATCGCGCGGCCGATTATTTCCGCCTCGCTCTGCCGATCCGGAAGAGCAGGCCGCCGCGGTCTATTGCGGCCGGCCTTGCACATTTCACAAGCCGCATCCGCCCGCCACGGGCAAAACAAATTCTGGATATGTCCCATGTTCGATCTGCTCTATCCCGCGACCTCTATTCTCACGACCATTTTGCTCTCCTGGTCAGGCTTTCGTGCCTGGCAGGCCAAAAACCCTTTCCTGAAATGGGGTGGCGCGGGCCTGTCGGCCCTGCTGTCCACCGCGACCACGTTGATCAGCATTGTGCTGATCGTGGGCTCGCTCAAGGCTCACGGCCGCAGTGCGCCGACTCCGATCATGCATGTCGAAGGCACGCCGGCACAGGTCCGTCGCGGACAGGCCATCTCCGACAGCTTTTGCGCCGCATGCCACTCCAAGACAGGCACGCTCACGGGCGGCGTCGACATCGGCGAGCATTTTCCCGTCGACGTCGGATCGCTCGTCTCCGCCAATCTCACGCCCGCGGGAGATCTCAGGCATTGGTCGGACGGCGACATCTTCCGCGCCATCCGCAATGCCGTCGATCCCCAGGGGCATTGGCTGTTCGTCATGAGCATCACCAATGCCAGCCGGCTCAGCGACGAGGATACGCGCGCGCTGATCGCTTATCTGCGCAGCGTGCCCGCAGCCGGACAGCCCACGCCGAATCCGCCCGACCGGATCAGCGGGCTCGGGCTGTTCTTGCTAGGCGCCGGCGTGCTGCCAACCGGAAAGCCGGTAACGAACGCACAGGTCACCGCGCCGCCGCTGGAACCCACCGCGCATTATGGCGAATACATCCTGTCGTATCAGGATTGCCGCGAGTGCCACGGCAAGGATCTGTCGGGCGGTGTGCCCGGCCAATTGCCGCCGCTCGGTCCCGATTTGCACGTCGTCAAAGACTGGACGTTCGAGCAATTCCGGACGGCGCTCCGCACCGGCGTCGATCCCTATGGCCATGAGCTCGGCAAGCAGATGCCGTGGCAGCCGATCGGAAAGATGAGCGACGACGAGTTGCGCGCGATCTTCGAATATCTGGCGCAGCTGCCCAAAACTTGAATCTGCATGAGCTCAGTGGAGGCACACGTTTGATTAACCAAACTGTGTCTCCACAATTCGGGTGGCTGTGGTGTTCGCGCCACACCAAATTAACGCCCTGTTGCATTGTCGGTGAGAGGTTCGCGCTCGCAAAGTTCGCCTTGGGACGGATCGTTTCATTTAACGGGGAGTAGTCATCATGAAGAAGTTGGTTATCGCTGCATCGCTTGTTGTGTTTGGTACCACCGCTGCTTCGGCCGCTGATCTCGCGCCGAGCTATTACAAGGCGCCGCCGCCGATGCTTTCGCCGCTGTATAACTGGAGCGGCTTCTACGCCGGTATCAACGGCGGCTGGGGCACGAGCCACAATTGCTGGACCCGCACGGCGACCGCCGGCGCTGCCATCCTTCCGGTCTCGGAAGGTTGCCATAACGCCTCGGGCGGCACGGTCGGTGGCCAGATCGGTTACCGCTGGCAGGCTGGTCCTTGGGTGTTCGGCCTGGAAGCCCAGGGCAACTGGGCTGACTTCTCGGGCTCCAACCCCAGCCTGCTGTTCGGCGGCCTCGCCACCAACCGCACCAAGATCGACGCCTTTGGCCTGTTCACGGGCCAGGTCGGCTACGCCTGGAACAACGTGCTGGCCTATGTGAAGGGCGGCGCTGCCGTCACCGACAACCGTTACGACGGGCTTTCGACGATCGGCGGCTTCGTGACCGACACCGCCGGCAGCAACACCAAATGGGGCGGCACGGTCGGCGCCGGCATCGAATATGGCTTTGCTCCGAACTGGTCGGCCGCGGTCGAATACGACCACCTGTTCATGGGCAGCGACAATTATGCCTTCAACACCGCGGGCCTCGCGACCCGCAACGAGAGCATCAAGCAGGATGCCGATCTCGTCACGGTGCGCGTCAACTACCGCTTCGGCGGCCCGATCGTCGCCCGCTACTGAGATTTGCTCTCTTCGAAATGACGAAAGCCCCGCTCACGCGGGGCTTTCTTTTTTAGCTCCTTCCTTCTCCCTCTCCCCGCTCTCTTGTCCGCCGAAGCTTCAGCGAAGGCGGATAGCGGGGAGAGGGTTGGGGTGAGGGGCTGCTTCCGTGCAAACGGTTAACCGATCGGCATCGCCACGAAGTGGGTGTTGTCGGCGCTCTTCACCCGGATCAGCACGTCGTGCTTGCCGCCGGACTTGGCGTCCGACAGGGCGCCGCGCAATTCGCCGGCCGAGCTGACGCTCTTGCCGCCGACGTCGAGGATGACGTCGCCGGACTTGAGGCCGTGCTCGGCTGCGGGGCCTTCCGGATCGACCGCGGTGATCACCACGCCCTTGCTGCCGGCGCCCGCGACGTCGCTCGCCGGGGCCACCGAAATGCCGAGATGCGGCGCCGAGCCATTGTCCATGTCGCCGGCCTTGGCCTGCTTCTCGGGCTGGTTCGGCATCTTGGCAAGCGTCACCTCGATGCTCTTCTGCTCACCCTTGCGCAGGATGTCGAGCTTGGCGGTCGAGCCCGGCGCCATCACCGAGATCTCGCGTGCCAGTGTGCGCGAATCCTTGATCGGATTGCCGTTCACCGCGGTGATGACGTCGCCGGCCTGCACGCCGGCCTTGGCCGCGGGCGTGTCCGGCTGGGCCTCGTCGACGAGTGCGCCCGACGCATTCTTCATGCCGAGGCTTTCGGCGATGCCTGACGTGACCGGCTGCACCTGCACGCCGATATAGGCGCGCGTCACCGAACCCTTATCCTTGAGCTGGGCCACGACCATCTTCACGGTGGCAGCGGGGATGTCGAAGCCGATGCCGACAGAGCCGCCGCTCGGCGAATAGATCGCGGTGTTGACGCCGATCACATTGCCTTTGGTGTCGAAGGTCGGTCCGCCCGAATTGCCCTTATTGATGGGCGCATCGATCTGGATGTAGTCGTCATAGGGGCCGGAGCCGATATCGCGGCCTTCCGCCGAGATGATGCCGGCGGTGACGGTGCCGCCGAGGCCGTAGGGGTTGCCGACCGCGACCACCCAGTCGCCGATCCGCGGCGTCTCGGTCTCGAAGTCGACATAGGCGAAGTCGCTCTTGCCTTCGACCTTGATCAGCGCGAGGTCGGTCTTGGCATCGGTGCCGATCACCTTGGCGGTGTAGGTCTTGCCGTCATCGGTGGTGATGTCGACGGACTTGGCGTGGTCGACGACGTGGTTGTTGGTCACGGCATAGCCGTCGGCGGAGATGAAGAAGCCGGAGCCGACGCCGGTGACCATCTCATGATGCGGCATGCGGCGGCCCGGGCCGTTCTCGGAACCGTATTGGTGGAAGAATTTCTCGAAAGGCGTGCCCTCGAAGGGCGACATGTCCTGACCCTGACCCTGGTCCTTCATCTGCGGCGCGTCGGAATCCGCATCCGCGCTCTGGTCGATCTTGACCCGCACCGAGATCACGGCGGGTTTCACCTTGCTGATGAGGTCGGCGAAGCCGACGGGGCCGGATTGGACCTGCGTCGGCGCAGCGAAGGCCGGCTGACCGAGCTGGCCGGATACCAGTCCGCCGCCGAGCACCAGCGCGGAGCCGATGATGGCGACCGAGCCGAGCAGGGCGAAGCGCCGCGCGGGCAGAATCCGGCGACGCGTCTCGTTTGTTGCTGTCATGAATTTCTCTCCAAGGGGGTTAAGCCGTTGTGGCTTGCTGGAGAGCTAACGCACGGCGCATTACGAGGCGCTGTCGGGAAAATTAAGATGTCCTGTCGTGCGCGTTAATTCGACGTAACGCGCGCGCGTTTGTCGCACCTGACATTTCGACTTTGGTCTGATGAAGGCCGCGCGGCACGCGGCCTTTTCGCTCATGCCTCTTCCGGCCGCGACCAGGGCGTTTTCGTCTTGCTGAATTCCGACCAGGCACCGCGCAAACGCTGCTCCGAGCCGACCATCGCGTGCGCCTGCCAGCCTGCAATGGCGGCGCGCGCATTGGCGCCTTCGAGGCACTCGCCGCCAATCCCCGAAAGCAGCGAGGCCGTCGTCGCCATGTCGTTGAAGGAACCGAGCTCTTCCTGCAGCTCGGCGAGCTTCTGCGAATAACGCCGCGCCGGCTTGCCGAGGTCGTATAGCGGCAGCAGGAACTCGACGACATAGCGCAGCTTCTTCACGGCAAGCCGCAGGTGATGCCGCTCTGGGGCGGTCTGCGATTTGAAATGCTTGCCGCGCTTGAGCACCTTGCCGTGCTGTGCCGAAAGCATGCGATGCGCGAAATTGGTGGTGGGCTCGGCGAGCTGCCCGAGATTTTCGGGCGGGACGTCGCTGCGCCAACCGCGCGCTTCGATCCAGCCGCCGAGGCCGATGATGAACGCGGCGCAGCGGCGGTCGTTGAGCACCATGCGCACCTTGTTGTAGGCGGCCGAGCGGCGCTTCTCGGCGATATCGCCGAGCGCTTCGAAGCCTGCAATCGTCGGACAGCCCTTGGCGATGGTCGGCAGCGTCTCGGTTTCGAAAATGTCCCACTCGCGCGCGGCGGAGAGATTGTGCGCGAACCAGCGCGCGTCCGTGCGCAGCTGCTCGAGCCGGCTCAGCGAGCCTACCGAGCGCATCAGGTCGAGTGCTGCGCGCAACCGGCGCAGCGAGACGCGAAGCTGATGGATACCATCAGGGTCGCGGCCGTCCTCGGCGGCGGGGATGGCTTCGAGCAGATGCTTGAGGCAGGAGCGCAGGATCGTGGCAAAGGCGTCATCGAGCGCAACGGTCGGATCAAGGCGCAGCTTCGCCGGCCGTTTCGCCGACGGCGGCGTGTCGGCTGCGAGGTCGAAGCCGCGCGCGGACTTGGTCCGGATCGAAGGCCGCACCTCGCCGTGTTCGCATAGTCGCAGTGCGAGCTCGTGGATGGCGGAAGCGCTGCCGCTTTTCAGTTCCAGCTCGATCTCACTGACCGGCATCGAGCGATCGCCCGCTTTGATCACGCCATGGTCGAACGCGATTTCGACTGTGCCCGACGGCAGCTCCAGCATACGTTGATGCCGGCGGATGTCGGCGGTGAACACCGGTTCGATGCGCGAGCTCTCGATCTCGGTGCGAAGCTTCTCCGGAATGAAAGGCATCGCCAGCGCGAGATCCGGCGCCATCGACGCGACGCTGGCCTCCCACTCGCCGCGGCGAAGCGGATCGTCGCGGAACTCGGCCTTCACGGTTTGCACGAAGCGCGCGCCGTTCTGCCGGACGCGCAAGGTCAGTCCGTTGCGCCACAGCGTCCGCTCGGGCGTATCGTAGTAGACCGATTTGAGATGCTTGCGCGCGCCCTTGTTGCGCGCGTTCGCGGTGACGACCGGCGCGTCGTTGAAATCGGCGAGGCTGTCGGCATCGACCAGAAGCTTGAGCTCGATCTCGACGCCGGCGGGTTCGGCTTGTGCCGGCGCTGCGGGCGCGGCCGCGGCCTCGCCTTGCTGGGCGTCAGGCGCCGGAATTTCGCCGGGATTGGCTGGCTCTTGAGTGAGGAGCGTGGCTGGAACTTGAACGTTTGCAGCCGCGGAAGTTTCAGTGCCCTTCTTGACTTGAAGGGTGAGGTCGCTGGTGGGACCAGCGACAGCGCGAACACCGGCCGTCGCCAGTGTGGTCGCAGTGGAATCGGACATTATTGTTCTGTAACAGTTTGATGACAGTTGGGTAACATATAACCGACTCTATCGGAAAACGGAAGGAACGAGAGCGAGAATGCAACTTCGTTCGGAATCACATGTGCGCAACTCCAATTCATGAAGTAATTCAATCCTGTTCGAGTCGGGTGGCGTGGCTAACCGAAGCCAATATGCTCTAAACGAAACTGGAACTGCGCACCGGTACAGCGGTATTGCGATGCGAGGGGTGAATGATTTGCTGAAATTCGCGCGAGCCGCGCTCTCTTTGATCGCGATGTCCTTGCTGCTTGTACATGCGGCGCCGGCCGCTGCGGAGCAGCCCGCTGAACTGATCTCGAGTTTCCGCCTCAAGCACGGAGAAGTGCGCGTTGTCCGCGACGCGACGCTCGATGGCATCGCGCTGGCGCAAGCGCGCGCGATGGCGGAGAAGGATGAGCTCAGCCACGAAGTGCTGGGCTCGTTCTCCTCACGCATATCGCCTTCGCGCGCGGGCCGCGCCGCCGAGAACATCGCCTACGGCTACGACACCTTCGACAAGACGCTCGATCAGTGGATCGCTTCCAGTGAGCATCGCAAAAACCTGTTGCTGTCCAAGGCCACGCGCGTCGGCATCGCGAGCGCAAAGGACAAGAGCGGCAAGCGCACCTATTGGGCGATGGAAATCGCGGGCGACTACGAGCCGAAATCTCCGAAGGGCGGCAGGGCGATCGCCGACGCCTCGAAACAGGGACCGCTGGTGAAGCGCGAAGTCACGACAACGACCCGCCGCAAATCCAGCGATTGTCACATCAAGCTGCTCAGCCTCTGCATCTAGCGTGCCGTCGGCGAGCCATCAAACCGGGAGCTCAATTGGCCAACTGGATCGAGCACGCCATTCTCTGGCACATCTATCCGCTCGGCTTTGTCGGCGCCGAGCGCGAGGCGGCGGCGTGTCCGCAAGTTCAGCATCGACTTGGCCAAATCACGAACTGGCTCGACTACGCCGTCGACCTCGGTGCCTCCGGGCTGCTGCTCGCGCCGATCTTTGCCTCTTCCACGCATGGCTACGACACGGTGGATCATTTCGAGATCGACCGTCGGCTCGGCGACAGTGCGGATTTCGATGCGCTGGTGAAGGAGATGCGCCGCCGCGGCCTGCGCCTGGTCCTCGATGGCGTATTCAATCACGTCGGACGCGAGCACCCCACGTTCCAGCGCGCGATCGCCGGCGGGGCGCAATCGAAGGAAGCGAAATGGTTTCGCATCACCTGGCCGCAGGCGGGGAAGGGCGGCGAGCCTGATTACGCGACCTTCGAAGGCCACGAGCAGCTCGTTGCGCTCAATCATGCCGAGCCTGAAGTCGCCGACTACGTCGCGCGGGTGATGAACGACTGGCTCGACCGCGGCGCCGATGGCTGGCGGCTCGATGCCGCCTACGCCGTGCCGCGCGAGTTCTGGCGCAATGTGCTGCCGCAGGTGCGCGCGCATCATCCCGACACTTATATCTTCGGCGAGGTGATCCATGGCGACTACACCGCCTTCGTGCACGAGAGCGGTGTCGACGCGGTCACGCAATATGAATTGTGGAAGGCGATCTGGAGCTCGCTCAACAGCGGCAATTTCTTCGAGCTCGCCTGGTCGCTGAAGCGCCACAACACCTTCCTCGAAGCCTTCGTGCCGCAGACTTTCATTGGCAATCACGACGTCACCCGCATCGCAAGCCAGCTCACCGACGAGCGGCATCTGGCGCATGCGCTGGTCATTCTGATGACCTCAGGCGGCACGCCCTCGATCTATTCCGGCGACGAGCAGGCATTCCGCGGTATCAAGGAAAGCCGCGCCGGCGGCGACGACGCCATACGCCCCGCCTTTCCCGCGACACCCGCCGCGCTCGCGCCGTATGGCTGGCCGGTCTATCGCCTGCATCAGGAGGTGATCGGGATAAGGCGGAAACATCCCTGGCTCCATCGCGCGCAAAGCTGCGTGATCGAAATCCGCAACACCGATCTCTTGTATGAGGCGTTCGCGGACGACAAGCGGCTCTGGGTCGCGCTGAACATTGCGGATACGCCGGTGACGCGTACGATCGACGGTGCGGCCGAAAAGCTCGCTGGCAATGTCTCCGCGAGTCAGAACAACGGCAAAACCGAGCTGACGCTTCCGCCGCACGGTTGGGGTATCTTGGGTTAGGGCTTGGTGAAATGAAGTGAACTGAGTCCGCAATGTCGGTGCACCTCTCCCCTTGTGGGAGAGGTCGGATTGCATCGTCAGATGCAATCCGGGTGAGGGGTCTCTATCCACAAACTCGCTTTCGCATCCGCGGATAGAAACCCCTCATCCGGCGGTTCGCGCCACCTTCTCCCACAAGGGGAGAAGGGAAGAGCTTGCGGCATCGATCTATTTGCTCTCGCCCGCGACGAACAGCAGGAACGAGCGCCCCGGCACCTTGTACACGCTGTCGAAGTCGAACGTCGCGCCGGACGCATCCTCCGGATTATTCGTATCCAGCAGCAATCCCCATCTCGGCCCGGCGCTGGTATGCGGCAGCTTGAAATCCACCTCGCCTTCATAGCTGTTCATGATGATCAGAACGCTGTCGTCCTCGCCATAGCGCTTGATCGCGGTCTTGCGGCAGCGGCCGTCGAGGATCATGCCGATGCACATCGCCCAGCCGTTGGTCCAGTCGGTCTCCTTCATCTCGGCGCCACTAGGATTGATCCAGGTGACATCACGGATGTCGAGCGCCGCATCGTGCTCGCCCGTCAAAAAGCGGCTGCGGCGCAGGATCGGATAGTCGCGTCGGAGCTGGATCACGCGCTTGACGAAGGTGAGCAGCTTCTGCGCGCTCTCGCCCAAATTCCAGTCGAACCAGGAGATGTCGTTGTCCTGGCAATAGGCGTTGTTGTTGCCCTGCTGGGTGCGACCGAACTCGTCGCCGCCGAGCAGCATCGGCGTGCCCTGCGACAACAGCAGCGTCGCCAGCATGTTGCGCTTCTGCTTTTCGCGTAACGCCAGTATGTCCTTGTTGTCGGTCGGCCCTTCGACACCGCAATTCCAGGAATGGTTGTTGGAATTGCCGTCCTTGTTGCCTTCGCCATTGGCCTCGTTGTGCTTGTCGTTGTAGCTCGCCCAGTCGTTCAGCGTGAAGCCGTCATGGGCGGTGATGAAGTTGACGCTGGACCAGCTGCGCCGCCCTTCGCGGTTGAAGACGTCGCCGGAGCCGAGCAGCCGCGGCGCGAGCGCGGAAGGCGCGGCCTCGGCCCGCCAATAGTCGCGGACGGTGTCGCGAAACTTGTCGTTCCATTCGGCCCAGCCCGGCGGAAAGCCGCCGACCTGATAGCCGCCGGGACCGGTGTCCCAGGGTTCGGCGATCAGCTTGAGGGTGGAGAGCACGGGATCCTGGTCCATCGCTTTCAGAAAGCCGCTCTGCTCGTCGAAGCCATAGACCTCGCGCGCCAGGATGGTGCCGAGATCGAAGCGGAAGCCGTCGATATGCATGTGCTCGGCCCAGTAGCGCAGGCTGTCCATCACCATCTGGATCACGCGCGGATGCGACAGGTTCACCGTGTTGCCGGTGCCGGTGTCGTTGATGTAGTAGCGCTTCTTGTCGGGCAGCAGGCGATAATAGCTCGCATTGTCGATGCCCTTGAACGACAGCGTCGGCCCCTTCTCGTTGCCCTCGGCGGTGTGGTTGTAGACGACGTCGAGGATCACCTCGAGGCCGGCGCCGTGCAGCTTCGACACCATCTTCTTGAACTCGCGCAGGCTGTTCGGCACGTCGGAGGCATAGCGCGGGTCGGGCGCGAAGAAGCCGATGCTGTTGTAGCCCCAGTAATTCGTCAGCTTCTTCTCGATCAGGTTGCTGTCATTGACGAAGGTGTGCACCGGCAGCAGCTCGATCGAGGTGACGCCGAGCGAAGTGAGATGCTCGATGAGCTTCGGCCAGGCGAAGCCGGCATAGGTGCCGCGAAGCAGTTCCGGCACGTCCGGATGTTTTTTGGTAAATCCCTTGACGTGGGTCTCGTAGACGATGGTCTCGTCCCAATGCACGTTCTGCTGCGGCGTGTCCGCCTGCCAGTCGAAATCGGGATCGACGACGACGCATTTCGGCATGAACGGCGCGCTGTCGCGATCGTCGAAGGTGAGATCGTCACCGGTCTCCATCTTGTAGCCGAACACGGCGGGATTCCATGTCAGGCCGCCGGCATGCGCGCGCGCATAGGGATCGAGCAGCAGCTTGTTCGGGTTGAAGCGGTGGCCGGCATCCGGCACGTACGGACCGTACACCCGATAGCCATAAAACGTGCCGGGCCCGACGCCGGAGATATAGCCGTGAAAGACCTGGTCGGTATATTCCGGCAGCTCGAAGCGATGCGTCTCGCGATCCCCCTCGAACAGGCAGACTTCCACCTTGGTGGCGTTGGCGGAGAACACCGCGAAGTTGGTGCCCTTGCCACTCCAGGTCGCCCCCAGCGGATAGGGCAGCCCTTCCTCGATCGCGAAATCGGACATTGAAAAACCCCCCGAGCCAAATAATGCAGCCGTCGATCAACGCTATTGCACCCCAAATGTTGCACCAGCGCGAATGAATTGTGGGTGACGGTTGCCGGAAGGCTCACCTCACGCGCCTTGCGCATGGCGTGTTGCAGGCGCCCAGGTGGACACCCCCGCGCGCCATTGCTAACGCGCCTTCATGCAGCAGACGATAGACCCACGCGACGCGATCCTCGACGCCGGCCCATGGCGGCGAAACCTCGTCATCGTCGTGTTCGGTTCCTTCACCACCATCGTGGCGATGACGCTGTTGCTGCCGTTCCTGCCGATCTATGTCGAGCAGCTCGGCGTCACCGATCAGGCCGCGATCGCCGAATGGTCGGGCGCGGCGTACGGCGCGACCTTCTTCAGCGCGGCGCTGACCGCCCCGCTCTGGGGGTATCTTGCCGACCGCTATGGCCGCAAGCTGATGCTGATCCGCGCCAGCCTCGGCATGGCGATCGCGATGTCGCTGATCGGCATGGCCCACAATGTCTATGAGCTGGTGGGCTTGCGGCTGCTCGCCGGCCTGCTCGGCGGCTATGCTTCGGGCTCGTCCATCCTGGTCGCGGCGCAGACGCCGAAATCGCGCTCGGGCTGGGCGCTCGGCATTCTCGCCTCCGGCATCATGGCGGGCAATCTGGTCGGCCCCCTGGTCGGCGGCCTGCTGCCGCCCTTGATCGGCATCCGCGCGACGTTCCTGTTTGCGGGCGCGGTCATCTTCATCACCTTTCTCGGCACCACCTTCCTGATCCGCGAAGAGCGGGCGCCTGCGAAGAAGGGTGCGCAGAAAGCGGGTGTCGGCTGGTCGCAAATCCCGGACAAGCGCCCGATCCTGGCAATGCTGGCGACGGGCCTGTTGTTGATGCTCGCCAACATGTCGATCGAGCCGATCATCACGGTCTATGTCGCCCAGTTCGCGGAACCGGCACGCGTGACCTTCATCGCCGGCCTCGTGATGTCGGCGGCAGCGCTCGGTGCCATCCTGTCCTCGTCCTATCTCGGCAAGCTCGCCGACCGCGTCGGGCACTGGAACGTCATCATCGCCTGTCTCGCCGCCTCGGCGGTGCTGCTGATCCCGCAGGCCTTCGTCGTCAGCGACTGGCAGTTGATCCTGCTGCGCTTCCTGATGGGGCTCGCGCTCGGCGGCTTGCTCCCCTGCATCGCTAGCGTGATCCGCCACAACGTGCCGGAGAACATGGTCGGCGGCACGCTCGGTTATTCGGTGTCGGCGCAATATATCGGGCAGGTGGTGGGACCGCTCGCCGGCGGTTTCGTCGGCGGCCACATCGGCATGCGCGCGGTGTTCCTCGGCACCAGCGTGCTGATGGCGGGAGGCGCGATCTTCAATCTCGTCGTCAAGCGGCGAGGGACGGTGCACGCAGCTGGCGACTGGGGTGCTAAGCGCACATCTCGGCCGAAGCCGTAAGGCGGCCCAGCCATCGTGACGTAAGAGCGCTGCTTGAGCCTTATTTTGAAGCCTTGGCGATCTTGTGCGCCAAATGGCCGGTGTCATGATCGCGGCGGAGCTGGCTCAGCGACGTCTCGTTCAGCTGAAGCAGGACATCGCTCAGCTTCTCGGTCGCGGGATAACCGGCAGCAAAACTTTGTCCGTAAATCTTGCGCAACGTGCCGATCAGGGTGTTGCCGTGCTTGTGGCTGATTTCGCCGTCGTGATTGCGGTGGCGATTGTCGAGACCGGTTTTGCTCATGCTTCTCTCCCTGGTGCCCCCGAGTGACAGCATCCTCCCGCCGGGACCGGATGGCAATCTTGCGCTGCAACCGCGACCTTCCCAGCCGGAGGCAAGAGATGCGAAGGCGCGGTTCGTCACGCTTCCGGGCAGTGTTGCCGCGTCGAGCGCATGGCCGGTCGATGGGCGCGCGCAGCAGCCGCCAATGCCGGTGAGATTGCGATGGTCGCGCTCATCAATGCCGCGACGAACGACGCACATGGCGCTTGACCACCGACAGACCGAAATTGCGGGTGGTGTAAGCAAACGCGTTCGCGGCCGGGTAGTTGTGGGACCCCACACCGAGGCTTCGGTAGAACGCCGCCTCTCCCGGTTCTTGCTCCGTCGCCAGCACGGGCGACGCGATTGCCACGGACAGAAGTGCGGCCATGCTGAGAACCTTGAGCCTGGTCATTGTCGATCTTCCTTTCAAGCTGATCAAGAAAATAACTGCGAACTTCGCGTCGCGAAGTTGCTGTGCCATTTCGTTAGGTAGAAGCCGGACGCACTTTCTCAATGAGATGGCGAGCGTGATACGAAAACATGATCGTGTGATCGCGCAAGAATTGACGCGACATGAATCAGCACCGCGGCTCATGCGCCGCCGGTCGGCACGAGATGCTTCGACATCGATCGGCCGATCACGTTTTGCTGAGCCCGCAAGGCGCGGCCAATTGCGGCCACATCGGCATGCGCGCGGTGTTTCTCGGCACCCGCGTGCTGACGGCGATCAGGGCGATCTTCAATCTCGTCGTCAAGCGGCGAGGGATGGCGCATGCGGACAGTGAATGATTGCCCGACGGGCAAACCAGCTTCGGTTTATCGGAATTGATGTCAAGGCCTTTTCCCAAAAATATCCTACTTCCGTTTTTCAGAAATATGTGGTTCTCTCCGCGCTGTCCCGTTTCCGGTCAGAGGGGCGCTTCGCGATCGTCACGAACGTTGGAAGCGGGATGCGATGGACGCGGCGGTGCGCGAGACGAGCGCACAGCCGCGGACGGCCAAGCCGTGTGGTCCTGGCGCCCCGACGCTGGCGTCAAGCTTGCCAAGATGATCAGCAGGCGACGGTGGCTAACAAGCCCGGCACACCGGGGAGAGCACGGAGCAGCCGTTAACACCATCGCGCAGGGAAGGCCGGCTGTTTCGGCGTACCTGTGGTGACTTGCTTGCGTGCTTTCTTTCATTGCACGCAAGGCTGCGGGTGCGTTGTCGCATCCGGCCTTCCCTGCGCCCTCTCTGTTGGGGGGCGTGAATGTTTTGCAGAACTCGGGCAGATCGTGCCGCGAGAACGTAGAGCTATGTCCTCAGATGTCGTCCCGGGCAAGCTGCCGTAGGGTGGGCAAAGCGAAGCGTGCCCACCGCCGCGAGGCATGATAGGAGTCGGCATGCCGAACTACCGTCGCGCAGATGTTAAAGGCGGGATCTTCTTCTTCACGGTCGTCCTCGCGGACCGTTCAAGTGCCCTGCTGACTGAAGAAGTCGACAGCTTCCGAAAAGTGTATCGAACCGTCCAGCAACGGTGCCCCTTCGAGACCATTGCAGTCTGCATCTTGCCCGATCACATCCATGCCCTATGGAGGTTGCCGGAAGATGATCCGGACTTCTCCACGCGATGGAATCTCATCAAGAGTGGGTTTTCACGCGGGATCGATGACCGGCCGAGGTCGCCGAGCAAGATTCTAAAGCGTGAGAAAGGCGTCTGGCAGCGTCGCTTTTGGGAGCACGCTATTCGCGACGACGCCGACCTCGAACGCCACATCGATTACATTCACTTCAATCCTGTGAAGCACGGGAAAGTCACGCGCGTCCTGGATTGGCCCCACAGCAGTTTTCATCGTTTCGTCGAACGCGGGCTTCTTCCGTCCGACTGGGGTGGTGATTTGAAGGAGATCGCCGGATCGTTCGGAGAGTGAAAGGTGGGCACGCTTCGCTTTGCCCACCCTACGGAAGCGGCGCGAGCGCGCGACTTCTCACACGCTCTTCACCACCCCGAACTGGTCACCCAGCCATTGGTAATACACCGGTTGCTTGTCGTGCAGCGTCTTGCGGTCGTGCGGGGGGCGGTCGACATTGCCCCAGAGATAGAGGCTTCCGGTGACGGCAAAGAACTCCTGCACGTTCTTGAGCACGTAAGAGTCCGGCGGGTAGAAGCCGCCGTCCCGGGCGCGCTCGTAGAATTGCTCGACCTCGGCATTCTTGAAGCCGTCGGGCAGCACCCACCAATGATAGGCGTGCAGCATCTCGTGCAGCACCACCGGCTTCTCGGGCGCCTGGACGGCGACATCGACCGCGACGCCCTTGACCTTGGAGGAGAAGCGCCCGCCGCCATCGCCCTGGCCGGGTTTGACGAAAATCGTCTGGCTCTTGAAGAAGTCGATGATCTTCGGTGTCGCGCCGCAATCGGCGGCGATGTCGATCTGGTGCTTGAGCGACTTCTCGACGTCCTTGAGGTTTGGCGCGCTCTGGGCCTCGGTCGTATCCACCGTGAAGCCGCGATAGGCGAAGGTGACGGGGGCCTGCGCCCGAGCAGCGCGATCGAAGACGGAGCTGACCGCCATGGCGGCAGCCGAAACGAACAGATGGCGTCGATAGAACTTGATCACTGTCTTCCCCTTGAACATCCCCTTGAGCCGAGGCCGCTATTGATGCCACCTCGGTGCGACAATCGCCCCTGCGGCGGCCGTTTTCCAGCCCTTAGGTCAGCCCGACTGACCATCTTTTGGCATTGCGGCCACTCACCTTTCTCGTCTAGAACGGCATTTGCGCGAGCGCTCCGGCAACGAACCGTCAACGGTTTTGCCCGAA
>Ga0210384_10003142_pt1 | contig 19440 bp, 12 predicted proteins | sample IncBWH2MmetaG_FD_160574 | JGI IMG/M metagenome (GOLD analysis project Ga0210384, IMG submission 160574) | Forest soil microbial communities from Barre Woods Harvard Forest LTER site, Petersham, Massachusetts, United States - Inc-BW-H-2-M | ecosystem: Environmental > Terrestrial > Soil >...
GTTTTCGCGTAGCCTCTCGCGCATGTATCGCGGTCCGAATGCCCACGCAGGAAATCCTGCGTCGCTTTGCGCAATTGCCGGCCCCGAATTTGGGTGAAATCTACTCGCTAATCAGGATAAGCTGCCCATCCGCTTTCTAAAATCAATATTAGTTCAGGAGCCAGATGACACTTTCTCCGTCGAAGAATCGATCGAATCAGGTTTACTACGGCTGGTGGATCGTTTTTGCGACCTTCCTGAACCTGTTCTTCGTCGTCGGAATCATATTTTACGGTTTTCCCGTGTTTTACCCATACTTCGTAGAGTCTCTCGACTTCACCAGGGCACAGGTAACGCAGGGCTTCTTCCTGGGATTTCTACTGGTCGGGCTTCCCTCCGGAATTCTGGCGGGAACTTTAATCGACCGGATTGGCGCGCGCTCCGTGATTCTCGCTGGGGTTGCCTTGGTTGGCGGCTCGTTGGTCCTGATGGGATGGATGACGCGGTTCTGGCAGTTTGAGCTTCTGTGTGTCGTGGATGTCCTGGGCTACGTGCTGGCAGGGCCGATCGCCAACCAGGTATTGGTTGCGCGATGGTTTCGCGCGCGTCGTGGCCAGGCGATGGGTTATGCCTACTTGGGCCTCGGGCTCGGAGGAGTAGTTGCGCCTCTGCTGATCAATTTTCTCGCACGAACTTTGGGCTGGCGCCACGCACTGCAGCTCGTAGGCACCATGGTGCTGGTGGTGCTCTTTCCTGTGGGAATCTGGATCACGCGATCCGGTCCGGAAGACCTGGGACTTACTCTGGAAGACTCGACCGGACGCGAACCAGCGCAAAAGAATCTCGATTCCGATTCCATCGGTGTCGCGGAAGCTCTCCGCTTGCCTGCTTTTTGGCTCATTACCCTGGGATCCACTCTGGTCATCGGCGCTGTCGGAGCGGTCATTCAGCACCTGATTCTATTCCTGAAGGATACCGGCTATTCGGCCACCGCCGCCTCGCGGTTCTCCACAATCTTGTTGACGTCAAGCTTGGGCGGTCGAGTGGTGGTCGGGTACCTGGCCGACCGTTTTCGAAAAACCCACATCATGGCATTTTTCTATTTCATGATCGGCGCTTCCGTTTTTTTGCTGGCGGAACAGCATTCCCCTGCCGGGTTGTGGACTTTCGCGATTCTCTTCGGGTTTTCCATGGGAGCGGACTACATGCTCATTCCGCTCGTGACCGCGGAATGTTTTGGCACTGCTTCGCTAGGCAAGCTGCTGGCTCTCATCATTATGTTGTACTCGGTTGGGCAATGGGGAGCGCCCTGGATCGTAGGCCGCATTTTTGACGCACGGCACAGCTACGACCTGGCCTGGAAAATCGCGGCTGCCGCGGGGGTAGTCGGAGCGTTGGCAATCTACGCGATACCAGCGTCCACCAGCCAAAGGCGGGCAGAAACTTCGCCTTCCGACTGATTCCCTGCGACATTTCGCCAACCAGGGGAATCAAACACTGTGAGGGGAAGCTGATGACACCCAGGCGTTTGATAGTCTTTATTGCGATTATTCAGGGCATTTTGGTTCTGGCCCATCTCTTGATCTATGAGACCTGGGCATTTGCTTCGGCGCAAAGCAACGCACCCGATATGCTGTGGATTAAGCTGGCGCTTGGCTTTTTGTCGGTAAGCTTCGTTGCTGCTTCCTTACTGGCCTTTCGTTATACAAGCGCACTGGTGCGCGGGTTCTACAAGCTTGCAGCAATTTGGATAGGCTTTGTGAGCTTCCTCTTTTTCGCCGCAGTTGCCTCCTGGCTTTTCTACGGCGTTGCCCGTTTGGCGGGGCTGAAAATCAACTTCCATCGCTCCGTGGAATTGCTGTTCGCCGTCGCCATCGTGGCGGGACTCTACGGGGTCTTCAACGCAGGCTGGACGCGCCTCACGCGAGCGACGGTGCGCCTGGCGAACTTGCCGGCGACCTGGCGCGGCCGAAGAGCAGCGCTCATCAGCGACCTGCATCTGGGGCACGTGCGCAATGGCAGTTTTCTGCGACGCATGGTCCGGACGATTTTGCGGGAAAAGCCGGACGCGATTTTCATAGCCGGAGATTTGTACGACGGCACGGCCATCGACGCGCGGCGTGCAGCGGAGCCGCTGAACGAACTAACCGCACCACACGGAGTGTATTTCGTCGCGGGAAACCACGAACAATTTGGCGACGACAGCAAATATCTGCAAGCCGTCGCGGCAACCGGGGTACGCGTGCTCACGAACGAGAAGGTGGAAGTGGACGGCTTACAGATTATCGGCGTGCCCTACCGGCACGCGACGCACGACAGCCATTTTGCCTCGGTGCTTGAGGGCGTGGGCTTGGATCGCGATCGCGCCAGCATTCTGTTGACGCATGCGCCCGATCGTCCTGCCATCGCAGAAGCCGCCGGCGTTTCCCTGCAGCTATCCGGGCACACGCACCTGGGACAATTTCTACCGTGGAGTTGGATGGCCCGACGGATCTACCACCAGTTTGTGTACGGCCTGAGCCGCGTCGGCAAGATGCAGGTCTTCACCTCGAGCGGAGCGGGAACCTGGGGACCCCCCTTGCGGTTGGGATCGAACCCGGAAATTGTAATGCTCGAGTTCGAATAGGTTTAGTCGGCGTGTTGGGACGTGCTAGAGCAGGCCGAGATGATCGGGATACTTGGCTTGCAACGAGCTGACCAGGGCCTCGAACTCAGGCAGTTCGCGCAGATTGTTCAGGCAGGGATCCTTCAGAAAAAAGGGCCAGCAGGCGAAGCCGCTGCTGACACTTCTTTCCAGCCACTCGAACGCCGCTTCGCGGCGCCCCAGCAATGCAAGAATGCAGGCGAATTGATAGTAGCTGTGGTGGGCATGTCCAAAGGACTTAGGGTTTGCGCAAGCCTTGGTCAAGCATTCGAGCGCCTTTTCGCTTTTTCCGGTCAACGCGAAAAAGACGCCTTGTAGGCTGACGATGAGTGGCTCTTCGGGCAGAAGTTGGAGAGCTTCGTTCAAGAGTTTTTTTGCTTCCTTCCAATCTCCGGTCATCAGGTCAGGTTGCGGAGCAAAGTAGATTGGATACTTGTTGTCAGGGTTCTCCGCACGCCATGCTTGAATTTCCTCCCGCGCTAGGTCGTACTCTCGGTTCCACACGTAAACCTGCACAATGCTGTGACTCACCGCTTTCCCGGGATGGAATGGCCGGCCTCGTTCATACATTTCACGAGCGTGGTCGAGTAGCCCGATGTGAGCCAGGATTGTGCCCAGACGGTTGTAGGCCTGTGGCTGGTTGTTTTGTAGTGCCAGGGCTCGCTTGAGCTCGGTAATCGCCTCCAGGTGTTGGAAGTTTTTGGACGGCCCCCACAAGAGGAAAGCGTTGGCAACGTGTCCTTCGGGCAACTCCGGATCCAGTGCCAACGCGCGACGGCAGTGAAACTCGGCTTTCTCCAACGATGTGCTCGCAGGTTCCAGTTCGAAGTGCCGAGTTGCCCACACAACGGAGAGCGTGGCGTGCGCCAGAGAAAAAGCGGGATCGCGAGTGACTGCATTGGTCAAGTGCTGAGCGGCTTTGTCGAGAACTGCTGGATCACCGCAAGAGCTCAGCCGGTATCCTCGAATGAATTCGGAATATGCCAGCGGGTCTTTGCTATATCGAGGATTTCGATGGGGCGGCGTAGGACCCAGCGACCGGTTTAATGCCATGGCGATTTGCTTGGCAACGTCGTTCTCGAGGTCAGACAGGCGGTCCAAGTCGAGGTCGCGTTTCCTGGTGAAGCAAGCACCTTGCGCGTGGGAGTCAAACATTTCCAGTGAGAGGCGCCACTGGCCTTTTGACATTTGAATGGCACCGTGAACAACAAAACGTACGCCAAGACGGGAAGCGGTTTCCGCAGGGGTTGCCTCTGCGGGAACGTTCAATACGGCTGCCGTCGGCAGAACATCCACACCAGGCAGATTTCCGAGACGTGTGACCAGTGCGTCGGCGAACCCCAGGCATACCCCATGATCATCGGTGTTTTTCCCGAGTAGCAGCAGTGGCAAGATGGCCAACGACGAATGCTCACTCGACGCGCCTGGTTTCTCCAGGCTGGTGGTGTGCATCGAGCCTGACCCAAAATCGGATTGGGGATGGCGCGCGTCAATCACGCGCACCGGTCCGATAAATCGGTACCCTTTGCCGACAACGGTCTCAAGAAATCGCGGCTTTGCCGAATCGTCGCCGAGTGCTGTACGGATTTTTCGCACGATGTTGTTGATATTGGGCTCGGTATCGACGAAGAGAGGAGAGCGCCACAATTTCGCAACGATTTCCTCGCGGGTCACCAGTTGTTCCCGCCGGCTCACCAGAAAAATGAGCAACTCCATGGGCTTTTTCTCGAGCTTTACGCGCCGTCCCGACCTCCGAAGTTCGTAGCGGCCCAAGTCCAGCTCAATCTCGGGCATTCCTGGTCTTTTCTGTCGCATCAGGTCTCGCAGTGCATTATCCCCTATGAATCAGTAATTTGCGACGATATACAAAAGATACGCAAGCTGTATTCTCTCTTCATTGAACCGGTCCTCTTCTCAAGACATGATTCCCACCGTTCGAAAAAAAAAGACGGAGGCTGAATCATGAAACGATACTTGTTCCTTACACTAGCAGCGGTTGGACTGCTCGCTGAGACCGGCCTGGTTTTCACCAGTGCCGCCCACGATCATTCCCACGAAAGAAATGCATTCACCCCGGATACCATCCCCTGGGGACCGGCGCCGCCAGTTGTGCGCCCGGGCGCACAGTTCGCGGTGCTCGAGGGCGATCCGACCGCCTCCAGCGGCGACTTCACCATTCGCTTGAAGATGCCTGATGGGTTCCGCATCGCACCTCATTTTCACCCTCAACGCGAAAACGTCACCGTAATCTCCGGAACATTCAAAGTCGGGATGGGCGACGAATTTGAGACCGACAAAATGAAGGCGTTCACTGCCGGGAGCTTTGCCTTTCTCGACCCCGACATGCACCACTTCGCCATGGCTTGCGGAGAAACCATCGTACAGGTTCACGGGCAATCTCCCCTGCAGTTCAACTACGTCAATCCTAACGATGACCCCAGCAAGAATAGGTAGTCTCACTAAACGACACTAGGGAATCTCGCAGGGCCATTCAGCAAGAGCAGTCAAGGCTAGTAAAGGGCCCCAGGAAACGCGGGAATCCCTTCCTGGGGCAAGGAGAGAACCTTCGTGAGAAACCTCCATCACCGGCTGTTTACGATCTTAGTGGTGATTCCGCTGGGAATTCTGCTGGCATTGCCCGCCGGCGCCCAGACTCTAACCGTCCCGCTGAGCATCGACGGGCCACGGATCTTCGTCACAGTGCTTGTCAACGACAAGCGCGCCCGGCTTCTAGTGGACACCGGAGCGGAAATTACTTTGGTTGAACCGCAGTTTGCCAAGGGCACAACGGAGTTGAAACACGTCAACCTTGAGCATCTGGCGGGCAATAGCCAAGCCTCGACTCACCTATTGAGCGTCACGCTGGGTGAACTGACACTTAAAGATTTGGCCGTCGGAGTGCTCGACATGAAAAACATAAACAAACAACTCGGTACCAGCATGGACGGACTACTCGGCGAGGATATCCTCCGTCGCTTTCGATCGGTGCGAATCAACTTCAAGGACAAGACGCTCGAACTGGATCGCTAGATTTTGCTGGTTTGTGCAACACAGTCATAAATGGAGGGAGAGATTCATGGACAACAACAAGATGAATGAATTCCTGGGACGTTTTGTTTCCGATCTCGGTGCGGCGGTGCACACAGGAATGGTCGTAATTGGAGAAAAGCTGGGCTTGTATAAAGCTCTCGCCGAAGGCCCGTTGAACTCGAGCGAACTGGCCGCAAAGACCGGGACAGATGAGCGCTATGTACGTGAGTGGCTGGGCTCTCAGGCCGCGGGCGGTTACGTCACCTATAACGAGCAGACCAGGAAGTTCAGTCTGAGCGAGGAACAGGCGTTTACGCTGGCGAAGGAAGACAGTCCCGCCTACCTTCCCGGTGCATTTCAACTGGCGCTCGGTTCTCTTGCGGCCGTACCGCGAATTGCCGAGTCGTTCCGCTCTGGCGCGGGCATGGGCTGGCACGAGCACGAAGACGACGTCTTCCATGGCTGCGAGAAATTCTTCCGGCCCAGCTACGCAGCCAATCTCATTAGCTCGTGGATACCTTCCCTGGAGGGTGTGCAGGCCAAGCTTGAGGCCGGGGCGCGTGTCGCGGATGTCGGCTGCGGCAAGGGAGCGTCTACGGTGTTGATGGCCAAAGCGTTTCCCAAGTCACAATTCTTCGGATTTGACTATCACGACAAATCCATTGAGAGCGCCCGCGCAATCGCTGCAAGAGAAGGCCTCGATGTTCGACTCAACTTCGGCGTCGCGAAGGCGAAGGAATTTCCCGGAAAAGATTATGACCTGGTTACCGTTTTCGATTGTCTGCACGACATGGGCGATCCGGTCGGGGCGGCCACGCACGTCCGCAAATCACTCAAAAGCGACGGCACCTGGATGATCGTCGAACCGTTTGCCAACGATGAGCTGAAGGACAATCTGAATCCTGTCGGCCGGGTGTACTACTCTTTTTCGACTCTGTTGTGCACACCTTGCTCGCGCTCGCAGGAAGTGGCGCTATGCCTGGGTGCCCAGTCGGGTGAAAAACGCATTCGCGAAGTGGTCACTTCAGCCGGGTTCACGCGCTTCCGCCGGACCGCGGAAACACCGTTTAACGTGGTTTACGAAGCTCGACCATAAGCCGTCAGGGTGCGATTCGTTTCCCGGATCAGTTCTTGGGGTGCCGCTTTATCGCGATGAGCGACAGTTGTTCCAAGTCTGGGAAATGCCCTTGCGCATCCGAAGAGCGGTTTGCGGCTGGAAGCTGTTGCAACACAGTTTGTGCGGGCAGCGTGCCGCTAAAGTATTCCGCGTACACTTTGCTGAACGCATCGCTGTCCATAAGATCGTCCAGATAAACCGTGGTGCTGACCACCTGGCCGAAGTCCATGTCGGCCTCTTCCAGATTGTCGAGCTGGTTGCGCATAGTCTGCCGCAATTGCTGCGCGGTCGTTCCGCCGTACACGCCGCCGTGCGGACCGGGAATAAATCCACTCTTTGCCGAACAGTACAATGTCTCTCCGGCGAAGACGCACGGGCTGGCAGTGGGACTTGGCGGCATGTTCTTAGGTCGGATGGAGCGGCGCTGGCTCAAATCACGCACGGCCACTCCCGTGTATTCGATCTGCGCTTTCTGGGGTAGGGCACTGACCTCGATCGTGGCTCGCGCGGGCGTGTTGCCGAACTCAAATCGCCGCGCGTAATGTTCGTTCATCACCCGCGGGGGTATCTTCAGCGTTAAGTATGGATTCATGAAGACCATATGACCGAGGCTTAGCCCCGCAGCCTCGGTAACCGCCTTCACTCCATCCAGCGCCAGATCGGTTTGCGCGGCCGGATCGTCTGGCACCGCGCCGGTTGCCGGATCGCGCCCCTGCATTGCCGAAACGAACAAACGGTCGCGCGTAAGCATTCCCGGAGAAAATGGCTCGTTCCATTTGTAATTGGGAAGCGTAACGGATTTGAGTCCTGTTAGATCGCGGACAGCGACCGCATTGATCTGGATGGCTGCATGAGGAAGCTTTGCCACTCCCAGCACGGCTCCCGCCGGTGGCATGCCGGGAAAATATTTCGAGAATACTTCGACTAGCGCCGGATAATTGTCCACGTTCTCCAGATAAATCTGAACATAAACGACATTTTTCATCGTTAAACCGGAGGCTTCGACCACCGCCTTTACATTTTCAAGAGCCTGCCGTGCCTGTTCTGCGAAGCCACTCGGTGTGCTGCTGTCCGTCCGTTGCGCACTCTGCCCTGAGATGTAGACGTAGTCACCCGCGTCCACCGCCTCCGGGTGAGAGCTCGCGGCCCTGCCGGGAAGCTCAACCGGCCGCACCTGCGCAAGCACGCTAACGGCCAGCAATAAACACAGCCCAAACAAGCATCGATGCATACGGAATTGCCTCCGGTTCAGAGCGCCGGGCATGAGACCGATCACGAGACCACTCACGCCGCCGGAGCCGCCTTTCGTGCCGCACCGAGCATTTCACGAAGCCGCTGGCCCACGATGATCACTTCGTTCGGCTGAATGGTGGAGGAAACCAGTTCCAATCTGCTCCGGCGTTTTGTTTCTTTCGCGGTCGGCTTTGGATTTCCTTCGCGAACCGCGGAAACGATGCTGGGATTGTCTGCACCTGCCACTTCAATCACAGGATCGCCTGCCCGCAGCGCCTGCACGCAGTCCTTCACGGTGTATCCCCACTTTGCCTCGTCCCACGAAACATAAAGCGTCGGGTAGCGGTTGCCATCGGTGGGAATGGAGATTTCTGTCTGGACGTCCGGAACCGTTTTCACCAGCGTTTCGATGCGCGCGACGCGGGCATTCCACTCGCGGTTGAGCGCGTTCAAATCCTGTTTCAACCAGGTTTCCACCGCGGTGAGAAGTCCGATCACTTCTTCTTTGCCCACCTTCATCGCACGGCAGACAGCACCCTCCCACGGACTGGTGTTCAGCATAGCCGCTTCAATCAAATCTTTCCGGCCAAGCAGCAGGCCGCTGCATTGCGGTCCGCGCAGTCCCTTTCCGCCAGAGAAGGTGTACATGTCCAAGCCCATTTTCGCGTATAGCTTGATGTTATCGATCGGAGGAATTCCCGCGGCATCGTCCAGCAGCATGGGAACCTTGGCTTTTTTGGCCACAGCAAGTTGCTTCTCCAGTTCGTCGCCCAGATGAGTGGTATAAATCATCGCGGTGTTTTCATTGATAGCCGCGGCTATTTCGTCGGACGTTTGTGCCAGAACAAGTTTCGCTCCGGTAAGTCGGATGGCGTTATCAAAGGCGCTTCGGCCGCCCACCATGATCACTTCGTGCTTTAGTCCGGTGGTGTCGGGAAGTTGCCAGATGTGTTTTGGATCGCTGCCGGCCATGCAGGCTGCCGTTGCCGATGCCATTGCGCCGGCTGCGCCGGAAGTGACCATTCCGGCCTCGGCGCCGGTCAGTTCAGCGAGGCGGCGGCTGGCGCCATGCTGTAGTTCGAACATGTTGACGAAGTGTTCGCTGGCCTCACGCTGTGCGCTCTGGACCTCGGGGAATTCCAGCGAGCCGCTCAGGTACGTCCATGTACCGCGACAGTTGATCACCGTTTTCACCCCCAGCCGCGTGTACACATTCTGGCGGGGATCCTTTCCGAGCGCGGTGGCCGCGCTAGCGAATGCGTTTTTTGCAGCTATCTGGCCTAGCAACGGCGCTGCTGCGGCCAGTCGAACAAAATGTCGACGGCTGAAATCATGTGGGAAAGGCAAGGTAAACCTCCGTGTTGGGCTGTTCGAATCTTTGTTCAGCAAATATAAGCCAAATCTGAAACAATTGTTTTTATCATATAAACCTTAACGTGTATCGTTTTATTTCGTTTCATTACGAATTGCTTCGTTCGCTGGCAATTCAAGAACAGGACAGAAATCGAGTGTTTATACCAAAAATGATGCCGTTCCGGGTGCCAATGCTTTTCGTGACCCTGCTTTTCGTTTGTGCCGTCGCGCCACAGCTTAAAGCGCAGCAAAAAACCGAAGCGTCGGCCGGTAATAGCTGCTCTGTGGAAGCCGTCAACTACAAGGGTTGGCAGGCGCAGCAGGTTTCCAATGCCTGGGTGAAATTAATTTTTGTGCCGCAGAATGGCGGCCGGCTGATGCAGGTGATCTTTGATGGCCACCCGTTCCTTTTCGTAAATCGCGAGTACCAGGGGAAGTACCTTCCGCCATCCGAGCATCACTGGTTCAACTACGGCGGCGACAAGCTGTGGGTGCTGCCCGAGGGGAATGACGACGAACAGCACTGGGCCGGCAACTCGGACATTTTGGACGACAGCCCATTCGAATTCAAAGTTCTTTCGCAGGGGAAACGCTGCGAGGTTTCGTTGACAGGTCCTGCGGATCCGAAGACCGGCCTGCAATTCACGCGCACCGTTACTCTTGACGCGGATTCGTCGCGCATCGGGTTTCATTCGCTGGTTACCAATGCCAGCGGTCATCCCATCGAGTGGTCGGTGCAATCGGTCTCTCAGTACGATACGGCGGATGCAAAAGATCCTGCACATCACAACCAGAATATCTGGGGCTTCACCAACACCAATCCGGCCAGCAGCTATCTGAACCGCTACCACGTGCGATTTGGTCCCGCGGAAAATGCCGCCGCGAAGGTCCGAGAGAATGGACTCTTCGCGGTGCACTACATGCCGCTCGCCGCGGAGCTCTGGATTGATTCGATCGACGGCTGGCTTGCGGTAGTGGACGGCGCCACGCAGTATGCGATGGTCGAGCGTTTCCGTTACGACCACGCACGCCCATATCCAGGAAAAGCCTCGGTCATCTTCTGGACCAATGGGCCGGGAATCCATCAGAACCCTGACGGCACCGCGAGCTTCGGACACCCGGACAAGGATTCCTCTCCCATTTACATGGAAGCGGAACTGAATTCGCCGATGTGGAAGTTGTATCCCGGGGATTCACAGGGCTTCGATACCGAATGGTTTCCGACCCGCGCGGATGCAGGCTTTCAGGGAGTGACCGACGCCGGAGCGATTGTGAAGCCGCTGCAGGCCGCCGTGGATTCTGCAACCGGCAAGATCAATATCTCCGGCACGTTTGGAGTTTTCTTCCCCGGAAAACTGGTGGCAAATTTTTATGACGTCCACGGCGGTTCACTGGGAACGCAAACACTGACCGATGCCGATCCGCGGAAACTGACTTCTCTGGCAATCGCGGCGACCCCAACCGGAAAAGCCGGACGCGTCTCGCTCCACCTCATCGATACGGCCGGGTCGGACCGCGGCGCACTGGGCGAAGTGCGCATAACCGGAGCATCAGCAAATCCGTAGGGTTTGTTGTCGTCGAAGAAATTGGGCGGAAGCGTTTCCTACTTAACCACGCCCAGACTCTGTAGCGGCCGCCTTCTGAGGCGGGCGCCTTTCTTTCCTCCAGCAGAGGGTCGAAGCTTCAACTCCGACATCGTCAGGATTTACGCCGTCCTCTTCAGTTTCCCCACCTTGCCGGCTCCCGCCGAATGTTTTTCCGCCAGGCTCTTCTTCAGCGCGGACATCAGGTCTACCACCGGCGCAAGCTTTCTTGCCTTCTCCAGCTTCGGTCCCTTCTCGCCCTTGTCCTTGCTCTCGATCAACTGCTTCACACGCTCCTGATATTCGTCATGGAATTGCTCCGGGCGAAAAGGCTTCAGCAGATTTTCCGCGAACTGCTGGCCCAACTTTATTTCTTCCTTCTTCAAATTCGTCAGGGAAGTGCTGCCGTAGTCTTTCACTTCGCGGATCTCGTCCGGGTAGTAGAGGGTGTGCAACGTCAGACCCTGCCGGTAAGGGCGCAGGATCAGCGCGCGCTCGCGCTGGTGCATGGTTATCTTCGCGATGGCCGCGTATCGTGAGCTTTCCATGGTTTTCAGCAACAATGCGTAAGCGCGTTTCCCCGGTTCCTCCGGAACCGAGAAGTACGAAGTTTCGAAGTAAATTGGATCTACATCATCTAGTTTGACGAACTGCAGAATCTCCATCGTGGAAGAGGAAGGCGGTGCCACCTTCTTCAACTCCTGCGGTTCCACTAGCACGAATTTGCCCTTTTCGATCTCGTAGCCCAAGGCAATCTCGTCTCGCGACACCACCCGTTGATCGTGCGGGCAATAAAGTTGTTGATGCACCCGCGTACCACACGATCGATGGACTTCGTGAAACACGATATGCGAATAACGCGCTGCGACAAACAGCCGTATCGGTATAGAGATTAATCCGAATGAGATGGAGCCTTTCCAAACGCTCGATGGCATGGGGGCGTCTCCTCCAAGTAAGTTCGAAGGTCTACGCTGCTATATACGGAGGAGTTTCGCAATAGGTGCGGACACGTATTCTCGACGGTTCGGCGGTGTAGTCCGCTCGAAGCGCACAAGCAGCGGGCTACCGACGCATCTCGTCAACGCGGCGGTTCGGAGAGGTTGACCATCTATGGCGCGAGGGTGATTTTCTTCCCCGAATAGCGAACGGTTTTGTCTACCTTATCGACCGGCCCGCCTCCCACGCCATGGTTCGGACCAACGAAGACCACAAGAATCGTCCGGGATTCCAGCATGCCCGGGAAGGTTCCTGTGCGGTCGCCGATAGTAAGCAGTTGACCAGCATCATCCCAGGAGAAGGGAATCGTCGCATGCGCGCCCTTCTCGTAGTTATAGTTATTGTTTTCATCCTCGTACAATGTCAAAGAACCGTTCGCACCTCGGTACACGCGCAGTTCGAGCGGGTCCGCTGGCTTCTGCGTGGCGTATTCCACCTCCGGCCCAAGCGGCAGGATGGAGCCGGCGCGAACATAGAGCGGCATACGCTCAATAGGAGCAGTTGCATCAATCGTGCGCCCGCCCTGCACCGATGAACCCGTCCAGAAGTCGTACCAAATCGCGTTTGGCAAGTACAGATGACGAGACGTTGCTCCTGCTTCCGTGACCGGATTTACCATCAGCGCGGCTCCGAACAGAAACTGATCGGCGACATTTTGCGCCACGGTATCAGCGCGGAAATCCATCACCAGCGGCCGCATAAAGGTGTAGCCCTCATTGGTTACTTTCCATGCTGTGGAATAGATGTACGGCATCAGGCGGTAGCGCAAGCGGTCATAATCCGTGAGAATCTTTTGCGCTTCCGGTCCGTAGGACCAGATTTCGTTCTCATTGGTGGTACGGGTGCCGTGTGCGCGAAAGATCGGGCAAAAGCTGCCGAACTGAAACCACCGTATGTACAGTTCGCGGTAGCGCTGATCGTCCGGATTCGCGGAGGTGAAGCCGCCGATGTCAGTGGTCCAGTAGGGAATTCCGGAGACAGATAGATTCAATCCCGCGGGAATCTGTCTGCGAAACGTCTCCCAATTAGGGTTTACGTCGCCAGACCAAACCGCCGCGGCATTCCTCTGAACACCCGCGAAGCCGGAACGAGACAGAATGAATACGCGTTCTTGCTCCGACTCGGCGCGCTGTCCCTGATACACGCCAGTTGTGGTGAGCAGGGGAAACTCGTTCGCGTAGCGCGCGCCATTTCCAAGCGCAATCTTGTGAGTGACCAGAAGGTTGGTCTCGAGTCCCTCGGTTTCGGGCTCCGTGGTATCCAGCCACCACGCGTCGACGCCAATCTTGAAAAGCGCGTCGTCCAGCAGTTTCCAATAATATTTGCGCGCCTCAGGATTGAACGCGTCATACAGCGCAACGCCAGTGGGATGGAAACTCGGAACGCTGGTGCGCGCGATAAAAAAGCCCCGCTTGTCCATGTCGTCATAGACGGGTGAACCCGGCCGGAAATACGGCCACACGGAAACCATCAGGTGTACGTGATCTTTGTGAAGCGTCTCCACCATTCCTGCAGGATCCGGATAATTTTTGTTGAACACCGGTTCGCCCATGGTGTTCCACCAGAACCAGTCCTGGACAATATTATCCAGCGGAATATGCAGGTCTCGGTATTTGCGGGCGATATCTTGCAGTTCCCGTTGAGAATCGTAGCGATTCTTGCACTGCCAGTAGCCGTAGGCCCACTTGCCGAAAAGCGGCGCCTTTCCAGTCAACTCGCGATAAGCAGCGATGATCTTGTCGAAATCCGGGCCGAATAAAAAATAGTAGTCGATGGAATCGGCCACTTCAGAACCGAGATACAAGGCATGCACAAAGCGATTGTTGAAGCGGCTGCGCGATCCGTTGTTCCAAAAAATGCCGTAGCCATTGCTGGAAAGCAGCATCGGAACCGAGATATTCGTGTTGTCCTGGGAAATGTCCACCGCTTCGCCGCGGTAATTCAATACGCCGGCCTGATGCTGTCCCAGTCCGTAGAAAGCCTCCTGACTCTCCCACATATTCGCAAAACGCTCGGAGCGGTAGGTCTTCTCTCCGTTAATTTCCGTCGGAGTCAGCGTGCGGGTATTCTCTTGCGTTAACTTTCGTCCGGATGCGTCGTAAAAGATGATCGAACTGTTGGCGCGAGTGACTTCGATTTTCAAAGCAGGCGTAGTCACCGTCAGAACCCTGGGATCTTCCGTGTGCAGCGCGAATTCGCTTTTTGGCCACGCTGTCTTCGTCACCAGAAAATCCGGCCGCTTCGGAATATCGCGTTCAACGGAGTAAATGATGTGAACGATGGAGTCTGAACACACCTGAATGCGCAGGTAGCCATTCTCGAGAAGCAATAACGCCCCGTCGGTTTGCGGATCCACGCCTTTTACGGGATTCAAGGGAAGCCATTGCGCGATAAGAGAAGGAGCGACTATCAGCCAGAGCATGCAGACAAAAAACGGTGGGAAAATCCGGGAAAGCAATCGCATTTTCACGAGGCGCCTTATCGAACGTCGGTCTTTATGTTGCTGCAACCGACGAGACTCTCGCATCGTTACAGAATCGTGTCAATTTGTTTTCAGCGGATAAAATCCGGATTGCCGCGGCGCGCGGTCTGAATTCTCACCCAGATCAGCGTCGCGTGGAATCACGCTGAATCAGCGTCGGATCCAGCAGGATGGTCTTCGAACGCACGGCCCTCTCGGATTCCACCAGATGGATGGCCAATTGCGCGGCGCGCATTCCGATCGCGGTGCTCTGTTGGTCCACGCTACTGAGCGGCACGCGCAGGTAATCGTCAAAAAGAATATTGCCGCAACCAACCAGCGCGATATCCGCGGGAATTCGCAAGCCGGCATCCAGAATCGCGTTCATCGCGCCCATGGCCACAGGATCGTTGTAGCAAAAGATCGCATCGGGAAGGGGCGTCAGGTGCAGCAGTCTCTTCGCGGCATCGTAACCGGCAGCGCCCCCATCGCCTTTCAATGCACCGGTGCTGGTGACAAACTCCGGCCGAAACGCAAAGTCTCGCTCCGCAAGCGCTCGCTTATAACCTTCAAATCTGCCGATCAAGGGACTCAGTTCCGGAGCCGTGATGTGGGCAATCCGCTCACAGCCAATCTCGATCAAGTGCTTGGTGGCAAGGTAGCCGAGATGTTCGTCGTCAACCCCCACAAAGTGAGAAGCAAAATCTTTGAATCTACGATCCAGCAGAATGCAAGGAATTCCTTCTTTCGCAAGCTGCTGAAATGTTTGCGGCGTGAATTGCGAAGATGCCACCAGTAATGCGTCCACGCCGCGGGAGATCAATTGGTCGATAACCTGTTTTTCCAGCTCTGGCTGCATTTCCGAAGAGGAGATGAGCAGCGTGAATCCAGACCTTCGCAGCACGCCGGATATTCCGCGCGCAAGATCGGAGAAAAAAGAGTGCGTCAGATCAGGAATCACCAGGCCCATCATATGAGTTCGGCCGGTTACCAACGCTCGCGCCGCCAGATTCGGTCGATAGTTGAGCTCCGCGGATCGCCGCAAAACCCGTTCACGCGTTTTGGTGCTGATGTCCGAACGCCCGCGAAGCGCCTTGGAAACCGTAATCACCGAGAGCCCAAGGTCTCTGGCGATATCCTTCATTCTGACAGCCATGTACGTGGTCCCTCTTGCAGCCTGACACCCTCGTTAGAATTTTCGCGCGGGACGCCAAACGTTTGATTCTCAGAATACCCATTTTGTGAAACGTACCCTACTGACGATCAGTTGCAGAATAAGGTCACGCCCTCCGTCATTTGAAGCATGAAATATTCCGTTTGGCCACAGCGGGCCGGCGCATGAACCCCTCGGGCGATACAATATCGATTTTTCTCCTCCTCTCAACTAGCTGACCCGGAACGAGTTAGCTCGATTTGTGGGTAACGCTGACGGTAACGTTGTAGTTTTTGCTTGACAGCCTTCGCGCATCTAGTGTTTTAATACTACCAATCTTAGTTTCACCTTGAAGAATATCGTTATTCGGTCGCAAAGGGGTGGCTCCGTGAAAAAGCGTATATTCGCTGTTCTCGCGTGCGTGTGTGGCTTGATTCTTCTGGCTGGCGGGTCGCTGCAGGGGCAGGGTATTTTTGCGACTCTAACCGGCGTGGTGTCTGATCCTTCGGGTGGCGTGGTAGCCAACGCCAAGATTATTTTGAAAGACGCCGAGTCGGGCTCGGCTCGCGATACGGTAACAAATAATGACGGATACTTTACGTTCGCGTCGGTCCCGGTCGGAACGTACTCGCTCACCGTCGAGGCCACTGGGTTTCAGGCTTACAAAGCGGACAGCATCAGTTTAGGAGGAGGCGAAAAACGTAACCTCAACGTCAGTCTCGCTATCGGTGCGGCCAACCAGACGGTGGAGGTCAACGCTCAAGAGACCCCACTTGTGACCACGGACTCAGCCGAAAAGTCGTATACGCTGGAATCTCGGGATTTGCAGAACTTGGTTCAGGTAGGCAGCAGCGCCGCCGAGTACATCAAGATCATGCCAGGCTTTGCGGTTCAAAACGGTTCTTCGAACAAAGCAAACTACACCGGCGAAGTCATCGGCATCAACGCCAACGGCGACGCCGGCAGCCAAAGTGCGCTGAACAACGCCTATACTTACAACGGTCTGCCGGGCAACTCGCTGGACATCACTGCGGATGGCGCGCACGTATCCGACCCGGGTTGCAACTGCGACACGCCGGTCAATCCCAACTCGGACTTCCTGCAGGAGTTCAGGGTACTGCAAGGAAACTTCAGCGCCGAGAACCAGAAAGGGCCGATTCTCATCACGTCGGTGACGAAGTCCGGTGGCCAAGACTTTCACGGCAGCGCCTTCTTCACTGCCCGCAATTACGCACTGAACGCCAATGACGCGCTAAATAACGCCAACGAATCCCCTAAACCCGCCAATAAGTATTATTACCCGGGCGCTTCGATCGGCGGCCCGGTGATCATTCCGGGAACGAACTTCAACAAGAGCAGAAACAAGCTGTTCTTCTTCGCCGGGTATGAGTACTTCTACCAGGTCCTGGACACCGGCTTGCTCCGCGCTACGGTTCCCACTCCGGGCATGCTCGCCGGGAATTTCTCGACGTCCGAACTGCAGAAAATCGGCGACGCGACTCACAACTACAACACAGCTTCCGGCAATCCTGCGGGTTCAGCCTGCCCGGGGACAAGCGTAGCCCAGGGCAACTATCTACCATGTCTTAACTCCGCGGCTTTGGGAGTGTATCCGGGCGGCATGATTCCGACAGGGGATCTTAACACTAACATGCTCGCGTTGATGAATCTGTATCCCGCCGCCAACGCCGATCCCAACGTGACTCATGGTTACAATTACGTTCAATCGGAAGTCTTCAACCAAAACAACCAACAGTTCGTCACGCGAGTGGACTATAACATCAGCGACAACACCAAGCTGTTCGTGCGTTACAACTACCAGCGAGAGACCCAGCTGTTTCCTGTCGGTCTCTGGTGGCGTAACGGAGCGCAGGTACCCTATCCGACACCGGTAGAGGGCAAGAACCGCTCCAAGTCCATATCGGGATCCCTGACCCACGTATTCAGCCCGACCATGACCAACGAAGTGGTCGTCGCGTACACCGAAGTATTGTTCCCGAACGTCTTTAGCAATCCGTCGGCAGTGGACCGTTCGAATGTTGGCTACAACGTCGCGGGCCTGTTCAAGAACGGTATTTCCCAGATTCCGTCGTTCGGAAGTTTCGGGAACGAAGCGGCCCTGATCTTCAATCCAGGCGGCTTCGAAGCAGGCGGACCTTCGCAGGGTCTGTATGCCAACAAGTACATGCCCAGCATCAGCGATACCATCAGCAAGGTTTGGGGCAAGCATACGATCAAGGCGGGTTTCTTCTGGGAGTGGATACGCAACGCGCAGCCCGCCAACGGTGATACGAACGGCCAGTGGCAGTTTGTGTCTTCGAACAATTCCCTGTATACCACCGGAGATTCCTATGCCGACGAGGTCCTGGGAATCGCGAGTCACTACGATGAAAACTCATTCAACCGCATCAACGACATCGCCTACAATCAGTATGAGTTCTTCGCGCAGGACGACTGGAAGGTGACCAAGCGTTTGACTGTCAACTTTGGTCTCCGCTTCAGTCACATGCAGCCCTGGTATGACCGGAAGAATTTTGGCTACTCGATCTTCGACCCGGCGGCCTATACTGCCGGTGGTGGCCAAGCGTGTTCCGCTGGGCCGACCTACTGTGGATTCGAGTGGCATGCCAAGAACAGTTCCGTCCCATTGGGCGGGTTTCCGACTCGCGCCCTGTTCTACCAGCCGCGCCTCGGTGCCGCCTACGACCTTCGCGGAGACGGCAAAACGGTACTCCGCGGCGGATGGGGCCGCTACTACTTCCACGCGGGTCAGTTTACGAACGGCCTGGATGCGGCCGCGGGGGTCAAGTCGATCGGTTTCGATGGGCACGTTCCCGTCGGCGCCGCCAACCAGCCCATCCTGGTCAATCCATTGCCCGCGGATTTGGCCTCCGCAGCTCCGTGGAACACATCTGCCGGGAACGCCGGGATAGACACACTGAATTTCAGTGCGGTGGCGTCGAGTCCCTCCGCCGTGGACCGCAGGGACGACAAGCAGGCCTATACGGATAACTGGAACTTTACCATTTCCCGCCAGTTGCCGTGGTCAAGCATCCTGGAGGTTTCCTACATCGGTAACCGGTCGGAGGATATCCCCAGCAGCGGAAACGGCGGGAGTGCGGGCTTCAACACTTTGAACATCAACTTGATACCCGTTGGCGCTATGCTGGCGTCGAACAACGGCGGGGCGGATCCAAACAAGCTGAACTCCCAAAACTTCCGTCCCCTGCTGGGTTACGGGGACCTGTACCTGGCCACGAACAACGCGCATGCCAACTACAACGCCCTGCAGGCGGTGTGGGCGCGCTCGAGGGGCCGTTATACCATCAATCTGAACTACACCTTTAGCAAGTCCATGGGCATCGTGGGATGCAACGGCAACCTTTGCGACCAATTCAATATAAACAACAACTATGGTGTGCAGCCCAACGATCGCAAGCATCTCTTCAATGCCGTTTACTCCGTTGAGCTGCCCAAAGCCAATGTCAACAAGTGGGCGAGCGGCTTGGTCAACGGCTGGCAGGTCACTGGCATCTTGCAGTTGGAGAGCGGTCCCAACCTGACGGGCTTTCAGAACCAGAACTTTGGTATGAACCTGAACAACGCGATCATTCCGGGTAGCATCTCTGCTCAAAACCCCAAGGGTATCGCGATCAGCAATGTCTCGATCCTGGGCACGCCGGATATCCAGCTCAACCCGATATTGACGTGCGATCCAAGAAAGAATTTGGCATCGCATCAATACATCAACGGGAATTGCTTCGCCGTGCCTACAACCCCGGGCCAGAACGGCTCGACTATCCTACCTCCCATTTACGGACCGGCCTTCTTCAGTTGGGATATGGGCTTGTTCAAGAACTTTGCCATCACCGAGCGCCAGAAGTTGCAGTT
>Ga0210384_10003144_pt1 | contig 19436 bp, 17 predicted proteins | sample IncBWH2MmetaG_FD_160574 | JGI IMG/M metagenome (GOLD analysis project Ga0210384, IMG submission 160574) | Forest soil microbial communities from Barre Woods Harvard Forest LTER site, Petersham, Massachusetts, United States - Inc-BW-H-2-M | ecosystem: Environmental > Terrestrial > Soil >...
GTGCGAGAATCGCCCGCTGAATCCGACAAAAGGTGGCGTGTCCTTGATGAAGAAACAGGAAGTTCGCGCTCTCATCGAAAAAATCGGAATCGTGCCGGTCATCCGCACCTCTTCTAGGGAAGAGGCGAGATTTGCGGCTGAAGCAGTCTGGCAGGGGGGCATTCCCATCGTTGAGATCACCATGACCGTCCCAGGAGCTTTGGACCTCATTTCCGAGTTGGTGAAGACCATGCCAAAACTTCTTGTCGGGGCGGGCACGGTCGTGAATCAGGATCTCGCCCTGCAATGTTTTGACGCTGGCGCTCAATTCCTGGTCACGCCCGGCTTTTCGTTGAAGACCGTCGCCGCTGCTCACAATTTTGACCTGCTTATCATGGCAGGTGCTCTCACTCCCACTGAAGTCATGGCCGCTTGGGATGCAGGCGTCGACTTCGTCAAAATTTTTCCCTGCGCCAATTTGGGAGGCCCTAGCTATATCAAGGCGCTTAAAGGACCTCTACCCCAAGTCCCGTTAGTCCCCACGGGAGGCGTGAATCTGGAAACCGCAGCGGACTACATCCGGGCTGGTGCGGCCGCGTTAGGCGTGGGCGGCGAATTAGTTCTGAAACATGCCTTTCAAGAGCGCAAGCCGGAATTGATCAGCGATTTGGCAATGCGGTACGCCCAACTCGTGAAGGAGGCCAGAAACCCCATAGCAGCCGAATCCGAGCGCGCCGCTAAAAGACATTGAACAGGAGGTACAACAATCACCCTAAGGTCAACTAGCGACTTTTCCCATCGACAGCAAAGCGCATAACTGCCAAACATCCTTACCGAATAGCCTCCGCCTTCGCCAGCACCACGGCGGAGCGCCGCGCCGCGGCTTCGTAATACCGCACCATGCGCTGCGGCTCGTCCGCCTTGTAGAGCGCCAGATTATGCGCCCACCGAAATCCGATGGGCTGAAACCAAAGCTCCGCTTCTACCTTGAACGGCCCCGTGGCCTTCCCGGTGGATACTACGTACCGTACGGAGCTTCCCATGTCGGTGAACCCCGGATCATTAGCCGCGTCGCCGGTAACGGCGATGTTCCTATCTGCGGTAGCCTTATCAAAACCGTGCGGCAACAGCCGATTGTCCTTCAGGTACCCGACCGCGTGCAAAAGGCCGGTCGTTACCTGGCCTTCAGCATCCTTGAGGATCGGTTCGTATATCTCCACCTGCTGAGCACTGGTGATCTCGCGGTAATGCGGCTCGAACTTCAGAGGGTCTTCGTCGTTATCGTTGCCCACGATCGACCCATCCGGATTGAGGGCCCCCGACTCAAACACTAGCTGACCGTTGTTATCTCTAACCGCAACATGTAGCCACGCCCGCCGCGAAGGATAAGCTGTGGGCAATTTATGGCCACCCAAATTCTCCACATGCACATCCACCTCAAGCCCATCGGGCGTCGCATCCATTCGGGTAATCGTCACCTTCGCCGCTTGGGTCTTCAAAAACTCCGTGGTGCGCTTCGTCGCCGCGTCCAGTTCTTCGGGTAGCGCCTCGGTAGCTAATTCATCGCGATGATCTTGCAGCATTCCTTCCATAACGAAATTCGATCCGACAAACACATGCCGGTGCATGCCCTCGCGCGCCGGGCCGTAGAGTGCCGTCACGGCTACCGCTTCGTCTACGAGCGGCATATGGCAATCCTGGCAGGTTTGCTTGGCCGCGTAATCGCTATGCTGCCACTCCTGGAAAGGCATCTGTTCGGGAAACTTTCCCACCTTCTCACCGTTGGCTCCGAGAGCCGCAGTGAACAGCGTATGGCAGCTCCCGCAAAGACCCGCATCGCGCATATGGTCAGCTTTGGTCGGGAGGTAAGTGGCTGTTGAGGAGTGCATTACGGTCTGATGGCCTTTGTCGATGTCGAAGGGTCCATACTCGGGACGCACCTCGTTCTGGATCGGTTTCGCGATCACCACGTTTCCAACGAAGGTCGCATCCGCCCCCAGCCCGGTCTTCTCAATTTGGTGGCAAACCGAGCAGGTAACTCCGTCTGCCGCGGCGCGGTCTCCCTTTGGAAACTTCTGGAGTGGAAAACGCGAAAACACCTCAGTCTGCCTGCCCGCGTCGCGATCCACCAGATGGACCGCAGGCATGTGGCAAATCGAGCACTCATTCTCGATGGCCGCCTTCGACTCCGGATGATCGATTGACTCTCGCCGCACGCTTCCTTGCCAGTAAGGATCACGCGCCGAGTTGGCCATAATGCTCGCGCGCCACTGAAATCCGATGGAGATGTCCTCCCCCAAACTGGTCGTCAACCCGTTATGACATGCTACGCAGCGGTCCGACGTCCGAAACACTGGCCCATGGGGAGTCTTGTCCCCCTTCGCGTTTTCCGTCGGAGTTTGGCCGCGGAGGATCAGCGGGAATCCGCCTACCGCAAGCCCCAAAATAATTGCACCACACGAACGGAGTCTCATCGCCAACCTTCCCAAAACTTTCCGTCGGCGCGGTCCCAAAGCAGGTAAAACACAACCTGCGGAGTTCGCCCGCTCGTATTCGTGAAGGGCGCCCTCACGCCAAACGCACCGCGGATGTGTTGTCGCCTGCTTATGGTGACTTGCATCTCGGGCAGAACATCCCAGTTAGTGCTGGCTCCCCGTTTAAAGTCCCGCACCGCCAGAAACTCCACCATCGGCGAAAATAGCCGTCCGAGCATATGGTCCGGGGCCATCGCCTGCCCGATCGCAGTGCGCCAGAACATGCTGCGCGGCGCCACGCTGGTGTCCACCGGCAGATCGGCGCCAAGCTGAAATTGCAAAAAGGTATTTTCTTTGAACAACTGATCGAAGGCCGCGAATGGTTCGAACTGCGTGGTGCCGGCGCCGAAGCCGCGCTTACTATCGCCGGTCGGCAGAAGAATGCCGCCCTGCAAACTCAGGATCGACCCTGTCCGTAAACTGGAAAACATCTCCCGCTTCACAGCGAGCGTGATGTCGCCAACCCCTGCGGTCCAGTTGTGGGACTGATCCGCATAATTCACCGGAACATCGGTTTCAAGCTGCGTACGAGCGTCGAAGATGGTTCGCTCATCGATGATGTCGGTGGTCCACCCCGGAGCTCCCGATGCGTTCGCCGCTGTCGAGACCACAAGCTCGTTCTCTGGAAATGCTTTCTCCGTAACCAGTGCCCGCGGCAGATTTAGCTCGCCCAGCGGATCATGATGGACGTTTTTGCAGAATCCCCGCATGTACGCGATTACGTCATTGATCTGGTCGTCGGTCAGCAGATCCCCGAAGGCAGGCATAATCTGCGAGAACCCACGGGATGGCCCTCCATGTACGATCACGGCCTTCCAGTTGCCGTTTGGCTCAGGCGTAGTTCCGGCGCAATCCGTAAAATCCGGGAACGTATCCGGCCTCAGAAACCCTGTGCTCGTCTGGGGTGCACCCTTCCCGTCGCTGCCGTGACACGCAATGCAACCGCCCTTGTAGACCTTCTCGCCATTTTTCACATTCGAGGGCTTCGTATAGCGCAGCGTCTGTGCGGAAAGAAGCAAATGCCGACCAAGAAGCACGACCAGGCACCCTATCACTGCGCGCGCCAGCGCCTTCAGAATCCCCGCGGCGAATCTGCGCACGCGCGCTTCGCGGATGAGATTCAACATCGGCCCTGCTTCAGTGGCACCACTCCGCCCCCGATGCCACCCGGCGGGTCTCCCCATTGGCTCATCTCCTGTTTACGTCTCGATCAAGCTGTGCATCCCGTCCAGTTGCCAATTTCTGCCTTGGAAGTGGCTGTCGCGAAAGTCAGCTCTCTTCCGCCGCGAAATTCTGAGTGTCGCACACAATTACAGATCGCTCGATGACCTACCCCCGGCTGGGCAACATTCGCGAATTGCCGAACGCTAGTTTGTTCATCATGGCTTTAGTCTCCTTTGGGTCTGATCCATGGTTCATTGAAATCACTTGTCCAATAAACGCGTTTGGAGGACTTAGGTGATTAATTCCCATTGGGCGACGCATGACGACTCAGGCCCCACACATATGCTGCGAGTGCCGATACCTCATCAGGCGTAAGTTGCGCCCCGCCCATCGGCGGCATCGGGCTGCGATATTGTTTCGGTTGCGAAACACCTTCGGTTATCGTTTTCGCGATTCCGGCATAGCTGCCATCGCTCCACAGCCATTTCTTGCCCGTTAGAGCGGGCCCCAGAGGCGTGCCCTCACCGCTTTCGCCATGGCAGCCCGTGCACGCCGCTCCGCCCACTTGGCCGCGGTAGATGCGAGCACCGAGCGCGACCATTTCTCGCGTTGCGCCTTCAGGGACGGGAAGACTGTTCGCGGCCGCACCGGAGTCCGGATGCGTACCCTCTGGCGGTTGCGCGGCCACTTCAACAGGATTTCCGGCCGGGGCCGTTGCGCTCGGACACGCCGTGGCCTTCGCGGCACCGCCTTCAGCGCCGCCATGATAGACGATGCGGTAGATGCGCCCGCGTATATCGTCGGAAACAAAGAGCGAACCATCCGGTCCCACTGCCAAGCCCGAGGGACGATGTTCGGCTTTGGCCGGTGACTTCACTGCTCCAGCGAAGCCATCCACGAATATTTCGCACTGGCCGGATGCATGATCCCCGCTGAGCGGCTGAAAAACCACGTTGTAGCCACCTTGCGGATACGGCGCTCGATTCCATGAACCGTGGAAAGCGATGAACACCCCTTCACGGTAGCGCGCCGGAAATTGTTTCTGGTCGTACCGCACCATTGCATTTGGCGCCCAATGCGCGGGAAATACTGCAGCGGGAGAAATCTTGTTCGCACATTCGCCGATGGTTTTGCCGCCGTCGCCACCGTATTCCGGGGCCAGAACCAGATTTTTCACGAACGGATCGTAGTAGCACTCGGGCCAGCCATAGTCTCCTTTCGGTTTCAGGAGCAACAACTCTTCGGCCGGCAGCGTGGCCTCCTGGTCGGGTTTATACAGGTCGGGCCAATTTGCGTGCAACTGGTCGCGCCCGTGCTGGGTCACAAAAACACGCCCACTTGCGTCGATGGCAAACCCTTCGGCGTTGCGGATGCCCGTCGCGTAGCGGTCCGGCGTTGAGAAAGTTTGGTTCGTCTTATTGGCGTCGTATCGCCAGATGCCCCCGCGCGTCTCAAGTTCCGTGCACGGGTTTGCGCCGGGCGACTTGAGTGTCCGATTTTTCAGCTGGCAGGAATTCGACGCGCTGGCCACGTCAACATACATCGATCCTTCGGCATCGATGAGAAACGGATGCATCGGATGGTCGCCGCCCAGCGGCAACCCGGAGACGATCGTTTCGGCAGAGCCGCTAGGTACGGTCGAGTCGCTGGCCAAGGAATATCGCACGATGCGATCATTGAGCTCCGCGTAGATGGATCCTTTATATAAGCCGATGCCCGTACCGCCTGCTCCGCCACTCTGGACGGTTTCGCCAAATCGCTCAATCACATCGGCCTTTCCTGCACCGCTCTTGTCTTGCAAGGCCACGAGAAAGCCGCCCGCATGCGGCGCGTCGTTGCCGTAGTACCTACCCGACCAGGTGTTGACGTAAAGAACTCCGCTCGGTGCAACTACCATGTGGCGAGCGTGACCAATGCCGTCAGCGAAAACCGTTGCGCAAAAACCGGCGGGTAACTGCAATCCGCTGTCGTCATTCGGGCATGCCTGGCTCTTGGCCTCCGCAACCGGATTGAATTGATTGCGAGCCGGCGCCAACAAACTGCCCGAACACACTGCGGCGAACGCGACGATGGCGGGCAATAGAGTTTTGAAACCCAGACCTTGCGAATCCTTCATATAGCCTCCCGAATTGCGACGTCGTCGCGTTCCGAGCGAATGTGAGCACTATGCGTCACTGACTCGCTACCCTGGCGTTCGCCTGCTTAGCACTGGAAAACAGCCCATTAAGTCCTTCAGCCATAGTCGGGTGCGTGAGAATGGCATCGCGCAATACTGTATAGGGAAGCCCAGCAAGCATTGCCATCTGTATAACGGCCATTACTTCACCGGCCTCAGGCCCGACCATTGTAAAGCCAAGAATGCGATCGCCATCCGCTTCGATCAGTGCTTTCATGAATCCTTGAGTTTCATCTAGCGTTCGCGTCCTCAGCACCGCAGCCATGGGTAATTTAAGGACCCGAACGGAAATACCTTGGCGGTCCGCTTCGATTTCAGTAAGGCCAATATGTGCGACCTGGGGATCGGTGAACAGGCAAGACGGGATCATGCGGTCGCGTGTCGTTCGATATATGCCGGCAAGGTTGTCGCGAATAACGCGAAAGTCGTCAAGAGAGATATGAGTGAATTGCGGACTGCCGGCGCATTCACCAATCGCCCAGACATTCGGAGCGGTTGTCTGGAGCCGGTCGTCCACCTTTACGTAACCTCTCTGATGCAACTCGACGCCAGCGACCTCCAGCCCCATTCCGGCAGTGTTGGGCATGCGTCCGGTCGCAACCAGGATGTCGGTGCCTGTACTTGTTCTTTCGCCGGATGACGTTCGCACCCTGAGGCTGACACCGGTTCCAGAGCGACCTTGCACACTTAAGATCTCGGCTGGGGCGATGACGTCAATTCCGTCGCTCGCAAATATCTGGAGTAGCGCGGCTACGACGTCTGGGTCCTGGTTAGCAAGAAGGTGCGGGCCCAACTCAAGAATCGTTACCCGACTTCCAAAACGACGATAAGCCTGAGCGAATTCAAGGCCGACGTGACCACCTCCGATCACAATCAGGTGCTCGGGTAGACGATCAAGCTCGAGAATCTCAATATTCGTTAGCGGCTGGGACTCTGCCAGACCGGGCACCGGTGGAATTGCCGCACGGGTTCCAAGATTTAGAAATATTCGTTCGCCCGTCAGCGTTCGGGCGCCGCCGTCATTCAACCGCACGTCCAGCGTCTTGGAACTCGTAAACTTCGCTTCGCCCATAATCAGTTCGGCACCGGTTGCCTTGTAGCGGTCTAAGTGCATTGCGATCAGACCCTCGACCATTTCGCGTTTTCGCTTTCGAACTGCCGCCATGTCAGCCGAAGCGCTGCCGACGGTGACTCCAAATCTGCTTGCGTGATGCACGAGATCCGCAACTTTAGCGCTCCAGATTTCGTTCTTGCTGGGAAGACAATTGACATTCGGGCAGGAGCCCCCTATCCATCGTCGCTCTACAACTACCGTTTGTTGTCCGGATTGTGCCAAATGCCAGGCAAGATATTTTCCGCCTTCGCCACTCCCGATGATGACGTTCTTATAATTCTCCACACTCATATTGAGATCCTTTCGCTGGGATTTACCGAGGTAGCCAGGATCTTGATCTTCGCCTCCCCGCGTGTGACGGCGCAGGTGCCCAGATAAATGCTGATCAAATAGATCATATCCACCAGCCCTTCCTCAACGAATGCCTGCTTGGACTTTGCAATATAGATCGTCGTCTATTCGGCGCTCCGCAGTAAGCTATCGAGCGAAACGGTGAGCGACGAGTTCAACGGTAGCGCCAAGATCTTGTTTACCATGAGTCTGCCTGCCGCTTACGCGGAATTGGAGAGGACAGTCGCGCCCTCTCCCTCTCCGCCGAGCCGCGTCTAGATCTGCCCATATCCACCGTCCACGGAGATTTCCGCAAAGGTGATGAACGAGGCGCCCGACGAAGCGAGAAAGGCCACAACGCTTGCGATTTCATCTGGTTGCCCAATACGCTTCATCGGGACCTTGCTCACGACGTCTTTCACTAATTCGTCCATCGCTGCTTTGAGCCATCCTGCACGCTCGAATCCTTCTGGCGTGTTGATCGGCGGGACTGACCGCATTGACGCGAGTTCCACGGCCCACCACTTCAGCGGCGATCGACGTGTGCATGACCGCAATGCGGCCATTGTAGCGGCATAGACCGTGCCGTTGATCACCCCTGCCTCTTCGGCTACCGAAGTATTCAAGATGATCGAGGCGCCATCATTTAAAAACGGCAGCGCCTTTTGAATCGTGAAATAGGCGCCCTTGGTATTGATGTCGAACAACTCCTCAAAACAGGCCTGCGGTCGTCGCGTCAAATGGCGCAAATTTGTAGATCCCCGCATTTACGAACAGCACCTCGATCTTGCCCAGCTCCTTCGAAATCATCGCATACAGCTAGTCCAGATCCGCGGCCTTGGCCACCTCGGACTGCACCGCCAGAAAGCCGTTCCCAATCGTCTTCACCGCATCCTTGAGCGCCTTCGCGTTGCGCCCGGAAATTGCCACCCGCGCGCCCTCTTCCTGCAGCTGCTTCGCCGCCGCAAGCGAACCAGTGGAAACGGCGCAGGCCGAGTGCGAAGGACTGCGAAATCACAGAAACAGCCTTTATTCATGCGGTTTTTCTGTATCTTAAGAAAACATAATAGAATGGCAAAGACGGCTAGTGAGTATCCCACCCTCTCTACCATTTCTTTAGAGTCCGGCCCCGACACATGGGCTACCTATGTCCGGTACAATTGTCACCCATGTGTCAGGCCGCTCAATGAGGATTCAATTGGCTCTGCGCGGCTAGCTATCTGAATTCAGGATAAGCCCGTGGGTTTTTTTGGAAAGCTACGTTGGACATCCCGAATTGCAATTTGTGGTAGCCTGTAAGAAGCAATGAATAGAAATGCCAGCTGGGCAAGAATTGTCGTGGCCATTTTTACGATGGCAGTATTCTATGCTTCGGTGTGCGCGACCACATGTTCGCTTGGATTTTGTCCCGAGCAGGCGCAGCAAACGGCCGGTCACGACTGCGAGAATGCCGCCTCCCATCATTCGGCGCCCTCCGGGAAAGCACCTGCAAATAGCGATTGCACCCCCCACCAGCATCCTGGCCCCTTTCTGGCGAAGTCTGGCGAACTTCGGCAATTTCAGCTGAGCCTTACTAGTCAGCTCGACGCCTCGGCAATAACCAATATCAACGTGCACGAACTGGTTTTAAGCATGGCCGAAGCGGGCGCATCGGACCTCGCGCCACCTATTGAATCGAGCAGCCCCCTTTACCAAAAAATCTCCGTTCTCCGCATCTAGTTTCCCTCTCCGCTCCAACTCAACATTTGGCGTAGGCGTAGACCATCTGCACGTCTTTCACGTTTTGCTAAATGTCCACTCTTCACGAACATGCCGCGAACTTTGTATTTGCCACCAAGTTCGCCGCCGATTTCGCGAATAAACGATCGACTACCGGAAAGTACAAAAGAACAACGCAAGGAAGCTTAGGAGGATTTATGGATCAGGCACGCAGGAATTTCATACAAAGCAGCCTAACTCTGGGCGCGGGCGCCCTCGCGGCGCGTTCAGTCGCGAGCGCGCCTCTGGAGAATGGACAAGAGAATATACAGATGCCCCCCAGCATGAAAATGGAGAACGACCAGTTGCACCTGCGTCCAAAACCTACACACCATCTGGCGCCGACTGGTGCGGGATATTTGCCAGTGGTGACGACGGACGTTCCTGATTTGCCGTTCGAAATGGACAATGGCGTCAAAGTTTTTCACCTGGTTGCCGAACCCATAAAACACGAAATCATTCCCGGCAAGATCGTAAATCTGTGGGGCTACAACGGGAGCGCGCCGGGTCCAACCATCCAAGCGATGCAGGGCGACCGGATTCGTATCGTCGTCGATAACCACCTTCCGGAACCCACCTCGATGCATTGGCATGGCTTCGACATTCCCTTCGACATGGATGGCGGTCCAGGTCTTTCCCAGGATCCGATTTCCCCAGGAGGACGCTTCGTTTATGAATTCACTCTGCAACAAGAGGGGACCTATTTCTACCACTCGCATATGGCGATGCAGGAAATGCTCGGCATGATTGGTGCGTTTATCATGCATCCGAAGGAGGCCTACGATCCTCCGGTGGACAAAGACTTCGCCATGGTCCTGCAGGAGTACGCCATCCTGCCTAACAATCTGACGCCCAATACGATGAACATGGAATTCAACTGGCTCACCTTCAATGGAAAGTCAGGCCCGGCGTCAACACCGCTCATCGTCCGCCATGGTGATCGTGTGCGGCTGCGCTTTATTAACTTGGGAATGGATCACCACCCGATCCATCTTCACGGTCACCAATTCGTGATTACCGGGACTGAGGGTGGCCGGCAACCGAAAACCACCTGGGGACCGAACAACACGGTGCTTGTTGGCGTAGCGCAAGCGCGCACAGTGGAATTCGTTGCCAACAATCCCGGCAATTGGATGATTCACTGCCACATGCCGCACCACATGATGAACCAAATGTCTTCGATGGTCGGGCCGATGACTCGTCGCATGGGAATGCCTGCGGGTGCCGGGATGGAAGAAGGTATGGGCATGCTTCGCTCAGGCAGTGCAACTTCCGACTCGAACGGTCCCAGTATTGGACGAGGCTTGGGCGTCGGCTCGACCCTTGAGAGAGCTACCTCCAATGGTCCGCGTTCACAGCAAGAGGGCAGTGCTGCTCAACACAATATGCCCGGGATGCCCGGAATGCAGATGCAAATGGACAAGGCCGACGTGAGCAAGGATGCCAATTCCGTTCCCGGCTTTCCGCAGGATGTCTTTATGGAAGGTCCGGTCATGGCCATGGATGACATGGTCCAGAAACCTGAGAACTACGGCCTGCGACCCGGTTGGACGGGATTCACGATGGGCATGATGACGCTCCTCCGCGTGCTCCCACCCGATCAATACGATCATATTCAAGAACTACGCCGTAAGCAGCGAACTACAAAGCCTGACGCCACGCCCAACATGAAGAAGCAAGAGCGCTAGAACATGGCACACCGGAGATTAGAAATGGAAAATAGTGTTTTGCAAAAATTTTCAGTGCGACTCATTTTCGCGCTGGCGTTGTCAACTCTCTCGTTGGCGGCGCAACAATTTATTCCGCCACAAAATCCAATCACCGCCTCTCAACGCCTTGTGCTCGCGAGTGGCGCCCCTCAGGACGAGCACCCTTCGAGGTCTCCTAACTCTGCAGCTAACCGTGCCGAGGGTATGACCCTCGAACAAATGCAGCAGATGGCGCTTGCTGGTAACCCGACGCTGGGGCAAGCCAAAGCGGGAGTAGCGGCGGCCACAGGGCGCACGCTCCAGGCGGGACTGTGGCCTAATCCAACAGTCGGCTACATCGGCGAAGAAATTCGAGGCGGCTCTTACGGCGGAGGACAACACGGGGTCTTCCTCCAGCAAAACGTGATACTCGGCAGCAAACTTGGTCTCGACCGCAAGGAGCGAGCCGAAGAAGGCAAGCAAGCCGTGGTTGAAGCAGAGGAACAGCGCTTGCGCGTCGAAAATGGCGTACGCATCGCTTTCTACCAATCCCTCGCCGCACAACAAATGCTCGAGACCCGAACGGTGCTAAGCGCCCTCGCGAAAGATGCTGTGGACACTACACAGCAGCTTTTCAATGTCGGCCAAGCTGACCAGCCGGACTTGCTGCAAGCCCAGGTCGAAGCAGATGAGGCGGACCTCGCCGTAATAGCAGCCGAACTAGAGCAACAGCGCGCCTGGCGCGTGCTGACCGCCGTGGTAGGCAAACCCGCGATGGAACTCACGACGCTCGTGGGCAATCTTGAAGATCTTCCGCAAATCGACGCGGGCCAGGTAATAGAAACCATTTTGCGAGACAGTCCTGCTATCAAGATCGCACAACTGGAATCCAGCCATGCGGACCTGGCATTAACTCGGTCTCGTCGCGAACTCATTCCCGATCTCTCCGTTCGCGCGGGCTATCTGAACAATCGAGAGGATGTAGGCGGCCTTCCTCCAAGGGCCGTTGGCTCGGAAGGTTTCGCCGAGGTCGGTTTGAATTTACACATCTTCAACCGCAACCAGGGAAATATTGAGGCCGCAAAAGCTGATCGGGAGCGCGCACAGTTTGAAGTTCAGCGAGTCTCGCTCTCGTTGCGTAGGCTTGCCGCGCCAGTGCTGCAAAGCTACTCGACATCGCGCTCCATAGCCGAGCGATATAAGCAGCGGACACTTCCAAATGCGCAAAAAGCCTATGACCTTTACCTGCACAAATACCACGAGGGCGCCGCGGCGTACCCGCAGGTGCTAATCGCGCAAAGAACACTCTTCCAGCTTCAGACCGCCTACATCAACGCGCTGGAAAATGCCTGGATGGGAGCTGCAGCGTTGCAAGGGTTACTGCTCACCGATCCGCTGGATTTGCCTGCCACTCCTGGTGAACTGGATCGGCCCGTTCGGGAAATAAACATGCCCGTCGGCGAGACGTCAGGAATGCCACGCTAGAGGCGATCAGCGAGAACAAGAATGAGATGGGCGATCCTGATTCACTTCTCCGAATGAAGGCGCCCATGCACAAAATGAGCCCCCGTTCCCGTCATCCGGTTGTGGTGGTCAATTGCGTCGCAATACCGGAAGCGCTGTTTGAATCCGAATTATTCAGGCCACGCCCGTGGCGCGTTCACTGGAGCGATCCAATGGCGTTTGTGGCGCGCCCTCATGGCGCAGGGAGGAACGCTGTTCCTCGACGAAATCGGAGATTGCCGCTGAGCAAGCAACACTGCTGCGCTTCTTGCAAAACAGAGAAGCGCAGAGACTGGTTAACTAAGCCGTATATCGTCTGGATGTCCGCGCAATCTGCGCTATGAATGTTCGTTTGGTTGACCTGGTTTGAATGGTAATCAGGCAAAGAACTAGAAAGCCGAAGACCGCCAATGGGTTAGTCATCTGCAACCTGGGCTTCGAGGTTTTCCGTGCACCGTAGACCGCAAGCGTATGGCCCATAGCAAAGTGAAATTGCGAGGGATGCCAGTCTGGTCACTGAGGGTCAGGTTTCATTTTGGACCGGATCCACCTCACGCTTAACGTTAGCCCTGCCACGAGCATCGAATAGTCGCGTCACAATACACAGCCAGACCAGACGGGAAAAGATGAAGCTATTCACTCCACTCAAGATCCGCGAAATCGAGTTAAAGAACCGTATCGTCGTTTCGCCCATGTGCCAATATTCCGCCAAAGACGGACATCCTCAAACATGGCACTTAGTGCACTTGGGAAGCAGGGCAGTAGGAGGCGCAAGTCTGGTCATCGCCGAAGCCACCGCCGTACAAGAGCACGGAAGAATTTCTCTTGGCGACACCGGAATTTACAACCATGCGCACGTTGCATCATGGAGGCCAATCGCGCAATTTATTCGCGACTCAGGTGCGCTCCCGGGAATTCAGTTGGCGCACGCCGGTCGTAAAGCCAGCACCGCTCCACCCTGGCAAGGCGGCAAGCCGGTAGCTATAGGTGAGGGTGGTTGGGAGATTGTCGCTCCCAGCGCTCTTCCTTTTGACCAAGGTTACCAGACCCCCCGTGTGCTATCCCTGTCAGACATTGAAGATGTCATTGCCGCATTTAGCCGTGCCGCGGAACGCGCCTTGGTCGCGGGCTTCGAAGTAATCGAAATTCATGGCGCTCATGGCTACTTGTTGCACGAATTTCTCTCGCCCTTCTCCAATATCCGAACCGATGAATTTGGTGGTTCACTCGAAAATAGAATGCGCCTCCCTCTGCGCGTCACACAAGCAGTGCGCGAAGTATGGCCAGCCCGCCTGCCTTTGTTCTTTCGCATTTCCGCGACAGACTGGCAAGAAGGCGGCTGGGACCTCGAACAATCAATCGAATTGGCGCGCCGCCTTAAACCACTTGGCGTCGACGTAATCGATGTTTCGAGCGGCGGTAATCTCCCGCACGCGAAAATTCCCGTTGGGCCCGGCTACCAGGTGCCTTTCTCCGAGTCGATTCGAAAACAAGCCGAAATCCCCACCACGGCGCTGGGCATGATCCTCGATCCCGTGCAGGCCGAAACCATTTTGTCCACGGAGCAAGCCGATCTGGTCGTTCTCGCGCGCGAACTCCTGCGCGATCCATACTGGCCCCGCCGCGCCGCCGAGCAGATGAATTTCAAATTAACGCCTCCGGTGCAATACCAGCGAGCCTGGTAGGCTAACCACGTGCTTGAGATCACCGAAAATCTCGCCGCCGGCACGGTCATTTTTGCGGTGCGTACACAACCACGCGCCAGCAAAGATGAAATCAGCGGCGAAATCGCCGGCGCCCTAAAAATTCGCTTGCGAGCTCCCGCAGTAGAAGGCCGCGCCAACGAAGCGCTCATCGAATTCCTGGCAGAGCTTTTGAAAACTCCCAAAGTCGCTGTTAGAATCCTCAGCGGCGAGCGAAGCCGCGTGAAACGCCTCGAAATCCGCGGTGTAACAAAACAGCAGATCGAACGGCTGGTTATCCAGGACGCGTAAGACTAAAGAGCCGCCGTTAGCGAAAGCGAAAATTTCAAAATGCGCTTCGATATTCAAGCAATGCAGGCCGATTTAGCCGTGGCCCGTGTCGACGGCTGGCTTTTCTACGATTTTCGCGGCCGCGACCCCATCGCGCAATGCATCCTGAAATTGCCCGAAGCCATGCGTACCCGCCGTTGGTTTTATTTCGTTCCCGCCAAGGGCACTCCTAGAAAACTGGTGCACAAAATCGAAGCGCAAGCTCTCGACAGCCTACCTGGAGAAGCCTTTTATTACGCTGGCCTGGAAGAATTGGAAAAAGGCCTAAAGAAGATTCTGGGCCGTGCCAAAAGCGTCGCCATGCAATATTCGCCAAAGAACGCCATCCCCTATATCTCCATGGTGGATGCCGGCACTATTGAAATGGTACGTGGCGTGGGCACCAAAATCGTCAGCTCCGCCGACCTGGTGCAGAAGTACCAAGCCTGCTGGACCGACGAGCAGCTTCGCGCTCACGAAGAGGCCGGCAGAGCTATCGATATCATCGTGCGCGGTGCATTCCAACACGCTGCAAAATGCGTTCGTGAAAGGACGTCTCTCACCGAATACGAATTGAAGCAATGGATCCAGGGTGGTTTCGACGCTGCGGGCCTGCATGCTGAAGAAGGACCCGACGTGGCAGTCAACGCGCACGCCAGCGACCCGCATTATGGCCCGACTCCAGAAACCGCAGCCCCCATTCGCAAAGATGATCTCTTGCTGCTCGATGTTTGGGCCAAACTAAAAACTCCCGGCAGCGTGTATTACGACATCACCTGGGTCGGCTATCTGGGCAAGAAAGTTCCGAAAAAGTACGCCAAAGTTTTTCGCGCCGTCAAAGATGCTCGCGACAAAGCTGTCGACTTGATTTGCTCCAGCGCCGTCTCCGGACACCCCTTGCAAGGCTGGCAAGTCGACAAAGCCGCGCGAACCGTGATCGAAAAAGCCGGTTACGGAAAATATTTTTTCCATCGCACCGGCCACAACATTGGAGAAACTATCCACGGAAGCGGTGCGAACATGGATGACCTGGAAACTCACGATGTACGCCGCCTCATTCCGCGCACTTGTACGTCCATCGAGCCCGGCATCTATCTCCCGGAATTCGGCATCCGCAGCGAAGTGAATGTCTACATCGACGAACGCAGTGCCAGGGTAACTGGCGCAGTCCAAAAGGAAATCTTGGCACTGTTGGCTTAGCGGTCTCCACGGCTAAAATTGTTTTTGGCAAATTCTCAGGCTGCAGGTATCAGGGAAGCGTCACCAATGTTTTGACGACCCATTAATCGAACACATGACCAGCTGCGTCAATCGGTCACGCAAGCCGAAAAGATCGCCCAACAAAGAGGGAACGCGTGCCAGACGAAGTCCCCATCGCTGAAACAATAGATCCAGTCCCGGTTGCGCAATCCTCATCCTATACGGCAGAAGCCCGGGAGCGCCATCGCCGCGATGCTCTCGCTCTTACCATCGCTGCAGCAGCATGGTTTCTCCCTGGCCTCGGCCACGCCTTACTAAAAATGTGGGGGCGAGCTCTCGTTTGCTTTTCCACCGTGGCACTGCTGGTCATTCTAGGCGCGGGCATGCGCGGTAATATTTTTTCGCGTAACGGCGAGGACGCTTTCGCCAAGCTCGGCTACGTTGCCGACTTGGGCGCAGGCAGCTTTTACTTTGTAGCGCGAGCCCTGGAGGCCAACGGACCCGACGTTTCGCACGCCAACGGCGACTACGGTACCCGTTTGCTCGCCACTGCGGGAGTTCTCAACATGCTCGCCGCGCTTCATGCCTACGAAGTCGCGCGAGCCCGCAAAGCATGATGCCCACACCCGAATTTAGACTCAGTCATTTTCAGGCCATGGTGATTTTCGCGCTCTTGATTTCGGTCGCCTTCGGATTTCTCAGCCGCCGCGGCGCCTACCAGCGCGCCAGATACATCCTTTGGTCCTTCGTCTTTTTCCTGATCATCGGCATAGGAATTGGCTGGGCCATGTACCCCTTTTCACATTAATTACTGGCCGTCAGGTTCACAGGCGATTGGCTCGGGGCAGGGAACTGCAAAATAAACACATGATTCATTGGCGTTCCCGCTAGGGCACGCTCAGGGTTTATGCATCACGATGGATTCTGCCTTCGATTTGCTCGGACTGCAGGAACCATCGCGACGCGCTTCCCGACCCTGGCGAATCAACTACGTTGCCGTGCTCAGGTTCGTAGCAGCATTCGAAAAGACACTGCCAATAGCGGTGGCCAGAGTGCTGAGCGTTGCGGTGGCCGCCAGGGCTAGTAGAACCAACAGCAATGCATATTCCGTTAAATCCTGACCTTCCTCTTCTTTCCAAAGTCTTAGGAGTAAATCTCTCATAGAATTCCTCTCGCACAGAACCAATTGACCCGACTTGGACTGGTTGGCGACAGACCCTATCCTGCATCTGGAAGGGTAAGCCGAAAGTTCTTTTCTTTTCAACCGGATTTAGACTCGCAGCAAATGGCGAATGCACGTACGGCGAATCTGCCGTCCCAAGTGCTGCCTGCTAAAATGTAGGATGAGCTACCGATAGTGGCTTTAGGCAACCCTCATTGACAACACAAGAACCATTTTTAAAATAGTGTTGTAAGTTATTTCACGTCCTGCAGGTGTTGGTTATGGACAAATCATTCGATATTTTTTGGTTTGGTGAAGGTGGCCCCGTTTGGATTGATTCCGTTGCGACGCTTGAATCTGCTAAGGCACGTATCGAGATGCTGCCGCAACGAAACGCAGGCGCTTATGAGGTGTTTGACCAGCGTACTGCCAGATGCACATCATTCGCTGTGAAGATTGCAAATAATAAAAAACAGCAGCTGATTCTTCAACACGAGTGCTAAAGGCCGGTGTTCGCTAACGGTTGTGGCGTCGCCGAGCGCTGGTGAATTTCGCCCGCCCGTAATGGGATGTTATCCGCCAACTGCCAGTATATCCGCGCCCATCGCAACCACGTTTTCCCGTCGCCCATTCGACAAAGCTATAAAAGTCATTTAGAATTGCGCCCCACTAACACAGTTGCTATAAGCATGAGGCCCGGTCCCCGCCCGGTGCTGACATAGGGATGGGTATGCCCATAAAAGTCCTTTTGGCCGATGCCAGCGATATGACCGGGCTGCAATGCGACAAATATTAACCGAGGAACCTTCGATAGAGATTGTCGGTGAAGTGCCCAGTTTCACCGCAGCTATTCAGATGCTGGCGGATATTAAGCCTGAGGTCTCACTACTCGATTTGGACATGCCGGAAAAGTGCAACTTTGCGCCGGATTTCGTGTGGTCACAGCTTAGAAGCGTTCCGCACACGTTGGCTCTATCACTTTCCAATGACACTGAAGACGAGTTCCAAATGGTCTCGAATGGTTTCCCGTGTCAGTTGAGCCGCCGGCTATGACAAACGAAAATCCGGCCCTGGGCTTGATTGATGGTCTACGGAACGTCTTGACGGGACAATTAAACGTTTACAACGATGCCCCTGCCGGCTACGCTTTGCTTGATTTCCCCAACCACGCGAATGTTGGTGATAGTGCCATCTGGCTTGGAGAGCTCGCCTATCTGGAAGATATGATTGGCTGCGGTCCAAGTTTTGTTTGCGAACGAACGAATCTCGACGCTGAAGCCCTGAAAAAGAACCTTCCTGCCGGCCCCATTTTTTTAACCGGTGGTGGCAATTTCGGTGACGTTTGGCGGGAACATCAACTCTTTCGAGAATCTGTCATCGACCTGTTTCCAGGGCGACGCATCATACAGTTTTCGCAAACCCTACACTTTGCTGACTCGGTCCTCCTAAAAAAGGCGGCGCGTATCGTCAATCGCCACCCCAATTTCATTCTGTTCGTCCGCGATAAGCGTAGCTTCGAGAAGGCAGAGTCCGTTTTTGACTGCCCCGTGCACCTTGCTCCGGATATGGCCTTTTATCTTGGTGCAATTCCGCGCACCGTGAGTGCGACATGCAGATTGTTGCTTTTGCTCAGGGCGGACAGGGAGAGCACCAGACAGGGGCGACCGTTGCCGCGCGACCTACCGGAAGGCGTCAAGGTTGCGAATTGGCTCGAAGAAGATACGTACTCTCTTTCTAGGATGGAGCCTCAGAGAGGAGAGACAGTCGCACCACAGCACGCCTCGAGAGAATTGTTGTATCGAAATTTTGCGCGTCATCGGGTAAGCCGCGGAATCAAACTTCTTTCCTCGGCGGACTATGTCATTACAGACCGTCTTCACTGCCACATATTATGCGTATTGCTCGGCATGCCTCACATCATTTTAGATAATTCATATGGGAAGTTAAGTACATTTGTGGAGACATGGACCAAGCATTGCGGGCTTGTCCGTATGGCCTCATCGCTGGATGAGGCCATTGGAATGTGGTCGCAGATAACTAAAACCCCGGGAGAAAAGCTGTCGGAGCGGTTGCGTAAGTATTACATGGTGAAAATTCGCGGGTCGAATGCGTTTCGTTAACAGCGTCGGGCCAATGTGAATGGGGGGTCGAAGCCTGCCCACAAGAAGGACGGGATTCAGGAACCCTTGCCCCACTGAATTCTTCAATCACTTTTCAGGACTAACCATGAAATTGAACGGTTGTCTCCTATCGGTATACTGCGAAGGAAAAATGAATTGTCGGCGTGATGTTAATGGTTCTTGAAGCTGAGCCGTAGCCGACGGCAAACACGGTACCGAATTCGACCGAATCTGGTGCAGGGACTCCACAAGTGAATCGATCGACGCAAAGCGTCTTGCACGAACTCTCGGGTTTTCGAGACCGCTTTTGGCAAATCAATGCCCGCGGCTAATCCCGACGCGATAGCAATCGCCAACGCACACCCGGTGCCGTGATCATTGCGAGTATGCATGCGACGAGAAGAGAAATATGTCGGCTCAGAGATTCCCTTTTGCAGCAATATGTCTGTGGGCTTCGCATGTGCCTCCGGGGAATCGGAATTGTACCTGACCACCGATGCATGCCATTGCAAGGTTACGGGCTGCCAAGATTATGTCCTCGACATCCGCCATCCGGCACGCTTGTTCTCCGCCAGCTGTTGAAGCCTTGGACCGTAGGTCTTCAGGTAATGAATGCTTTTCCATGGGTCAACGTAACGGCTCAGCGTTCAACCGCGAGCGCCCGAGTTTACTGTTGCGAATTCGGTCTACCGTCAC
>Ga0210384_10003145_pt1 | contig 19430 bp, 14 predicted proteins | sample IncBWH2MmetaG_FD_160574 | JGI IMG/M metagenome (GOLD analysis project Ga0210384, IMG submission 160574) | Forest soil microbial communities from Barre Woods Harvard Forest LTER site, Petersham, Massachusetts, United States - Inc-BW-H-2-M | ecosystem: Environmental > Terrestrial > Soil >...
CCCGGCGCGGGTGGCGGGGATTGATGGTGCTCAGGTGGAAATACACCATCGCCGCAGTGATGGCGATTACCACGTGGCTGCCGTAGCGGCTCAGCACTTCCAGCGACAACGCGTAGGCGGCGGTGGCGCTGAACAGGCTCCAGGCCTCCATGGCCGCCATGCCGCAGCCGGTAATGAACAGGTGCCGGCCGAAGCGCGCATGGCCGCCGAACAGGCGGTTGGCAAAGGCCCAGATGCCGCTCCAGATCAGGCCGCCGCTGAGTACGTAGGCGATCGCCATCAGGTAGCGTATCGCTTCAAACTTGCTGACGTCGCCCAGCCAGGTGCTCGCGGTTGCCAGCAGGGCCATGATGGCCAGGCCGCTCAATGCCGGCGGCCAGCCTTCCCAGCTGTGGATGGTGGTATCGGCCTGTTCGTCGGCGACCTGGAAGTCGGCGGCCCGCACGCGCAGGTTGGTGTGGCCCAGCCTGACCACGGTATTGCCGTTGATGCTGATCAGCGGCAGGCGCTTGCCTTTGTGGACGATGCCGTTATGGCTGCCCAGGTCGCGGATGTGCAGGCTGCCGTCCTCGGCTTGCTCCACGATCGCATGGTGAGCCGCCGTATGCGGATCGTCCAGGATAAAGTCATTGTCGTAGCCGCGCCCTATGCGTATCGGCAGCGCATTGACCTGGTGCCGGTGCCGCACTTCGTCTTTCGACGCCAGCACCTCTACAAAAAATGCTGCGCCTGAGGAAGGATTCGGGGTCGTCATTATTTGCCTCCCTTGCTCAGGGATTCAAGGAAGATGCGCGATACCCGCAGCCCATTGTCGTACGACACGCCCTTGGTCTCTATGCGGCTTTGCAGGCTCATCATGGCCTGGTCGGTGCTGGCGGTCAGCAGGATGAAGTCGTACAGGCCGGTGAATTTGCGATAGGCGCGCACGCACAGCACCGCGCGCATCGGCAGTTTCTGGTTGCTGACAAATTGTTCTATGCAGGCCGGTGCGGTGACTTGCGGGTTTTTATAGCTGCCGTTGACCTGGTTCTTGAAGGCATTGCTGACCAGCTCAGAAAAGCGCAGGGAATTCAGCTCCGTGCTGCGGGTGTAGGCGTGCTGTATCGAGACTTGGCCGGTCTGCAGCTGGCCGGACACATAGATGGCCGATTCGGTCTGGCAGCGCATTTCGTCGACCGCATAAGGGATGTCCGGCTTGGCATTGGACTGGCCCCAGCAGCGTACCTGGTCGGATTCCCTGACCGGCACTTTGTAGGGGCCGAGCACTTTCAGGGTCAGCGGGCTTTCCAGCAATTTGTCCACGATCACGCCCTGGTGCGCCATCAGCTGCTGGCCCACGATCAGGCTGAAATCCTTGGCCGGCTTGGCTTGTAGCCTGACTTTGGCCAGCAATTCCTGCACATAGCGCACCGGCACCAGGAAGCTGACCAGCTCGCCGTCCAGTCGCTTGGACACGTTCACGCCGGCAACCTTGCCGTCCACGGTCACATTCGGGCCGCCGCTCATGCCGGCGTTGATCGGGCCGGTAAACATCAGCTGGTCGTAAAAGCCGCGCCGTATGATGCCGTTATACGAACCTTCCGAAATGGCGAAACCCAGGTCCAGCGGATTGCCCAGCGAATACAGGTACTGGCCCTGAGTCAGTTCCGGCAACTGCTGTATCTGTTCCGGCACCTTGAAGAAGCCGGTGCCGGTGCGCCCCACCCTGACCACGGCCAGGTCGTGCAATGCATCCACCGCCAGCAATTCCACGGCGCCGCGCTGGTTGGCTGTGTCCACGTACTCGCCGACATAGGTTTCCGGCTCCAGCGCGATTTGCGATACCACATGGTAATTGGTGACCACCAGGTTGCTATTGCCAATCAGGAAGCCCGAGCCGACAGAAGCCTGGGTGCGGCCGTTTTTCAGCAATACGCGTATTTGCAGCAGGTCGTTCTGTGCAGAAGAATAGAGTTTCTGCGCAGAAGAAGACGGCGCCGGCAGGGGTACCTGCTCCTGCGCGGGGGTAACGGCGGCGGCGCTCGCATAGACCAGCATGCCGGCCAGTACGGCGGCCAAACTAAATTTTCTCATGTGAATCTTTCGGGAAAGTTTTTTCCCGCCAATTTTTGGCTCTATTAAATGTCTACCGATAATCAAAAATACTTGTCAAAGTATAAATATCCAGATTCTAGCTGTCCACCAATTTTTAAGCAGCCGTTCAATATAGTACGGGCCGGCCCAACTACGCTCATATGGGGCGAAAAATAAAAAAAGCCACGATTTATTCGTGGCTTTCGCGTGCTACCGGTAAAAACGCTTATTTGCTGCTGGTTGCCGTCAATCCGCGGCGTTCCAGCAAAGGCTGGATCTGGGCGTCGCGTCCGCGGAAATTGCGGAAGGCTTCCATCGCGTCCATGCTGCCGCCCTTGGACAGCAATTGCTGGCGGAACCAGTCGCCGTTCTTGCGGGTCAGGCCGCCGTTTTCCTTGAACCAGACCACGGAATCCGCATCCAGCACTTCCGCCCACAGGTAGGCATAGTAGCCGGCTGAATAGCCGCCGGCAAAGATGTGCGAGAAGTAGGTCGTGCGGTAGCGCGGCGGCACTGGCGCATAGTCCACGCCGGCCTGCTTCAGTGCGTTGGCCTCAAACTCCAGCGCATCTTCCGGAATCTGGCTGGTGCTCAACTGGTGCCAGCGCTGGTCCAGCAGCGAAGCGGCCAGGTATTCGGTCGTTGCAAAACCCTGGTTGAATTTGCCGGTGGCGCTCAGCTTGTCCACCAGCGCCTGCGGCATGGGCTCGCCGGTCTGGTAGTGCTTGGCGTAGTTTTGCAGCACTTCCGGCCAGACGGACCACATTTCATTGACCTGCGACGGATATTCGACGAAGTCGCGCGGCACGCTGGTGCCGGAGAAGCGCGGGTAGCGCACATTGGAGAACATGCCGTGCAGCGCATGGCCGAACTCATGGAAGGCGGTGCGCACTTCGTCATAGGTCAGCAGCGTAGGCTGGCCTTCCGGCGGTTTGGGGATGTTCAGGTGGTTGGCGACCACAGGGCGGGTGCCGAACAGCCCGGATTGATCGACGTATTCGTTCATCCAGGCGCCGCCGCGCTTGTTGTCGCGCGCATACATGTCCGCCAGGAACAGCGCCAGAGGTTTGCCGTCCGCATCGAACACTTCAAACACGCGCACGGTCGGGTTGTACACCGGCAGGTCTTTGCGTTCTTTGAAGGTAATACCGTACAGCTTGGTGGCCGCATAGAACACGCCGTTTTGCAGCACGTTGTTCAGTTCAAAATACGGGCGCAGCTGAGATTCATCGAAGCTGTATTTGGCCTTGCGCACCTGTTCCGCATAGAAGGCCCAGTCCCAGGCCGCCAGCTTGAAGCCGCCTTTCTTGGCATCGATCAGCTTTTGCATTTCCGCCGCTTCTTTCTTGGCATTGGCGACCGCTGCCGGCGCCAGCTCGCCCAGCATCTTGTTGACGGCGGTCGTGGTTTTGGCGGTGCCGTCTTCCAGCGAGTAGGCGGCATAGGTAGGATAGCCCAGCAACTGGGCTTTTTCCGCGCGCAACCTTGCCAGGCCGATCGCGGCTTCGCGGTTGTCGAACTCGCCGCCGTGGCTGCCGCGTTCTACCGACGCGTCATACAGGCGCTTGCGCAGTGCGCGGTTGGTCAGCGTGGTTTCGTACGGTTGGCCGGAGGTGTTCATCAGCGCGATCACATATTTGCCCTGCAGGCCGCGCGCCTTGGCGGCGTCCGCGGCGGCTGCGATCTCATTGTCGCTGAGGCCCTTCAGCTCGGCCTTGCTGTCGACGATCACGGCGGACGCATTGGTTTCTTTCAGCACGTTCTGGCTGAAGCTGGTGCCCAGGCTGGCCAGTTGGGCATTGATGGCCTTCAGCTTGACCTTGTCGGCATCGGACAATTTGGCGCCGGCGCGCACGAAGTCGGTGTAGTAACGGTCCAGCAGGTGGCGGGACTCCGGGTCCAGCGCCAGATTGGTGCGTTGCTCATACACGGTGCTGATGCGCTTGAATAATTTGGTGTTCAGCTTGATGGCGTCATTGTGCGCGGCCAGCTTCGGCGCCAGGTCGCGCGACACCGCTTCCAGCGTCGGGTTGGTATTGGCGCCGGTCAGGTTGAAGAACACGGCGGATACCCGGTTCAGCATCTGGCCGGCTTTTTCTATGGCGACGATGGTGTTGTCAAAGGTCGGCTGCGCCGGGTTGTCCGCGATCGCATTGATTTCTGCGGCCTGCTGACGCATCGCCTCGGTGAACGCCGGGGCATAGTGCTCGTTCTTGATCTTGTCGAAGGCCGGCATGCCGTAAGGCAGGGTGCTGGGCGTCATGAAAGGATTGCCGGCCGGATTGGCCGCTGCTGAATTGGGGCCGGCGGCGCTGGTGCTGCCCTGCGGGGCGTCTGCGGCGACGCTGGAATTCAGCGCGAGGCTCGTGCAAAGCATCATGAACAGGAGACGTGACATGTTTTCTTTCCAAATAAAATAGGTTACGAGGCTGCCTGCTGGTTGTGCCGGCGTTGTTATATTTCTGGCCGGTAAGCGTTAATCAGGAGCAGCCGAAAATGGTGCGCTTATTGGACTTGGTATTCTGCCATTTGATTCCTGGAAATGGCTAAATACCGAAAATTCGATACAGAAGCGCAAAATTTGCAGCAAAACCGCAATTTTGTATAGGAAAAATTGAAAAAGCCGGCATTTGATTCCGTCAGAGAATTGTTCTGGCGGGCAGTCTTGGCGGGTTTTAGCGCTGCTTCAGGAAAGCTTCCAGGCGGCTCGCGCCCAGTTCCAGCTTGTCGAGCGAACTGGCAAAGCACCAGCGCACATAGCCTTCGCCCTCCGGCCCGAAGGCGCTGCCGGGCGCCAGGCCCAGGCCGGCTTCCCTGACCAGGCGTTTGCATAATTGCAGAGTGTCGGTCTGGCCGTCCACCCGGAAGAACAAATACATCGCGCCCTTGGGATTGGGCGTGGTAATGCCCGGCATCGCATTCAGCCGCTGGACCAGGAAGTCGCGCGCGCTCTGGTAGCGCGCCAGCGTATGCCGCACGATTTCGTCGCCGCGCTCGATGGCCGCGATGCCGGCGCGCTGGATGAAGCCCGGCGCGCAGGAGGTGTTGTATTCGATCAGCTTGCCGAGGTCGGCCATCACCTCTTGCGGCGCGACGATCCAGCCCAGGCGCCAGCCGGTCATCAGCCAGGCCTTGGAAAAGCTGTTGGCGGAGATCAGCCGGTCTTGCGGCACGCTGATGTCCAGAAAGGACGGCGCGCATGTTTCGCCATATACCAGGCGCTCGTACACGTCGTCGGCCAGGATCCAGATGCCGTGCCGGCGGCAATGCTCCAGCACGATCTGCTGTTGTGCGCGCGGCATCACCCAGCCGGTGGGATTATTCGGCGAGTTGATGAACACGGCTTTCGTGCCCGGCGTCAGCGCATCCAGCAGCTGCTGCAGGTCCAGCTCCCAGGTCAGGCCGAATTGCAGCGGCACCTTGACCACTTCCGCGCCGAGTATCTTGGGGATTTCGACCAGATTGGGCCAGATCGGCGTCACCGCCACCACCCGGTCGCCCGGGTTCAATATGGTCTGCGCAATCAGCATCAGCGCCGACACGCCGGCGGAAGTGACCGCGATCCTTTCCGGCCCTATCGGCTGGTGCAGGCCCGACAGGTAAGTGGCGATGGCGGCGCGCAGCGGCGGGATGCCGTAGTTGTGCGTGTAAAAGGTATCGCCCGCGTCCAGGCCTTGCTTGGCGGCATCGCGGATGAATTGCGGCGTGACTTCGTCCGGCTCGCCGAACCAGAACGGCAGCACGTTGTCCAGGCCCATGCCGGCGTTGGCGACTTCGCGGATCTGGGAGGCGCCCAGTTGCTGGACGATGGCTCTTGCATGGGGGAGGTGCTGGGTCATTGTGGGGCTTAGGCTTAGCAAAGGGACAGGTTTTGGGCGAGGTTCAGGATCAGCGAGGGTTGCAAATAGGCGACGAAGCCGGCTGCGGCGATCAGGGTCATTGCTATGAGTAGCAGCAGTTTTTGGACTTTGCTCGGTTGCATGATGTGCTATGTGGCATGTTGTTGATTTTTAGTTTAACGCAAAGTGGTGGGGGATGTGGGCTGGTGGGTTGACCGGGCCAGTTTTCCTGGTCCTCGATTAATAATTTGATTGCGCTTTGTGGGTAGAAGCCGGGGGTGGCCCGGCAGCCACCTACTTTATTTTGCTTCGCACCTAGCCGGCCGCCCATAAAGTAGGCAAACAAAAGGCGACCGCAGACTTGCCCCACGGGTGACGGCGCTGGGCGCCATCACATTTTGTGCGACACAAAAAATGGGAAATGAACGAAACTCGCCTTCGGCTCAGACAACGTTCATTTCTGATCCATTTTCTGTGCCGCACAAAATGCTGCGTCCCGAGCGGGTAAAAATCAAAAACAACAATCAAAGACAACAGCAACGGCAACACCCGTTTGCTGGATTACTCTAATTGCGATGTCCGAAAACGGCTAGACGCTATGGGTCGCTGGGCGTATAACGTCGTCATGGCTACTCAATTATCTCTGTCCCCTGCTTCCGCTTCGCCGGTGTCCCTGCTGGACCCGGAGCATTGCTATCGTGCGCTGGTGGCGCGGGATAGCCGGTTTGACGGCGTGTTTTTCATCGGCGTGAAGACCACCGGCGTGTATTGCCGGCCGGTGTGCGCGGTGAGGACGGCGCGGGCTTCTTCTTGTACTTATTATTCCAGCGCTGCGGCGGCGGAGGCGGCCGGGTTTCGGCCTTGTTTGCGCTGCCGGCCTGAGCTGGCGCCGTATGCGCTGCAGCAGAACCTGGCCTATGGAGTGTGGCAAAAGATTGCGGCGGGGGCCTTGAATGACGGCAATGTGGAGCGGCTGGCGGCAGAGATAGGTTTGTCTTCGCGGCAATTGCGGCGGGTCTTGCTGCAGCATTTCGGGGTGACGCCGGTGGAGCTGGCGCAGACGCAGCGGCTGCTGTTTGCGAAGAAGCTATTGCAGGAGACCGGTTTGCCGATGACCGATGTCGCGTATGCGGCGGGTTTCGGCAGTGTGCGGCGTTTCAATGCCTTGTTTGCCGAGCGCTACAAGCTAGCGCCGGGCTCGATACGGCGCGCTTCGGCCACCGATAGCGAAGGCATCGTCTTGCGTCTGGCCTATCGCCCGCCGTATGCCTGGGCCGAGGTGTTGCAATACCTGGCGGCGCGCGCGATGCCGGGGCTGGAGGCGGTGCTGGACGGCAAATCGGAGCAATCCTATGTGCGCAGCGTCAGCATAGGCGACAAGCAGGGCTGGCTGCAGGTGAAGCATGTGCCGGACAAGCAGCAATTGAGCCTGCAGGTGGCGCCGCAGCTGGCGCCGGTGCTGATGCCCCTGCTGGCCAAGGTGCGCAACCTGTTTGACCTGGACGCCAATCCGCTGGTGATGCAGTCTTATCTGCAGACCGACGCATTGTTGGCGGCGCAGATACAGCGCACGCCGGGTTTGCGGGTGCCGGGGGCGTTTGATGCGTTTGAGCTGGCGATACGGGCGATACTCGGGCAGCAGGTCAGCGTTGCCGGGGCCTCCACCGTCGCCGGGCGGCTGGTGCAGCGCTTCGGCACGCCTATCGCCACGCCGTTTGCCGAGGTCAGCCACCATTTCCCGGGCGCGGCCTTGCTGGCGCAGACCGCGCCGGAAGACATCGCGCAGATAGGCCTGACCAAGAGCCGGGCCGCGACCATCCGCAACCTGGCGGTGTTCGTGGTGCAAGGCGGCTTGCAGCTGCCGGCCGGCATTTCGCTGGAAGATGCGGTCGCGCGCCTGAAGACCGTCGCCGGCGTCGGTGAATGGACGGCCCAATACATCGCGCTGCGGGCGCTGCGCTTCGCCGACGCCTTCCCGGCCGGCGACCTGGCCTTGCAGAAAGCGGCAGCCGTGGCGCCGGACACCAGGATGACGGAAAAGCAATTGCTGGCGCGCGCGCATCCATGGTCGCCGTGGCGTTCTTATGCGGCGCTGTTGCTATGGCAATCCTTATCCAATAAAGATTGATGAAAGATTAGAAATAAGGAGATGATGATGTTCTATACAAGCTATGACAGCCCGGTGGGCAAACTGCTGCTGGCGGCAACCGACCGCGGCCTGGCCGGCGTGTATTTTGAAAACCACAGGCACTTCAAGGGCAGCGCCGGTTGGCAGCTGGACGACGGCCACGCGGTATTGCTGAAAGTGAAACAGCAATTGCAAGAGTATTTTGCCGGCCGCCGCCGCGAGTTCGACCTGCCGCTGGATATGTCTTCCGGCACGCCTTTCCAGCAAGCGGTATGGCAAGCGCTGCTGGAGATTCCATTTGGTACGACGGCAAGCTACGGCGAACTGGCGCGGCAGATAGGCAAGCCCAGCGCAGTCAGGGCGGTGGGGGCGGCTAACGGGCGCAATCCTGTCTCCATCATCGTGCCCTGCCATCGCGTGATTGCCGGTTCCGGCGCCCTGACCGGCTATGCGGGCGGCTTGCCTAACAAGCAAATCTTGCTGGCTTTGGAAGCCGATAGTCAACTTTTAGCGTAAATAAAATTACCTTTGAGACAAGTTTATTTCCTGCGGGAAGATAAATAAAAATATTTATGTTGCGACGCACAAAAAACGCTTGACGCAGAAATCCAGGCGAGTAGAATAACAAATGTTGCAGTGCACCATAAACAGTTTTCAGATGGACGTCGCTGCCATATTTATCTTTTCACTCTAAAGGAAATACCATGTACACGACTCCAGAACAATTTATCGCCGCCACTAAAACCAACCTGGAAAACCAGTTTGCTTCGCTGACTGCGCTGAACAAGAAAGCTTTTGAAGGCCTGGAACAAATCTTCGCATTGAACGTCAGCGCCGCTAAAGCCACTTTCGAAGAATCCACTGCGACTGCAAAGCAATTGATCGGCGCCAAGGACCCGCAGGAATTCCTGTCCCTGACAGCCGCCCAAGCCAAGCCTAGCGCAGAAAAAGCGCTGGCCTACGGCCGTCACCTGGCAAGCATCACTACTGCAACCCAGGCTGAGTTCACCAAGGCAGTTGAAGCGCACATCGCTGAAACCAATACCAAGGTTACTGCGCTGATTGACGAAGTGACAAAAAATGCGCCGGCAGGTTCCGAACAAGCCGTTGCTGCTTTGAAAACTGTGATCGGCAACATCAATGCAGGCTACGAACAACTGAGCAAAACCAGCAAACAGGCTGTCCAGACCCTGGAAGAAAACCTGGCTGCGGCAACTCAGCAATTCACGCAAGCGGCCGAAAAAACAACGGCACGCAGCAAGAAGTAATTTGCATGCAATAGCAACTTAAGCTATCGACAGGATGGACCGCAATCGCGGTCCATTTTTTTTGTTCCGAGTTTTTTTTGCCGGCCGCAACGCCCGCCTTGCGGCGAGTATAATCATGGCGATAGCTTGTGAAAATGACAGCAGGCAACATCAAGGCTTGTGGCTCGTCAGCCAATAACACCGACTCAGTCCCGGCTGGGCACTCACCAGGAGAATCACTATGCAAGACGTAGTTATCGTTGCCGCTGGTCGTACAGCGGTAGGTAAATTTGGCGGCTCACTGTCGAAAATTGCAGCATCGGACTTGGGTGCGCACGTGATCAAGGGCCTATTGGCCAAGACCGGCCTGAGCGGCGACCTGGTCAATGAAGTGATCCTCGGCCAGGTACTGGCCGCCGGCGTCGGCCAGAACGCGGCGCGCCAGGCGTCGATACGCGCGGGCTTGCCCGACATGGTGCCGGCCTACACCATCAATAAAGTCTGCGGCAGCGGCCTGAAGGCCACCCATCTGGCGACCCAGGCCATCCGTTGCGGCGATGCCGACATCATCATCGCCGGCGGCCAGGAAAACATGAGCGCGTCGCCGCACGTATTGAACGGCTCGCGCGAGGGATTCCGCATGGGCGATGCCAAGCTGGTCGACACGATGATCGTCGACGGCCTGTGGGATGCATTTAACCAATACCATATGGGCACCACCGCCGAAAACGTCGCGAAAAAATACGGCGTATCGCGCCAGGAGCAGGACGAATTCGCGCTGGGATCGCAAAACAAGGCCGAAGCGGCGCAAAAAGCCGGCAAGTTCAAGGATGAAATCATCCCGCTGGAAATCGCGCAAAAGAAAGGCAGCATCGTTTTCGACAGCGACGAATTCATCAAGCACGGCACCACGCTGGAATCCCTGTCCGGCCTGCGCCCTGCTTTCGCCAAGGACGGCACGGTCACGGCCGGCAATGCGTCCGGCCTGAATGACGGCGCCGCCGCGGTGATCATGATGTCGGCGCGCAAGGCGGAAGAACTGGGCCTGAAGCCGCTGGTCAGGATCAAGGCTTATTCGTCGGCCGGGGTCGACCCCAGCATCATGGGCATGGGGCCGGTACCTGCCGCGCAGCTGTGCCTGAAAAAGGCCGGCTGGAGCCACCAGGACCTGGACCTGATGGAGATCAATGAAGCCTTTGCCGCGCAGGCGATAGGCGTCAACAAGGAAATGGGTTGGGATACCAGCAAGATCAACGTGAACGGCGGTGCAATCGCGATCGGTCACCCTATCGGCGCATCCGGTTGCCGCATCCTGGTCACGCTGATCCACGAAATGATACGTCGCGACGCCAAGCGCGGCCTGGCCAGCCTGTGCATAGGCGGCGGCATGGGGGTGGCGCTGGCGATCGAACGCTAGTGTCTTAGTTTTTTTCGCTGTATCAAAATCCCGGTGGAACTACCGGGATTTTTTTTACTCCAAGCTGCGGCGAGAATGTTGTAGACAAGTAAATATAGTAAAAATATACTTCTTGCCACAGTTGCACTGCATCTAACGCTCCGGCAGAGAGCGGCAGCGGAATCCCGCATATCCCTACCCTAGTCAAAGGAAATTGCCATGAAGTGGAAAACCCTCCTTGCGTCCGGCTGCCTGCTGTATGGCATGGCGGCCGCAGCGCAGGCCGTTACGGCGGAACAGGTGAAAACTTTCACGCTGCCCAACGGCATGAAGTTCCTGGTGCTGGAAAACACCACGATCCCGAATGCGAATATGTACACCTTCTGGAAAGTGGGTTCGCGCAATGAGGTGCCGGGCATCACCGGCCTGTCGCACTTCTTTGAGCACATGATGTTCAACGGTTCCAAAAAATACGGACCCAAGCAATTCGACCGCACGATGGAAGCCAACGGCGGCTCCAATAATGCGTACACCAACAGCGATGTGACCGTCTACCAGGATTGGTTCCCCGCCACTTCATTGCCGGTCATCTTCGACCTGGAAAGCGACCGCATCGCCAATCTGGCGATCGATCCCAAGATGGTCGAGAGCGAGCGCGGCGTGGTGTTGTCCGAGCGCAGCACCGGCCTGGAGAATTCCAATTTCCGCGCGCTGCTGCAGCAGGTGCAGGCAGCGGCCTTCAGCGCCCATCCTTACTCATGGCCGGTGATCGGCCATGAATCGGATATCAAGGCCTGGACCCAGGCAGACCTGCGCCGCTATTTTGACGTGTATTACGCTCCCAATAATGCGGTGGCCGTCATCGTCGGCGACGTCAAGGCCGATGCCGTGCAGCGGCTGGCAGAACAGTATTTCGCCGGCATTCCAAAGCGCGAGCTGCCGCCCGCCGTGCGCACGGTAGAGCCGGAGCAAAAGGGCGAACGCCGGGTATTCGTGCAGAAAGAGTCCGCCAGCAGCGCCAACCTGGTGGTCGCGTTCAAGTCGCCCGCCACCAATAGCGCCGATTACTACGCGCTGGATGTGCTGCAAAGCATACTGACCGGCGGCAAGACCTCGCGCCTGTACAAGGCGCTGGTCGATACCCGGTTGGCAACCGACGTCGGCGCCTTCAGCGGCAGGAATTTCGATCCCGGCCTGGTGAGCTTTTATAGCGTCGCGGCCCGCGACGTGCCCGCCGCCAAGCTGGAGCAGGCGATGCTGGCCGAGTTGGACAAGGTCGCGCGCGAGGGCGTGACGGCGGATGAGCTGCAAAAGGTCAAAAACCAGAAGCTGCTGAATTTCTACCGCGCGCAGGAGACCATCAACGGCAAGGCGGCCCAGCTGGGCGAATACGAAGTATTCTTCGGCGACTATAAGAAACTGTTCGATGCGCCGGATGCCTATCGCAAGCTGAGCGCCGCCGATATCCAGGCGGCGGCCGCCAAGTATTTCAAGAAGTCGCAGCGCACCGTCGGCGTGCTCGCGTCCAGGGAGGATTGAAGATGAAACGTTTCTTTGCAATAGCAGTAGCGGCGCTGGCGAACATGGGCAGTCCGGCTTTTGCCGGCGATTTCCGTTTGCCCGCGTTTGAAACCGGCAAATTGTCGAACGGGATCACGGTGTACCTGATGGAGCGCCACGATGTACCGTTGATCGCCGTGCGCGCGGTGCTGAAAGCCGGCGCGGTCAGCGACCGCCAGCAAGCCGGCCTGGCCAACCTGACCGGCGACGGCCTGTTGCTGGGCAGCGCAAAGTTCGACAAAAAAACCGTAGACCAGACCTTTGACTTCCTCGGTGCGCGCATCAGCAGCGTCACCGGCACCGAGCAGAGCGGCCTGGTGGCGGACTTCGCCCGCGACGACGCGCCCAGGTTGCTGCCGATCTTCGCCGACATCCTGCAGCATCCGGTATTCGACGCGGAAGAATTCAACAAGCTGCGCGCGCGCACCATCGACGAGCTGAGGCAGGCCAAGGAAAGCCCGCGCAATGTGGTGCAGACGTACTACCGCAGCATGCTGTTCGGCAGCGGCGCGTACGCCAATCCAGTGTCGGGCACGATGTCCAGCGTCGCCGCCTTGCAGCGCAGCGACTTGCAGGCTTTTCACCGCGCCTACTACCGGCCGGACAATGCGGCGCTGATCGTGGTCGGCGACTTCAAGCCGGCGGCCATGCGCCAGCAGCTGGAGAGCCTGTTCGGTCAATGGCGCGCCGGCGGCGAAATGCCCAAGCCGGCCGCGAATGGCAAGGTGCAGGCCGACAAAGCCCGGGTCTGGCTGGTGAACAAATCGGATGCGGTAGAGACCACCTTCCTGTTCGGCGGCGCCGGCATCGCCCGCAACGACCCCGACTATGTGCCGTTGCAGGTGCTGAACACGATACTCGGCGGCCGCTTCACGTCCTGGCTGAATGATGAGCTGCGCGTGAATTCCGGCCTGACCTACGGCGCCCGCAGCGAGTTCAGCACGCTGTCGCAAACCGGCACCTTCGCGGTTTCCAGCTTTACCGCGACGCCCAAGACCGAGGCTGCGCTGGCGCTGGCCGCCAGCACCTACCAGCGCTTGTGGGACAAGGGCATAGACGCCGCGACGCTGGAATCCGCCAAGGCCTACGTGAAGGGCCAGTATCCGCCGCGCTTTGAAACCAGCCAGCAGCTGGCCGGCCTGCTGGCCGACATGTATGTCAACCAGGTGGGGCGCGAGCAGATAGACAACTTCACCCGCGACGTGGACAGCCTGACGCCGGAACGCGCCAGGCAACTGGTGGACAAGCATTTCCCGCGCGACAAGCTGCAAATGGTCCTGATCGGCAAGGCGGATGCGATTCGCGGCATTGCCGGCAAATACGGCGACATGACCGAGCTGGATATTACCGCCAGCGGTTTCGCGCCGGCTTCGCCAAAATAATAGCCGGCGCCGCAGCGCATGAAGAAACAATTTCGTGCGCTGCAACTCCAGAAAAAATAAATTCTTACCCCCTCATTCAAATACATCATGTCACGCTCACGTAAATTCATCGCCCCGATCGTCCTCGGCGGAACCCTGGCCGCCAGCGGCGCGGCAGTGTTTGCCGCATCCAGCACCGAAGCAGCCGCCAGCGGCCCGGCGCTAGCCGGTTACCAGTTGCCGGCGCCGGAATTGCAAGCCATCGTGGATGCGCCGCGCGCGCCGCTGTTCCGCCTGGGACCGCAGCGCAAGCTCGCGCTGCTGGTCAGCCAGCCCGGCCTGCCCGGCATCGCCGAAGTGGCGCAGCCGGAACTGAAGCTGGCCGGTTTGCGCATCAACCCCAGGACCCGCGCGGCCAGCCATTTCGACTTTGGCAATGGCCTGCTTTTGCTGGATGTGGCCAGCGGCAAGACCCGCGCCGTCAGCGGCTTGCCGGCCAACCCGAGGATAGAGAATGTCGCCTGGTCCGCCGACGAGCGCTGGGTCGCGTTCAGCCGCTGGGCGGATGACGGCGTCGAATTGTGGCTGCTGGACGTGGAAAAAGCTTCTGCCAAAAAACTCATCAAGGACAAGCTGAACGCGACGACCGGCGCCGGTTTTAGCTGGCTGAACGGTTCGCGCAGCCTGCTGCTGAAACTGACGCCGGCCAAGCAGCCTGCGATGCCGGTCGCCTCCATCGTGCCGGCCGGCCCCAATATGCAGGAAACCAGGGGTGGCAAAGTGACCCAGACCCGCACCTACCCGGACATGCTGAAAACCGCCGCCGATGCCGACTTGCTGGACTGGGCTTTGCAAAGCCAGCTGGCGATTGCCGGCATCGATGGCGGCGTCAAGCGCATAGGGCCGGTCGCAACGCTGATAGGCGCGCAGGCTTCGCCGGACGGCAAGCTGATCCTGACCACGCAAATGCGCCGCCCGTATTCCACCATCCTGCCGGCACACCGTTTTCCACAATTGATAGAGATGTGGGATATGCAGGGCCGCAAGCTGAAAACCGTCGCCGAGCGTCCGATGCAGGAGCGGCTGCCCAGCGGCAACGACGCGGTGCAGACCGGGCCGCGCGAATTCGGCTGGCGCAGCGACCAGCCGGCAACCCTGTACTGGCTGGAGGCGCAAGCCGGCGGCGATCCGGAAGTGGCGGCCAAGGTGCATGACATCATGTTCCAGCAGGCAGCGCCGTTTGATGCAGCTCCGCAAAAGCTACTGGAAATGGCCTGGCGCTACTCCGGCGTGCAGTGGGGCAACGACGGCCTGGCGCTGGTGACCGAAAGCTGGTGGAAGAGCCGCGATACCCGCACCTGGCGCATACAGCCGGGCCATGCAAACAGCCAGCCGGACTTGCTGTTTGCGCGCAAATCGGAAGACCAGTATGCCAACCCAGGCACACCGGCGACCAGCCTGAATGCGTATGGCCGCGCGGTGCTGCGCACTGCGGCGGACGGCAAATCGCTGTTCCTGGCCGGTACCGGCGCCAGCCCCGAAGGCGACCGCCCTTTCCTCGACAAATTTGACCTGGACAGCAAACAGGCAAGCCGCCTGTGGCGTTCGCAGGCGCCCTACTATGAGCAGGTCGCGGCGCTGCTCGACGATAGCGGCAGCCGCTTCGTGACCAGCCGCGAATCGAACCAGGAACCGGCCAATTTCTATGTGCGCAGCCTCGGCAATGCCGAGCCGCGCGCGCTGACCCATTTCACCGACCCTACGCCGCAGTTCAAGGATGTGCAGAAACAGCAGATCCGCTACAAGCGCGCCGACGGCGTGGACCTGAGCGCGACCTTGTACCTGCCGCCGGGCTATGAGCCCAAGCGCGATGGTCCGCGTCCGATGCTGATGTGGGCCTATCCAAGGGAATTCAAAACCGCCGAAGCGGCCGGCCAGGTCAAGGATTCGCCGTACAAGTTCAACCGCATCAGCTATTGGGGCCCGCACGTGATGCTGGCGCGCGGCTATACGGTGCTGGACGGCCCCTCCATGCCCATCATAGGCGAAGGCAAGAAAGAGCCCAACGACAGCTACCTGGAGCAGTTGAAGATGGATGCGCAGGCTGCGGTGGATGAGGTGGTGCGCCTGGGCGTGGCGGACCGCAACCGTATCGCGATAGGCGGGCACAGCTACGGCGCCTTCATGACGGCCAACCTGCTGGCGCACACGCGCCTGTTCCGCGCCGGCATCGCCCGTTCCGGCGCGTATAACCGCACGTTGACGCCTTTCGGTTTCCAGTCGGAAGACCGCAATTATTGGGAAGCGATCGACGTCTACCAGGCGATGTCGCCGTTCAATTTTGCGCAGCAGATCAAGGACCCCATCCTGCTGATCCACGGCGAGCAAGACAATAATCCCGGCACCTTCCCGGTCCAGAGCGAACGCATGTACCAGGCGCTGCAAGGCCTGGGCGCGGTCACCCGCTTATCCACGCTGCCGAACGAAAGCCACGCCTACCGCGCGCGCGAATCCATCATGCACATGCTGTGGGAAGAGGACAGGTGGCTGGACAAGTATGTGAAAAATGCCAAGGCTGAGGAGGCGGCGGCGAAGTAGGCGGCGCAGCATCGCCGAAGTTGGGAGGGCCGGGATATTCCCGGCCTTTTTCCTTTTTGCATTGCCGGATTTGAGAGGCGTGTTGAAGCACCGGGGATGTTTGTTGCTTGATGAGAATGACCCGCCGGGCTTTTTCATTTATCATGAGAGCGGTTCCCTAAAGGTGTACATATGCTAAGAGTAGTCATCATGGATGGCAGTGCGGTGGCCCGCAATCTGTTGGGTTCGGTATTGACGGCCGGCGGGCATGAGGTGGTTGGCGACAGCAATACCAGCCTGGCCAACCTGGCGCGCCTGGTCAAGCTGCGGCCGCAAATCGTCTGCGTCGATATCGGCGAGCCGGGCGAAGACGGCCTGGCCTTGCTGGACGCGATCCGCGCTGCCTTGCCAAAGGCGCTGGTGTTCCTGGTGTCCAGCAAGATCGATGCGGAGACCATCCAGGCTACGCAAGTAAAAGGCGTGCAGGGTTTCATCGTGAAGCCTTTCAATTCTGTTGCGGTGCTGGCGACGATACGCAATACCATACTGAAAATCGCCAAACAGCAGCAAGGCAAGGGCGGCGGCGAGGTGCAGGCCAACGCCTGAAGCCAGCCGGCCTGTTTCCTTGCCTCTTTCCTTTGTCCCGCTTTTCCCCGCTGCATGAGCCGGAAGTGACCACAGCCAGCCAGGATGTTGGCAGCGCTACGCTGCGCATGGTTTATCCCGCTTTTGGCCGATTTCATCCGCGACATCTGGATTTCGTCGCATCTTTCCCTTACTGTTGCGGTATTGGCCACAATGGCAACATCGAATTGAGGATCTGAGGATGAGTGATGACTGTTGCAGATAAATCCGGCTTGCCCGCGATGCAAGACCAGCTGCTCCCTACCGAAGTTTCCATGCGTAGCAGCACCTGGTTTGACCGCTCTTCCAGCTATCCCATCTTTAGCGGCACCTGGTATCGCTACCGGATCATTTCCGCGTTGCTGTCGCTGGCAACGATGGAAGTGATTTTCTTGCTGGTAGGCTTCGCATCGAAAGATCAATGGAAAAACGTCGCCATCCCCGCCGTATCCATCGGGTTAGGCTTGTTTTGCCTGTTAACTTCCGGCATCGGGGCGGCGGTGCTGGTGCGCAGGCGGGCGTGGCCGGTGCGCAAGGAAGCCATAGGCCTGGTCAGCGCGCTGCTGCTGGGCGTGCTGTTGAGCTGGGGCGTGGTCAGCGGTTCCAGCTACCTGACCAAGCTTGTCCTGTACGGAAATGCCCATTTGGGAGTGATGGTCGAACTGTCAAGCCATATGAGCGAAGCGCATAACAAGGAGGCCGCCGCCAAATCGGCCGATAGCGAGCCCACGTCGGTCGTCAACAACGATGCCGCAGCGCCCGCTTCGGTTGCTTCAGCATCCGCTGCAGGCGCAACGGGAGAAAATGCGGAGAAAAACAGCACGAATACCTGGATGGCAATCGCCAGCGGAGTGGGGATAGGCGCTTTCATCTTCCGTTTTGGCGGCTGGATGGACCTGCTGATGTTTTTCCGTCAGCGCCGTCGTCTGGAGGCGGTGCTGCGCCAGCAGGAGATGGACCGGCTGAAAGCCGCGCGCAATGAGGCGGAGCTGCGCCTGTCGGTGCTGGTGGCGCAGGTGGAGCCGCATTTCCTGTTCAATACCCTGGCCGGCGTCCGCTCCGCCATCGTCACCGAGCCGCAAAGGGCGACGGCCATCGTCGACCACCTGGTGGACTACCTGCGCGCGACGATACCGCAAATGCGCAGCGACGGCGGCAGCGTGCAAGCCCGGCTGGGGCCGCAACTGGAAGCGGCGCGCGCCTATCTGGCCCTGATGCAGGCGCGCATACCCAGGCTGAGTTACTCGGTCGAGGCGGAGGCTGGTTTGCAGGACGCCTCGATGCCGCCATTGATCCTGATCTCGCTGGTGGAAAATGCGGTCAAGCACGGCATAGAGCCGAAGATAGGCGCCGCACGCATCGCCGTCAGGGCCAGGCAAGTGCAGGAGGACGGCATACAAAGCGTGGAGCTGAGCGTGAGCGACGACGGCGTAGGATTCGGCGGCACCACGTCGGGCAGCGGCCTGGGCTTGTCGAATATCCGCGAAAGGCTGGAGGCGGTGTACGGCAAGCAGGCCAGCCTGAGCCTGAAGGCCTTGCCGGAGGGCGGCGTGGCTGCGATCATCCTGTTGCCGCTGTCGATTTGACGTGATTTTTTAAGGACCGACCATACAATGCCTACCGCGATCATTGCCGACGACGAAGACCTTCCGCGCTCAGAATTGCGCCGCATGTTGGCCGACGTGTGGCCGGAGTTGCAGATACTGGCCGAATGCGAGCATGGCGCCGACGCGCTGGAAGCGATACTGCAGCATGAACCCGATATCGCCTTTCTGGACATACGCATGCCGGGCCTGAGCGGGCTGGATGTGGCCAACGCGGTCAAGGGGCGTTGCCATGCGGTGTTTACTACCGCCTATGGCAACCATGCGCTGGAGGCATTCGCTGCCGGTGCGCTGGACTACCTGTTGAAGCCGCTGTCGCGCGAACGCCTGCAGGAGGCGGTGCAGCGGCTGCGCGAACGCCTGTCCGTCAACCGGCCCGCACCGGATATCAGCCAACTGATGAGCGAACTGGACAAGCGTCTGCGCAATGGCGGCGGCGCGGCGACCGAGCGCATACGCTGGATCAGCGCCAGTGTCGGCGATACGATCAAGATGTTCCCGATAGAAAAAATCCTGTTCTTCGCCTCGGATGAAAAATATACCAGGGTCGTCAGCAGCGACGACGAAGCGCATGTACGCAAGCCTTTGCGCGAATTGATCGACGGCCTGGATCCGGACATATTCTGGCAAATCCATCGCAGCGTGGTCGTGCGCGCCGATGCGATCGCCAGGGCGCACCGGGACGAGATGGGGAGGGTGACGGTGGAGCTGCGCGGCTCCAAGGAAAAGCTGAAAGTCAGCCAGGCCTATGCCTGGCGCTTCCGCCCGATGTGACCGCGCCTGTCAGGAAGACAGCTGCTTACCCCGTAGGGAGGATGGGTCGTACAGGTAGTGGCGTTCAAATTCCGCCGCTGTCAGCGCCGGCGCATACAGGAAGCCCTGCAATTCATTGCATCCCAGGGTTTGCAGGAAGGAGCGCTGTTCCGCGGTTTCCACGCCCTCGGCGATCACTTTCAGCTTCAGCGCATGCGCCAGGCTGACGATCGCCGTCACGATCGCGACATCGCTTTCGTCGTTGGGC
>Ga0210384_10003146_pt1 | contig 19427 bp, 16 predicted proteins | sample IncBWH2MmetaG_FD_160574 | JGI IMG/M metagenome (GOLD analysis project Ga0210384, IMG submission 160574) | Forest soil microbial communities from Barre Woods Harvard Forest LTER site, Petersham, Massachusetts, United States - Inc-BW-H-2-M | ecosystem: Environmental > Terrestrial > Soil >...
GCCTTGACGCCCCGGGCGTGGAGGTGCCGTTGGGACCAGGCCGACCGCAGCGGACCCTAGTCGTCTTCGCCCTGGTCGCCCTGGCCCTCCCCTCATGGGCCCGGGCCCAAGAGGCGCCGGCCGCGCTTCCCCAGGCCCCTCCTCCCGGCGCCGAGTCGGCGGCCCCGCCCGCCCTCGACCGGCCCCATCCCGACGACGGGCGCCGCACCGGCGGGCGCTTCCTCGCGAACTTCGGACGCGACACGGTGGGCGTCTTCTCCTCCGACAACCTGGTCCCCTTCCTGGTGAGCGCGGGCGTGAGCGGCGGGGGGGCCTTCTTCGACAACAACGTGCAGCACTACTTCGCGACCCAGAGGCGGGCCAAATGGCTCGGTGACGCCGGCGACCAGCTGGGCCAGGCCTACGTCATCGGGCCGATGGCGGCCGTGCTCTTCGGCGCCGGCCGCCTGGCCAGAGACCAGCGCTTCCGCGACGCGACCTACGACATCGCCCAGGTCACCCTCGTGGCCGTCACCTACACCACCGTCCTCAAGTACTCGACCCAGCGCACGCGGCCGGACGGCTCCGACAAGCTCTCCTTCCCCTCCGGACACACCTCAAACGCGTTCGCCTGGGCCACCGTGGGCGCCCACTACTACGGCTGGAAGCTGGGCGTGCCGGGCTACCTCGTGGCCGGGCTCATCGGCGTGTCGCGCATGGAGATAAGGGCCCACCACCTCTCCGACGTCCTGGCCGGGGCCGGGATCGGGTACATCGTGGGCCGCACCGCCGTCCGCCGGGACGGCGAGCCCCTCCCGGGCAAGCCCCTCGTCAACTTGGCGCCCGCGGCCGACCCCCGCGGTGGGGGCGCCGGCCTCGTCGTTACCGTCGCTTTTTGAGTGCGCGGCCAATGGCATCCAAACTGAGGAGAGTGACCGTCACGCTCGAAGAGGAGGTCGTCCGCTGGGCACGCGTCTACGCCGCTCGGCGCGACGCGAGCCTGTCCAGCGTCCTTGCGGACATGCTTCGGGAACAGATGGCCCGGGAACGGATGGCCGAGGACACGTACGAAAAGGCCATGCGCCGTGCCCTTTCGCGCGAGCCCTTCCTCAAGTCTAGCCGGCGTCACCCGTCCCGCCAGGAGCTGCATGACCGCCGTCTTCGTTGATCAGGGGTGAGGGGACCCCTCCTCGCCAAGCCACCGCTCCATTTCACGGCCGAGCTCAACCACCGGTGAGCCATGACCGCCCAGGGAGAGTCTGATCCATGACACCGTGGGTTGTTCGCCTCTTGTCCGGCGCGCTGGGCGCGGCTCTCCTCTGCTTCCACATCTGCGCGCCCGTGGCTCGGGCCCTTTCGGACGAGAAGGCGGGGGACGGGTGGGTCGCCGCGGACCCGGGACTCGTGAAGCTGAACGCCTCCCGCCTCCAGGCCCTGGACACCGCCATCCGCTCCGAGGCATTCAAGAAGATCACGAGCGTTCTGGTCGCGCGCCACGGAAAGCTGGCTTTCGAGGCGTACGTCGACTCGAGCGCGGCCGCCCTCCAGGACACAAGGTCCGCCACCAAGACGGTGACGGGAATGCTGGCCGGGATCGCCATCGACAAGGGTCTCCTGAAGGGGTTGGGGGCGCCCGTCCTCCCCTTCTTCCCCGACAAGCGTCCCTTCCAGAACCCCGATCCCCGCAAGGAGCAGATCACGGTCGAGGATCTACTCACCATGAGTTCGCTCCTCGAGTGCAACGACTGGAACGATTTCTCCCGCGGAAACGAGGAGCGGATGTACCTCATCGAGGACTGGCTCCAGTTCACCCTCGACCTGCCGATCCGGGGATTCATGTCGGGACAGGGGCCGAAGGACTCCCCCTTTGGGCGCAGCTTCAGCTACTGCACGGCGGGCGTGTTCACGCTCGGTCAGGTGGTCGCGCGCGCCACCGGCCAGCCCGTCAATGCTCTCGCGGACAAGGTGCTCTTCTCTCCGCTCGGCATAGAGCGCGCGGAATGGCCGTTCTCCCCCCTGGGCCTCGCCCAGACCGGAGGCGGCCTGCGCCTGCGGAGCCGGGACCTCTTGAAGCTCGTGCAGCTCTACCTTGACCGCGGGGTCTGGAACGGCGTCCACATCGTGCCCGAGGCCTGGATCGAGGCCTCCACGAAGCCCCACGCCCGGATCGACGAGGAGACCAACTACGGCTATTTGTGGTGGCTCAAGTCGTTCAAGTCCGGGGGCAAGGCGTTTCCCGCCTATTTGATGGCCGGCAACGGCGGCAACAAGGTGGTCGCCATCCCGGCGCTGGACCTGGCGGCCGTGATCACCAGCACCAACTACAACACCAAGGGCATGCACGAGCAGACGGACAAGATCCTGACCGAGTACATTCTGCCCGCCGTCGAGCCCTGAGCCGCGCCCTTCTCTCCGCGGGAGGGGGCCCGGGACGCCCCATCCGCCGCCGCGCGCACCGGGACCGCGCAGGGTCCCGTGCTAGAATCCGCCATTCTTTTCGAACAAGGAGGCGGTGATGCGGCGCTTCGTCCAGGTGTCAGCTCTCCTCGCCGGCCTGCTGGCCGTGGGCAGACCCGGCGGGGCTCAGCCCGCGGCTCCCGGCGGCAAGCATCATGTGCTGGCCGCGACCAAGGAGACCGTGCAATGGGGCTGGCTGGATCCGACCGAGAAGCCCAAGCTCACGGTCGACTCCGGGGATACGGTCTCGGTGGAGACGCTCTACCACTCCATGGACCAAATCCAGCCCGACACGCCGATGGCGGACATCGTCCGCCTGCGCTTGGCCAATCCCGGCGGGGGGCCGCATTCGGTGACGGGGCCGATCTTCGTGAACGGCGCCGAGCCCGGCGACACCCTCGAGATCCGCATCCGGAAGATCATCCCCAAGCCCGCGGGGTTCAATTTCCACCTGCCGGGAGCGCAGTTTCCCGCCGTCGGCTTGCTGGCCCCCGAGTTTCCCGACGGGTTCGTCCGCTACTACAAGCTCGACCTCGCCAAGATGCAGACCGAATTCAAGCCCGGGGTGACGCTCGACCTCAAGCCCTTCCCGGGGATCCTGGCCGTGGGTGTCGACCCGAACGAGCCCAAGGAGAAGGCGGGGCCGCCCATCCACGACGCCAAGGGGCGCACGAGCACGCTCAGGCCCTGGAAGAACGGCTCCAACCTGGACCTGAACGAGCTTCAGGCGGGCTCGACTTTCTTTGTGCCCGTCTTCCAGAAGGGCGGGCTGATCTGGATCGGCGACGCGCACTGCCGGCAGGGCAACGGCGAGGTCAATCTCACCGCCCTGGAGTGCGCCTACAAGGAGATCGAGATCCAACCCGTGGTCCGGAAGGATCTGAAGATCGAGTGGCCGCGGGCGGAGACGAGGACGCACTGGATCTTGATGGCCTTCGACGAGGACCTCAACGAGGCCATGAAGATCGCGGTGCGGAATACGGTGGACTTCCTGGCCTCCCAGACCGTCGTGCCCATGAGCCGCGACGAGGCCTACGCGCTGACGTCGATGGTCGCCGACTGCCGGGTCACCCAGGTCGTGGACATCCGCAAGGGCGTCCACTGCATGGTGCCCAAGTCCGTCTTCGTCAAGGAATAGGGCCACCCGCGGCTGGCCCTGTGGGTCGTGCCGAGAGGTCGCCGACTAAAGTCCAAACGGTCTCTGCCCGTGGTGTGCCTACAAAAGCAGCGGACCTGAGCAGACCCAGAGACGGGCGACCCGCCTCCCCAGTGAGAATTGGATCCGCTGGTGACCGCCCCGCGCGGGGGCAGCCTACGCCCGAACTCCGACGGGCCAGCCGCCATCGATCGGGTGGGGGAGCGTCCCCGCGACCCCCAACTGGTCCAGGGACGCCCTGGCACCCGCCCTCTCCTATTTCTTTCCGACCCCCACGGGAAGGAGGTCAAACGCCCCGGGCTGGCAGTCGAAAATGACGCAGTCGGCATCGGCCCCGCACTCGGTCGTGTGCTTGAGTCCACCCGGTATGAACACGTAGGAACCGGCGCCTCCGGGCTTGACAACTTTGCCCTCTTCCGCGGAGCCGAACTGTCCGGCGAGGACGACCGCGCTAATATCGGCGGAGTGAGTGTGAAGGGGAACCTTGGTCCCTTTCGGGAACTTGCTGAAGTCACAGTGCGACCCGTTTGGCGCGCTCGAGGCCGCCACCACCATCGTGGGGGCACCGGTCGGCGCCTGCCACTTGAGATCCGCCAGTGCCCACTGAACGATTCCCTTGCTCGCGGGATCGCCAGCGACGGCACCCGCGACGAAGCCCAGCGCCAGCAACACAGATCCGACCACGATCGAGCGAGAGCTAGCTCTCATTCATCCTCCTGCTTGAGTTGACCGAAGGATCCGGAGGCGGTCTCGCCGCCGGCTATGGTGCGGAGGCTACTACACCACGCGCCCAAGTACACCCGAATTCTCGACCCGCCGGGTGATTCCGTAAGCGAGATCCCCGCACCACGAGTGAAACGGAGCCACAAAACGCGCACGCACTGAAGAATGGTGCCAACCGTCCGGGATGGTCGTCCCGGACCGAAGCAAGGAGCACACGCTGCTACCCAAGGCGGCGAGCGCGTGAGGCAGGCTGGGACGGGGCGAACCCAGGTGGGTCCCATCACCTCGCTTGGTCGGCCCCTGCCGCGGAGGCGACCTCGGTGCGTCGAACTTCTAGCGGCGTCTCCGATCATGCTGGCTGAAGCTCCCGGCCCGCCCGACTGAAACGGACAGCTGTAACGCGGATGTCGAACGCGCCAGTCCCGGGCGGGCCATTTCCAAGCGTCTTGCCGGTCGACGTCCAAACCGGAACTGATACCGGAGGATCAGCTCGGACGAGCCCGGGCGACTCCCTCCGATGGGGTTGTGGACGACCGCACTCTTGTCCACGCTGCGGGGACGACGAGCCCGGCCGAGAACGGTGAGTCAGCGCACACCAGCGAACGATCGACTCGCCAAGCACCCTCCGGGCGTCGCATACTAGGGTGTGCGCGCTTCTTCCCGGGGGCGGTGGCTTCTGGTCGCGGGCGGTTTGCTGGGTGGGCTGGCCGCCTGCAACACCTCGAGCACGACCGCGGGGCCCACACCCACGCCTCCGCCCACGACGCTCGCGCCGGCGACGCTGGCCGATCTCTCCGCTTCCACGGCGTCGGCCCAGTCCGGGCAGCAGATCAATTGCCGGGCGGATGTGATCGCCCAGGTGACGCTCGCGAATCACTCAGCCGGCGGCGGCGTGAGCGTGAGCGGCGTTCGCAAGACAACCCAGGGCCTCGCGGGAGGCTGCTCGGTGGGGTCGTCCTCTTTCACCTACACTACCGCCCCCATCGGCGTGGGCCCGGGGGAGACGGTGGTGGTGATGAACCGGTCTCTCTACAGCGGCGGCTCCGGCTGCTGCGCGGCGGCCAGCTCGTGCGACGGCAGCAGCACCTGCGGGATCCAAGAGAGCTTCACCGTGGTCACGACGGTGGGCGAGGTTGCGGCGGGGAGCTTCTCCTACCAGGTGAACTTCCAGAACTGCGCGATGTGCTCGGCGACGATGGCGGCGGCCGGGATGCGCTGTCTCCCCCCTTCCCACTGACCTCCGGGAGCCTCTCCCCGAACCCGCTCCCCTCCCCATGACGGCCCCATGGGGGGCGGCCCGAAGACTTGCCCCTTCTCGAAGGCGCACGAGATCGGCTTCCTCGTCTCCCAGCTCCCGGTAAGGCTGGCTAAGGCCTGTGTTAGAATCTGAGGTTTAGTCCGCGGCGTCAGAGCGGAGGGAGCCAGTCTTGATCCAAGCAAAGCGTGTCGCGGGGTTGTTGGTGCTGGGAGCGACGCTCGCCGTTCCTCTCTCCGCCCAGTCGCTCGACCCACCCGCTCCTCCGGACCTGGGCCGGTTTCTTCCCGCCGACGGCTCGACCGAGGACGGGCGGCGCACCCTCGCCGCTTTCCCCCGGAACCTTGGCCGCGGCCTGGTGGGCGTCTTCAGTAAGGACAGCCTAGCCCCCCTCCTGATCGGAGGCGCCGCGAGCGGTGGCTCGTCTTTCTTCGACACCCGCACGAGGAGCGCGCTCTCCTCACCTGGGAGCCTCTTCGGCAACGTGGGGGACACGGGGGGGAGCTTCCCCGTGATGGCGCCCATCGCGCTCGGGCTCTTTGCCAGCGGCCGCCTGGTCGGGGATGGCCGCTTCCGGGCCGCGAGCTACGACATCACGGAGGCCTTGATCCTGAGCGAGGTCTACGGCGAGGTCCTGAAGAGGGCCGTCCACCGAACGCGGCCCGACGGCTCCGACAACTTCTCCTTCCCCTCCGACCACACCTCGGCCGCCTTCGCCTGGGCCACGGTGGCCAACGCCCACTACGGGGCGAAGGTGGGGATCCCCTCCTACCTCGTGGCCAGCGCCATCGGCGCCTCGCGCCTGGTGAAGGACAAGCACTACCTGAGCGATGTGCTCGCGGGAGCGACCCTGGGCTACATCGTCGGCCGTACGGTGGTGCGCGAGAACGGCGAGCCCCCCGCCCGGCGGACCCGGGTCGGCCTCGTCCCCTCGACCGACGCCAAGGGGACGGGGGCGGGGGTCGGCCTCTCCGTAGAGTGGTGAAACTCCAGTAGAATAGGGGGTCCTCCCGGCGTCGGGAGGAATGCCCTATGAGCCGACGTCTGCACGAGCGCCACTCCTTCCTCCGCGAGGCGGAGGTCTTCCTGCAGACCGTTCCCCGCCAAGGCTCGTTCCGGGTGGCCCTCTGCTACCCCAACCTCTATTTCGTGGCCATGTCCAACCTGGGCTTCCAGAGCGTCTACCAGATGCTCAACGCCCTGCCCGACGTTCTCTGCGAGCGGGCGTTCCTGCCCGACGACCGGGACCGGGAGGACCTCGAGAGGAGCGGGCAGAGGCTGGTGAGCCTGGAGACGGGGACCGACCTCCGGCGCTTCCACGCCCTGGCCTTCTCAGTGTCGTTCGAGAACGACTACCTGCACGTGCTGCAGATGCTGCGGCTGGCGGGGATTCCGCTCCGGGCCGCGGAGCGGGGGAAGGACGACCCCCTCGTGATCCTGGGCGGCTCCGCCCTCTTCCTGAACCCCGAGCCCTTGGCTCCCTTCGCGGACCTGGTGGCGGTGGGGGAGGGGGAGGCGCTGGTCCCCAAGATGATGGAAGCGCTCCTCGGAGCCACCGATCCCCGGCGGGGGTTGGACGCCCTCCTGGAGAAGGACGGCTTCTACGTCCCTTCCCGCCACTCCGTGAGCTACCACAAGGACGGCACGGTGGCCGCCTACGACGGCCCCGGCCCCGCCATCCGCCAGCGCGGCTGGCCGGGGCGGATGGCGCTGCCGCAGTCGGTGGTGCTCACCCCCCACACCGAGATGTCCATGAAGTTCATGGTGGAGATCTCCCGGGGCTGCCCCTGCATGTGCCGCTTCTGCTGGGCGGGCTACAACTACCTGCCCGTGCGCGGCTTTTCGCGCCGTGAGATCGTGGACCGCGCCCGCGAGGTCCGCCCGGCCACGGGCAAGATCGGCCTCGTCTCCACCGCCGTCTGCGACCACCCCGAGATCGACGGGATCGTGGAGGACCTGGCCGGCCTTGGCTACGAGGTCTCGGTGGCTTCTTTGCGCCTGGACGATCTCACCCCCGATTTCGTGTTCAAGCTGGCCGACACCGGCGTGCAGGGACTGACCCTGGCCCCCGAGTGCGGGTCCGACCGCATGCGGCGGATCCTCAACAAGCAGTTCACGAACGAGGAGATCCTGGACAAGGCCACCTGGATCTTCGAGAACGGGATTCAGAACCTGAAGCTCTACTACATGGTGGGCCTGCCCTGGGAAGAGCACGCGGACGTGGAAGCGATCGTGACCCTGACGGAGGGGATAAGGGAGCGGATGCTGAAGGTGGCGCGGGGCCGGGGGCGGATCGGCCGCATCCACCCCTCCGTCAACCCCTTCGTGCCCAAGCCGGGCACGCCCTACCAATGGCTGCCCGTCCCGAGCCCCAAGGAGACGGATCGCAAGCTCCAGTTCCTCCGCCGGGCCTTTGGCCGCATGCCCAACGTGGACGCGATCTGCAAGAGCGTGCGCACGGGCACCGCGCAGTCGATCTTGGCCCTGGGCGACCGGCGCATAGGAGACGCCCTGGAGCTCGCGGTAAAGGAGGGGATGGATCTCCCGCGCGCGGTCCGGGCCGCGGGCCTCGACCCCGCGTTCTACCTCTTCCGGGGGCGGAGCCCGGAGGAGACGTTGCCCTGGGACGTGGTCGACAACGGCGTGAGCAAGGCCTACTACCTCCGCGAATTGGACAAGAGCCGGAAGGAAGCGCTCTCCCCCCACTGCCCCGAGGTCCAGGGCTGCATCCGTTGCGGGGTCTGCCTGGAAACGCCCAACCCCCTCTACCGGCTTCCCGAGAAGTGGAAGGCCCTGGGAACGTCGCCCCGGTACTTGAAAGTCGCCCCCGCGTCCTGACCGGTCGCGCATGCCAGCCCCACGCACGTCGAGCACGTCCGGGTTCGCGGCCGCCGAGGCCGCCCTCCTCATCGCCACCCTCCTGCTCTTCGCGCTGTCCGTGTACATGGCCTCCGAGTTTTGGGCCACCCCCCAGGTGGCGGGGGTCTTTCCCAACCCGGCCCGGGACACGGTCACGCTGCGCGGCGCCCACTTCTCTTCCGAGCCGGGCGGCAACATCGTCCTCTTCGGGGACAAGGTGGCGCGGGTGCTCCGGGCTTCTCCCACCTCCCTTGACGTGGAGGTGCCCGACTTCGGGCTCTCCGGCGCTGGGCAGCTGAGCGTGCCCGTCCGAGTCCTGGTGGGCGACCGCTCCTCGACCGGACGCGCGGTCACGGTGGCGCCACCCCTCGAGAAGGTTGCCTCCCCCTCCCCGCCCCCCGCGGTGGTGGCCGCCGCGCCCACGCCCTCGCCGATGCCATCCCCGGAGGCCACGCCCGCATCTCCCGCCCCCGAGGTGAAGACCGCCAAAGCTCTCCCCACCCCCAGCCCCCCGGCCCCGATCTGGACGCGATGCTCGCGGAGGCGGACGGTGCGGCCAAGGGCCACAAGTTCGAGTCCGCTCTCCAGCTCTATGACGAGGTCCTCAAGAAGGAGCCCGAGAACGCGCGGGCCAAGACCGGGCGCACGACCGCCCAATCCGCGATGGCGTCCCTTCTCAAGACCTTCACCTCCGGGAAGACGGCGGGGGAGGGACGCGGGGCACGCGGCGACTTCAAGGCCTTCGACGCCCGCGAGGTCTCCGTGAAGAAGCCCGCGGACGTGCCGGGCCGGATCGAGTTCGAGGTCGTCCCCCCGCGGCTGGCCGCGGGCGACCCCTACACGGTCAGGGTGTTCCTCCAGAACGAGGGGAGCAAGGGCATCAAGGTCGCGAGCCTGAGGGTATTCAACGCGTTGAATGGGGCCCGCTCCGACGCCGCGGTCCCCCCGCCCAAGGCGGAGCTGGCCCCCCGGGCGCGGGCCATCCTCTACGAGGAGGCGGGAGTCTGGCGGGATGGCGTCACTTCCTGGAGCCTGGAAGTGCAGGTCGGCTCGGGGCGCGGCGACACCTATAGGAACCAGATCCTCTGGAAATAGGACCCGCCTCTGAATTTTCTTGAACCCTCGGCGGGTCCCGAAGCGTCTTAGTGGGTGACGAAAGCAGGAGAAAGGATGTCCCCACTCATGCGCAAGGGACTCATCGGTATCGGTGTCGTGGTCCTTGCGGGCGGCCTGTCCGTCGCCCTCTACAGTAAGTCCAGCTCCCAGAAGGACAAAGGCTGGAAGACGGTGGCCGTCACCCGGGGACCGGTGGTCGAGAAGGCCCTGGCCATCGGGGCCATCAAGCCGAAGCGCGAGATTGCCGTCAAGAGCAAGATCTCGGGAATCGTGAAGATCTCCTACCGCCAGGTGGGGGACAAGGTGGCCGCGGGGGACCCCCTCTTCGACATCATTCCCGACCCCACGCCCCTCGAGCTCACGGAGGCCCGGCGGGAGGTCGAGAGCTCCCGCAACGTCTTCGATCAGACCAAGAAGAAGTGGGACCGGAACAACGAGCTGCGCGAGCAGGGAATCGTCTCCAGCCAGGACTGGGAGCAGACGGACAAGGACCTGCAGGAGGCGCAGATTCACCTGAACCTGTCCTCGGAGCGTCTGGCCCTCGTGGAGAAGGGGCGCGTCCACTCCCACCAGCTCAACGTGGAGTCGATCATCCGCGCCCCCATCTCGGGGACCGTGCTCGAGCTGCTCGTGAACGAAGGCGACCCCGTGGTTCCCCTCACCTCCTACCAGGCGGGCACTGCCCTCACCAGCCTGGCCGACATGTCCACCCTCGTATTCAAGGGCACGGTGGACGAGATCGACGTGGGCAAGCTCAAGGAGGGAATGCCCGCCCACATCAAGGTGGGGGCCTTGCCCGACTCCAAGGTGGAGGGCAAGGTCTACCTGATCGCCCCCAAGTCCAAGACCGCGGAGGGGGCCACCCTCTTCGACGTGGAGATCGAGCTCCTGCCCGGCAAGGACGTGGTCCTGCGCGCGGGCTACTCCGCCAACGCCGACATCGCGGTCCGCGAGAAAGCCGACGTGCTCCAGATCCCCGAGCGGCTGGTGACCTTCACCGACGGCAAGGCCTCGGTGGAGGTCCCGGGCCCGGGCGACTCGGAGCCGGTCAAGAAGCCGATCAAGGTCGGCCTTTCCGACGGCATGATCGTGGAGGTGGCGGACGGCTTGCATGAGAAGGACTTGGTGGTCGAGCGGCCGCCCAAGAAGATCGAGTAGCGCGCCCCGCCGCGCTGATCGAGCACCCCGACCATGACGTCGCTCTCCTTCCTCCGGCAGATGCTCCAGGACGTGCGGCACCAGAAGGTGCGCACGGTGCTGACCCTCTTCGGGATCACCTGGGGGACGGTGTCCGTTTCGCTTCTCGTCGCTTTCGGGGAGGGCCTGGAAAAACGCATCCGGAAGAACCAGCACGGCATGGGCGAAAACATCGTCATCGCCTGGCCTGCCCGAACGTCGATCCCCTACCAGGGGCTGGGCAAGGGCCGGCGGATCCGGGTCAACGACGAGGACATTGAAGTGTTGAAGCGGGAGATCCCGGAGGCCAGCTTCTCCGGGGAGCACGAGCGGAGCAAGAGCGCGTTTCGCCACGGTCGGGTCCGCATCACTCCCCAGATCTCCGCCAACAGCCCCATCTTCGCCGCCATGCGCAACATCATCCCCGCCTCCGGCGGACGCTATGTGGACGACGTGGACGTGGACCACCGCCGGCGGGTGCTCTTCCTGGGCGACAAGCTCAAGCACGACCTATTCGGGGATGGGGAGGCGGTGGGGCAGACGGTCATGATCGACAACGCCCCCTTCGTGGTTATCGGGGTCATGGAGAAGAAGGCCCAGGACTCGAGCTACAGCGGCCGCGACCAGGACAAGGCCTTCATGCCCGAGACCACCTTCAACGGCTTCTTCACCGAACGCTACGTGGACGACTTCATCTTCCAGGCCCGGGAGCCGGGGCAGGTGCAGGAGGTGACCCGCAAGGTCTACGAGGTCCTAGCCCGGCGCCACCAGTTCGATCCCAAGGACAAGGAAGCCATCGGAATGTGGGACACCACGGAGGCGGAGAAGTTCTTCCGCGTGTTCTTCGGCACCTTCCGGGCCTTCCTGGGCATCATCGGCTCCTTCACCCTCATCGTGGGGGGGATCGGCGTCTCCAACATCATGTACGTGGTGGTGGAGGAGCGAACCCGGGAGATCGGGATCAAGCTGGCGGTGGGGGCCAAGCCGCGCTTCATCCAGGGCCAGTTCCTGATCGAGACCCTGACCCTGACCGCGGTGGGGGGGGCGCTGGGCTTCTTGATCACCCTCCTCGTGATGGCTGCTTTTCCCAAGAGCCTCGACGAGTACATCGGCACCCCCGAGGCCTCTCCCCTCGTCATCCTCACCACCGCCACCATGCTCGGCCTCATCGGGTTCGTGGCCGGGTACTTCCCGGCCCGGCGGGCCTCAATGCTCGACCCGGTGGTCGCCTTGAAGCTGGCCTGATCCATGGTCTCCCGGGCCGAAGTCTTGATGGTGTGGAAGCTGTTCCGGGCGGACGCCGCCCACAACCGCAAGCGCATCACCCTGACCGTGCTCGCCATCGCCTGGGGCACGCTCTCCATCGTGCTCCTCCTCTCCTTCGGGGAAGGGCTGAAGCGCGCCTTTCATCGCGGAAAGGCGGGGATGGGCGAGGGTATCGGGGTCGTGTGGCCGGGGGCCACCACGCGGGCCTACCGCGGCCTTCCTTCCGGCCGCCCCGTCAGCTTCAGGGACGAGGACGCCGAGCTGCTCAGAGCGCGGATCCCCGAGCTCCAGGCCTTGAGCCGGGAGTACTCCCGGCGGCAGGGCCTGACCGTGGGGACCAAGACGGTGAACGCCCGCATCCGGGGCGTCGACCCCTCCTTCGGAGAGATGAGGAATCAGGTTCCCCAGGCGGGGGGGCGGTTCATCGACGAGCCCGATGTGGAGGAGAAGCGCCGGGTCGTGTTCCTGGGGGACGAGCTGGCCCAGGACCTCTTCGGCACTCAGGACGTGGTGGGCAAGACCGTTTTCATCAATCAGTCTGGCTTCCTGGTAGTGGGCGTCATGCAAAGAAAGATCATGATGGGCATGTACAGCGGGCCCGACAAGGGCCAGGCCACGATGCCCGCCACGACCTTCAAGGCGACCTACACGGATGCGACCATCGGAAACCTGGTCTACAAGCCGCTCCGCCCCGACCTTGGGGACCAGGCCAAGGCCGAGATCTACCGGATCCTGGGGGCCAAGCACCAGTTCGACCCCGACGACACCCGCTCCCTCGGGATCTGGGACACCCGGGAGGACCAGCGGCTGACCACCAACATCGCGGTCGGGATCCAGATGTTCCTGGGCGTGATCGGGGCCCTGACCCTCGGGGTGGGAGGGATGGGTGTCGCCAACATCATGTACGCGGTGGTGAAGGAGCGGACGCGCGAGATCGGGGTGAAGATGGCTCTCGGGGCCAAGGCCCGCCAGGTCATGGCCCCCTTCGTCCTGGAGGCTCTGCTCATGACCGTGCTCGGGGGCGTCCTGGGCACCGTGGTCAGCCTCGGCCTCATGGCCGGCATCGCCGCCCTCCCCCTGAAGGGCGAGGCCTTCGAGTTCCTGGGGCGGCCCACCTTCTCGCCCGCCATCGCCGTCGCCACCTCCGTCATCCTGGGCACGATCGGAATGCTGGCCGGCTACTTCCCGGCTCGCCGCGCCGCCGCCGTCAACCCCGCCGTCTCCCTGAGGTACGAGTGACATGATCCAGATGACAGGGATCCGCAAGGTCTACAGCATGGGCCGGGTGGAGGTGGAGGCGCTCCGGGGCATCGACCTCAACATCGGGGGCAACGAGTACGTGGCGGTGGTGGGCCCGTCCGGCTCCGGCAAGTCGACCCTCATGAACATCCTGGGCTGCCTGGACACGCCCAGCTCCGGCGAATACGTGCTCTCCGGGGAAAAGGTGGCGGGGCTAGACCGCAACCGCCTGGCCGAGATCCGGAACCGACACGTGGGCTTCGTCTTCCAGAACTTCAACCTCCTTCCCTACGCGACCGCCCTCGAGAACGTGGAGCTGCCTCTCCTCTTCGCGGGGGTCTCGGCCAAGGAGCGGCGGGAGAGGGCGGAGGAGATGCTGCGGCGGGTGGAGCTTCAGGACCGCATGGACCACAAGCCCACCGAGCTCAGCGGCGGCCAGATGCAGCGGGTGGCCATCGCTCGCGCCCTCGTGAACCGGCCCGCCATGGTCCTGGCCGACGAGCCTACCGGGAACCTGGACTCCGGCTCGGGCCAGGGCATCGTGGGCCTCTTCGGCGAGCTGCACAGGAGCGGACAGACCATCCTCATGATCACCCACGACCAGGCGGTGGCCCGGGTGGCCTCCCGGATCATCCAGATCCGCGACGGCCAGATCGTGGAGGACCGGCCGGCCGCGGCTTGAGGCGACCTCGGGAGGGGGACGGCTCCCCCTCCACCATGAACGCGACCGTCGCGTTCCGCCTGGGCGGCCGGGCCCGGAGCGGCACTCCCCCTGGTAGAGTCGGGGAAGAGGGCTTTCTTGATGGCCTCGGCGGCGCTCCAGCGAGCGGTGGCGGGAGACTGACGGCGGGCAGAAGAGCGAGCGGTCGGGCCCCTCAGCAGCAGCCGGGCCCGCAGCTCACCGCCACGGACTCGGGGGCCGCCGCCCCCGGCGGCAGGAGCAGGAACGACCCTTGGTAGGGGTCGTGGGAGAGCTTGGCCAAGGTGTCGGTGCAGACCTCGAGGGCCTGGCCACGGGGGAAAAGGTGGCCCTCCTCGTCCATCACCGAGGCATAGGGGCCGAGGTAGATGGCGCGGTGGCCGAGGAACACGCAGCCCGCCGTCTTGTGGAACTTGTACCCGCGCAGGGTGAGCGAGTAGAAGTTGTATCCTTCGATCTCCTTCCAGAACTGCTTCTGGAGAACGGCGAGGCCGTAGAAGCCGGCCCTTTCCAGCTCGGCCAGGAGCTCGTCCTCGGATAGAGCGCCGGAGATGCACTCGCCCCACAGGTGGACGTTGACCTTGAGGTGGGGGGGCAGGGCCCGCTCGGCCACGATGTCGGAGAACACCATGCGCCCGTGGTCCTTGAGGATCCGCCACATCTCGCGGAAGACCCTTTTCTTGTCGGGGGAGAGGTTGATCACGCAGTTGGAGGTGACAAGGTCGACGCTGCGGTCCTCGACCGGCACCTCCTCCAGGTAGCCCTTTCGGAACTCAACGTTGTCGTAGCCGAGGCGGGCGGCGACGCGCCCCTTGTTCTCCCCGGCCACCCCCAGCATGGGGTCGGTCATGTCGATGCCGATGGCCCGGCCGGCGGGCCCGACTCTCTTGGCGGCGATGAACACGTCGATGCCCGCTCCCGAGCCGAGGTCCACCACCGTCTCCCCGGCGCGGACGCCGGCCACGCTCATGGGTCCGCCGCAGCCATAGAAGCGGTCGATGACGTCCTGGGGAATGTGCGCGATGTCCTCCCGATCGTAGCTCACCGGACAGCACAGGCCCGCCTGGGGCGTCTCCGCGGCCTGGCCGTAGAAGGCCTGGACGAGGGCCCGTGGCCTTTCGAGGTCCACGCTTAGCACGCAGTTGGAGTGGGAGGTGCGCACGGGGGCGTAGGCCTCGAGGTCCCCGCCGGGCGCACAGGCCAGGTTTCCCTCGCCCATGGCGTGGTAGATCACGGGGGCGTTGTAGCCGGTGTCGGTGCGGTGGGCCCGCCGCCCCTCCGCGGCCAGCTCGAAGATGCTGTCCGTGATGAGGCCCTGGTAGAGGTCGCAGTAGGGGTCGAGGTGGTCGAACGCGCCGTGGCCGTTGCCGGGGGTCTGGCCGAGGCCGTACGAGTAAGAATGCTCCAGGTCGCCCCCGCCGCACAGGAAGCGGAACTGGCAAGCCTTGCAGACGGGCTTCTCGGCCACGGTCAGGCCCAAAAGGCGCCCGGCCACGTCGGAGGCCTCGAGGAGGCGGGCGAGGTTGCCCCCGCTCCAGCGCCCCAGCTCGAGGGCGTCGTATTGCACGGTGGCGGCGCTCGGGTAGACGCGACCGTCGGAGTACACGCACAGGCTCTCCACCGCGGCGTTGGAGAGATCGACGCGCGAGCCGGGGGCGCCGTTGACCCGCTGGCGGTAGGACTCCACGTTGTCGATGAGAACTCCCGTACGAGCGGCTTCCTCCTGTGCCCGGCGAAGCTGCGCGTGGAGTTCCACGGGGGGCGGGAACGCCGCCTTCCCGTCCGCCCAGCGTCCTTTCTGGTGGACCCAGATCAGGTGCCAGGCGGCGGCGCCCAGCTCCTTGACCAGGCGCACCATCTGCACCATCTCCCCCATGTTGTCCCGGGTGATGACGGTGGAGACGGTGGGGGCGAATCCGGCCTCGACCAGGGTCCGGATCCCCGCCCGGATCCTTGGAAAGGTCCCCGCCCCGCGCACGGGGTCGTTGGTGTCGGCGGTGGCGCCGTCGAGGCTCACCTGCAGATGGAGGCGCTCCTTGTCCTGCTCCCGCAGGCGGTTCAGGACCGCCCCCTGGAACAGGACGCCGTTGGTGAGGACGCGGAGCTCCCGGCTGTGCTCCCGGGTCACGCGCTCGATGAGACCGAACACGTCGCGCCGGTAGAAGGGCTCACCGCCGGTGAAGTAGAAGCGCTCCACCCCCAGGGCGTCCGCCTCGTCGATGAGCTCGAAGAGGCTCTCCGGCGCCAACCCGCGGTCGCCCTCGGGGCCGGAGCCGACGAGACAGTGCTCGCAGGCCAGGTTGCAGGAGTTGTTGGTGTGGATCCAGAGCTCTCGCAGGCGCGGGGTCAGATGGCGGGCGCGGCCCGAATAGGTCGCGGGCGCGAGCGGCTCGGGGGACGCGAAGCCATGGCGGGCCGCCTCCCGGACCAGCCGGTTGACGTGCAGCCACGCCTTCGCCAACTCGACCCCCGGCTCGCGGGCGTAGCGGGACGCCACCTCCTCCAGGGTCGTGCGGCCGTCGAGCCAGGAGAGGATGCGCGCGCCCCTCGCATCGGTGGCCACCCAATTGGGGGCCTCGGGGTCGAGGAGCACCACCACGCCGTTGCGCTCGAGGGTGACGTGGGGGGGGACGTGCCAGAGGGCACGGTCGGTGACGGACTGCAAGTCCATGGGTTCCTCACTGAGGGGCGATGAAGCCGGCGGCGACGAGAAGCCCGGGTATACCCGCGGCTAAGGGGACTTGACCGTCTCGTCGGGCAGGCCCGTGAACCCCCATCGTTTGAGCATGCGTATCCACGTCCCCAGGTTTTGGCGGGAGACACGCACGAGCTCCATAGGGAGCCTGGAGGGGACACTCTTGCCCAAAAGCACCTTGTCGACAATAGTCTCGACTCCCACCTTCCCCCAGTCGTAGGTGGGCTGCGCCCAGAGCACGCTCACGAAGCCTCGCTCCACGTAGTTGAGCTGGTCCGGCAGGGCGTCGACGGCAACCACCTTGAGCTTGCGCTCTTGGAGCTCGGCCACCAGGCTTGCGGACTGGCTGGACCGGAACAGCGGCCACCCGCCCACCATCGCCCAGCCGGCCAGCTTCGGCCGCGCCGCGTCCACCCGAAGAACGGCCAGGGCGGCGTCCTGGGGCGTCTCGATGTGGTTCACGGTGTCGACGACCTCGATCTTCTTGTAGCGCGACGCGGCCTTGCGCACGCCTTCCGCGCGGGCCCGGAGGTTGGGTGCGTTCGGGCTACCGGCCAGGATGGCCACCTGTCCCTGGCCACCCATGAGCTCGGCCAGGTCGGTCATGACCTTGTCGCCCAGATCGGCGTCATCGGCGCCGTAGAACGCGAAGCGCTTGGACCCCGGGGCATCGCTGTCGAACGTCATGACCGCCACGCCCGCGTCGACGGCGGCGTCGATGGGGCCCGTGAGCAGGGCGGCGTCGGAGCAGGAGATGAGCACGGCTTTGGCGCCGTCGCGCACGGCCTGGGAGACCCGCTCCGCCTGCACGGCGGCATCCTCGCGCGTGGGCGTGAGCGAGGCCACCTCGATGGCCACGCCGTGCTTCTGGGAGAGGGCGCGCGCGGCGTCCTCGGCTCCGCGCTGGGCGGACAGGAACACGAAGTTCGCCAAGCTCTTGCCGATCATGGCGATCTTCAAGGGGGGGCCGGCCGGACGGGGGGGCTGGCCCTGAAGGGTGGCGGCGGCTAGCCACAAGATGCTCATCACGAGCGGCTTACAGCGCATAAAGGACCTCCCGAAGACGCAGGCGGTTTCCGGGCATCACAATAGTGTCACACACACCCCAAGAACCGCCTAGCCACCGGGCCGGCCCCGCCAGACCCGCTCGTAGACCGCCCAGTCCTTCTCGTCGGTGGTCCACTCCGCGTAGAGGGCAACGCCTTCGAACGTGCCGCCCCCGCCCACCCCGCGCAGCCCGGCCACCACGCCCAGGAGGGCGTTCTCCGGCGTCTCCACCCCGGCGCGGTGCATGAAGCCCGTCTCCCGGTAGGTGGGGATGCCCATGAGCACGCGAGCCCGGGAACGGGAGGCCCCCAGAGCGGTGGTCACCGAGGAAGCGGCGTAGGAGACGTAGCGCTGGTAGAGGGCGGAGGTGGGCAACGCGGTGTCGTAGGCCATGATCACGAGCTGATCAGCCAGGCCCGCCACCCGCGCGTAGTACTCGGGGCTCCAGAAGAAATGCGGGGCCAGGGGGACGGCGAGGGGGGCGGGGCGGGTGGCGGAGAGGGACAGCACGCGTCCGGGTCCCACCGCCGTCCGCAGAGCCAGGAGCAGGGCCAGAAACTCCACGTTGCCGTCGTCCACCGGCTCGACGTTCAAGTGGATGCCGTCGAACCCCTCGTCGACCAGGCCCCGGCACTCCGCCACCATCCGCTGGCGCTGCCCAAGGTCGGCTAGGTCCAACGTGCCCGGTCTCGTGCGCCGGTAGCCGACGCGCAGGCCGCCCACCCAGGGCAGGACCTTCATGTCGGGGGCGACGCGCCGGGCGGTGGCGAGGAAGGCCCGCATCTGCTCCCGGCTGTGGACGGGCAAGCGTCCGGCGGGGTTGAAGGGGATGAGGTGGGGATAGACGTAGATCACGCCGCGCTCGGCCAGTCCTCGGAAGAGGACCTCCATCTCGTCCGCGCTATGAACCTTCTCCAGCCAGCGGTGCTCCAACCACACCGCGTTGCGGTCGTGATTGAAGGGGTGGGGCGCCCGGTCTCCGGGGGCCGAGTACCCGAGGTAGGCGAGGAGCGCGCCCGCCCCCAGGAGGCCGACGACCCCAAGCTGCAGGCCCCGCCGGACCCAGCTCAACCCTCCGCCCCCAGCAGCAACACCGCGGCCGCGGCGTGCCGCCGCTCGTGGGTGAGGCTCACCAGCGCGCGCACCGCTCCCAGTTCCCGCAGGCGCTCTTGCGCGCGGGCGGAGAGCCGCAGTCGGGGTGGGCGTCCGGGGTCGCGCAAGACCTCCACCTCGCGCAGAGGCACCCCGAGGAGGCGCGCGGCCGCCCGCTTGGCGGCCAGCCGCGCGGCCAGGCGCCGTTCGGGGTCGACCTTGGACCCCGCGTACGCCCGCTCCGCCTCCGTGAACAGGCCCTCCCCCCCCGCCGCGAGCAGGCGCGCCACCTCGTCGATCTCGATCAGCTCCAGCGCGCTGGCCACCACACCCTCATCCGGGGGCATGGAGTCAGTGTACTCCCGGGTTACGATGCGTTCATGGCCGAGCGTCCTTCCGCTGCACCTCCCCTCTCCGCCCTCACCGTGCCCGCTCTCCTCGCCATCCCCGGCCTCCGGCACGGCTTCGAGCCCCGGGGGGGCGCCCGGGGGGAGACGCGCGCGGCCAGTCGGGAGCGGGTGGGCGCGGCCCTGGCCTCCGCGGGCCGCCTCCTGCTCATGACCCAGGTCCACGGCGCGGACGTGCTCACCGCTCCCTGGGTCGGCCAACCCCCGGCCGACGCCGCGGTGGCCGGGGTTCCCGGCTTCCTCCTCGGGATCGAGACCGC
>Ga0210384_10003147_pt1 | contig 19417 bp, 14 predicted proteins | sample IncBWH2MmetaG_FD_160574 | JGI IMG/M metagenome (GOLD analysis project Ga0210384, IMG submission 160574) | Forest soil microbial communities from Barre Woods Harvard Forest LTER site, Petersham, Massachusetts, United States - Inc-BW-H-2-M | ecosystem: Environmental > Terrestrial > Soil >...
TCGAAGTCAGCCAGGAAGGCATCCATGCTGACGACGTCGGTCAATGCGGTGCCGAGGTCGCCGCGGTATTCCTGCACCCAGCCTTCCAGTGCGGCCTTCTGGAAATCGCGCAGGCGCACTCCAAACGACTGATAAGACTGCAGGTATTCGTGCGCCATCGTCCCTATCGGCACCAGGTTGTATTTCTTGGCCAGGTAGACGTTGGAGGTGCCGTTGAAATATTCCGGAACCTCGCGCGCCAGCGTCGCAACGACTTCGTCCTGCCAGGCGCCGGAAAAGCGGCGGCGCAATCCGAAGTCAAAGAAGCCAAAAGGATTCGCACGCGCCGGTTCTTTGCCGAAGGCTTTCAATACGGCGATTTTGGCGTTCAGGCGCCTGCGGCCTTCGACGAGCAAGGGCGCGGCGTCGAAGCGACGGAAATACAATTCATTGACGATATACAGCACATAGATCTCAAAGCCCATCACATGGACCTGCGGTCCCTTGGCCTGGATGACGAGGCGGTCGCCGTCCAGCTCAACGGCGATCAACCTGCGCTGAAAGCGGAACACGGTCAGGAAGTCGACGAAGTCGCTCTTGATAAAGCGCAAGCCGCGCAAATAGGCCAGCTCATCTTCGCTAAAGGACATCGTGCACAGCTGGTCCAGCGCCGCATTCACTTCATCTTTCAGTTCCGCCAGAGGATATTGCGGCGTGTTGCGGCAGACGAAGGAGTACTCCGTCTGCGTATTCGGGTGGCTGTGCAGCAGGGCCTGCCACATCGTGAACTTGTACAGATCGTTTTCCAGCAGGCTGCGTACTATGGTTTTCATTGTTCTGGTTTTTCGGTGTGTGTGGAGAGCGGACACTGCATTATGGATGCCTGAGGATGCCTGGTTTTTTTAACCGTGAAGGTTGGCAAGCAGCTCCGGCAATATCTCTGCGCTTTGCGCAAGCCGCAAGCCGCGCGCCTGCATATCCTGCAGGAAGCTTTGATATTGCGCCTCAAATCCGTTTACCGGGCTGATGCAATCCGTGATCAATACCAGTTTTTCCGCGTTGCGCGCACCGAAATGTTCAACAATATGTTCGGTGGTTGCCTTGACGCAGTGGCTGCCGGCTTCACCCGCAATCAAAATTTGGTCGGCCCTGGCCAGGGTATCAATGAAGCCCCGGTTCAACTGTGTATCCGGGTCGTTCGGGTCTGGCACCTCGGCCTTCACTGCAGAGTAATGCTCGGTCCAGGGATTGGCGCCTTTGCTGAGCTTGGCGGCGATGCGCCGGGCGGCGTCTTCCCAGCGGTTATACGCAGCGCGGACATCGGCGTGCACATTCTGGCCCCAGGAGCCTATCTCGCAGTGCACCGGCCACACCATCAACTGATAGCGGCCGGCGCGCTCCAGTTCATCCAGATAGCTGAGAGTACGCGACAGGGCCTCGGCGTCGTGCGGCAGGTATTTGCCGGCGCGCACTTCGGCCGCAGAAATCTGGGTAAACGGCGGTACTGCCTGCTTGTCGGCGGCGTGCCAAAAGCCGGGATGGGCAATGTCCAGCCTGTGGTGCGAATCCAGCGTGAGGCTGATATCGGTAATGCCGGCGCCGCCGCGGTCGATCAGTTGCGCCAGGCGCAGCATATCGGCGTGCGCACCGGCGACCGGCAGGGCCGGGGACGATTTCCTTTGGCTTACGGGATCGAGCGGCAGGTAGTCGTCAGGCAGGTCGCAGAAGTCATTCTGTGGGTCAATGATTAACAAATGGATGTTGCGCATAAGGGGCATCCTTGCTTTTGATCGATGGTGTGATTCTAGTGTAGGATACTTAAAATAAAAATGCAACTAAGTAAATTGCTAGGATTTTGAATACGGAAACAGGCACTTGTTGACAATGTGTATTGCCAAGCTTATCTTTGGTCGAAATTAAAACTAACAATGTAAGTGTGCGAGGGGTTTTGTGAATCAGATAATCTGCACGGTGGACCTGGTGTTGCTGACGCTGAAGGACGGAGCGCTTCAGGTTGCGCTGCTGAAGAGGGACGGGGAGCCGTTCAAGGGCGTGCCCGCGCTGCCCGGCGGCTTTATCCATGTGGGGGAGGACGGTGATGCCGGCGCTGCCGCGCTACGCGTGTTGCGGGAGAAAATGCATATCACTACGCCCTACCTGGAGCAGCTCGCGACATTTTCGGGCCCCGCGCGCGATCCGCGCGGCTGGTCGGTGTCCATTGCCTATTACGCGCTGGTGTCGATCGACGTGGTGGAGCAGGCCCGGCGCGACCAGGTGAAACTGGTCAGAGTGGACAGGTTGATGCAACTGCCGTTTGACCACAAGGCCATCGTCGATACGGCGGTAGCCCGTTTGCGCAGCAAGAGCCAATATTCGTCGTTGCCTTGCTATCTGGCCGGCGAGAGCTTTACATTGCCGCAATTGCAGCGCGTGTATGAGGCCCTGATGGGTGAGGCGCTGAACAAGGTCAGCTTCCGCCGCAAGATGAATGAGATGGGAATGCTGGAAGAGTTGGACGGGCAGTTTGGGATGGCGGGCGCCCACAGGCCGGCGCAGCTATACAGGCTGAAGCCGGAGTACCGGGAAAGCCTGACGCTGCTGGAGCGGGGCCTATGACATCTTTGCAGGCGTGCTCTCGCCATCAGGCGGCTGCGCATTGAAGGAGGCAGGTATTGCGGCAGGAGCGATTCTTTCAACATGTGCTTGCAATATGAAAACATGTGTGGTATATTTATTTCCAGTGAATGTTGAGGCAGTATTAATCTTCAACAGCAGGCGCAGTAATACATGAGTTGATTCTTTTCACGTCGAGGCCACTTTTCAGATAGAACTGGGTTTCGGGAATCCACTCATGTATTAATGTGCATTAAAAAAGCCCCGCAGAAAGCGGGGCTTTTTTTTGCCTTGCGGTCCGCGCCATTTCCCATCGCATTCCGCGCATGCTCAAATAATTTTTTTGCAGGCGTCGCCACTGACGCCAGTCTGCATTAATTTAAATGTTAACAGGCCCTAGTATTTTTTGGGCTATGCTGCAACCGGATTTTGTGCAAAACTGCCATTCTGTTGCGCATTTACCTAAGCATCTGGAAATTTTGATTTCCATCTTGAAATTAGATCGGGAATCACCTATTGTGCGATGCACCAATAATAACCAGGTATTCACTTGTCTACCCAACACACTAAAAGCAGTCTCGGCGCTCTGACGCTGGCTGCCATCGGTATCGTCTACGGCGATATTGGCACTAGTCCTCTTTATACGATGAAAGAGGTTTTCTCCAAAGAGCATGGCCTCGCACTAGATCAGGTAAATATTTTCGGCGTTGTGTCGCTGATTTTCTGGCTCCTGTTTGCCATCGTTGCCATTAAATATGTCACGCTGATTTTGCGGGCGGATAACCGCGGTGAGGGCGGCATCATGGCGTTGACCGCGCTGGCGCTGGAATCCGTCACCAAGGCTTCGCGCTGGCATTTTATATTGCTGGTGCTGGGCCTGTTCGGCGCCGCCCTGTTTTACGGCGATGGCGTGATTACGCCGGCGATCTCGGTGCTCTCGGCGATCGAGGGGCTGGAGGTGGCGACGCCCGCCTTCAAGCCCTACGTGATACCGATTACCCTGGCGGTCTTGATTGCCTTGTATTCGGTGCAGTACAAGGGGGCCGCCGGCATCGGCATCCTGTTTGGTCCCATCATGGTGCTGTGGTTTGCCGTGCTGGCGGCAATGGGCCTGGTGAATATCGTCAAGACGCCGACCATACTGATGGCCTTGAATCCGATGTATGCGCTGGAGTTTTTGAATTATCACCGCTATCTGGCGTTCCTGGCCTTGGGCGCTGTCGTGCTGGCTCTTACCGGCGCCGAGGCGCTATATGCCGATATGGGACACTTCGGCGCCAGGCCTATCCGTGTGGCATGGTTCCTGATCGTGTTTCCTGCGCTGGCGCTGAATTACCTGGGGCAGGGCGCGCTGCTGCTCGCCAGCCCCGAGGCGGCCAATAATCCCTTTTATCAGCAGCTGGGTGCGTGGAGCGTCTATCCGCTCGTGATCCTGTCCACCGTGGCGGCGGTGATCGCTTCGCAGGCGACGATTTCCGGCGCATTCTCGATGACCAAGGAGGCGATTTCACTCGGTTTCCTGCCGCGCATGAAGATCATCCATACTTCCGCCAAGGAGATCGGCCAGATCTATATCCCTATCGTCAATTGGCTGCAATTGCTGGTGGTGGTCGGAGTGGTGGTCGGCTTCGGTTCTTCGTCTGCCTTGGCGTCGGCGTACGGTATTGCGGTGACCGGTACGATGCTGATTACGACCATGCTGACCTTCTTCGTGATTCGCTATGGCTGGAAATACAATCTCGCGCTGTGCTTCATGGCGACCGGCTTTTTCTTTGTGATCGATGCGGCGCTGTTCTCTGCCAATGCGCTGAAATTCGTGCAGGGCGGCTGGTTCCCGGTAGTATTGGGTGGCCTGATGTTTACCATCATGGTGACCTGGAAGGGCGGCCGCGAGCTGGTGTTTGAAAATCTTCGCAAGCATGCGATTCCGCTGGAGGATTTCCTGGAGTCCTTGTTCGTCTCGCCGCCTACCCGCGTGGCCGGCACTGCAATTTTCTTGCGCGGCGAGGCGGACGGCGTGCCGCATGCCTTGTTGCACAACCTGTCGCATAACAAGATTTTGCACGAGCGCGTGGTGTTCCTGACCTTGCATAACGTGGATGTTCCCTGGGTGCCTAATTCGGATCGGATCAAGATCAGCGATCTCGGCCATAATTGTTTTCAGCTGGATGTGTACTACGGCTTTAAAAACGAGCCGGATATTCCTGCGGCTCTGGATTTGTGTTCTGCGCAGGGCTTGCACTTCGAGCCTATGGAGACCTCGTATTTCATCGCCCGCCAAACCATCATCTCGCGTCCCGGCGGCGGCATGGCGATGTGGCGCGAATGGCTGTTCGTTACCCTGTCCAGAAATGCGCGCGATGCGGCGGATTATTATCAGGTGCCGACCAACCGTGTAATTGAAGTCGGTTCTCAGGTAGAAATTTGAACAAAAGTGATGACAAGCGAAAAATAGCTATGCTATAATTTTGTTTTTCGCGGCTGTAGCTCAGCTGGATAGAGTACTTGGCTACGAACCAAGGGGTCGTGGGTTCGATTCCTGCCAGCCGCACCAGATTCAAGGGACTAGATGCAAATCTAGTCCCTTTTTTCTTTTTGTTGGAACGCGACCGCACGCATCCCTTGTGCGGTAAGCCGTATCGATCGCAATCATCGCTGCGCGATGGTCCTTCTCTTTCTGCATCTGTTTCGCAGTCGATGACTCGTATTCACGCTGTCTGGCATAATCTGTCCAGCGCTCTGCAAATCAGAGTTCCCTCGTTGTTTTCTATTTCATTTGAGCTGAGGACCGTTCATCATGAGCTTCGTTACGAGTATGGGCCGCAGGACATTTGTCATTCGTTCAGTGGCCGGCGCGGCTGCATTGGCGGCTTGTGGGTTGGCCCGCGCCGAAGAGCCGCAGCTGCAGGAGGGCGATCCGCTGGCGATTGAGCATGGTTATAGGCTGGACCCGGCAACAGTGGACAAGAAAAAATATCCGAAATACGAAGCGGGGCAGATCTGCGGCACTTGCCAGTTGTTTGAGGAGAAGTCCAAGGGCCTGGGCGGATGCGCGTTATTTCCAGGTAAGCAGGTGCACGTCAAGGCATGGTGCGATGCCTGGGGTTGACGCTGAAGCTTGCGGCATGCTACCCATTCGCATGCGGCGGTGCGCTTGTGTGTTGCATATTTGCGTCTGGAATAAGGGATGGTATTAAATTAATTCATCTTTTATGTAGATAATCTTCCTATTTGAAAATACCCGTGCTATACTTTCGTTCTTTCGCGGCTGTAGCTCAGCTGGATAGAGTACTTGGCTACGAACCAAGGGGTCGTGGGTTCGATTCCTGCCAGCCGCACCAGATTCAAGGGACTAGATGCAAATCTAGTCCCTTTTTTCTTTTTCTGTGCCGGGAACGGCGCGTTAGGCCGCCGCTGAAGAGGGCTTGCGCATCCGCCCTTGCCGGCAAACTTGTCACCGGCGCAGGAATTGTATAAAAGCCTCCGGCGGTTGCGGGCGTCCGAATAAATAGCCCTGATAGGCATGGCATCCCTGGCCGGCCAGAAAATTTCGCTGTTCCTCTGATTCAACTCCCTCGGCAATCACCGCCAGGCCCATGCTTTGGGCCAGGGCCATGATGGTTTTTGTGATTGCGGCATCGTTCGGGTTGTTTAATATATTCCGGACAAAGGATTGGTCGATTTTTAATTGGAAAAAAGGCAGGCGCTTCAGGTAGGACAGTGACGAATAGCCGGTACCGAAGTCGTCCAGGGAAAAACCCACGCCCCTTGTTTTCAGCGCCATCATTTTGGCGACGGTCTCTTCCACATCGTCCAGCAGCAGGCTTTCGGTTAGTTCCAGCTTGAGCTTGCAAGGATCGACACCGAGGCGATCCAGCATTGCCAGCACCTGTCCGACAAAGTCGGCGTGGCGGAACTGGCGAGGGCTGACATTCACGGCCAAGCTGAGATGGGCGGTTTCCGGCTGGGCGGCCCACGCCACCAGTTGAGAGCACGCCGTTTCCAGCACCCATTGACCCAGGGGCAGTATCAGCCCCGATTCTTCTGCGGCAGGAATGAATTCGGCCGGAGAAACCGTGCCGCGCTGCGGGTGATGCCAGCGTATCAGGGCCTCGGCGCCGGTCAAGCGCCCCGCACCGTCCACCTGGGGCTGGTAGTAGAGCTGGAACTGGCTTAGCTGCAAGCCCTGGCGCAAATCTGTATCCAGCGCAGTGCGTGCCGTGACCGCCGCCTGCATGCTGGGATTGAAGAAGCGCAGCGTGTTGCGACCCGCAGCCTTGGCCTGGTACATGGCGAGGTCGGTCTGCTTCAGCAGGTCTTCAATATTTTCACTATGGCCGAGAAACAGGGTGACGCCCACGCTCGACGTGCAGCTGAATTGGTGGGTGCCGAGCAGATAGGGCTGGTTCAGCGTGTCGAGAATCTTTTCGCCGACAACCGCGACCTGTTCGGCGGCCTCCTGAGGGTTCTCGCACAGGTTTTCCAGCATCACGACGAACTCGTCGCCTCCCAGACGAGCCACCGTGTCGCTTTCGCGCACGCACGCGGTGAAGCGCTGCGCGGTCTGCTGCAGCAGCAAGTCGCCCATATTGTGGCCGAGCGTGTCATTGATATCCTTGAAATTATCCAGATCGATAAACAGCAGCGCGCCCTGGCGCCCGCTGCGGGCGCTGGCCGCCAGGGCCTGTTGCAGCCGCTCCATCAGACAGCGGCGGTTGGGCAGGCGGGTAAGAAAGTCGTATAGCGCCAGGTTTTTTATTTCTTCTTCGGCCGTCTTGCGTTGGGTAATGTCGGTCAATGCGCTGACGTAGTGGGTAATATTGCCGGCTGCCCCTTTCACCGCCGTGATGGTCAGCGACTCGGGATAGGCTTCGCCGTTCTTGCGGCGATTCCATATTTCGCCCTGCCATGATCCGTCGCGATGGACGCTCCTCCAGATGCCTGCATGGAAGTCGGCATCATGGCGACTTGTGTCGAATATGCTTAATTCCCGTCCGACGATGTCTGCGGCGGTATAGCCGGTGATGTCGGTAAAGGCCCGGTTAATCCGCAAGATGACGTTGGCGGCGTCGGTAATGACCATGCCCTCCTGAGATTCGAAGGCGGTGGCGGCGACGCGCAGGTCCGCCTCCGTCTTTTGCGCTTCGCGCAAATACAATACAATCGCCGAGGCTGCAACAATCAACATGCTGCCGGCGACCATAAGCAGCAGGAATAGCCAGAATCTTTGGTTGCTGAGGTGGATCAGTTCAGTGAGCGGGCGCGGCACGTGGATGGCGATGGCGTCTTCCGGCAAGGCCTGCGTGATCAGGACTACCGGAGACTCGTCGTCCCCGATGCGCACTGCAGAAGGAAGCAGCCCGTCGCCCCAGGGCGTGATCTGCAGGGGCGCAAAACTGCTCCGCTTATACTGAAGCAATTTCTTTTCTTGCGATAGCGCCACTACGCCGGCGCTTGGCAGGGTGCGGAATTCGAGCTTGCTGTCGGTCGCGAGAACAATCACGCCATTGGCGTCGGAGATGAATGCCTTGGCCTGATTGGTCCAGTCGGCAAGCCTGGAGATATTGCGTTTGACGACTGCGGCGCCCAGGAATTGCCCTTTTTCCACGATGGGATAGGAATAGAACAGTCCGGCTACCTTGCTGGCTCGCCCCATCGCATACTGATGGCCGCGTTGGCCCGCTCGCGCCTGGCGAAAATATTCGCGGTCGGCGTAGTTCGTGCCGACAAAACTTTCCGGTTCGTCGGCGTTATTGGCGGCAATGCAGTCGCCTGCCGCGTTAACTATCCATAGTACGTCGGCTTTGAAATTGGTCGCCGCGATCTTGAGCGAGGCGTCTAATTCGCCCAATCGCGCATCATGAGTCCATTGCTGCTTGCGCCGTGCGTAGTCGACGTTGGACGGGATGGCATTTGTGCCGAAACCGCGCAGGGCCCGGCGAATCTCTTCGTCGCGCGCGAACACCAATGGAACGCTCTTGAGCAGTTGCAGGCTTTCTTCGATGTTGCCTGCAACGCTGGCCGCTTGCTGTTTGGCGAGTTGCGATTCCTGCCGGTACAAATCCTTGACGAGACGGCTGTGAAAATAGTCCGCGCTCAGCCAGGCGACCGCGCTCCAGCCGGCGATCAACAAGCCGACCAGCCTGTAGGATCTCTCGAACGAGAACAGGTTGGATTTACCGACGTAAGTTGCAACGATGGTGACGACGGTAATCACGCCGGTTGCAAGCAGCACACTGGAAGCCAGGAAGGTGGAGCTGATCTGGGAGTCGACGATAGCGGTATCGCCGTCGCGAATGAAATAGGCGGCGGCCATCGCAGTGTAATGCATGCCGGCGACAGCCAGACCCATCACGATGGCGCCGATAACAGGCGCTCGCGCGCGCCAGCTGGAGCGCAAGGAGGACAACCGGAACTTCATCCACAGGGCCAGCGTCGCCAGCACGACGGCGACCACGATGGATAGCAGGAATAGTTTGAGATCGTAGCGGATCAGTCCGTCCAGCCGCATGGCTGCCATGCCCGAGTAGTGCATGGCGCCGATGCCGGCGCCAAGCAACAGGCCGCCGGTGGCGAGCCGCATTGAACTTAACTGGCGACGACTGATGATGCTTAGGGCCAGCATGCTGGCGAGGATGCCGGGGATCGTCGACAGCAAGGTAATGCTGTAGTCGTAGCTGCTGGAACAGGGCAGGTTGAAGGACAGCATGCCGACGAAATGCATTGCCCAGATACCCAGACCCAGACACAGACCGCCGACCGTAAGCCAGCTGTACTTGAGCATTCTGGTGGCGGCCGCGGTCACATGTTGGGAAACCAGGAGGGCGGCGTAGGAAGCGAAAATCGCGACGATGATGGACAGGCTGACCAGCACGGGATCATAGCTTCCCGCGTACAGCAGGTTGTTTTCGGGTGCGGCGACAACCAGATGAAGATAATCAAGCATCGTAGTGGGGTGATACGTAAGTATGCACAAGGAGCCGCGCTGCCGCTTGCCATTCCCACGCGCGGCCGTTTTCTATCAGCTTAGCCTTCGGGTTTACCAATAATCAAATTGCATGTGCAGATAGGTGCAAATACGTCTGAACATTGCAGGATTACGCACCGATCTGCAATTCGATGCTTTTGCTTGAGCGCGCCTTCCAAATCTGGGTGCGCCACGCCTGGATAATTTGTCAATATTGCGCTACCGTGCCGACTTGCTTGTGAATTTGCAACCTATCCTGGAGCGTGAAAAATAGGGCATTGATGTTGCATCCTCAGCATCAGCAGTATTTTTTTGCAAGCTTGTTGACATTACTGGAAAAATATATTTTAGGCAATATATTCTCGACCGAATGATGATCGACTGTTGTCAGTGCGCCGTTTGAGTTTCGTAAATGGCCTTCGCGCTTCAATAGGGGTATTGCCTGCAACTCGCATTGTCCAAGGGGCAATGCTGGACGGCAGCGAAGCGGCCGGCTTTTACCGCGTGCAGTGCCGACAGGCTTGTAGCCGGAGGGGATCTTGAAAAATGCACAGATTCAAGCTGTTTCCATGAGCAATCTTCGCAAGCTCCAGTTCGGCGGCGTGCCTTGGTTGAACAATTTGCCGTTAGCCGCAGGTGGGGCCGCATTCTCGGACAGGGAGAGGATTAGCCGGTGCAATTGGCGGGCGTCCGGCAGCATCGTGCCGAAAAACAGGACGGCGTCGTCGTGTTGGATCAGGACGGTAGGGAAGTTTTCAACGTCGACTTCATCCACCAGGTGCGCCTGCTCCTCAATATCCAGCCACGCAAAGCATTTGTCCGGGTGTTGCAGGCGCAATGCGTCAAAAGCGACACGATAATCGCCGCAAGTATTGCACCATGCCGCGCATAGGCAGGCGACCAGCCAGGGCTTGTGTTGCAGGTCGGCCCTGATCAGGGCAAGGTCTTCCGTGTTGGTCAGTGTTTGGCTCATGATGCCGCATTTTACTGTATCGACTGTTTGACTGCATTCAATGCGGGCCAGAGACTGGAGCGAATCCCGCTGATATTGATGAAATGAGTTCTAATCAGGCATGGGCGCGGTAAAATACGGCCATGACGATTATTTTAAGCATAGAAACCTCTACTGAGCTGGCCTCGGCGGCTTTGTTGATGGATGGCGGCGTGATTTCCCGTGAGCTGTCCGGCGTCCAAACCCATTCCCAGGGCATACTGCCCATGGTGCAGGCGCTGCTGAAGCAAGGCGGCATAGCGCTGAATCAATGCGATGCGATTGGTTTCGGCTGCGGGCCCGGGGCCTTTACCGGTGTACGCACCGCATGCGGCATCGTGCAGGGGCTGGCGTTTGGCGCGGATCTGCCGGTGATTCCTGTTGTGAGCCTGTTGGCAATGGCAGAAGGCGCCCGCACTCCTGCGCTGGAACTGGGGTGTGCCGATCTTGTCTGCGTGCTGGATGCGCGCATGGAAGAAGTATATTGGGCGCGTTATCGCCTGGTCGGCGCCGATTGGCAGGTGGTGAGTGAGCCGGCCCTTTCCTCCTTTGCGCAATTGCTTGCTACGGTCGATTTCTCGGGCGCTGCGCTGGTGCATGGCAGCGGACTGAAGCTGGACGGCTTGCCCTCCGCGACGGTGACGCTTCCTTGCATGCCGCATGCGGAGCAGATAGCGCGATTGGCATTGACTGGATACCGGGCCGGCAGGGGTGTGCCTGCAGCGCAGGCGCAGCCGCTGTATTTGCGTAACAAGATTGCGCTCACCACAGAAGAGCGCATGCTGGCAAGGCAGGGAGCGAACTCCGGCAAAGGGGCCGCATGAGCAAGCTGATGCCGGGCTATCGTTTTTGCGCCTTGACGCAGGACGACATCGATCAGGTATTGAAGATAGAGCAGCAGGTGTACGCTCATCCCTGGACCAGGGGGAATTTCGTGGATTCGCTGAGCGCCGGACACGAAATGTGCGGCTTGCGCGATGCCGGGCAGGACCTGGTAGGCTATTTCCTGGCAATGCTGGTCGTGGATGAAGTGCACTTGCTGAATCTTGCCGTCAGCGCAGAACAGCAGGGTCGCGGCTTTTCCAGAGTATTGATGGATCAGCTATGCGCGTATGCGCGGGAACAGAAAGCCGAATCCATATTGCTGGAAGTGCGCGTCAGGAATACCCGGGCTATCCAGGTGTATCAGCACTACGGCTTTACCGAAATCGGCAGGAGAAAAGCTTATTATCCGGCGGAGGATACTACTCGTGAAGATGCAATCGTAATGCGGATGGCACTGTGAACAATCATCAAGGTAATGTAAAAAATAGCCCTCAGGACAGGCGTTCCCGTATATTGGACGAGATGCGCCTGGGACCCGTTTGGCAGTTGAAAGAAGCGGAGGCGCAGCTTCCGGCTGGCCAAGCCGCGGATGTCGCCGTCCAACTCGCGGCCAATAGCCGGCAAGAAGGGCAAGCGTTCGCAATGCCGCAATCGCCGCTGCAGAACCCGGTGCCGGCCACGCTGGAAGATGCGTTTGCCACGTTAGCCGATGCCGGACGGCCTGATGCGCCGGCATCGGCAATTGCCGCCGCTGAACTGCCCGCCGACGTTTCGATGGACAGGGCGCTGCAGCGCGCCGATGCGATCGCTGAAATGGGATGGGATGAGCTGGAGGCCAGTGTCTCCGGTTGCCGCGCCTGCGGGCTGTGTGAAGGCCGCGCCAATACCGTGTTCGGGGTCGGCGATCGCAAGGCAGCGTGGCTGTTCGTCGGCGAAGGGCCGGGATACAACGAGAATTTGCAGGGCGAGCCCTTTGTCGGCGCCGCCGGCCAATTGCTGGACAATATGATGCGCGGACTGGACATGCAACGCGGTGAAAATACATTTATTGCCAATGTCGTCAAATGCCGGCCTACCGATGCCCAGGGCAAGGACAGGCCGCCTACGCCGCAAGAAACCGCAGCCTGCCTGCCTTATTTGAGGCGCCAGATAGAGTTGATCAAACCGGAGGTAATCGTGGCGCTTGGCAAGACGGCGGCAATATCCCTGCTGGCCATTGATCCCGAAACACCGGTTGCTCAATTGCGCGGCAAATTGCATCGCTATGCCAGATTGCCGCTGGTTGTCACTTATCATCCGGCTTATTTGCTGCGCAAGCCGATAGAAAAAAGCAAGGCATGGGCAGACCTGTGCCTGGCCAGGAATGCCTGCGATACCAACAAGGCGGCGGACCGCGCCTGAACTAGTTTAATTATGGAATTTCAATCACTGTTTCACCGGTACTGGCAACATCTGCATGATCCGCATGTGCGGGCGCTCGCATGGATGCTGACCTCGCCAGACATGCTGGCGCCAAAGTCGCCGGCCTGGGGCGGCCGTATTGCCAATATCCCGATTGCCGATCCGCAAGCGCTGATCAACTGGCTGACCGCACTGGACCGGCAACCCGCGCCTCTGCATCAGGCGCTGGAATTGCACAAGCACAGCCGGCTCGGTCACTATGCCGAAAATCTCCTGGCGTTCTACCTGAAACACCAGGGCACCCTGTTTGCTCATGGCTTGCAGATCAGGCAAGGTAACAGCCAGACGATAGGGGAGTTCGATTTTCTGGTGCGTCAGCGTCATGGGCTGGCGCATTGGGAGTTAGCCACCAAATTCTACCTGTTCGACCCGGGCTCTGAAACCGGCGAAGCGCAGGCCGGTTACGTACCGGACCTGTATAGCTATGTGGGGCCCAACCTGGCGGATACGCTGGGTGCCAAGATGAAAAAAATCATCGAGCAGCAATTGCCGCTGGCCGAGCATCCGCTGGCGCAGTTTGCGGTGCAGGACGTCATCTACAAATCGCAGGCGCTGGTCAAGGGTTGGCTGTTTTATCGCGATCTTGCGCATGCCGAACATGGCGCCGAGGGTATTTCGTCCAGTCATTGCCGCGGTTTTTGGTGGTTCCTGGGTGATCTTGAAAAATTGGCGATTCCCTATGCGATGATCTTGCCGCGCTTGCAATGGCTGGCGCCAGCCCAGGCGAGGGAAGAGGAGGTGATGAGCAAGCCTTTATTGCTGGATGCGGTGGCGCGGCATTTCGGGCAGGACAACTCACCGGCGATGGTTGCCATCATGCGCAGGAATGGCGATTTGATGCAGGAAATTTGCCGCGGCATGGTAGTGCCGGACAAATGGATGCGGCAGGCCGCGGAGAGAAGGGGTTTGTTGCGCAAGCCCCTGGTGTAGGGCGCGAGGGGCTGCTTTATTGTTGCATCGGGTTAAATGTCAACAGGATGCTAGACCCTCACTCCTTAGGTTCGCCGATCAGCGCCAGCGAATCATGCTCCCGCTGGTTGGCATTGTGCTTCAGCATGACCATATACATGGTGCCGGCCACAAATAATCCAAACAGGATGATCACGATGTTGATGTTCAGGTTCAGCGAAACCATCAGCGCGTATAAGGCCAGCATCGACAGCACCGACAGGTTTTCATTGAAGTTCTGTACCGCTATCGAGTGGCCGGCGCTCATCAGCACGTGGCCGCGATGCTGCAATAAGGCATTCATCGGCACCACAAAAAAGCCGCCCAGCACGCCTATCAGGATCAGCAGCGGGTAAGCCACCCAAACGCTGGTGACCACCGTCATGATCATGACCACCAGTCCCATTGCTATTCCCAGCGGCATCACCGACAGCGACTTTTTCAAGGGAATGAACTGCGCTGCGCCGACTGCTCCCAGCGCTATGCCAACCGCCACCACCCCTTGCAGGATGGCTGCGCGGTCCAGCGGCATGTTCAGGGATTTCTCGGCCCATTTCAATACGATGAATTGCAAGGTGGCGCCGGTGCCCCAGAACAGGGTCGTGACGCCCAGCGATATTTGTCCCAATTTGTCTTTCCACAATACCACACAGCAACCCGCAAAATCGGCCACCAGCTTGATGGGGCTATGTTCCTGGTGAGGGTAGCGCGCACCGGTGTCGGGGATCCTCAGATTAAACAGTGCTGCAAGTGCATATAACGAGGTAATGACGCACAGGGCTGCCTCGGTAGGAGTGTCTATGCCCAGGTCCACCATCGGCAGTTCGAACCTCAGCAACAGCGCCGCGATAGTGGGATTGATCAGCATGCCGCCCATGACGGTGCCGAGAATGATGGACGATACGGTCAGGCCCTCTATCCAGCCGTTTGCCGCGACCAGTTTTTCCGGCGGCAGCAATTCGGTCAGGATGCCGTACTTGGCGGGGGAATAGGCGGCGGCGCCAAAACCGACCACCGCATAGGCGATCAGCGGATGCACATTGAAGAACATCAGCGCACAACCGAAGACCTTGATCAGGTTGGTGATGAACATGACCTTTCCTTTAGGCAACGAATCGGCGAATGCGCCAACGAAGGCTGCCAGCAGCACATAGGAAAGACCGAAAAATAGTTTGAGCAATGGAGTCATCCACTGCGGCGACTTCATCGTCGCCAGCAAGGCCATCGCTGCAATCAGAAGCGCATTATCGGCAAGCGACGAGAAAAACTGCGCCGCCATGATGGTATAAAAACCGCGTTTCATTCTTGTTATTTGCCTGTTACAAAATGTCACCGGCTTGCTTTATACCATGAAAACGATTGCTTTCATGTGAATTAAAGTTCGGCCCGGCCGAATGCTCGGTAAAATGTAAGCATACGAGAAACTTTTCATTGAGTTTGCTGAACGCATAACCAGTATTTATCGATGGTGCGATCAGCTCATGGTTATTCAACGGATGAGCCGCAATTTGGTGAACAATTTCTTCAAAATAATCTTCAAGACACGGTAATACTAACAAGAAAATTATGGCAAAAGCAAAAACCAATTACACCTGCACCGAATGTGGTGGCGTGGTCAATAAATGGGCAGGGCAATGCCCATCCTGCGGCCAATGGAACACGCTGGTTGAAACCATTATCGAAACGGCCGGCAATCGATTTTCCGGCAAGCATCAAAGCCTGGCCCAGACCGCGCCGGTATTGAACCTGGCGGCGATCGAGGCGCTGGACGTGCCGCGCTTTGGCACCGGCATAGAGGAATTCGACCGGGTGCTGGGCGGCGGCCTGGTGGCCGGCGGCGTCGTCCTGATCGGCGGCGACCCCGGGATTGGTAAATCAACCTTGCTGCTGCAGGCCCTGTCCAGCCTGTCCAGGTTGAAGAAGGTCTTGTACGTCAGCGGCGAGGAGTCCGGCGCCCAGATTGCCTTGCGCGCCAAGCGGTTGGCGGTGGATGCGCAGGATCTGCAATTCCAGGCAGAGATACAATTGGAAAAAATCCTGGGCACGCTGACAGAGCATAAGCCGCAAGTGGTGGTCATCGATTCGATACAGACCATGTATTCCGACGCCTTGAGCTCCGCTCCCGGCTCGGTAGCGCAGGTGCGCGAGTGCGCCGCACAGCTGACCCGCGTCGCCAAGACCATGGACATCACAATGATCATGGTCGGCCACGTTACCAAGGAGGGGGCGCTGGCGGGTCCGCGCGTGCTGGAGCATATCGTCGACACGGTGCTGTATTTTGAGGGCGACACCCATTCCAGTTTCCGTCTGGTGCGGGCCATCAAGAACCGTTTTGGCGCCGTCAATGAACTGGGGGTGTTTGCCATGGGCGAGCGCGGATTGAAAGGGGTATCCAATCCGTCCGCCTTGTTCTTGTCGCAGCACGATACCCAGGTGGCCGGTTCTTGCGTGATGGTCACGCAAGAGGGGACACGTCCCTTGCTGGTAGAGATACAGGCGCTGGTGGATAGCTCGCATGCGCCTAATGCGCGTCGCTTGTCGGTGGGCCTGGAGCAAAACCGGCTGGCGATGCTGCTGGCGGTATTGCACCGGCACGCGGGCGTTGCGGCCTTTGACCAGGATGTTTTCATCAATGCGGTGGGGGGCGTCAAGATCGCCGAGCCGGCCGCCGATCTGGCGGTGCTGCTGGCGATCAATTCCTCAATGCGCAACAAACCCTTGCCGCGTGGGCTGGTGGTGTTCGGCGAGGTCGGCCTGGCCGGCGAGATCAGGCCTGCCCCGCGCGGCCAGGAGCGTTTGCGCGAGGCGGCCAAGCTGGGTTTTTCGATCGCGATGATACCGAAGTCAAATGCGCCCAAGCAAAAGATAGAAGGGCTGACCATCATCGGCGTGGACCGGATAGAAGAAGCGCTGAACAAGATACGTGACGTGGACAGCTATATAGTCGACGAATCGTTAGCCTGATGCGTGACTGGCAGCGTTGCTATATGAGCTGGGCTGCCTGTATTCCGCTCCTGACTGCCGCCTCGAGCGTGGCCGGGTACTCGCCAATGGTGTAGTCGCCGGCGATCAGCAAACCGGGCGCGGAAGTCAGGTTCTGCGGCCTGACCAACCCCGGGGTGCAGGAGAAGGTTGCCCGTTTTTCTGAAATGACCTGCTGCCATATGGGGACCGCTAGCGCCGGCATGCCCAGGGTTTGCGCCAACTGCGTGGCGACTGCAGTTGCCAGCGCTTCATTGCCCAATTCTATCGCGTCGTTTGACGCGCTGACGACGACGGCGAGCAATCCCGCCTGACCCGCGTCAAGCTGCCCGCGGTCGAACACGAATTGTCCCCAGTTGCCGTTTTCGGGGTCGTCCCGCAGCGCAAAGAACGGTCGCGGCAGTTGCAGGCCTGCATCGTATTGCAGATAGCAGGTGGTAATAGGCTCGTAATCGAAGCGGGGCAGGGCCGTCGTATGCTCCGCGCCGTTTAATTCAGCCTCCAGGCCGGCCAGCAGGCCAGCGGCGGTTTCCGCTCCGGTCGCAATGATTACAGCGTCGAAACCAGCGGTGCGCTGCTCAGTTCCGCCATTGCCATAGTCCAGCGACCAGTCCGCGTGCGCGTCGCGCCTGATTTTTTTTACAGTCCGGCCGCACAAAACCTGGCCGCCTCGCGCCTGCACAAATTGCGACGCATGTTCCGGAAACAGCGCCGACAAATCTGTGCGCGGTATCAACATGTCGGAGGCCGCACGTTTGGCGCCCAGGCTATCGCGCAGGACATTCAAAAAAACCTGAGCGGAGGCTCGCTCCGGCGGGGTGTTCAGCGCTGCGATGCACAGCGGCGTCCACATCAGCCGGCTCAACCTGTCTGTCTGGTCAAAGCGCTGCAGCAATTCACTGACGCTGCAATCCTGGTGCATCTGCCACCCCATCCAGCGCGCCGTCGTTGAAAATCGCGCCAACGACATTTTGTCTTCGTGGCTCAAGCCCGTGGCGCGGATGAGTGCCCATAGCAGGTGCAGGGGTGCCGGCAGCCGTGGCGCGACAAATTGCATGCCGTCGCTGCCTGCCGGGTAGCAGATTTGCAGCGGCAAGCGGAGCAGGGCCTTATCGGTATCGACGCCGACCTTGCGCATCAGGCGCAGGCTTGCCGAGTACGCTCCCAGCAGGATATGCTGCCCGTTGTCCACGGGTTTGCCTTGCAGCTCGACTTTGCGGGCGCGGCCGCCCAACGTGCGGGAGGCCTCCAGCAGGATTACCTGATGCCCCTGGTCCGCCAGTTCTACTGCGGCGGCGCAGCCGGCCCAGCCGGCGCCGATCACGGCGATGCGTTTGGCGGGAGATTTAGCCACGGACGTAGGTTTTCCAGGCTAGCCACAATTTGCGGATGGGCGTCAGAGAAATGCGCTGGGTCAGCACATGAAAGCCGTCTTCCTTGATTTCCGCCAGCAGCGCGCGGTAGATTGCCGCCATGATCAGGCCGGTGCGCTGGGCCCTGCGGTCTTCTGCGGGCAGCAATGCAAAGGCCTCATCGTAGAGCTTTTGCGCGCGTTCATACTGGAATTGCATCAACGCTTCAAACTGCGGGCCATGGCGCGCATTCAGTATATCCGCGGCGGTGACCTGGAATTGCTGCAGCTCATTGACCGGCAGGTAAATCCGGCCCTTGCGGGCGTCTTCACCGACGTCGCGGATGATATTGGTCATCTGGAAGGCTAGCCCCAACTTTTCTGCATAGGCGCGGGTTTGCGGATTTTTGATGCCGAAGATGCTCGCCGACAGGATGCCGACCACGCCGGCGACATGCCAGCAATATTTCTGCAATGCGATGAAATCCAGGTAACGGGTCTGGTTCAGGTCCATTTCCATGCCGTCGATAATTGCCAGCAGGTGCGCGCCGTCCAGCGCATAGCCCGCCATGTGCGGTAGCAGCGCCTTGGTCACCGGGTGGGTGGGCGCTCCGGCAAGCATGGCCTGGATTTCCTGGCGCCACCAGCCCAGTTTGGCCCGTGCTACCGAATCGTCGCTGCTGTCATCCACGACGTCGTCGACTTCACGGCAAAATGCATACAGCGCGGTGATGGCGCGCCTTCTCGGCAGGGGAAGAAATAAAAAGCTGTAGTAAAAACTGGAGCCGCTTTGTGCTGCTTTCTGTTGGCAGTATTCGTCTGGGGACATGCTGTGGATAGTCTGGAGTCTGTTAATGATTAATTGGGTGCAGAGCTAATTTGTTGGCGGACCCTATGTCAAGCGGCTAATTTGCCAGATTAAAAACGATGTGCGGCGCGCCGGCGGCTCTTGCCCGTTAAATGCCTGCAAGTTGAACAGCAGGGTTTGATGCTATTATCGCATCAAATTTTCGATGCGCTGACCGCATAGTGGATATCGCCGCACTGGAGGCGCCTTTTCCAGCATGTAAAAACAGGTAACAGAATGTAATCCTGGATGCGGGCCAGCCATCGGAGGTATATCTAGCTCATATAATGGTGCGCGCATTATAATATCGCCCGCAGGGCTTTCGCATTAAAAACATTAAAACTGGAAAATATCTTGAATAAATCAAAATTTGCAGCAGCTGCAGGTGTAGTCGGCCTCGTCGCCGCGTTGGCGGGATGTGGCGGTTTCGTTTATACCACCGTCGGTGGCACG
>Ga0210384_10003148_pt1 | contig 19413 bp, 15 predicted proteins | sample IncBWH2MmetaG_FD_160574 | JGI IMG/M metagenome (GOLD analysis project Ga0210384, IMG submission 160574) | Forest soil microbial communities from Barre Woods Harvard Forest LTER site, Petersham, Massachusetts, United States - Inc-BW-H-2-M | ecosystem: Environmental > Terrestrial > Soil >...
GACCAGGTCCTGGCTCCCGCTCTGAGGAAGCACAGCAGGGTGATCGACTGGCGACACACGGATGCCGGCGCCGGCGCTCACACCAACCGACACCACGGTTGACTTCGTTGGTGCCGCTTGGTCAACCGACATCGAGCCGCAGGCAAAGCACATCAGGGCTGTTCCGCAGACAGCCATCTTCCATTGGTTCATGCGCCCAGTCTAAATACCACTCCGCGCGTATCGCAAGCACCGGGTACGGCGGCCCACGCCTCAATTTGGAAGGAGATCGAGCATCGGTGTCGCGGTCGCAGCTTGTCCAAGGCGGCCGACTCGAAGCACCTGCTCGACGGTAGCGAGCAGCGAGTAATGGTTGTAGGCGACATGGCTCACTCGATGGCCCGCCCCCGCGGTTATGACCAGCGTGAGAACCTGGTTGCCGGCGCTGCCGTCGTCTTCGTCCCACGTGATGAAGATCACCCCGTGGCTTGTCCACGCGGGCGAGCTCATGACGTCGCCCACCGCCTGCCGCAACCAGTCATCCCCGGTCGACACAGGGCAGCTGTGCTCGTCATTGCACATATCCGGGCCGAGCCAGGCGAAGGTCGGCGTGTTTTGGACGAGGTCAGGGTTCAGCTGCGTCATCGGGACAACATTGGCCGGGCACCCGCCGCCGTAGAACGCGAACGGGTTATGCCCAGGGTCGTAAGGCAGCGGGCTCGTCAGGCATCCGCCTTGCCGATAGCCCTGCATGTAAGCTCGCCAGCTGACGCCGGCGTCGGTCAGCTGAGTGCCGATGTCCTTGTTCGGTAGCGAGTGGTAGCTGTCGTCGGTGACGCCCCAAGTGCTGCCGGATGTCAGTGCGAGGTAGTTAGGGACGCTTGGATGAGTGACCGCACGATAGTTCTCAGCCACTCCATATCGGGCGGCGAGCGAAGCGGTGAACGGGCCGGCCATGGCTTCGGCAGGGGACTTGTTCTCCATCACGATGACGAACACGTGTGTCGCCACCCACGCCGGCGCCGCGGGCTGCCCGCACGCGGCCGCCGGCAGCAAGCCGGCCACAGCCACCGCTGCTAGCAGCCGGTGGCGCGTAGACAACACATCCCGTACCGGCTACCGCGATCGGTTACGGCTTAGCCCGGCGCCACCGTATGCATCCATCCGTGCGGATCTGGTGCTGCTCCACGCTGGATGTCGACCAGCGCCTGGCGCAGGCGCATCGAGATCTTGCCAGGCTGGCCGTCGCCGACCTTCCAGGAGCTGCGCGCCGTCTTCACCGCACCCACAGGCGTGATCACGGCGGCCGTTCCGCACGCGAAGACCTCGGTCAGCGACCCATCGGCGTTACCCGCCTCCCACTCGGCGGCCGTGACGCGCCCTTCTTCAACCTTGTAGCCAAGATCGGCTCCAATCGTGAGCAGAGCGTCTCGGGTGATTCCCGGCAGGAGCGTTCCGGTGAGGGCCGGGGTCACCAGTCGAGCTGAGGATCCGCTGCCGAAGACGAAGAATAGGTTCATGCCGCCCATCTCTTCGACGGCGGTGTGTTCGACCGCGTCGAGCCACACGACCTGGTCGCAGCCTTGCGCGGCCGCCTGCGCCTGTGCGAGCAGGCTCGCGGCATAGTTCCCGCCGCACTTCGCCTCGCCGGTGCCGCCGGGAGCCGCCCGGCTGAACTCCTCGGACATCCACACGGTCACAGGCTTGACTCCGGTTGGGAAGTACGACCCGGACGGCGAGGCGATCAGGACGAACTCGACCTTCGCGGACGGCTTGACGCCGAGGCCAACCTCACTGGCATACATGAAGGGTCGGAGGTACAGGCTGTGCTCAGGCTCGGAAGGCACCCACTCGGCATCCAGCCGCACCAGCCGCTCGATCGCCTCGATGAAGGCCGACTCCGGAAGCTCCGGCAGGGCCAGCCTGTGGGCAGAGCGGCGAAAACGCGCTGCGTTGGCCTCGGGACGGAAGCTGCTGACGCGGCCGTCCGGCTGCCGGAAGGCCTTGAGGCCTTCGAAGACGGCCTGTGCATAGTGAAGAACCGAGGTGGCGGGGTCGAGCTGAAGCGGCCCATAGGGTCGCACCTCCGCGTCGTGCCAGCCACGCTCACGGTCCCAGCTGATCGTGGCCATGTGCTCGCTGAACACCTTCCCGAAGCCTGGATTGGCCATGATCCGCTCGCGCTCGGAAGCAGGTACCCGGCGGGTGACCGGGGTGACCTTGAACGTGATGCCATCCGTCACCGCCACCGACCTTGACCTGGCTTCGCTCTTCGTGCTCATTGGGTTTCCTCCCGGTAGATTCGACGCCCGCCTGAAGAGAGACTAGCTCAGGTTCAACCGGGCCACGCGTACTCGTGTCTATGATGGCGAGTCGTTGTGAATGCCCAAAAGACGGCGCGCCGTCAAAAGCTGAGCGCGATCGTCGCCTGCTATCGCGACGCCGAAGCTGTTCCGCATATGTACGAACGGCTGCAGCAGGTCTTCACCAAGATCGCTGTCGACGGCGAAATCATCTTCGTCAACGACGCCAGCCCTGACAACGCGAGTGAGGTCCTACGCGAGCTGGCCGGGCGCGACCACAACGTGGTCGTCATCAACCACAGCCGCAACTTCGGCTCGCAAAGCGCTTTCACGAGCGGCATGCGGATCAGCACCGGCGACGCGGTTGTGCTCATGGACGGAGACCTGCAGGATCCGCCGGAGCTCATCGAGAAGTTCTACGAACGGTGGCAGGAGGGCTTCGACGTGGTTTACGGCCAGCGTGTAAGCCGCCAGGCGCCGCCTTACATGCGGTTCCTCTACAAGGCTTTCTACCGGCTGTTCCGCGCCGCGTCCTACGTGCGGGTTCCGGTTGACGCCGGAGATTTCTCGCTACTGGATCGCAGGGTGGTGGTGGCTCTGAACGCACTACCTGAGAACAACCGGTTTCTGCGTGGGCTTCGCGCATGGGTTGGCTTCAAGCAGGTCGGCGTGCCGTATGTGCGCCCGGAGAGGATGTTCGGCCGCACCACGAACTCGTTTCTTCGCAACATCCAGTGGGCGCGCCAGGCGATCCTGTCGTTTTCATACGTGCCGCTCGACCTGATCACTTGGCTCGGCCTTCTGACCGTCGCGCTCGCCTTCTTCGCGATCGTCGCCCAGATCGCAGTCCGCCTGCTCGATCCACACAGCGTGCCGAGCGGATTCACGACCCTGATCATTCTCATTCTGTTCTTGGGCGGCATCCAGCTCGTGTGCCTGAGCATCATCGGCTCCTACCTTGCGCATATCTACGATGAGGTGAAGCGGCGACCGCCATACATCGTCGAGTCGATCTTGAACCAGCCCCAAGCGCGCAAAGATGACTGAGCCGGCCGGCAAGGGCGGTGTCCTGCTCCAAGCCACCGCGTGCGCCATCTGCGAGACATTCGGGAATAGCGACGAGGTGTATCCCCCGACATTCGATGACGCTTCGTTCAACGACCGGGTCTTCTCCGCCCGGCGGCTCCCTGATCGAGTCCACTACCGGATGGTTCGGTGCCGGAAGTGTGGGCTCGTGCGTTCGGACCCGGCGGCGGATCAAAGCAGCCTTGCCGAGCTGTACGGCCGAAGCACCTTTGACTACGCGGCTGAAGTCCCAAACCTGCGCCGGACGTACGGGCGTTACCTGGCGCGCGCCAGGCGTTACTCGAGCGGTGAGAGCCTGCTCGAGATCGGATGCGGCAACGGCTTCATGCTGGAGGAAGCGCTCGCCCTCGGCTACCACGACGTTCGCGGTGTGGAACCGAGCGGGGACGCCATCGCGTCGGCCGCGCCATCAGTGCGCGATCGCATCGTGCGGGACATCATGCGGCACGGGCTATTCGATGACGGCGAGTTCGACACCGCGTGCATGTTTCAGGTCTTCGACCACCTGCCTGAGCCGGGGGCGCTGCTCGACCAGGTCCGTTCGGCGCTGAGCGTCGGGGGCGTGCTGCTCTGCTTCAATCACAACGTCGAGTCCGTGTCTGCGCGAATACTTGGCGAGAGAAGCCCGATCGTCGACATCGAGCACTGCTACCTGTACAGCCCCGCGACCATGAGCGCGCTGATGAAGCTGCACGGGTTCGACATCCTGGAGTCCGGCGCCGCCACCAACACGCTCAGCGTCCGGCACTTCCTTCACCTGACGCCTGCGCCGGCTTCACTGAAGCGAGGCATGATGAGCGCAGCGGACCGCACCGGAGTCGGCCGCGTTCCACTCCGACTCAGGCTAGGCAACCTCTACACGATCGGGCGTAGAAGATGAACCGCTCGGCAGAGATCTTCAACCGTGACGTCGAGACGAAAGGCGGCTACGTTTATGCGCTCGACAGCAAGCTCAGCAGCCGGATGGCCACTGAGCGCTGGCTGCAGCTGATGTTCGGGCTCACCGTCCTGACCGGACGCTCGGTGACAGATATCGGATGTGGGGACGGAACGTTCACGGTGCGCTACTGGGACCACGGTCAACCCCGGCTCATGTGCGCGCTGGATCCCGCCGTGAAGGCCGTCGTCGCAGGTGCGGCCAAGCGCGAAAGCCGGCCGATCCTATTCGTGGCGGCGGACGGCCACCACCTTCCGTACCCGAACGACGCATTCGACGTGGCGATCCTGCAGGCGATCCTGCACCACGACAGCGACCCGCAGGCCACGATCCGGGAGGCTTTTCGGGTCGCGCGCGAGATCGTCGTCCTCGAGCCCAACGGCTACAGCCCGATCCTCAAGGTGATGGAGCGGCTCTCGCCATACCACCGCGATCATCTCGAGCGCTCTTATACGGCGACACGGTTGCGGCAATGGGTGGAAGCCGCGGGCGGGACCGTGATCAAGGGGAGGCTGGGTGTTGCAGTCCCGATGTTCTGCCCTGACTGGATGGCCAGGGTGTTGAAGTTCGCCGAGCCGGCGATCGAACGGCTTCCGCTCGTGAACCGCATGCTCTGCTCGGTCTACGTGTTCCAGGCCCGCCGCGCCTGACCGAGAGGCGACGCCGGCCTAGCGGGCGGCGAGCTCCTGAACCACAGCGCCCGCCAGCTGGTCGGCTGATAGGCCGAACAACCTCTGCATGTAGCTCTGGCTTCCAACCACGTCGTCCGGCATCGTTCGCACACACTGGCGCAGAAGTCGCGCCCCCAGGCCACGCTCAGCCACCACCTCGGCCACCATCGAGCCCAGGCCACCATTCGCGTAATGGACCTCAACTGTTACCACCAGCCGTCGATCGGAGATCAGGGCGGCCAGATCTTCGGTCGGCGGCGGATTGACGCTCGATACCACAGCGACGGCGCAATCGACGCCCTGGGCTGCCAGCAGCTCCGCCGCGCCAAGCGCATCGACAGCGATCGGACCCATCGCGACGATGGCCGCGTCCCGGCCCTCCCGGATGCGCTGGATTCTCCCGAGCTCGAAGGCGCCGTCCAGCCCTGGCACGAGGGTTGCGTCGTCCTTACCGAGCCGGAAATAGATCGGGCCCGGGACCTCCGCCGTCGCCAGCACCGCCTGCCTCGCTTGGAGATGGTCGGCCGGCACGACCACGGTCATGTTCGGCTGAACGCGCATCACCGCCACGTCCTCGAGCGCGTAGTGGCTGACCCCGTTGGGGCCGTACTCCATGCCGCCACCGACACCCACCACGCGTACCGGTAGGTTGTGAAGGATGGGTCCGTTCCGGATGAACTCGTACGGCCGGAGCGAAGCGAACGGGGCGATCGAATAGACGAAGGGGACCATGCCGGCCTCCGCGAGGCCAGTCGCGAGGCCGACCATGTTTTGCTCGGCCACCCCGACGTTGAAGAAGCGCTCGGGAAATGCATCCGAGAACGGCTCGAGCGCCATGAAACCCAGGTCGGCCGTGAGGAGGACCACGCGCGGGTCGCGCTTTGCCAGCTCGGCCAGCGCGCGAATGAAGGATTTGCGAATGGCCTCAGTCCCCTATTTCGCCGAGCGCGAGCGCGTACTGCTCATCGTTCATCGGGAGGTAGTGCCAGCGGATCTGGCTCTCCATGAATGAGACGCCCTTCCCGAACGTGGTGTGCGCAATCAAGACGTGAGGCAATTTTGCAGACAGCGCGGCGATCGTGGTGGCGATCGCCCTCTGGTCATGCCCGTCAACGGTGTGGACGTCCCAGCCGAACGCCCGCCATCGATCCTCGAGCGGGTCGAGCGCGATCACATCCGCGGTGTAGCCGAGGGCCTGCTGGCGGTTCACGTCAACGATCGCGACCAGGTTGCCAAGCTTGTGGTGGGCGGCAAACATCGCCGCTTCCCACACGCTGCCTTCATTGCACTCGGCGTCGCTCAGCAGCACGAACACCCGGCGGCGCGACTTCTGGAGCCGCGCCGCCAGGGCTGCTCCCGCACCCATCGCCAGGCCCTGCCCCAGAGAACCGGTCGAGAAGTCAACGCCGGTAAGCCCATGGTGCGGGTGCACTCCAAGGTGCGATCCGTCTGTGCTGTAGGTGTCGAGCTCCTTTTGGGTCAGGTAGCCAGCCATGTGAAGGGCGGCGTAGAGCGCCAGCGCCGCATGACCCTTTGACATCACGAATCGGTCGCGGTCGGGCTCGCCGGGCTTGCCCGCAAGCACTCCGCCGTACAGCGTGGCGAGGATGTCCGCCACCGAAAGCGCCGACCCGATGTGGCCCACGTTCGCCCGCTTGGATTGGTGAAGGATGTGGCGCCGGACGCCTTGGCCCTGGATCGGCGTCATGCAGGTCAAAGTCTAATCGGTGATTCACGGCCCGACCGGGTGTGCGAACATTTGCTCGCTGTGGCCTCCGAGCTCGGCCTCAACACGGCCGATGCCACCACCCTCGTGGTGGACCTGAACTGCGCTTTTGCCTCCATCGAGCAGCAGCACAAACCGGAGCTTCGAGGGCGGCCGCTGGCGATAGCGGCCTACGCCACCGACGCAGCCACGATCGTCTCCTCGTCGAGGGAGGCGCGAGACCTCGGCATCAAGACTGGCATGCGCGTCTATGAAGCCAAGGCGATCTTTCCGCGCATTGCGGTCATGGAGCCCAACCCCGCGCGATACCGCGCCACCTCGGATCAGCTGATCGACATCATGGAGAGGCATTCGCCCGACGTCCGGCTCATGTCGATCGACGAAGCGTCGATGAACCTGGCAGGCACTCCGAACCTGGCGAAGCTCGGCTGTGAAGGTGTGGGCCGGGCCATCAAGAAGGCTCTGTACGACGAGGTTGGCGAATGCGTCACGTGCTCCGTCGGCATCTCGACGTCGATCTGGATGGCCAAACAGGCCTCCAATCTCGACAAGCGCGACGGACTGCAGCGGATCGACCACCACAACCTCGTGTCGGTGTTCGAGCGGTTGAAGCTGACGGACCTGTCGGGCATCGCCGAAGCGACCGCCAGGCGCCTGGAGAACGCCGCCATCCGGACGCCGATCGAGTTCCTGTATGCGACGTCCGATCAAATGGGTGTGGCCGGTATGCAACCGGCGTTCGCCAACTTCTGGCGCCGGAGGCTGCGCGGTTTCGAGGTCGATTCTTTCGAGTCGGCAGCCCGCAAGAGCTACAGCCATTCACATGTGCTCGCTCGCGCGACCAGCTCACAGGCAGAGCTCGAGGAGCTGCTGATGCGGCTGTCGGAGATGGTGGGACGGAGGCTGCGGACCGCCGGGCGCGCGGGACAGGTTGTGTCGGTGAGCGTCGTCTATCGTCCGGACGCGGGCCACTTCTCAAGGCAGTCCAAGCTCGCGCATCCGATCGCCACCGGCGAGGAGATCTACAAAGCCGCGTTGACCCTGCTGGCCGCTCGCGAAAGCGGCCGGCGCGTGGGCACGCTGGGGGTCGGTCTCGCCGGGCTGAGCGACGTCGACCCTGGCCAGCAGATGACGCTCTTTTCGAGCCCAGCTCAAGCTCGGGGCCAGAAGCTGGAGATCGCCATGGACGCCATACGCGATCGCTTTGGTGAAGACGCCGTCCAGCGCGCCCGTTTACTCGGTCGTGCGCGGGTGGTCCGGGATCGAATCGCGTTCGGAAACACCGGGCATCCTGACGAGAAGCCTCGCCGTCCAGCCGAATAGTCGCCAAAATACGGCCATGGCTGCGGACCGGGAGGTCGTCCTCACAACGTGCCCGCGGGATTGCTACGACGCGTGTGGAATACGTGTCGTCAAGCGAAACGGAGCCATCACAGCGGTTCGAGGAGACCCCGCTCACGCAGTCGCGCGCGGCTGGCTGTGCCCCAAATGTGCCACCGGTTACAACGGTTCGTGGCGCGATGAGACGAAGCGGCTAACACGCCCGCTTCGACGATCGGGCAAAAAGGGCTCGGGGTCGTTCACGCCGGTCACCTGGGACGCCGCGCTGGATGAAGTCGCGTTGCGGTTGAAACAAACCGTCGCCGCAACGGGCGCGCACACAGTCCTGAATACGCACTATTCGGGCACGATGTCGCTGCTCGGGTACCACTTCCCGATGCGCTTCTTCAATCGACTCGGCGCGACAGAGGTGGATCCCGACACGATCTGCAACAAAGCCGGACACGTGGCGCTCGAGTACGTCTACGGCACCTCAACCGACGGCTTCGACCCGAGAACCGCCAAGGATGCGGCCTGCATCCTGGTCTGGGGCGCCAACCCGTCGACCTCGGCTCCCCACGCCCACCGGCACTGGCTCGCGGAGGCGCCTGGCCAGGTGATCGTGGTCGACCCGATCCGGACGCCCACCGCCGAGAAAGCAGCTCTTCATCTGCAGCCCTTCCCCGGTAGCGATGCTGCACTCGCTTTTGCGCTCATGCACGTGATCCACCGCGAGCGTCTCGTCGACGACGAGTTCGTGCATGCCCACACGGTGGGATGGGAAGACCTCGCCCCGCTGCTGACCGAGTGCACTCCGGAATGGGGTGAGTCGGTGACTGGGGTGCCCGCGGATCAAATCGTGGCTGCCGCCCGCATCTACGGCCGCGGGCCATCGCTGCTTTGGCTGGGACAGGGACTGCAGCGCCAACGCACAGGTGGCAACGTGATGCGAGCGTGCGCACTGCTGCCCGCGATCACTGGAAACCTCGGCAAGCCTGGCGCCGGTTTCCTCTATCTAAACGGGGGCGCAAACCGCCGCATCGACGAGGGCTACGTGATGGGCAGTCGCGTCGGTGGCGCAAGGCCGCCTTCGATCAGCCAGATGGAGATGGCCGATCACCTGGAGGATCCGAAGCGCAGCCAGGCTTTGATGTGCTGGAACATCAACATCGCCGCTTCGAATCCTCAACAGAAGCGACTCCACAAGGCGCTCGAACGCGAGGATCTGTTCACGGTCGTGGTCGATGTGTTTCCGACCGACACGACGGACTTCGCCGATATCATCCTGCCGGCCGCGAGCTTCCTCGAGTTCGACGACCTGGTGGTGTCCTATTTCAACCTGACTGTCGGCGCCCAGGTGAAGGCGACCGAGCCGATGGGCGAGTGTCTGCCGAACACGGAGATATTCCGCCGTCTCGCCATGAAGATGGACTTCACGGAACCCGAGCTGCATGAAAGCGATGCCGACGTCATCGAAACAGTCCTTCGTGAGGCGCAAATCGGCGAAGACTTTCGATCGCTGGCTACGAAGGGGACGGTTTTCTTTTCCTCGGAGCCGGTGATCCAGTTCGCCGGCCTCGAATTCCCCACGCCTAGCGGGCGCGTCGAGATGGCATCGGCGCGAGCGGAGGCGGACGGGTTCCCACGAGTGCCACACCCCACCGCAGACGCCCGCCCCGCGAACAATGCGCTGCGCCTGCTGTCGCCGGCCTCCAGCTGGTTGATGAACGACAGCTTCGCGAACGACCCTGGGGTCGCCAAACGACTAGGACCGGTGCGCGTTTCGCTCCATCCGGCGGATGCGGCCGCACGCGGCCTGGCCGAGGGCGATGAGGTGGTCCTGAGCAATGACACCGGGCGCCTGTCGATGAAGGTTTCCTTGTCGGATGCGATCCCGCGAGGAGTGGCAGTGTCTCCGAAGGGAAGATGGCCGAAGCTGGAGGAGACGGACGGCAACGTGAACCGGCTCAACCCAGGCGAGCAGAGCGACATGGGCAGAAGCACCGCCGTGCACGGCGTCGAAGTGATGATCGCGCGACTCGACCACAGCCGCGGCCCCGGCGAAAAATCAGCGCCCACCTTGTAACCAACCGGCCCCGTCAACGCGTCTAAGGGATGATGGCGAGCACCGCCCGGCTCAGCAACCGTCGCCTGCGGGGGATGGCGATTCTGAGCTTGGCAGTGGTGGTCTGCGTGGCGTGCGGGGCCGCACCAAGCCCTGCCGCTGTCCCGCCCGAGATTCCTTCAGCGTGCGGTTCGGTTTTCACACCGCCGGCCGATGTGCTGACCGTGCCCGACCCGCTGCCGCCAATCGTGAATCTTTCCAGAGTCGCCCCGAAGGACACGTCGGCGTGGGCGTACGGCGTTCTGCGAGCGCTTCGGGTTGAGGCCTGGGCTATGGCCAACTCTCAGGACGCACTGCTGATGTCGGGCTGCCTCGGCGACTCGCGTGCCCAAGCGCAGCTGTTTGGAGATGAGGCTTATTTGATCGGGATGGCCCGCCGAACCCATTCCGCCATCGTCGTGACGAGTCCGAATGTGGCGAACCTGACGCTGATCGAGTTGAGTGTCGCGCACCAAACGCTGATCGCGGGCGACCAACAGGTCCCGAGCCGTTACGCGTGGTTGGTCACGACCAAAGGACCGGCGGGCGTCTTGCTTGTCGCTCCGAGCGGTGACACGAAAGTCGTGATCGAGATGCAAGACGGCGAGCTCGCGCGAGAGCTCTACGGTGGCTTCTATCAATCAGATTCCTGGGCGGGTCCGCTGTGGTTTCAACAGTCCTACTTCAGCTGCGTCTCGACCAAAGGCCGCGCGCTGTGCGGTTGAAAATCCGTCCGCTCTCCTGATCGACCCGCGAAGCAGAAGGGCCGCCCCGCTGGCGGCCCTTCCTTTCAAATGCGTAGTCGAACTGCGCTACTCGTGATTGATTGCGAGTAGCTGCGTCTGGGATCCGCCGCGGTTGGCGTTGTTCTGGCTGACGACCATCACACCGAGGATCGGCGTCTTGGCCGCCTGGGCCGCGTCGAAGGTGACCTTGTCCGTTGCGGTGGTGTCAGGCGCCACGACGTTGCCTTCGCCGTTGAGGGTGAAGGCCTGGTTGGCAGTGCTTATGACCGGTGTGAAGACGTTGAAGCTTGCGGAGCTGCTGAAGCTGTCACGCGCGCCCGATTGGAGACCGAAGCTGAGCACGGTGTAGCTGATCGCGGTCCCAGCCGACACGGCGGGATGACCCGACCGGCTCAGCTGGCTGAAGTCCACCGGTATCTCCATCGTGGTGCCGTTGAACGGAGCGCCGGCGAGGTACCGGATGCTCCCTGGTCCGCTCGGCACGACTGCTCCATTGACGACCTGCACCGGGAACACAGCCACCGCGTCCAGACCGTTGAACGATCCGGTGGTCAGCGCCCCGAGGTCGGCCACGACGACGTTGTAGTCGGGTATCCCATCGCCGTTGACGTCGATCAGGATGTCGAATTCGTTCTCCGAGGCATTCGACCAACGCGCTGTGGTGTTGATCGCGAAGTTGATCCAGCCGGTTCCGCCGCCGCTGGGCGCTCCCTGGGTCGGGTACGACTGCACGCCGGCCGCGAGAAGGCCGGCCGAGCCGAGCTTGCTCTTGTCGACGCCGTCGTTGTTCGTGCCTTCGTTGCTGTCGCCGTCGGTGCTGGCGGCCGTGAGGCCCCAGTTGAAGATGTCGGCGTAGCCGGTGGCCGCGCCGCCCCGGTTGGTGATGGTCGCCGTCGCCGAGCCGTTCTCGGTCAGCGAGCCGGTGCTGAGGCGCACGTTGGTGCGTGAGACTGCCTTCGGAACGATGTAATACGGAACTCGCAGTGTGACGTTGTTGTTCTGGCTGGCGTCAGCGGGGGTGAAGGTCACGATCCCGGACGCATCGTTGAATTGGCCTGCGTCTCCTGCCGTCGCCGCGGGGAGCGAAAGCGTGAGCCTGACGGTCCTCGATGAATGCGCCGCCACGGTCACCGTGGAGCTGCCGAGCGTGGCGGAGTGTGGGCTCCCGGCGTCGAGTCCGGTCGACACATTGAAGGTCGCGGGAGAGGTGCCGAGATTCTTGAGACGAATCAGCTGGCTCTTGCTGAAGTTCCTGTCGAACTCGTTGAAGCCGAAGCTGAGCGCCGACGTCCCCGCATCGCCGAGGGCGACGACCTGTGTCTGGGTGGCGGCAAAAGCCTGGATCAGGCCGGTGCCTGCGCCCGCTGCCGTGTATCCGGCGACACCGCCTGGGTTGGCGGTCGAAACGATCGCCGCCTTCCAGAGGTCAACCCGGTCCCACGTGGGGTGCGCCTGCTTGACGAGTGCGGCCATGCCCGCCGTGTGCGGCGTGGCCATCGACGTTCCGGACATGATGACGGAGCCGGTGCCAGTGCCCATCCCCACCGAAGGGATGCTCACGCCCGGGGCGGTGACGTCCGGCTTGAGCGCGCTGTCGCCGGAACGCGGTCCGAAGGAGCTGAAGCTTGCCAGCGCTCGGAATCCCGGGTTGGTGATCTGGTTGTTGGTCAGCGTGGCGTTCACGCCCGCAATCAGCGCGCCGGCAGACGCCGTGGTGACGCCGATGAACGGGATGGTGACGGTGTAAGGGATACCCGTGTCGGGGTTGCTCGTGATCTTGCCCTCGAAGGGCGGGAATCCAGGCGAGGTGTTGACCATGATCACCGCGACCGCTCCGGCCTGCTGGCCGAAGATCGCCCGCGCCACCCGTGCGCAGACGCCGCGCTTCGTGATCACGATCTTGCCGGCAGCGCCCTGCGCGACGTAGTCGGCTGGGTTGCACCCTATGCTCAGGTGGCCGGTTGCGTCCTTGAGCTCCAGCAGCGGAGCGGTCAGACCGTCAGCGAAGGTGGCGCCGTTGGCGTTGAGGCCCTGGACCGACCCGCCGGCGCCGAGCGTCATAAGCACGCCGGCGAAGCTCGGGGTCGAGTCGGTCGCCGCGACCGCGATCCCGTTGGTGCCCGAGCCGGGCGAGCTGGTCATGTACGGGTTGCCGCCGGCGTTGCCGGAAGCAGAGACGACGATGATGCCGTCCTTCGCGGCATTCGAAGCGGCGACCGCGTCCGGCGAGTCGGCGCTGCCGAAGTCCGAACCGAGCGACATGTTGATGACGTCCATGTGGTGCGTGACGGCCCACTCGATGCCGTCGATCACCACGTTGCTAGACCCTGCGCAACCGAAGACGCGGATCGCGTAAATGTCGGCCTTTGGCGCCACGCCGGGACCGACGTTCCACGAATGCGAGCTGATGGTGGTTGCGTTGTATGGGCCGGTGAACGTTGCGCCGTTGTCAAGCACTCCGGAACCCGCCGCCGTGCCGGCGACGTGCGAGCCGTGGCCGAAGCAGTCGAGAGGGTTCGCGTCCGGATGCGGAATTGGCTGGTAGGCCGGGCTGTTCGGGTCGGCGTTGTAGCTGTCGCCGACGAGGTCGACACCACCCTTTACCCTTGGCGCGTTGGGCCCGAAGCACGGGGTGTTGGCCGCTGTTTGACAGACCGACAGCTGAGTCGGATCCGCGGTGTTCAAAGCCTTGGCCTGATTCCACGCGGCCACAGTGCCCGGGCCGCCGAAATCGGCGTGGGTGTAGTCGATGCCGGTGTCGATGATCGCGATCTTGATTCCCTCGCCGTGGAATCCGTTCACGCCGTCCCACGCCGCCGGCGCCCCGATATAAGGGACGCTTTGGGTGTTGTCGGGGGTGACTGAGGTCACAGGGTGAACGCCGACCACGCTCTGCAGGCCGGCCAGGTAGCGCGTTCTGTTCGCGGGGATGAGGACCTTGATCCCGTTGTACGAAGACTGGTAGTCGCCAAGCACCGTGCCGCCCAGGGCTTCGATCTCTTGCTTGACTGGCGCCTGCTCAGCCTTCAGCTGTCCCTGAAGCGTTTCCTTCTGATTGTCGGTCAGGGGGCTGGGCGCGTTGGCGTCCGTGACCGAAACCGGGTCGCCTGACAGCTGGACGACCACGGTGGTTGGCGCCGCGCGCAGGCCCATCGGCGTCCAGACTGCAGTGAGGTTGTCGCTTGCCGAGTCGGAGGGTACAGACTGCGGTCCTCCCGCCGCCACGACCGGTGAGGTGCCTCCAAGCCAGGCCGCCAGCGTGAAAACAAGACCGGTTACGAACACATGACGGACGCGCCGAGGAACGACCTGGAAAGTCACTTACCGACCCCCTCCTTGAATGTGGCTCACGGTGATTGGTGCTGTTTGGTCTGGTTGCGAGACCGCACGTGGCCGCACGCTGCCATCGGGCAAAACGCCGGGCCGTGCCGGTATGAAAACCCCTCCTCCCAGTTGGCGCCCGGTATCCAGCTCCGGGTGCTTTGGCCGAAGTTTATAGCCAATCCCGGGGAACTCAGCAAGTTATGAATAGATTGGCCCCTACTTCCGACTGGGCATCTAGGGACGGGCCTGGGTCGCCCGCCTAGAAGTAAGTCAGGACGGCATCGATCACCCGGTATTGGTCGTCGACGACCGGTATGAGACGCCACTTGTCGAAGGCTGTGCATGGGTGCGAAATGCCGCAGCCGACCAGGTCGCCGACGCGGAGCTCTTCGGCCTCGTCCACCTTCAAGTACGCGTGCTGGTCGTTGAGAGCCGTGATCGAAGCCTCGGCGCGAAGCGGGTGGGGCGCGCGATCGCGGGACTTTACGAACCGGGGCACCGGCAGCTCCAGATCGTATGAGACGTCACGCTTACCGAAGCCCAGGAGCGCGCGGCCGGGCTCGGGCCGTGACAACACTGCACCCCACACCTCGAGCGCCTCCTGGAGCGGATCGGTCTCCGGGATCCGCGTGCCAAACGGACTCAGCTGGTGGTAGTGGACCGCGTCATGTGTGAGATAGCAACCGCTGCGAAGCACCAGCCGCACTGGACGGCTGAGGCTCCATTTGCTGCCCAGGTCCGCGACGACGCGGTCTAGAAAAGCGCTGCCGCCGGCGGTGACCAACACCTCCTGCACGTTGGCGAAGAAGCCGGCGCGGTCGAGGTCCAGCACCAGAGCGTGCATCTCGCTCAGGAATTGGTCAACGGCCGCCATGGTTTCGGCCAGGCCGCCAACGTGGATCACCCCTTCGAACGCCTCCACGCCCGCGAGCGCAAGGTGGCGTGAGGCGGCGACCGCGCCGGCAACCTCGTGCGCCTGTCCCGGCGTCCGGGAGCCGGTGCGCCCCCCCGCCAGACCGAGCTCCAGCAGGACCTCCAGCTTTTGTCTTGGCCCGGCGGCGCCTACGGCGTCGTCGAGGAGGCGAACGCCGGCGAGCGAATCGACCAGGCAGCAGAACTTGAAGCCCGGATCGTCGCGCATCTCTTCCACCACCCAGCGCACCGACGCGGGTTCGACCAGCTCGTTGGCGAGGATCACCCGGTCCACTCCGAAAGCCCGCCAGACGCGGACCTGGCTCATGGTTGCTGCGGTCACCGCCCAGGCGCCGGCGTCGAGCTGCCGCTGAACCAGCTGTGGCGCCATCGAAGTCTTGGCGTGAGGCGCCAGCGAGATGCCGTTCCGCTCGCAGAAGCCGGCCATCACGTCGATGTTGTGACGCAGTGCCGAGTCCTTCAGGACCATGACCGGGAGCATGAATTCACCGCCCAGCACGTTCCAGCCACGTTGGGGCACGGCCCGGATGGTGATCGGAGCGCCGGCGGGAAATGACTTGTAGCGCCAATCGACCGGTTCGTCCAGAACTCGATCGAGGTTCAGGGACCGGGCCTTTGACGTCGACGCCAAGGCTAGGCCTCGAGCTCGCTGAGCGCGTCGTTCGCACTCATCACACGACCGTACTTCATGGCCAGCGTCTGCAGGCTGGCGCGGTGCAGCTCCGGCGCGTATGAGGAGACCGCGTCAGAGACGACCGCGGCCTTGAAGCCCTCGTGAAAGGCACCACGCGCAGTGTCTTCCACGCAAATCTGCGTGACGGTGCCCGTGATGAGGACGGTATCGACGCCGTGCGCCTCGAGCATGTCGGTGAGGCGTGTCCTGTGGAACGCGTTGTACCCGTACTTGTCCACCTGGACTTCGCCCGGCAGCGGCCTGAGCTCGTCGATGACGGCGGCGCAGTCACGCTCGCCCTCGATGTCGCCGTACGCGCGCATGAAACCCGGCCAGCACGAGCAAACGGGCGGAGCGAGCTGTGGCGACCAGTTCCAAACCAGCGTTGGCGAAGGGCCGGCGATGAATCGCGTGAACACCACGGGCCGGCCTTGAGCCCGAAACCAGCCGAGCAGCTCGAGGTGCACATCGATCGTCTCTCGCGCATCCGGCACCTCGAGAGGGGCCCCGACGCGCACGAAGTCGTTCTGCATGTCCACCACGATCAACGCGGTCGTATTGCGGAGGATCGGGAACACGATTCCGACAAGCTAACATCGACGCCATCGAGACGTCCTTGTTCGCGTTCGCCAGCGATTTAGTGGACGAGGGCATGGCGACTGTGCTCGACAACGTGGCCGGCCGCGCGGGACTGGGCGGCGTCACGATGGCGGCGGCTTACCACCACGGCCGCGACATCTTTCCGCACAACCCGGCGCGCAAGGTCCACTTCCTGGAGGGCGGATCCGTCTTCTTCCAGCCCAACCCAACCCGGTATCGGGGCTTGAGGCTGCAACCCCAGGTGAGCAGGTTGGCCCGCGAATCCGATGTGCTGGCGGACCTCTGCCGCGAAGCCCAGGCGCGCACGCTGCGAACGCGTGCATGGACGGTCTATCTCCACAACTACACGCTTGGTGAGGCGCATCCCGACTGCGCCTGTCTCAACGCTTTCGGCGACGTTCACCTCACGGACCTGTGCCCGAGCAATCCCGACGTGCGCGCCTACGTCAAGGCGCTCACTGCCGATATCGCTTCGAAGGGCGTTGCCACCGTGGTGGCGGAATCCCTTCACTTCCACGGCCTCGAGCACGGCTTTCACCACGAGCGCTACTTCATCGACATCGGCGCACTGGGGCGCTACCTGCTTGGACTCTGCTTTTGCGAGCACTGCATGGCGGCAGCGCGCGACCGCGGGGTGAACGTTGATGAGCTGCGCACCCAATCGCGCCTCGAGCTCGAGAGGCGCTTTCAATCCCAGCCGCATGCCGAAGGTCCCGAGCTGGTGCGTGAGACGGTCGGCAAATTCGCGGGGGGCGAGCTTGCGGCCTACCTCGACACCAGGTGCGTAACGGTGACGTCACTCGTCGCCGAAGCCGCCAAGGCGGCAGCGGCAGAGGGTGCCGGGTTTGCGTTCGTCGACCTCTCGGGCGCCGTCAAGGGCTATGCCACCGGCCGCCCGCAAGGTGATCCGGCGCCGGCCACTGCCTGGCAGTTCGGCATCGATGTCGGCGAGGTTGCCGCCGTCGCGGGCCAGGTCGAGGCAATCGGCTACGCGGCCGACCCCGAACGGCTGCGTCGAGACCTCGGTGCTTACCGGGACACCATCGGGCCGGACCACGGCCTGTCGGTGATCCTGAGGCCCATGGCCCCAGACTGCGATTCGGCCGAGAACCTGGCGCAGAAGCTCGCAGTTGCTCGCGAAGCGGGCGCCGTGGAGGCCGGCTTTTACCACTACGGTTTCATGCGCCTTGAATCGCTGGACCTGATCCGCTCCGCCCTCGACGTCGCTCCTTAAGAGCGGCGGACGATCCGGCCAGGCAGGCGGCCCGTCGTCACGCCATCGGTCACAACCGGCCGGCCGTTGACCAGGACATGCGCGATCCCCGCTGGATGCCGGCGGCCGTCGTCCCATGTGCTGAGGTCGGCCAGCGTTTCGGGGTCGAAGACCGTCACGTCGGCGGCGCGGCCCACCTGGAGCAGCCCGCGATCATGGAGCCCAAACCTCTCGGCCGGCAGGCCTGAGACTTTGCGGACCGCCTGCTCGAGCGTCAGCGTGTTGCCGCGCACGTGCTCGCCCGCGATTCGCGCGAAGGTGCCAAAGCCGCGCCGATGGGGCCGGCTGCCCATATAGATTCCATCGGTCGAGCCGATGTAGAGCGGGTGAGCGATCGTGCGGCGCAAGATGCCCTCGCCATCGATCGACTCCGGCCAGTGATACACCGCCAGCGCGCGACCCGCGTGGCCGGCGAGCAGATCGAAGAGAAAATCGACGTCCTCCTGTCCCGACTCGCGAGCAAGTTCGCCAAGGCTTCTGCCCTCCATCGACTCGCCTGCCTCGACGCTGCTGAGCGTTATGGTCCCCCGCTCGCCGATGCGCTCTGACGTCTCGGGCCGCAGGCGCTCGCGCTCCGTACGGCTGTTGAGCCGGTTCATGCCGGCCTCGTAGCCGCCGGCCTGCGCCCATTCAGGCAGCATCATCAGGAGGTGGGTGCACGCGGCCGAGTAGGGATACATGTCAAAGCTGACATCCACCCCTGTGCGCTGCGCCTCATCCAGCAATGCCGCGGCGGCATCGTCGACAGCGAGGTGGGAGATGTGGACCTTCACGCCCGAGCGCCGGCCGATCTCGAAGCTCTCCCCGCAACCCTGCGCCAGCCGGCTCCAGTAGCCACGCTGGTGGGGCGCGTACACGCTGCCCTCCGCCGCCACGACCTGACACAGCTCGATCAGCTCACTGATGTCCGAGAGGGCGCCGGGCTGGTACTCGAGCCCCGCGGACATGCCCACCGCGCCTGAGTCAAGCCATTCCACCAGGTGGGCCTTCATCGCCATCATCTGTTCGTCAGAAGGCGGTCCAGGGATCCAACCCATCGCCGCGACCTTGATCGCAAGGTGGGGCGCCTGCGGAACCAGGTTGTTGGGGATCCTGCCGTCGAATCGCGAGAGGTAATCCTCCACCGAGGTCCAGTCCCAGCCGATGTCTGGGTCGCCATAGAAGACCTGCAGGTAATCCTTGACCTCGCGCAGCCGTTCTGGCCCCAGCGGGGCCCAGCTGAACCCGTCGGGCGACATAAGCTCTGTCGTCACGCCGTCGAGCACGCCCGCGAACTGGTCGACGCCACCGAGGCGGGCCAGCTCGGAATGGACATGGACGTCGATGAAGCCAGGCGCAACCGTCAGTCCGTCGGCGTCGATGATCTGTGCTGCACGGGCTTGGTCGAGACGGTCGACCGCCACCACGCGGCCGTCTGCGATCCCGACGTCTTTGCGAGCTCGCGGAGCGCCGCTGCCGTCCACCACCTCGCCACCGCTGATGAGCACATCGAAGTCCACGGGCCTAGCTCTCCAGCTCTTCGCTTCCGGCCTCAGCCAGCAGCTCCCGCGTCATTGGGAAGTTGCCGGCGAGCAACCCGCCGTCCACCGGGAGGACCACACCGGTGATCCAGGCGGCCTCGTCCGAGGCCAAGAACAGGGCCGCATTGGCGACGTCGGCAGGCTCGCCCACCCGGCCGAGCGGGTACCACTTGACCAGGCGCTGGAACACCACCGGATCGCGCTCGATCCGCTCCTGC
>Ga0210384_10003149_pt1 | contig 19405 bp, 26 predicted proteins | sample IncBWH2MmetaG_FD_160574 | JGI IMG/M metagenome (GOLD analysis project Ga0210384, IMG submission 160574) | Forest soil microbial communities from Barre Woods Harvard Forest LTER site, Petersham, Massachusetts, United States - Inc-BW-H-2-M | ecosystem: Environmental > Terrestrial > Soil >...
GTTTTGCGCGTTGATCCTCTCACTGCTGAACTCGCGGTCGTCTCAGCGTCGTGGCGCGAGATCCAGGTAGATAAGGCTGGGCATCGTATTGAGGAAGCCGGATACTTTACTGGGCTGGCTGAGTATCGAGACGGTCGCTGGCGATTCCGAGACGCCCACTGGTCGGCGCTGATATCAGGGCCGCCCCCGCGTTAGCAGGTCACAATTTAAGAGTGTCGCTCAGCGCCAATTCCCATCGATTCACCGAGCACTTCGCTCGCGGCAGGTTAAATATCACAGGGGCCTCGTCGAGAACGCGAGCATGGTCGTTACTGTTACGAATTGAATGGACGGTCGGAGGCCGACACGTGGTAGCAGCGATAGGGCGATTCATGCTCCTCGCATGAAGCAGGTGGAGAACCTGCGGACGAGTATGGGAGTGAAAAATGGAATTACGACACCTGCGCTATTTCGTCGCGGTCGCGGAGGCAGGAAGTCTGACGGAGGCAGCACAGCAGAGGCTGCACACTTCACAACCTTCCTTAAGCCGGCAGATTCGAGATCTTGAGAGCGAACTAGGCGCTCAACTCTTGGCTCGCCGTGCTCGCCGAATCGAGTTGACGCCTGCGGGTCGGACCTTTCTCGATCACGCGCGCTTGGTGCTATCGCAGGCAGATGCGGCAAGCGAAGCGGCTCGCAGGGTCGCTCATCCCAGTAAGCCATGCTTCACGATGGGCTTTTTGACCGGACACGAATTGAGACTGAAAGTCTTTCGCCGATACTCGTGCCGGACCGAAGGAACAGGGTGCTACTAGAACGAAGACACTCCAACCCCTGGTCCGCCCCGCCAGGCTGGTCCGGAAACAGGCCAACTTGCGGCGTTTACGCACCTAACGGATGACGCCAACGTAGTCCCTGGAACCGAGAGAAGTCGCTATCCGTGGTGATCAATTCACAGCCGTGCTCGATGGCCAAGGCCGCTACGTAAGCATCGGTGACCAAAGGGCCCTCAAGGCGTTGCACATTTTCACAAACAGGTCCCAGTGTGTGCGACTCGGCATGACGAAGACGGCTCGTGGCCACTCGACGAGCCTGCGGCAAAATACCAAGGCTGTTTGCATCGGTGTCGCCGGCCGAAAGATCTTGGGATTTGTCACGATTCACAGGAAGCCGACGAGCACGATCTCCGCGACCGCGAACGGTTCCGGCGCCTCGACCAGGGCTCTAAGCCACGCCGCGTATCGATCAGGCGCGTCCTGCCGGTGCGCATAGATTAGGACATTGACGTCCGGCAGTTGCATCGACTAGCGCTGCCCCCTAAAACGCTCGACGTCGTCGGCTTCAAGCAGCGCAGCGGTCTTATCGATATTCAATGTCGTGAACTGACCTCCCTCGCCGAACGTCACCAAATCGAAACGGTCTCGCCGCTGCGGCGCAGAGGCCTGCAACAGCAGCCGCACCGCACGTTCGATCAGCCCGCTGACGCTCGTGCCGGACTCCGCTGCGCGCTTCTTCAACCGCTCCAGAAGACCATCATCTAACGTTATCGTCGTGCGCACGATCCAGAATCATACTCCACTGACATCATTGCATGCATCAAGCCTTGTGCAAGTAGGTCAGGTGGGGTTCTGTGTTGGATGCCTTCATGCGAAAAATGGCGAGGTGCTGCCATTATGAAAATCAAGGCGAACAGAATCCTACCAATCATGACTAGACAGCGCATGCGGCGAACTCCTGAGCTCAAATCTCTCACCATGACCTAGTTCTCAGACTCTCGTTAAGAATCAAAGCCGTTCAACATGGTGTCCCAATTCCGTGTTTTCTATAGTGAGCTTTGTATCACTATAGAGTGATGGATGTATCATCTCTGAAGTATGGCTCATTAGCTTCACATTCTTTTGACCCTTTACGCTTGACGTAACGCGTACTTCCTCGTATTTCTGGCTAGTGATCGTCAGCTATCGGGGCAAGAGGACCAGAGAATTCGCCGCCGGGAAACGGGTCAAGGCATTCTCCGGATTTGAACGATTCGCGCGCCTGAAGCTCGATCGTATGGAAGTGGCTACGTCCCTGAGGGACCGTTCCGCATTGCCTGGGAACCGTTTTGAAGTGCTGGTAGACGACCGCAAGGGCCAGTACAGCATCCGCATTAACGATCAATGGCGGATTTACTTCGAGTGGGCCGACCGCTCACCGGGACCGTCGAACGTGGAGGTTGTTGACTATCACTAGGAGGATCGCTATGGCACTGACCGCTGTCCATCCGGGTGAACACCTGGCTGAAGAACTGGAAGCACTCGATATGAGCGCGGCTGAGCTGGCGCGAAAGATCAACGTGCCGACCAATCGCATCACACAAATCTTGAACGGAACGCGCGCCATCACGGGCGACACTGCCCTGCGCCTCGCTCATTTCTTGGGCACGAGCGCCCAGTTTTGGCTGAATCTACAGAGCCTCTACGAGCTGCGGCTGGCCCAAGAGAAAGTAGGAAAATCCATCAAGGCACTTCCAACGCTAAAACGGCGCGAGCTCGTCCACGCATGAAGGGTTAACGCGAGGAGTTCCGGGAACGACGGACCTCGGCCTGAAAGCTGGCAAGCTCCCCGATCCTATTCCCCAATCAGCTTTTATGCTCTGCGATTTCGCCCCTTGCTTGCGCTTGGTACCGGAGAACTGAAGGCCGAAAGCGTTCGAAAGGCACTGGAGGACGTGGCTGCTGTAACATTATTACGGCGATGGTTTTGGCGAGGGACAGGTAGGGAAGCGTGCATGAAGAGAGTGCTATACTCTCCGTAATGGAGATCTTATGAGTTCCAGGGACAGCGTGATCGTCAAAAATCCAAATATCCTGAGCGGAACGCCGGTTTTTCGCGGGACGCGAGTACCCCTCCAACTTCTGTTCGATTCGCTCGAGCGCGGCCACACCCTTGAAGCATTTGTCGAAGGGTATCCGACCGTGTCACGCGAGATGGCCATCGCCGCGCTGGAAGAAGCTCAACAGCTGCTCTCGGCCCAGGCATGAATGCGCGTCCTCCTCGACGAGTGTGTGAGCGAAGGACTGCGCAACTATCTCGCCGGGCACGAATGTCAAACCGCCCGGTATGCTGGCTTCGCGGGACTTGAGAACGGTCAGCTCTTGACCGCAGCTGAGGCCGCGAAGTGCGACGTTCTGCTGACTGTGGATCGCGGATTTGAATAACAACAGAACCTCGGACATCGGAAGATTGCGGTCATTATTTTCTGTGGTAAATCCGTCCTCTTGGAAGACCTCGTTCTTCTCATGCCCGTTTGCCTCGCTCACCTCGAGTCCATCAAACCCGGCCAGGTCATCAGAATCGAAAGCAGCGGAAGTGAAGCGAGAAGCTAACTTGGCGGTCGGACCACACGTAGAGCACATGCTCCGTGCAAGGGAGTTTCGAACTTGGGTGGATTAACAGAGTGGGATAACAGAGAGACCGGGCATTTCGTTTGGTGGCAGTCCAGAATAGGGAATCGCTCGCTTAATCCAGCTTATTAGTTTTGTATTTCGTTGATCTCATGCTCTTGGTGCAATAAACTACTTTATGATATTTTTCGATCGATTGATACCGCAAGGTACCATAGGGCAGCTCTTATCGTCCTGTCCCTGCCGAAAATGCTATCCGTCGCGAATGCCTTCAAAATCAGCGACCACCAGTAAAGCCGGCGAAAGGATGTAGCAACGTTACATGCCCTGTGGCTGGATAAATAACAGGCCAGCCACAGGCGCATTTCGCAGGACGCGGGCGGCGGCGAGTCCAGCTAGACCGCCACCCACGATCACCACATGTGGCCATTGATGTGTCACGATGTTCAGCCTCAGGCGTGTGCCTCTGCCGCCACGAATTTAGCCTGCTGAGTCCGGAGGCGGATAAGCCCCACTAGCAGCTCGTTCTCTTCCTGGGCGAGTTCTTCTACGGAACGATTCGCGGCCTCCCGCAAAACGCTTTCGGCGATCGTTTTCTTGAGTTCCGGCGTGACATCAGGAGTGCCGAGGGCCTTAATCAGGCCGGCCATCGGATCCATGAGGTGTTCCATGAAATGTTTGATTCCGCCGGTGCCGCCGCCCAGGTGCCATTGAAGACTCGGTCCCATCACTCCCCAACGAAGCCCAGGCCCATAACTCACTGCATCGTCCGCGTCGGCGACGCTCAGGATGTCTTGCTGGATCAGGTACATAACCTCCCGGTATAGCGCTGCTTGAAGCCGGTTCGCGACATGCCCGGGAAGCTCCTTGTTCAGCCGGATAGGTTTCTTGCCGATGGAGGCATAGAATGCCATCGCCCGTTGGATAGCTTCGGGCGATGTCCTCGCGCCGCCCACGACTTCAACTAACGGAATGATATGAGGTGGATTGAATGGATGCCCGATGAGGACACGCTCGGGATGCTTGCAGTTCGACTGCATGACGCTCGGCGTTATCCCCGATGAACTCGACGCGATGATAGAAGCAACAGGGGTAGCAGCATCCATATCGGCGAAGAGCTTGACTTTGAAGTCCGGTCTCTCGGGACCGTTCTCTTGAACGAAATCTGCATTCGCAAGCGCGTCCTCAAGGTTAGAGACAAAGCGCAGGCGCTCGCGCGATGCGCCAGTCGTAAGACCGATGACGGTGAGTTGCTCCCAGGCATCGTCAACATACTTGCGCAAGTTTTTTTCGGCTTTTGGCGCCGGGTCAGTGGCAACCACGTCTAAGCCACGAGCAAGATACTGCGCGGCCCAGCTCGCGCCGATGACTCCGGTGCCAACAATAGCGACTCGGCGAATAGGTTTTTCGAATGACATATCAATTCTCCTTTTGAAAACATTCATCGATCTAAGATTCCGGTCAGGTTTCCCTGATCGGGACAACTTCACCAGCCCTCTTCGTGCACCCAGGATTTATCTCGCTTCTAGCCACTCCGGCTTTGACGAGCCCCGCGGGACAAGCACGGTCCGGAACGAGCCCGGGGTCCGGGACAAAACCACCTGGTCTGTCAAGCCTTGATACGTGCCCAACGGAGTTTCGGCTGTGAAGAGGTCAGGAGCGACATATGTATGCTCGTCTGTAGATCCGGCGATTTCCTGCGCGTACGCCTTATCCAATATGCCCAACGAGAGCAGCCACAGCACTGTTCTGGTCAGGGACACGACGACGCGATAGCTTCCTCCCTCGACGGCACGCCGCCTCAGCGCCTCGAGTACACCGACGGTGCCGAGCCAGCCCACCACGTTGTCGCAAATCGGAATAATTGGCGGCGACTTGGGGCGGGTTGGTGTCCCCTCGATGGAAAACAAGCCCGAAACCGCCGCACCGATCTCATCAAAGCCCACTCGGTTTGCCCAGGGACCTCGCTCGCCATGGGCAACCACCTTGGCGTGAATCAATCCCGGCTTTTTGTGGCTGAGCTCCTCTGCCGTGAGACCGTATTTTTCGAAATAACCGGGCCGCCGATTTCCGAAAAACACGTCGGCATCCTTTAGCAGGCGATCGAACTTGGCGCGATCTTCTTTGGAGTGATCCAGGATCGTTGAACGCATCCCAACCTGCGTGTCCCAAACGAATGACTCAATCTCGGTTTCGCCGGGCCGCCAGATGTTGAGGACGTCGGCTCCGTAGTACGCGAGGTCTCTGCCAATGGCTGCCCCGGCAATCACGTGCCCCATTCCGAAGGCGCGAACGCCATCGAGAGGATTCCTTCCATCCTTCTTAAATGGGATGGGATCACTCTCGCCGATCTTCTCCAACGTGATCAAGGGCATTGTGGAGAGCACGTCAGTGTAATGGGGTTCCTTCTGGAATTCCTCGAAGGTGCGCACCATGGCGATGGGAAGTCCCGCTTCGACCGCTGCATTCTCCAAGTCTTCTGCCCGCCACTGCAGAATGGCGTTTCGCACGGCTTCGCCAGTTGGAATGGACCTGAGGAGGCCAAGCGCGCGGGCGGCCAGCTTGGGGTAAATGTTTATAGCCACCACGTGCCGCCCGTCCCGCGTTTCGCGAAACAACCCTGGATCGAGGAAAGGGTTCAAAGGGTCCTGAAGAGGGGCCGGTGGACGTCCATTAACGGTTTCCCACTTCCGTTCGAAGAAACCGCAGAACCGCAGCAATGCTTTACGGACATCCACGGCGACATCCTGCCCCTCACCGGTCCGTTCTCGCCATAGGGCCGCGATTGCAACAGCCTTGGCTGCCAGACCGATCGCTGCCATTGCGCCGAAGCGATGCGGGCTGGGAATAATCGGATCCTGACCGTAGAAGGTGACTTTGCCGCCGCTGTCCGCGGCCGTCAGTCCGACATCTTTCAGCACTTCGTTTACGCTGCCATGCAGGTCGAACTCCGGCGAAGTTACGGGATTTTTCAGTCTCGAGCGGAGTGTTTCAGTAAGTGTCTCCGTCGGTGTTTCAATTACTCGTGCGATTCGTGCAGTACTCATGTTTCTATCCTTTCTTTCTTTCTTTCACTCTTGAAATGTTTTCCGGCGCAGCCATGACCCTAAGTCTTAGGGACATGGCAGCCGCCGGCGATTCCACTTAACGTCCAGCCGGCAGCTCTGCGTACGCAATGCCGGTGAGGTTTCCTTCGGCAAACAGCAGCAGTTTCTGGTTTGACCCGTCGAGATTGGCGGAGTAGACCGAGCCGGCGAAGTCGGTGATAAACATGCGACCGCCTTTCAGGTCTAGAGCCAGCCCAATGCCTTCCATTAAATGGGAGAAAAGGATCTGAGGCTCTTCCCCGTTTCCAGGCTTCGGGTCCATGGGCGCACGGTTCACCGTATTGCCACGCGGCGGGTCCCCGCGATCCGTCCAATACAGGTTCCGATTGGCGAGGTCCAGGTCCAGATCAATTGGCTCAGGCAGGTTCTCATAAAGAAGTTCAACGTCTTTGCGATTCGCCGGTGACTGACCGGGCGGGACCTCGATGTTTGCCCGAAAAATTCGGCCTTCACCGGCGTTGTCATCGCCTTTCTGCGTCCAATAAATCTTGCCGCCCTCAGCGTCCACGGCAATGCCGACGCACCATTTCTTCCCGTCCGGCCCCGGGCGCGGATGGCCTTGGCTAGTGTCCACGAGAGTTTCGATGTTCGACCCGTCCAGGTTTGCCCGCATCACTCGCATACCCTCGCGGTCGGACCAGTAGAGCTTGCCGCTTTTCTTCTCCAGTTGGAGCTGCTTGGGCGTGAACGTGCCGCCTGGAGGAACGATGATGAGCATGTTCTTCCCATCGAGGTCCGAGCGGAGAATGGAGCCGTCATTCTTTTTTGGATTGCCCATATTGCTCCAGTAGATGTGACCGGCGGCGACGTCGACGACAAGTCCGTCCGGCAATCTTCGGCCTTCGTTGATGATGATCTTCAAATCAGAACCGTTCGGGTTTGCGGACAACACGCGGCCAGCTCCGAGATCTAGGAAAAACAGCCGGCCGGACGTGGTTTGGTTCTCCTCTGCTACTTTGATCTGTGTGGAAGCTACTGCTTGATTCATTGCGGATTCCTTTCTGCGCATGGTGTCGAATTCGGATCGACTGCGCGATACGACGACCTTTCGATCAAATCCTGATTGGGGGAAACTGCTCGCAGCTGCGGCCAGATGTTTGGCCGAAGCCTTGAAGAAGCGCATCGTTCGATGCTCGCTGCGAACAGAAGAGTCTCCTGTCGGTTGTGAGCCTCGGAAATCGGTTTAAGCGCGGTTTTGAAGACATCCCTAGGAATGCCTTGCTTCGCCAGAAATTCCAACAATTCCGGCGTGACAGAACTGTGAACAGCATGCGTGAACTGACAGATGAGCGTGTGGCCTTCCATTTTTTCTCTCCTCAAGAATCGGAAATCATTCAGGAACTTTCGCCGGCTGCTCGGTTTCGCCGCAGGGCGCGCTCCAGAACGTGGAAGTCGAGGCTAAGGCCTGCTCTCTCGCAGCGGCGTTCCGCGCTTCGATGGCTTTGACGGAATTCTCAAACGCATTTTCTAATACGCCTCTGCCGATGGTGCGTAGCACGAAACCGAGCAACCAACCTTTGATGTTTTTGCCTTCACGCACGACGGCGACGTGAATGTCGGTCGTGCCGTTGGCCTGACGAGTGAAGGTATAGGTGTGTCCGGACGCGCCTCCCCACACGTTGGAATCTGTCGTCGTAAGCACAACGTGATTCGGGTCAGACCAGTCGTAATGCAGGCGTTCCCAGATTCCACCTGAGCCTTCGGTAACGTCGGCCTCACAGAGCCCGCGGTGATGCACTTTGAGGTATTCATCCGCGCTGTTGCCAAAGAGCTCCGGGCGGCCAGGCTCGAAGTCGGTAAGCCCCGCGATGTACTGCGTGGGCGTCAACATGGTCGTCTGGTGCAGATGAATTTCTGCGTGTTTCATTGCCGTTCTCCTTCCTGCTGACAAGCACGCAAAGGACTGATGCAGGCGGAGCGCCATTCGGAAATCATTGAAAACAAAATGATTGAGGACCAGAGGCAAGGCCGCACCTTCAGCAAAATGCCGAACGATGAGCAGGAGCCTAGGTATGAGACTAGGACCCATTCCACAAATGCCTCATCAGGATGAGGGCGCACACGAAATGAAGCACGCCAAGAAATTGACGGGCCCTATTCCCACCGGACTGTTTGGACCTTGCACGCCCGGACCTACAGCCTCCACATCAGGCGACGGCTGATTCCTCACGCGAGTATTTATGAGATAGGCCCTACTTGGAGGTTTGTCGCTTTTGCCCGTATTTATCGATGCCCAGTCGCCGGATCTTCGATTCCAGCGTCTGGCGCGGTATCCCAAGTTTCGCGGCCGCTCCGGAAGCTCCGGATATCCGGCCATGACTTTCGGCGAGAGCCGCTTCTATCATTTCCAGTTCACGAGCTGCCAATGCCGAGAGTCCTTCGGACGCCAATGGGCCGGCCGACTCGCTCTTGAGCCAACTCTCGTCCACGACGAAGGTTTCGGTATCACTGAGGAGGACGGCACGCTCCACCACGTTCTGCAATTCGCGAATATTGCCCGGCCAAGGGTAAGTTCTCAGCATCTCGAGTGTGTGCTTGCCGATGTGGCGGATCTTCTTGCCGCCTATATTGGCGTAACGCCCAACGAAGTACTCCACAAGCAAGGGAATATCGTCCGCTCGCTCGCGTAGCGGCGGAACAGCGATCGGAAAGACATTCAATCGGTAGAAGAGATCCTGGCGGAAGGTTCCGGCTGCGACAGCTGCCGGCACGTCACGATTCGTCGCCGCTATCAGGCGGACATCTACCGAGATCGGATGATTACTCCCCACCCGCTCAAATTCCCTCTCTTGCAGTACGCGCAGGAGCGCGATCTGCGTTTCCATGGGGAGTTCGCCGATTTCGTCGAGAAAAAGGGTACCTCCATTGGCGGCTTCAAACCTTCCCACACGCCGCTGCAGTGCGCCGGTGAATGCTCCTTTTTCGTGCCCGAAGAGCTCGGACGCGATGAGGGATTGCGGAATCGCCGCACAGTTTACTCGGACGAAGGCTCGGTTGGCGCGCTTCGACCTTCGATGCAGAGCGCGGGCGATCAGCTCTTTGCCGGTGCCGGTTTCTCCCAGAATGAGAACGGTCGAATCCGATGGCGCAACTTTCTCCACCTGCTTCAGCAGCTGATGCATGGGCTTGGAAGAGCCGATGATTTCCTCAAACATCGAGGAGCGGTCGATTTCCTCACGCAATACGAGATTCTCGTTTCGGAGCCGTTCTTCCGTTTTCTTTTGATCGTCGATGTCGGTGGCCGTCGCGTACCAGCGGATGACCTGGCCGCGGTCATCTTTTAGTGCATTGAACTGAACGAGCTGCCAGCGGAATTCTCCGTTCTTTTGTCGCGCGCGCATTTCCAGTTCGAACGGAACTCCTTTCAGCAGTCTCGCGCGGCGCTCCTCACGGACGCGATCGATATCTTCAGGATGGAAGACCTGCGCGAAGAACCCTTGTTCGTTCAGCTCATCCGATTTGAGACCCGTTTGGTCCAAAGCCACTCGGTTCGCATAGAGCGTCTTCCCGTCGGGCGCCAAGACGACGATGACCTGGCGAATCGCATCCGTGATGGTGCGAAGGTCCGTCTCACTTTGCAGCAACTTCTCCTCGGCGCGCCTGCGGTCCTCGATATCGGTCGCCGTGACATACCAGCGGATAAGCTTGCCAAATTCGTCTTTTAGGGGGTTGTACTGCAGTAGGCTCCAGCGATACTCGTCCCCATGCTTGAGTACGCGCATCTCCAGCTTGAATGGAGCTCCCTTCGACAGTCCCATGCGCCGCTCGTCAAGTATCCGATCCAGATCGTCCCGATGGCAGATACTCCCTAAGAGTGGTTTACCCCTCACCTCCTCCAAGGTGACTCCCATGCTATCGAGAGCCACCTGATTTGCGTATAGTGCCATGCCATCAGGCGCGAGAACCGAGATGGCAATGGGAATGGCATCGGTAATCGTGAGGTCGACCCCCTCTTCACGAACCTTCTGTTTGGAGGCCCAGCTGTCGTTCGTGCTCATTTTGACTCGACAAGCCGGCATGCGTTGGAACGCGCCGCTTCCGGCCAAGCCGGATTATATGTCTGCCGAGGCCGGACTGCACGCGTTTGAGCACGGCCGAAAACGGGCCCGGTTGTGCCCCGGTTTAGCTGGCAGTGGAAGACCCAGGCCCCCCTCCCTCGGCCCGCTCTCGGAGCATCATTCCCGCACATAAGGAGGGCATTGGATTAGTGCAACGCCTTCGTTCTCGCAGGTAATCAAAAACCGAACCACATAGAGATCCACCAGGGTGACTTCGCTCAAGTCCAGGATTTTGCTTGTGCAGTCGTCATCCATTTCTGATTGGATGCTTGCGATCTGGTCCAACTGAATCCGGCCGCTCAGCCGCAGTTTGGTCACGCAGCGTGCGGAATTTTTTTGAATCCTTAGCATGTCGCACTCACGCCGCTCGGCGAACGACCCTCAGCGGGCCGCCGGCTCACAGCGTGACAAATTGGGAAGCAGGGCCTGGCGTGCGGCTTCGTAGGTCTGCCATTGGCCGGCATCTGGGAGCGCCGGTATCGTGACGAACTCGCGCTGATCAAGGCCGGCGAGAGCCGCGTCGACCATGTCTTCGGCGGTCATAACAATTTCCTGTGGCAGACGCTCAACCAGTTTGCCGGCGATGCTCCAGAAATTCGTGGCCGTTGCTCAGGGCAACACGACTTGGACCATCACTCCCGTGTTTGCCAGCTCATGCCGTAGCGATTCACTGAAAACCAGGACGAAAGCTTTCGTGGCGCCGTACACACCATTGAGACGTTCCGGCGCAATCGCGACAATCGAGCCGATGTGGATGATTGTCCCGTAACGGCGCTTCACGAATCCCGGCACTACAGCATAGGTAAGGCGTGTCAGCGCCTCTACATTCAACGAGACAATCTTGCTCATGTTGTCGACATTCGATCCCAGCAACGGCTTGGTCGCGCCCAAACCGGCGTTGTCTAAGAGCAGAGTGATTCGAGAGTCCTCGCGGGGGATTCGCTCCAGCCCTGCCAAATCCTTCGGATCGGTCAGATCAGTGACCAGCGTCTGAACTTTGCGCCCGGTTTCCACCGCAAGTTTCCTTGCGAGACCAGACATAGGTCCCTGAGACCGGGCAACCAGGAGCAAGTCGTATCCGCGGCGCGCAAGACGGTCGGCATAGACCGCGACCCCTTTGCGAACATCGAACCGGACACGTTGCTCCAATCCGGCCGCGATGGAATTTACACTTCCCACGCCGTTCGTAACCTCTTGGTTCTTCATGGGTTCGGCCGCGGGAGATGACTTGGTCTTCAGCAAAATGCCGAAGACTCAGCAGCCGCAAGCAGCTCCCAACGATGCTAAGCGCCCTGCAATCAATCCGTTTGGTATTGGCCATGTCCTTGCCCTTTCGATTGCGTCGGCGCGTTCCGGTACAACGCGAACCGAATTTCGATGAATGCAAAGGTTGGTGAGACTATGAAAAGGATTCCAGCAGTTGAACATTCAAGTGAGTACCGCGGCGGAAGCGTCGCGGTCGCGAACACAACGATAGCTTTAGTCCCGAGCAGGCGCATGGCGGTGCTCGCGAGCATTTTTTGCGTTGTCCCCGCTTTGGCCCTCGCTGGTTGCTGGCGGAGTCAGGCGGCGGTCAAGCCGCTTTCCGAAGTAATTGTCGCGTCTCCTATTCGGCAGGACGTGGCTGTGCAGAGCGAGTGGGTGGCGACGCTGGATGGTTACATCAATGCTGAAATTCGCCCGCAGGTCTCCGGCTACATTATCAGCCAGGACTACAAAGAAGGCGCAGTCGTCCGCAAAGGACAGGTGCTATTCGAAATTGATCCAAGGCCTTTCCAAGCGGACCTCGATCGTGCCAGGGGCGAGCTTGCGCAGGCGGAAGCGCAGCTGAACAAGAGCACCATCGACGTGGAACGCGACACACCACTCGTCGCACAAAAGGCTGTGCCGAAGGAAAAGCTGGACAACGAGATTCAGGCGAAGCGCGCGGGGGAAGCTGCGGTCATCTCAGCAAAGGCTGCGGTAGAACGAGCGGACCTCGATCTGGGCTGGACCAAGGTTACGTCGCTCGTCGATGGCGTTGCGGGAATTGCCGAAGTTCAGATGGGAAACCTCGTAGGTCCTTCTCTGCGACTCACCTCCGTTTCGCAAGTCGATCCAGTCAAGGTGTATTTCCCTATCAGCGAACAGGAATATCTTCGCGCGAAGCACATCAGCTCCAGCGGACAGCCAATCCAATTGTTCGACAGTTCACCGGAACTGATTCTGGCAGATGGCACCGTTTATCCGCATAAGGGCAGGATCCTGTGGAGCGACCGGCAAGTAGACGCCAGCACCGGCACGATTCGCCTCGTAGCGGCATTTCCAAACCCAGGTGATGTCCTGCGCCCGGGTCAATACGGTCGCGTGCGCATCCAGACCAGCACGAAGAAACGCGCTCTATTGGTTCCACAAACGGCGGTCAAAGAACTTCAGGGAGGCTATCAGGTTGCTGTTGTGGGCGCTGACAAGAAGGCATCCATTCGCTCGGTCAAAGTCGGCGAGAAGGTTGGGGCGCTTTGGATCATCGAGGAAGGTTTGAAAGCAGATGATCAGGTGGTCGTGCAAGGAATTGGGAAGCTAAAGGATGGCGCTAGCGTCAATCCGAAAGCCACGCAACTTCAAGCGGAGGTACGCTAATCATGTCTAAATTCTTCATCAATCGTCCGATCGTCGCTATCGTGATTTCTCTTCTGATGGTGATCGTCGGCGGGATTACGATCACAAACCTCCCTGTCGCGCAATTCCCGAACATCGCTCCGCCCGAGATACGCGTAGCTGCTCCTTACCCGGGCGCGGACGCCGAGACGCTAGAGAAAGCAGTAGCCACACCCATTGAGCAGCAGGTCAACGGCGTGGACAACATGGACTACATGTACTCGCTGAATTCTACGAACAACTCGACCACCGTTCTTTATGTCGACTTCGATCTCAAAACCGACCCGAACACAGACCTTCTCCTCACCCAATCACGCCAGCAACTGGCGAACGGCCAGCTTCCGCCCGAGGTCAACCAGATCGGCATCGACGTGAAGAAATCCTTGACGTCGCCGATGGTGCTCATGGCTTTGTATTCGCCGAACGGCAGTCACGACGCAAAGTTTCTTTCCAACTACGCCTACATCAACCTGAAGGAGCGGATCGCACGCGCTTACGGTGTAGGTCAAGTCCAAGTCTTCGGCATCGGTGAGTACGCGATGCGCATCTGGGTGAAGCCCGATCGGCTGGCGAAACTCGGTGTCACCGTCAACGAAGTTGTCAGCGCAGTGCAATCCCAGAACACTGTGAATCCCGCGGGCCAAGTTGGAGGCGAACCAAACGCAGCTGCCGAGCCCTTCACCTACGCGGTACGCGCCCAGGGCCGACTTACGACACCCGAAGAGTTTGGCGAGATCGTTGTCCGCGAAGGTGCGAACGGTGGTGTTGTGCGCGTCCGTGACGTCGCCACGGTTGATTTGGGGTCGCGCGATTACAACTGGATCGGCCGGCTCAACGGCCAGCCTTCAGCGCTGATCGCTGTCTATCAATTGCCGGGTTCCAACGCTGTGCAAGCCGCAGAGGGCGTCCGGAAGCTCATGGCCGAAATGAAGGAAAGCTTCCCGGCAGACGTAGATTACGCGGTCACGCTGGACACTACGGATGCAGTTAGGGCAGGCATGAAGGAGATCGTCCTTACCTTGGTGATCGCTTTCGTGCTGGTCATCCTGGTTGTGTTCCTGTTTCTCCAAGACTGGCGCGCAACGCTCATTCCCATGCTGGCCGTTCCGGTCTCTTTAGTGGCCACTTTCCTTGTGTTTCCTCTTTTCGGATTCTCCGTCAACACGCTTTCCCTGTTTGGGTTAGTGCTAGCGATCGGCCTGGTGGTGGACGACGCAATCGTTGTTGTCGAAGGTATTCAACGACACATTGAAGACGGGCTGACGCCGAAAGATGCCGCGCGAAAGGCGATGGACGAACTGACCGGCCCTGTGGTTGGCATTGCGCTGGTCCTTTCGGCGGTATTCGTGCCAACGGTTTTCATTCCGGGAATCACTGGCCGGCTCTACCAGCAATTCGCCTTGACTATCGCGATCTCCGTTGTCATTTCCGCGTTCAATGCTCTGACGCTGAGTCCGGCACTGGGCGCATTGATGCTGCGACCCAAGAAACAGACCCGAGGACCATTGGCCCGGTTCTTTGCCTGGTTCAACCGCATGTTTGCTGCTGGAACCAACTTCTACCTGAAAATGTCCGGCGCCTTGGTTCGGAAGACCGCCATAGCGCTGGTGGCAGTCGGGGGTTTTGCCGTGGCGGCGGTGTTCTTTGCCAAGGTATTGCCCACCAGCTTTCTGCCCGACGAAGACCAGGGATTTATGTACATATCAATGCAGCTGCCCGAAGCCTCCTCGATACAGAACACTTCAGAAGCTGCCCGAGTGGTGGAAGATGTCCTGAAATCCACGCCGGGAGTCAAGTATTACAACACTTCTGTCGGGTTCAGCTTACTCAGCCTGACGCGCACCAGCTACAACGCGTTCTTCTGGGTAACGTTCAAGCCGTGGGATGATCGCAAGAAAATCGACGAGCAGTACGAGGTAATCAAAGCGAAGTTGAATGCGAAGCTCATCACTCTTCCGCAAGGAACAGTTTTCGCCTTCTCTCCACCAGCGATCGCAGGAGTTGGTACATCAGGCGGATTTCAGTTTGTCCTCGAAGACCGCGCTGGACGCGAGCCCGAATTCCTCACGACAAACCTGAAGAAGTTTTTGGAAGCCGCACGTAAACGACCCGAGATCGGCACCATCAACACTACCTACATCCCGAGCACACCGCAGAAGTATGTGTACGTGGACAAGGAAAAGGTGCTGAAGCAAGGCGTCGACCTTAGAGACGTCTATACCACTCTGCAGGCCTTTATGGGCGGGCAGTTCGTCAACTACTTCAATCAGTTCGGGCGCACTTGGCAAGTGTACGTAGAAGCGGACGCGCCATACCGCTCGAATTTGAACAGTGTAGGCCAATTCTATGTGCGCAATAGCCGCGGCGAGATGGTGCCGCTCGCGGCATTGGTACGATTCGAGTCGCGTTACGGACCAGAATTCAAGATGCGCTACAACGAGTATTCGTCAGCGCAGATCATAGGCAGCGCCGCAGCGGGCTACAGTGCCGAGCAGGCCACCGCGGCCCTAGAAGAAGTGTTCCAGCAGGCGATGCCACCTGAAATGGGATTCGATTACATGGGCATTTCGCGCCAAGAACAGAAGGCCCGTGAAGGTATTCCAGCATGGGCCATCTTTGCGATGTCTTTTTTGTTCGTTTTCCTGATCCTTGCGGCCCTTTATGAAAGCTGGTCGCTGCCGTTTGGCGTTTTGCTGAGCACACCAGTCGCGGTTTTCGGAGCGTTCGGGCTGTTGTGGCTGCGGCGCGCCGTGCTCGGGATGATCTTCCCCGCTTTCTTGGTGCAGATCGAAAACGATGTCTACTCGCAGATCGGGCTGATTATGTTGATCGGCCTGGCAGCCAAAAACGCCATTCTCATAGTGGAATTTGCGAAAGAGGAATACGAAAAAGGCAAGCCGCTAGTCGATGCCGCTCTGGAAGGCGCCAAGCTGAGGCTGCGGCCTATTTTGATGACGTCCTTCGCATTCATCCTCGGTTGCGTGCCGTTGTTTACCGCAACCGGCGCAGGTTCCGTCGGGCGGCAAATCATGGGCACAGCCGTCATTGGCGGAATGCTGGCCGCAACAGGCATCGCGATCTTCATCATTCCAGCGCTGTACGTGCTCGTGGAACGGGTGGCGAGCCTTTCCAATCGCCGCAGTTTGCAGACACCCGAAGTTGTTTCTGAACCGAGTCCAGTGGAGGCTGACTAACATGAAAAAAGCAATCGTTCTCCTTGTCCTAATGTTGTTCGCGAGTGGGTGCGCAGTCGGACCCAATTACAAGCGGCCAAAGGTGGATGTACCTGGTTCCTACCGCGGAGCGTCGACGCCGGAGCTGGCGCGAACTCAGAATCCTTCTGCACCAGCGCTACAAACTGAGACTACGTCATCGCGGGGTTCGCAACCTGCAAAGAACCTGGCGGAGGAAACATCTCCTTCTTCCGAGCAATCGTTCGGCGATCAGAAGTGGTGGGAAGTTTTTCAGGATCCAGAGCTTCAGGAACTCATTCGCACTGCCCTCGAGCAGAACTACGACGTTCGCATCGCGGCGACGAGAATCTTGGAAGCACAAGCACAGTTGGGGATCACACGGGCTGACCAGTTGCCAACGATCAGCGCTGGCGCATCCGCTGCTAACGTCCGCGTTCCGAACGAAAAACCTGTTAACCAGGCGTTTGAAACGAATGCTACCTCCGTCGGCGCCTCCTTTGCATGGGAGCTCGACTTCTGGGGTAAGTACCGCCGCGCCACAGAAGCAGCGCGGGCGAATCTGCTGGCAACGGAGTGGGCTCGCCGTGCGGTCATCAACACGCTGGTAAGCAATGTTGCAGCCTCATATTTCCAGCTCCGCGCCCTAGACCTTCAGCTTGAAATCTCGCAAAGAACACTGGCTTCTCGCCAGGAGTCGCTCCAGCTCGCTCGCACGCTGTCGGATGGCGGCGCGGGCACACAGCTCGATGTTCGCCAGGCCGAACAGTTGGTTGCGGTGGCGGCCGAAAACATACCAGACCTGGAGCGACGCATTCAGCAACGGGAGAACTTCATCAGCACACTGCTCGGAAACAATCCCGGTCCAATCGCGCGTGGCATGAAGCTGACCGAACAGCCGAATCTGCCGGAGGTGCCGGCAGGCATTCCGTCCCGCTTGTTGGAACGCCGGCCGGATATCCGCGCGGCTGAAGCGCAGTTGATGGCAGCGAACGCTCAAATCGGCGTAGCCAAGGCCGCTTACTTCCCACAAATTACATTGACTGCAAGCAGCGGATTCCAGAGCTCAGCACTGACCAGTCTCTTCACTGGCCCGGCCGGCCTTTGGAACTTCGCGGGAGGGCTCGCGCAGCCCATCTTTGCAGGCGGCAGGATCCGTTCTGGCGTTCGATTGAGCGAAGCACGCCAACAGGAAATGGTTTTGACGTATCAGCAGACGATCCAGCAGGCATTTCGCGGCGTGTCGGACTCGCTGGTCGGATATCAGAAGAGCCATGAATTCCGGCAGCATCAAGAGGAGTTGGTTGCGGCCGCACAAGACGCAGCGCGCCTTTCCGAATTGCGTTATCGCGGCGGCGCCACCAATTACCTGGAGGTACTAACTAATGAAACCAATGCGTTCGACGCTGAACTAGGCCTGACTCAGGCTCAATTGAATGAGCTCTTACAGCTCGTGGAGATCTACAGAAACCTCGGTGGAGGCTGGGAGTCGTGAAGATGATGGCAGACTCAGCAGCCAGTGCCAATCAAGGAGCACCGAGTATGCTGCTCACTGAAATGGACACTGGGAGCCACATAGCTTACTGTTTTCCGTGCAGTTCGACGGTGAGAAGCCGGATAAAATCACCTGCGGTGCCTGTAACGACGACAAAGTCATTTTCGAGAACCCTCTGAATTGGACAACCCAGCACTTTATTTTCGCGAAGCGGGGGGAGTACGAACATGCGCCTCCCACTCCGGAGCTCACGCGAGCCCGGCGCAACCTGTAGGCGCGCTGGCGCAGACGATGACTGAATCGCCCTCGCTCCGTCTTTTGGTACCGACCGTTGGCTGCGCGTCTTTGCTTGTGGCGCGCTTGTTGTCGGCAGGCGGCACTGCAGTAGCACTGTCATTTCAGTTGTTACGCCCGTCTGCTGAGCGGCCCGGCTCTTTAGGGTACTCAGCGGAAGGAGAGAACGCCTTCTTGATGGAAGTTTGATGGCAGTTGGCTGAAAACAGGTTTGGCACGGCAATAAGTCCTTTCCGTCCGCCAGATCCAGAAGTCCACCGGGATCGAGAAGGTGCACGCCGTGGTCGGCGGGTGGCACATGGCTCCCTATCCCGATGAACTCATCGCCAAGACCGTGGCAGCTATGAAGGAAATCAACCCGGACTAGTTGATCCCCATGCATTGCACCGGCTTCCGCACCATAATGGCAATCCAGCGCGAGATGCCCGAGAAGCTAATCATGCCCTCCACAGGCACGCGCGTCGTCTTCGGCGCCTAGAGGCATCCTTTATATATGTTTATAAGCGTCGTGCGCGTGATGTTTTGGAGCGGGGAGAGGGAATTGGCCGTGACAGTGTAGGATTCTAACCAGCGACGGGGCAGGGTACTTATCAGCGCCAGAATCCGGGAATGATATCCTCTTAAAAGGATAACAATGGAGCCCAAGGCTAGCGTAATTGTCCGCGATCCCGAAATTCTTGGCGGGATACCCGTATTCCGGGGGACGCGTGTGCCTTTCAAGAACTTACTCGACTACCTTGAAGGGGGCCACACTTTGGACGAATTTCTCGAGGAGTTTCCGTCGGTCACACGCCAGGCAGCCATCGCGGCTTTGGAGGACGCTAAGGAATTAGTGATCGTGCAAACGCGATGAGACTCCTCATCGACGAATGTCTGCCGCGAGCCTTGAAACGGCTACTCAGTGAACACACCTGTTGTACAGTCCAAGAGATGGCTTGGGCCGGCATCAAGAATGGCGCACTTCTGTCTCTCGCAGAGGCCGAGTTCGACGCCTTAATCACGATCCTCCAAGGCTTTGTGTATCAGCAAAGCCTCAAGGAGCGCAGAATCGCAATTCTCCTGCTGGTCTCGAGATCCAATCAGATCGAGGACTTAGCGCCCATTGTTCCCGCTGCTCTTACCGCACTAGAGACGATCCTGCCGGGCCAGGTTGTACGAACGAAGAAGTGGGACACCGTGAAACACACGCTGATCGAGAATTTGCCCGCGAGCTGTGGAATTTGAGCGAAACACTGACAGGCATATACTTCCAAACTGA
>Ga0210384_10003150_pt1 | contig 19399 bp, 12 predicted proteins | sample IncBWH2MmetaG_FD_160574 | JGI IMG/M metagenome (GOLD analysis project Ga0210384, IMG submission 160574) | Forest soil microbial communities from Barre Woods Harvard Forest LTER site, Petersham, Massachusetts, United States - Inc-BW-H-2-M | ecosystem: Environmental > Terrestrial > Soil >...
TGACCAGCGCCCAAACCCATCCCCAGCGCTTCCGGCTCATCGCATTTCCCAGGAAAACCGCAAAGACCACCGCGAGAAGAGACATCCAGCGCCACGGAAATTGCACAAAGCGCAGTTTGGGCAGCAACGCCCACAGAATGGAGGTGAAGCGCAGCATCAGCACCGTCGCCAGTCCTGCGAGAAGTATTAGCGTCAGCCACACTTTGTTGTCCAAAGCGCCTTTGCGGTTTTGCTCTTGGCTCGGGGCTCCGAGAGCCGCCAGTCCCGTCAAAACCATCAGCACGACGGCGATGCTTGATGCGATCCAATTAAACAGCGTGTGCTCGGGATCGCTGATGACCGTGTATAGAAAGTTTTCCGATGGCAGCAGACCGGTAGAGAGCGCCTGCCCAATGTTCACCCAGCGTTGTTCGTAGGCCGCCGGCACTAAGTAAAACCCAGCCAGCCCAAACCCCAGCACCAGCGCCGCCGCACCGCGCAGCAGAGGTTGCCAGGACCTCCGGGTCAAGGCTGCAAAGCAGAACACGGCAAACGAGCTATAACTGGCAATCACCCCCGCGGGCGCGTTCGACAGCCAGACCGCTGCGAACAAAGCAGCGAAGCATGCGATCGCCCGGAAGGAAGAATGGCGCTCAGGCTGCGCCGGACTCTCCAGCCAGCAGATTTGTAGCGCCAGAAAAAACAGCAGCGGAAAAACCGCGTTGGCCAGCAATTCCGCGAAATCGCTGCGCATGTAGACGATCAGCAGCGCGTAGGGATTCGCGGCGTAGCACGCCACAGAAAATAAAGCGGCTCTTTCAGAAAGGACGCGCCGCGCCAACACAAACGCGCTCAACCCTGCGAAAATCTGCACCAGCACGATGTACACAAGCGGAACCGAATTCCACGGTATGACCGAACCCAGTGCCGCCCCGAGGATCCACGAGAAGGGAGGATAGAAAACAAACCGCGGTTCACCGAACCCGAAATTTGCCCATTCCGTCCACCGCGGGTAGACGATTCCTTCTTTCCACTGCCCGGCGGCGTCCAGCCAGGATGCTGCGTGATACTGGAAATCATGGCCCGTCGCATTGCCCAGCCAAAAAAACGGCGAAATTATCGCCAAAGAGATCAAAGACGAAATAAAAATGGCCGCAAGCCAGCCGCGCAGGCGCGCCTGCCCGGCCTGAGGATTCTGTGGTTTACCGGAAGATGTCATGCGGTGTTCACGCCATTGTAACCGGGAAACAAACTGTCATGCGGCCCTCATCCTCGGTGCGTCTGGCGCGGACTTGAGCGATAATACACGCTCTCATGAGCCCCTCCAGCACAGCGCCCGAGCCCAGCATCCCCGAACCAATCATCGAGGCCCGCAAACTCGAGAAATTTTATCCCCAGCCGGACGGCGGCCGCATCCAGGTCATCGCGGCCACCGATCTTGCCATCTATCCTGGGCAAATCGTCGCCATGCTCGGAGCTTCCGGCTGCGGAAAATCCACTCTGCTTCGCATGCTGACCGGACTTTCCCCCGCAAGCGCGGGCTCCGTCTTTTGGCACGGAGCGCCGGTGGGCGACGGCGCGCCCAACGTGTCCATCGTTTTTCAAAGCTTCGCACTTTTTCCCTGGCTCACCGTGCTCGAAAACGTTGAAGCGCCGCTCGAAGCGCGCGGCATGGTTCCCATGGAGCGCCACAAACGCGCTCTGCGCATTATCGACGCCGTCGGCCTCGACGGTTTTGAATCCGCGTATCCGAAGGAACTGTCTGGGGGCATGAAGCAGCGTGTCGGCGTCGCGCGCGCCCTGGTTGTCGAGCCCGAAGTTCTTTTCATGGACGAGCCTTTTTCCGCGCTCGATGTGCTCACTGCCGAGACGCTGCGCGGCGAGCTTCTCGAACTCTGGCTCGAGCACAAGATCCCCACGCGCGCCATCTTCATCGTCACACACAATATCGAGGAAGCCGTCGTCCTCGCCGACCGTATCGTGGTCCTCGGACGCAACCCGGCCCACATCCACGCGGATTTTGCCGTAACCATGCCCCATCCTCGCGACCGCAAATCTTCGAGCTTTATTGAGCTCGTCGACGACATTTATCGCGTCCTCACGCGGCCCGACCACGAACACGATTCGGTTCCTCCGAAAACCGCTGCTCCCGGCAAGCAGGTGCCGCGCAAAGCCATCATGCTCCCGCACACGCGGCCCGGCGGCCTGGCTGGCTTGCTGGAAATCCTCATGGACCAGGGAGGCCGCGCCGACCTTCACAAACTGGCCGATGAGCTGAGCCTCGAAGTGGACGCGCTTCTGCCTACGGTCGACACCGCCGTCCTCCTCGGCATGCTCCGCCTCGAAGAGGGCGACACCATCATTACTCCCGAAGGGCAGGCCTACGCGCAAGCGGACATCCAGGCGCGCAAAGCGATCTTTCGCAAAGCGGCGCTGGCAAATGTTCCTCTGCTTGCCCAGATGCAAAATGCCCTTAAAGCAAAGTCGAATCGCACCCTCTCCGACGAATTCTTCCGCGATCTCCTGGACGAACATTTCAGCGAGGATGAATCCCGGCGCCAGCTCGAAACCGCCATTCAATGGGGACGCTACGCAGAGATTTTCGATTACGACGCCGCTACAGGCAAGCTGACCCTCACCGAGGCCTGACCTCCACGTGCCTTCACCCGCTACCGCCACTCAGCGCGTAACGCTCATCCCGCCGGCGATCCGGCGGCCTGCTGGTTCACGCTGGTCCTGGTCTTTTCTGATCGATATCAGTGTTTTTCTTTTCGTTTGCGCCGGCATCTACGGCGTCTACGCCATTGGCCACACCTGGCTTGGGCCAGTGCCCGCCCAGGCCGAAATCTCTCAGAGCCCGCGCGCGCTCCCCCTCTACGCGCTTTATTCGGTCGTGCGTATCGGGGTCGCGTACGCGTTGAGCTTGGCCTTCGCGCTCGCGTACGGCTATCTTGCAGCGCGTTCCAAACGCGCCGAAATCGTTCTCGTGCCGCTTCTCGATATTCTGCAATCCATCCCGGTCCTTAGTTTTCTTCCGGGCGTCATGCTGGCCATGGTCGCGCTTTTTCCGCACAGCCAGCTGGGCATCGAACTCGGTTCTATCATTCTCATCTTCACCGGCCAGGTCTGGAACATCGCGTTCAGTTTTTATTCTTCGCTGAAAGGCATTCCCCGTGAACTCCGTGAAGCCGCCATTATTTACCGCTTCGGCCGCTGGCAAAGGTTTGTAGAACTCGATTTGCCGTACTCCACCATCGGCCTCGTCTGGAACTCGATGATGTCCGTCGCTGGCGGATGGTTCTTCCTCATGGCTTGCGAGATGTTTGTCCTCGGCAATCGCGACTTCCGCTTGCCGGGGCTTGGCTCTTTTCTCCAAACTGCCGCGAGCCACGGTAATACGCGCGCCATTCTGTGGGGTCTGGCCGCCATGGTTACGGTCATTGTGCTGCTCGATCAGTTGGTCTGGCGCCCGGTCATCGCCTGGGCGGATAAATTCAAGTTTGAGCAAGTTGAGAGCGCTAGGGCGACCACGCACAATCTGCTCAGTCTTCTCGGGCGTGCTTCTTTCGTGATTCGCTTGTACCGCCTGGCCGTGCGCCCGGTCATCGATTGGATCACCGTCAATGTTGCGGTCGGCGCCCGCCGCGCCGCGGAGTCGTTCAGCGTACCAAAACGTCAAAGCACCCGCCGTTCTCTTCTCGTCGTTCTCGCCGTTGTGATTCTCGCCGGCGTTGCGTTCGCCGTCTTTCACGCGGCTCGTGAACTATCCGACCTAAGCCGCGCGGACTATTTCACCCTCCTGCGCAGCGCGGGCTTCACGCTTCTTCGCGTCAACGGCGCGCTTCTCCTCGGCGCTCTCTGGACCGTTCCCGTTGGCGTAGCCATCGGCTTCAGCCCGCGCCTCGCGCGCATCGCCCAGCCGCTCGCGCAGATCGCCGCTTCCATCCCCGCCACCGCGCTTTTTCCGGTCATTCTTCTATTCTTGATCAAGTTTCGTGGTGGTCTCGAACTTGCCGCCATGCTCGTCATGCTTCTCGGAACGCAGTGGTATATCCTCTTCAATGTCATCGCCGGAGCCATGGCCATTCCCACGGACCTCAAGGAAGCCTCCAGCATTTTCCGCTTCGGCTCTTGGGATCGCTGGCGCTATCTAATCCTGCCGGGAATTTTTCCTTATCTGGTCACCGGAATGGTCACCGCTTCCGGCAACGCCTGGAACGCCAGCATCATTGCGGAGTATTTTCACTTTCAAGGGCGTATTGTCTCGACCATCGGACTCGGCAGCGCCATCAGCAGCGCCAGCGACGCCGGCCGCTTCGATATCTTGCTGGCTTCCACGCTGATCATGGCCAGCATCGTCGTGTTCATCAATCGCACGCTCTGGCGCCGCCTCTACCGCCTCGCCACAACGCGTTTCAAACTCGAAACCTAGCGCCTGTCGTTGGAGTCTTTCTGGTCCGTTCTCTGGCGTCCTGGCCGGCGGCGCAGCACGCCTTGCCGATGATTCCTCTTCTTGAATCTTCGCCTGCGCCCGATCACACCTGCTCCAGGTTCTCCCTGTCGGGCCTGTCTTCCTTTGAGGCCTCTCAGGCAGAAGCGGGTGGCGGCGACGCTTCTCTCCTCAGTTCTTTGCTCAGCAAAATAAGTTGTCCCACATGATGATACGCGTGCCCCGCGCATCGAAGAAAAATCATGAATCGCTCCGCAGCTTCAGGTTCGCGTTCGGCGGAATAAGGCACCGTCCAATCGTCGGGCTTTTGCTTTTGAATCGTCGCCACGGCCATGGCCATGGTCTGGTCGAAACCAGACATTACTTTCGCTTTTTCGGGCTTTTCTGCTTCCGTGAATTCACGGTCACGATGGCGAGTGTAACCCGTTTCCGCAAGCTGCGCACCGATGTAATAATTCAAGTTGCCCGTCAGGTGCAGAATCAAGTGCCCCGCACTGTTTCCGTAAGCAAACGGATTGTGCCAGAACTGGTCCTGCGTCAGCGGGTCCACCCACTTGTGCACTTGGGCCGCAATGTATTTGTAGTAGCCTGCAAAGTCCGAGGAAATGGTGCTCGGAAGATCATCCATGGAAGTCCCTTTGTTCGTGGAATCGGCAAAGCCTTGTTTGACGCTCAGTGCGCCGGCGTCCCACGATCATTCCTGTAGATCACGCCCTCTTTCATCACAAAAAAGACGTGTTCGGTTTGCCGGATATTCTCCACCGGGTCGCCCGGCACGGCCAGCACATCCGCCAGTTTGCCCGCCTCCAGTGTTCCAACTTTGTCCGCCAAGCCGAGCAAATCCGCGTCCGCCGAAGTTCCTGCTCTCAACGCGTCGATCGCCCTCATGCCCAAGTCCACCATCTGGAAAAACTCTTCCGTGTTGCGTCCGTGCGCATACACAGCTGCATCGGTTCCCATACCGATCTTGACGCCCTTCGCCAGCGCTTTCTGAAACGTTTGATGCACAGCGGCAATCGCGGCTTTCGCCTTGGCCAAGACCGCCGGAGGAATATAAGTTCCCTTGTCGATTTGCTCCTGGATGCCATGCGAAGCCATGAGTGTGGGCACGAGGTATGTTCCGCGCTGCTTCATCATGTCCAGCGCCTCGTCGTCGAGAAACGTGCCGTGTTCGATCGAGTCGATGCCTGCACGAATGGCGCGCTTTGCACCTTCCGCGCCGTGGGCGTGCGCGGCCGTCTTGCGCCGTAAGGAGTGGGCTTCGTCCACGATGGCGTTCAATTCCTCTTGTGTGAGTTGCGGTGTGTCCACATCATCCGTGAGCGAAAGCACGCCCCCCGTGGCGCAGACCTTGATCATGTCGGCTCCGTACTTGTGATCGAGTCTCACTGCATATCTCGCTTGCTCCGGCCCGTTGATCACGCCGTCGAGCGGTCCGGACTCATGCCCGAAAAGTCCCGCGCGAAAGCCATCCTGCTGGTCGCAATGCCCACCGGTGGCTCCCAGCGCGTGTACGCTAACCAGCATGCGGGGACCGGGTACGACGCGGTCGCGAATCGCATTCCGCAAACCAACGTCCAAATAATCCGATGAACCCACGTCGCGCACCGTCGTGATGCCCGCCATCAGGGTGACACGCGCGTTTGCGCTGGCGTCGAGGGCCCGTTCGGCAATCGTTTTCTGGAGCGTATCCAACGCGCTTTGTTTGTAGTCGTCACTGTGCATCATGGTCAGGTGCGTGTGCGCGTCGATAAATCCCGGGAGCAGGGTCGCATCTCCAAAGTCGATGACTTCCGCGCCGGCCGGAATGGCCGCCCCAGCGCCCACGCTCGCAATTTTTCCGTCCGTCACCACCACCAGCGCGGGCTTCACCAGCGTACCGCTCTTCCCGTCAAACATCCGCGCTGCCTTGAGCACGTACGTCTTGCTCGGGGGTTTTTGCGCTTGGCCGAACGCCACCGCAACCGCTAGAAAACTCGCACACAGCAAACTCAATATTCCCAGTCCAGACCACTTGCGCATCATTTATTTCATCCCCTTCTCCCGTTTCGCTATGGCACGAAATCCCGGAACGCCGACAATAGCCCGCCTCCAAAAAATGTCAAGGCCTCGCTCCGCCGCGGGCGCGACGGAGAAGTAGCAAGTGTTTTTTGTGGCATCGTTCTGAGTGTATGTATACGTACAGATCAGATGGGCTACCGCGAGAGGAAAACCCAAGCCCAACGATCTCGCCAGTTTGCAGTCCCAAAGATGCATGCTGCTGGAGGAGTAGAGCTTTCCCAATCCGGCGGCGCTGCGCAAGGCGAAATCCGCAATCCAGGCAATCAGAAGTTGAGTTTGAGCCCGAGCTGCATAATCCGTGGATCACGCGTCGAAGTCACCTCGTTGAACAGCGTGGAGGTAAAGCTGGTTGACGCGCAGCAGATCGGGTTGGTGTGGTTGAACGTATTGAATGTCTCCCAGCGCAACTGACCAGTTACGTGCTCGCCGAACTTCATGTTCTTGAACAGGGAGAGGTCGGTGCGCCAGAAGCCGGGTCCGCGGACGGCGCCGGGGCGCTCGGTAGTTTCGGTGGTCTGCGTTGCCCCCGGAGCAGCAAATCCTGACGCGTTGAACCAACTGGCGTAGGTGTGCGGAGCGCCCGCGTTGGGGTCGCCAATCTGGTTTGGACGGCAGCCCAAAGGCGAGGCTCCCAGCAGGCAGCCCGAACCGGTGGGATCGTTGCAGGTGCTGCCGGTACCAGCGGCACATCCGCCGTTGCTCAAGGTTGCGGTCAGCGGAAGACCGGTCTGGAACGTCTGGACGCCCGAGAACTGCCAGCCTCCGAGAACGTGTCCCGCGACACCCTGGAGACTTCGCGCCCAGGGTATTACCCAAACGAAGTTTGCGGTCAGAACGTGGCGCCGGTCGGCGATTGTGGGACCGTAGTTGCCGCGAAAATCGCCGCTGACTTGAGGAAGCGCGCTGCCTCCGGTGCTGCGGTCGGCAGGATCGGTGGTCAACCCGTGCGACCAGGTGTAGGCGATGTTGACCATGGAGTTGCCCGAGAATCGCTTCTGCACCTGGGTCTGCAGGGAATGGTAGTTGGACGTGAACAAGTCCACAAAGAAGAGTCCCGGTCCGTAGCCGACGTACGGCCTCAGCACGGCTAGCTTGTTTGAGTTTGTCGTCCCGTTGATGGGACCGCTGATGACAACTTGGTCCGCCGCCGAGGGAGCAGGACCGGCTGTACAAGGTTTCGCCGCAGTGCAGTTCAGATAGGACGCAACGGCCGGCTGGTTCAAATCCTCGAAACCGGGAAGGTGGATACCATTGCTGCCGTAGTAGCCCACATCGACCAGCCACGTTGCACCGAACTGACGTTGCACATCCAAACTCCATTGCTGCGAGTAAGGAGACAGGTAATCGATGGGCATGCGCGATTGGATGGTGAAAGGCGTGGTCGTCGCAACCGTAGTGGTCGCCCCCGTGGGATTGGAGAGGGTGCTGCGGTTTATGTTGAGATTCGTCAGGAAGCCTTGGCTTAAGCCGACGTTAAGTTCCGGGTTCCCAAACTCCAGGCCGTTGTCGTAGTAAATGCCGTAGCCCGCGCGCACGGAGGTCCGCCCGTTGCCGAACGGGTCCCAGGCGATGCCAATGCGTGGAGCGATGGCGCGATCGAACTCCTTGCCAACTTTGCTGCCGAAGGGCGATTTCATGCCAACAAATCCGTTGAATGTCGGTGGATCGGCGAAAATAAGTCCATTCAGCGGATTGTAGTTCGGGTTGCAGGCGCTGCTTGCCGGCACACCGTTAACCAGCTTTACATCCATGGCGCCGGAGGCGGTGATGCAGGGAGCTTCCGCGGGATTGTAAAGGGCTGGATCAAAATTGACGAGACGGCTCGTGCCGTTTGCGCCGCTCGCGTCGGTCGGCTGGCGGAAAAACGAGTGGCGGATGCCATAGGTAACGGTGATGTTGTTTTTAACGCGCCAGGTATCCTGGCCGTAATACTCCAACTGATTGTCAAAAATATTGGCGGTAACGTCGAGTGACGCCTGCGCGAACGTACTGGTCTGTCCTAGCAGAAAGTTCGCAAACGTCTGTTCGAGCGTGAAGGGACAAGTGCCTCCGGCAGCCGCCGTGCCGGTGCAAACTGGACCCCCGTTGAATGTCGTCGCCGCTGTAGGAGCGTTCGCGGCATCGAAGGAGTACGCGCCATTGTTACTGCCCGATAGCTGGTTCTCATGCTTGTTGTAGTGATAGTAGATGGCGCCGAACTTTAGAGTGTGCGACCCGAGGACTTTCGTGACATTTCCGTAGACCGTGTGGTTGGTATTGTAGTCGTTATAAGGACCGAAGTCGCCAATGCTGTTGCCTCCGGTGTTCGTGAAACTCGCGCCGGTCATTGCCAGGCTCGGCACGCGGCCCAGTAGATTCTGAAACGGTAGCGTGCTGCCCAGCGCAGTCTTAATGTCAGGCGACTGCGAGAAATTCTCGGCGCCGATTACTTGGCTCAGGATGGCGCCGTAGGAATAACGGTAGCCGGCCTCGATCACCAGTCTCGCGTTGGGCGTGAATGTGGCGGCGAGGTTGTACTGGTGTCCCGGCGAGTGTGAAGCGGTGGTCGATATTCCACTGATGGCGGTGTTAGTAAAAAGACCGCCAGCTTCAATGGTTGGGTTCGTATCATGAAGGAACTTACCATTGACTGACAGCTTGGGGCCAAAAATGTGATCGATCTTCACCATGTCTTCGCGGAAGTTGAAGACATTCCCCAGCGTTGCTGTGTATCCGAAGGGATTGCCGGCGGTCACCAAATTGGGCGTCGGGAATTTCGAGAAGATGTCCTTGACGTAGGCTGCCGCGATGGGGTCGATCGAAGTCGTCGGGATGCTGGTTCCATACGCGGTACAAGGGCCCGCCGCTCCGTTGCTGTTCGCCCATTGGATGCAAACTACGTGATTGAACTGTCCATTCGCCATCCCGGAATACGGTACGGTCGCGGTCGGATTGGAATAGGTCACGATGCGGCGCGCCTCCTCGGAGACAAAAAAGAAAGTCCTGTTCCGCCGCTCGTAGACTTTGGGAATCCAAACAGGACCGCCTATGGTGCCACCGAAGTCGTTGTAGCGCAGCCTGGGACGCTGCGTAACGGGATTGGTGGCGTTGTTGAAGAAGCTGTTGGCGTTGAGAATGTCGTTGCGGAAGAATTCGTACACCCCGCCGTGAACGTCGCTGGTTCCCGAGCGGGTAATCACATTGACTTGCGCGCCGGCAGAGCGTCCGGATTCGGCATCGTATGCGCCACGCACGACGCGAAATTCGCTTATCGCGTCAATACTGGGAAATGACAGTAGCGTCAGATTTGAGCCGCGATCTACATTGTCGGCGCCGTCGACCTGCCAATTATTTTCCTCGCGGCGGCCGCCGTTGATTTGGAAGGTCATGGTGTTGGTGCCGATAGGAGCGGTGGCGCCGGGGAAAATCTGGTCGGCATTGCCGGAATCGGAAGCACCGGGGACCAAAAGCACCAGCTGCGCGTAGTTCCGGCTATTGAGCGAGAGTTCGCGGAGCTGCAGGCCGGTAATTACTCCGGTCGCCGTTGCGCTCTCCGTATCAACGTGAAGGGCGTCGGCTTCGACGGCCACGCTTTCGCTGACGGATCCCACTTCCAGTGAAAAATTGACGGCAACCCTGTCGTCGACGTTCAAGACAATGCCGGAGCGTATGGCCTTCTTGAACCCGGTCGTCTCCGCGGCGACGTCATAACGCCCCACGGGCAGGAGCGGGACGACGAACTCACCGTGGTCATCCGTTCTGAGGGTACGGACGACCACCCTCTGATCGGCGTTCGTAATTGTGACAGCAACATTGGGAACGACGCCGCCTTTGGAGTCGGAAACAGTTCCCAGAATCGTACCCGTAACGTTTTGACCAGAAATGGTGATCACGCAAATGGTGAGCATTACGGCGAGCACTAGCCCGCCAGAAAGAATCCTATTCTTCATTTTGTCCTCCCCGAGAGCAACTTCCAGAAATACTCCTGTGCGAAAAACAGACAGGCCAGCGGGTTAAATGACTGTGAAGCTGGCGAACGATCTACGCAAATTACATCAGTTGCAGCCTTCTCCACCGAGTTTGGCCTGGCGTGACAGACGAGTGACAACCTTACAGCGATCTCCACGGTAGACGGACCTCACGAATTCGACTGGCTCACCACTGTGCAAGTAAGCCGTACGGATAAACCGGAAGACCGGAGCTTTTTTGCGAATACGAAGCAGGCGGGCTTCCTCGAAAGAAGCGAGCGAGGCTTCGGCCACTTCATCGGCAAAACCAATCTCGATACCGTAGTGGTCGAGGAGAGACTGGTAGAGGGACTCGACCGGGTCAAAGGTCTCTTGCAAGTCCGGGCACAAGCGAACCGGGATATGAGTGCATTCGACGCAGAGAGAAACGGAGTCCGCGAGACGGACGCGGCGGAGAAGAAAAACCGGCTCGCTGGGAGTAACGTGGAGGGCTTCAGCGACCTCAGAATCCGGTTGAATGCGACGGAAGGCGAGGACCCTGGATCGCGGGCGGGAGCCGCGAGCGCGCATCTCTTCGCTGAAGGAAAGGACTTGCCGGAAGTTCTTCTCGAGCTTGAAGCGAGAGACGAACGTGCCTTTGCCGCGCTGGCTATAAGCAACGCCGAGACTGCAGAGGGACTTGAGCGCCTGACGGGCGGTCATGCGGCTGACACGCAGGTGAACAGAGATTTCCTGCTCGGAGGGGACCGGCTGGCCAGCCTTTAGACTTCCCGAGCGAATTTGGTCGAGCAGCCGCTGCTGAATCTGGTAATAGAGCGGGACGACGCTATGACGATCAAGCTCAGCGGCACGCAAGGACCACCCCAGTTGTATAGAGGACTGCATATATATAGCGCCTGATAAGCGGCGTCAAGAACAAAGCGTCAAGAACAAATTGAACGTTGGAGTTAGATATCTGGTTCACCGGCTAGCGGAGGCGTGTTCGTTGCTTGGGGACGAGAAAGAACTCTTCGAAAAGCCGGAAAGGTTCGAGACGCGGCGGAGATATCTGCTGGCGGGCCTGCTGATTGTGCGCGATCGATGGAAGAGAACGACCGAAGGAGGTACGGGAAATATGCTGAGGAGCTTGTGCTGGAAAGGGATTGCCAGGAAGTTACAGTCGGTGAACACTGGTGGAAAGAAGACAACCGACAGTAATGCCAACAGACCTGATTCGCGCCACTACTTCCGGTTGACAAACCGGGGAATGATCACGTCGTCTCAGGAACGGGATTTCCGAGCGCTCGACAACATGCTGTTGTGCTCTCAGCGATTCCTTCCCAGGTGCTACGCACGGGACTTCACATTTCCGGCGTGCCTGTTGCCTCCGTACCGATGTTTGTCGCGCATCAAGTTTCCGAGGTGTCGAGATCTTCCAATCTGATATCGCGCGTCTCTCGTATGAAGAGCAGAGCCAGCATAGCAGCGGCTCCGTAGACCGCGTAAGCGAGAGGTACATAGTGCCAGTGATGAGCAACGTCCTGACCGATCAATCTTGCTAAGAGAGGCGGCGCGATCATTCCAGCCAGAATGCCCGACAATCCATAGGAAATACCGGTGCCGGAGTATCGAAATCTTGTCGGGAAGGTCTCTGAGGTAAGAATGGGCACGAGCCCGTGCAATAGTCCCATCCCGAAAAGGACGATCAGACACATGAGAATGGCTACGAGCACAACGTGCCGGCCTACGATGGCGAGGGCCAAGGGATAAGAGACGAGCAGCGTCGCGCCGATAGCGAAATAGGCGAGCCTTCTGCGCTTGAAAATGTCGGCTAATGGTCCGCTGAGCAGCACTCCCGTGACATCGGCAAAGCGGCTAAGAAAAATGATGATAGCCGAAGTTGCCAGAGGGATCCCGGCGAGATGCATGAACGAGACGATGTAAGTGCCCGTCACGACCGTATCCAAGTTCTGAAACGCAGCAACCGTCGCAAGAAGGAAGATCGAACCCGCGTGTTTCCGGAAGACATCAAAGCTGGGCAAACGGGCAAGTTGCTCTTTGTGCTTGAGTTGCTCAAATAGAGGGGAGTCGGCCAGCTTATACCGCGCTACCAGAGCTGGAATGACTATAATCGCGGAAAAGAGCATGGCGACACGCCATCCGGTCGTCGCGAAACTATTTCTGAGCAGCAAGAACATGCCGCTGGCAGCCATCAAGCCTAGAGCCAAGCCGAGATTCGCTAGCGACATCCAAAACGCACGAGAGCGGCGTTTGGCCCCAAATTCTGCGAGCAAAGACGTAGCCCCGCCAAATTCACCCCCCACTCCGATTCCCTGAATGATGCGGAGGAGAACCAGGAGTATCGGCGCCGCAATACCTATCGTTGCATAACCCGGAAGCAAGCCCGTCAGACACGTGCTGGCTCCTACCACCACGATGTTTATTAGGAACGCAAACTTTCGCCCGGACCGGTCACCAAAGTGGCCGAAAATGAAGGCACCGAGAAGCCGTGCCGGATGCCCCGCTGCATAAGCCAAGTAGGAAAACACCAAGGCTTGTGTCGGAGGCAACTTAGGGAAGAAGATCGCCGGAAAGGCGCTCGCCACTGCGAAACCAAAAATCGCGAAATCGTAAAACTCCACCAGGACACCGGCGGTTGCAGAAAAAGCCAGAATGATCAATGTTCGAGTATCGGCGCTTGGGACGGAACTCTCGGACATGTAAGGCTGACCACCAGAAAGTTCCTTGGCAACCGGCAAGTTCAGAACAGGGGTCATGGGCGTCTCCCCCATGCCGACCAGAGTATCGATGAGGGCACCATGAAGCTGGGATTGTTCAACCGCGCCAGATCTTCATCGAATTGTTGCGGGGTGATGTAATTGGCCTCGATCATCGCTTCTCGAAGCTGTTCGAAGTTCGCCCGCATCATCGCGACACCAGGAGATCCGCTTTGCCACATGAATAATTGCGCCGACGCTCCCACGCTGGTCAATCCGCTTTCTCGCAGTAACCCGGAAAGCAATCGTCCATACCGACGATTCACGCCGCCATCTTCCAAAACTCTTAGCATTGCGACATGTGTCTGCAAAAGCACTTCGCCTGAACTGAGTGTCGGATCCGGCGGAATGGAGCAGCTATCATATTCCTCGACCAATAGCCACCCTCCCACCTTCAAACTGGAAATCATACGCGCCAGAGCGGTAACGCGCTCGCGCACGTGCATCAGCACAAGACGCGTGTGAATCAGATCGAACTCTGCGTCCGGAAGAGGATCGGAGCCTATATGATGGGCGCGTACGTCTAGAGTGGGGCCCCGCAAGGGCTCTAGGAAACGGGTATCGACGTCGGTGACCAACACATGCCCCGTGGGGCCCACACGATCTGCAAGCCACTTCGCAATCGTTCCACTGCCAGCGCCAACCTCCAAGCAGCGCCATCCGCACGCAACACCCAGGGTTGCCAAATGACGGATGGTCTGTGGGTCATAGATTGCGGCTAGCGCTGCAAATCGAATCCGCGCCCCTTCGCCTTTATTTGCGAGCGTGTAGTCGGAGTGAACCACCTCTCTCGCTGTGGTATCGCAGATTCCCATGACTCCCCCTTCTCTGTCCGGGTTAAAAACTGGCCTGAACTGATTCGTCGAGGCTCCGTTTAGACCATTGATTTAGCGGAGCGCCGGCGTATAATACAAGCTCAAAAACATTAACAATTGTTGAGAATCACTCAATGATCGACTTTACGTCTCGCCAGCTCCGGGCCTTTTTGTTGGCCGCGCAGCATCGCAGCTTCACACGTGCCGCTGGCGCGCTGTTCATCACCCCTTCTGGACTGAGCGTTTTGATCAAGGAGTTGGAGAACCAACTGGGCGTCAGGCTTTTCGACCGCACGACGCGACAGGTTGCCCTTACCGCGTTGGGAACCGAATTGCTCACGGCTGTTCAGTACAACCTTCATGAATTAGACAGGTCTCTGTCCGACATCGCCCAAACCAAGGGTGCCGTCGGCCCATCCCTGTCAGTGGGTGCAGCGCCCCTATGGGCAGCCGGAGGGGTAGCGCAAGCGATCAAAGCATTCCATCCCCGTAGGCCAGAGCTTCGGCTACAGGTATTCGATGGTGATACCGCTACCACTTTAAGGAAGGTCGAGTCCGGGGAACTCGATATCGGACTTGGTTTCTTCTTCAAGCATGTTCCCGGCATTCGACGAATCCCATTGTTCCGTTTTTCTCTCATGGTGATAAGAGCGAATCCCGGACGTGCGTACTCTCGTCCCACGGCGAGTTGGGCCTCGTTGAAGGGAGAGAGATTCGTTACCTTGCAACCGTCCCTACCCATGCAGCAGTTCGTTGACAGGAACCTTGCGAAGGCGGGCATCAGCTACCAACCCAGTCTTGTTTTGAACTATCTCCTCACGCAAATCGCTATGGTCGAAGCGGGAGAGGGAATCGCTGTCGTTCCTTCCTTCGCATTGCCAGAGTGTCAGAGGAGAGGACTTCTGATTAGTTCTTTGGTGAATCCAACCGTGCACCTTGACTTCTATCAGATTCGCAAGGGAGGTAGGAAGCTCTCTCCAGTTGCGGAAGAGTTCACCGCGTTTCTGAAGAACTACATCGTTGAGTGGGCCCGGAAATCCCGCCTAGTGTGAACCACATAAACCAATTCCGCCGAGTACTGCGTCACGCGGATCCTGGCTCCTATGTCCGGAATCTGTGATTCCTACCTGTGATCTCTAGGGACACGGAGTAGACTCTCTGAAAGTTGAACTAAGACTCCGGACCGGGGCCTACGCGGGGCATTGTTTGATGGTTGTGAGCTTGTCAGGAGGCGAGGGGCCCATGAGATTCCTGTTGCTGTTCCTGTTTTCCCTCACGAGCGGCGTGACGTTCGCGCTAGACTAGCCAACTAGGACCGTGCGCATCATCGAGCCGTTCGGGGCTGGCGGTGGGCCTGACGTGATCGCCCGCGCCGTTAGCCCAAAGCTCTCTGAGCTGTGGGGTCAGCCCGTGACAGTCGAGAACCATCCCGGCGCAGGAAGTACAGCGGCCCCCGCCCTGGTCGCGAAATCGCCGGCCGACGGTTACACGTTGCTCGTGAACACCAGCGCTCAGGCGTACAGCGCCGTGCTCATGAAGAACCTGCCGTATGACCCGTTGAAAGATTTCATCGCCGTCGCTCCGCTGACCAGTCAGCCTTATGTGCTGGTCTCAGGCAAGTCGTCCGGCATCACCACTGTGCGTGAGCTTATTGCAGCGAAAGTAAACCCAGATGGGCTGAAGTTCGGATCGACGGGCATCGGCACTGGTACGCACTTGGGGCTTGTAAAATTCAATTTACAGGCTGGTATTGAGGCGGTACACGTGCCCCCGCGTCCGGGCGACGCGATCACTGATGTGATTGCCAACGCGGTCGCAGGGCGTACGACTTATATGATGGCGCCCATCCAGCTCGCTTAACGCTTCTCACCTGAAGCTTTTAGGAGTGTGATTCAGAGGATGGCCGGTAACAACCGACAATCTGGGAGCTTTCGCGCGGTGCCTCGAACCGAACTGCCGAGTGCCGCCACTCTGCGGTAGTGTGTCGTTTGGGCATATCCCGCCAAGAATTTCTGTTGCGGTAGGAGTTGAAAGTTCGTGGAGTCCGAGTATGGCAACACGCCTACGAGTTTTATCGGGGTCCCGATTCAGCTCTGCGGGCGATGGCCCGCAGCCACATGCGGCGGATCAAGGCGCTTCCCGGATAGATCATCCGCCAGTAGCCAGCGAAGCGGCGGCGAGTTAATGCGTCGGTGGCATAGACGCGAGTCTCGGTCGTGAGTGTACACGCGGTGGGGCCCGAGTCCTCAATGCGAAAGTTCATCGTGGCCGAAGCGAAGCCGGGGGTATTGGTAGTCACGATGAGTGCCTTGAAGCCGTCAGGAGTTGCCTTGCCGCTGGGGCGCCATCCGCGCGGCGCAGCCACCAGGGTTCCCAGAACAATTTCGCGATCCGGCTCCTCGGCCAGCACAAGAAATGAAGTTCTGGCGGCGACATCGAGGATTGGCACGTGCGGCGGCGGGTTAAGGAGGCTTTCCGGTCCAGGACGGCCGAAGCGCCGCAGCCAGGTCAGTGTGCGGAACAAGGGAATCTCGTCAGCCGTCACCAACTTAAGGGCGCGATACACTTGTTCTTTTGGGGCCACGATCCGGATGGAGTGGAACTCACTGAACTGGTACACGGGCGCAACCTGGTCAAGTAGTGTGCGCGGCGTGGCTACGCGTACCTCGCTGGCCGGTAGAGATGCGCCGAGGACGACTACGACGAGACTCAGCGCCAGGACCACCGTGGCTTGTCGGCGCGTGCGAATCGTAAGAAACGACAGAGGCCGGAGAAGGGACACACCACCCAGACATGCGGCAATTAGGCCGAGATAGACCACCACGACGCCAGGCACGCCTCTATCCTAACAAGCATTCAGCTTTCCGCTTAAAGCCACGATTCTCTCTTCTCTCTGCTGGCCGTCGATCGTCCCACTTTAGGATGGCGTCAAGCGTGGGGCAAAGTGATTGACCCCATAGTGTCAGACGGTATGCAACCTTCGGCGGCACCTGAGGATAGGTCCGAAGTCGATCACAAGCCGAATGACGTGTACACGCCGTTCCCTTTCCAGGCGGATCGTCGATCCTGACAATCGTAGCACTCCTCGTACTCCTCATTCTCTTGGGACTTCTGGTTTTCCTGTACCTCAGGGTCCCTCTTGCCGACGAAACCGGATGCATGTGTTAGGTCCTCAGGAAGTTCGCGCAGGGGCGAGAGATCGGCGCCAGAATGGGATCCGAGCCAACTTACTAGAATCAATAAACAAAAGCGGTTTGTCGCGGGAAATGACGTCACGGGATCGCGGCTCGGGCGATGTAGCCTTTCTGCGCATTGCACCAGCCGCGCACTACCTGGCCATACCACAATGCTCGCAGCGCCTCGCGCGCCGATACGTCCGACATCTCCCTCGGATCGCGCTCCAGATCGAACAGTTGTGCCCTGCCCGATCCGATCTCATATACGAACTTCCAACGCCCGTCGCGCAGGCCCAGAAGTCCCAGAGAGTAGTCTGCAAAGAAGAGTGCCATTCGCGGCGCGGCATCGAGCATGGTGCGGCCCTGGTAATTCTTCGGCGGCGCAATGCCCATCAGGTCAAGGATGGTCGGCGCGGTGTCCACCAGGCTGACCACCTTGCGCACCTGGTGCTGTCCGCGCAGCAGGCCGGGCGCGGCGATGAGAAACGGCACGTGAATGTTTTCGTCGTAGAGGAAAAACGTGTGACCGTAATTACCCTCGTGCTGGCGGAAGGCCTCGCCGTGATCGCCATAAATCACCCAGACCGTGTTCTCCTCTAACCCTCTCGCGCGTAGTCCTTCGATGAGCGCACCCAGCGAAACGTCCCCGTAGTGCAAGGCGTTGCGGTATTGATCGATCTCGGTCGTCCCGGCGAACGGGCCGGGCTCCGGAGTGGCATAGGGGTGATGGCCCGCGATGGGCAGGTATGTGAGGAAAAAATGCTGCCCACGCGGCAGAGCGTCGATCCATGCTAGCATCCGCGCGACCGTTGCCGGTTCATCAACGCCAAAGCTCGAATTGTGGCTGCCTGCGATGTCGCCGGCATCTTCCAGGGTCTGGTAACCGCGGTGGCGGATAATCGACTCCATCCCCAGATACCCGAAGCGTCCCGAATGGAACATGGCCGTGCGATAACCGGCGTCTCCGAGAACCGAAGCCACCGAGCGGCACTCTAAATTCGCATACTCTTCCGGTTCGCTGTCGAAAGCGGGAAACGTAGAACACAGAACCGAGAACAGCCCCTTGATGCTCTCCGGGTAAACCGCATAGGCATTCTCGAATACCAGCGCCCTTCGCGCTAGAGCGCTTAGATTGGGCATGACTTCGTACTCGCCGCCGTAGGGCGAGAGATACTGGGCGGCGGTTGATTCCAGGCTTACCATCACCAGGTTGAGCCCCTGGGCGGTTCCTGCAAACCGGGAAAGGTCCTCGGTTCCGTCTACCTCAAAGCGAGATTCGCGCCATTCGCTCGCTCCGTCGCCGGCCACTACCCGCGGCAATCCCGTGCCGATCAGCGCCGTTATCACGTTGCGGTCCATTCCACGTGTCTCCGCCCGGCTGCTCGCCATGGGTCCGAGAAGGACGACCGCAATGGCACAAACCACGGCCAATCTCGCGAACTGCCGCGGCATGCGGCGCATCAGCCACGGTAAACCAGCGGCTGCCGCCAGCACGGACACAACCAGCAGGATGTTGGTTCCGGTCAGATAGACCAGCATGGAATCGGCCAGGGGCCCACGAGCGGCGCGAAGCATGGGCCGCGTCAGTGGCGTGGAAACCACGCGCCCAACGGGAATGTTGATTGCCGTGTAGATCGCAACAGCCCAGTAAATTGCCCAGACAATTCGCGCTGCCGCTCTGGTCCTTGGCAGCGCGATGTCGAACGCGCCAAACACCAGCGCGACCATCACGTCCTGCCACACGTAGGCCAGCAGAGACCAGCCCGTTAGCGGCGCGGCATGGCCCCATACGATGATCAGCTTGGCCAGGACGAAGACCAGGAGCAGACTAGCGCTTCTCATCGCCGAACCAGGTTAAGACGCTTCAGCAGCGCCGCGGAAACTACGGCTCCGGTTCCGCGGCGATGCCAGATCCAGTCATGCACCAGAACCGATGGCGAGGGCGGACGACAATATATCGCTGCGCGTTCGCCACAGAGACACAACGGAATTACGGTCAAATCGCAATCGAGCGATTCGCCAGGCACGTAGCGCTCGTTGCGATATTCTATGTTGCCGTCAAGGAGTCCGCGCGCGGTCTCTAGATTGCACGGATCAGAGTCGACGATCGTGAGGTGTGCCGCGGGAAGAAGTTCTCTCAGGATCAGCGCCGTCCTCGGAAAAAGCCCGCCGCCCACAATGGTGACCCGACGAATGGTCTGTAACTGCGGCAGGA
>Ga0210384_10003152_pt1 | contig 19398 bp, 13 predicted proteins | sample IncBWH2MmetaG_FD_160574 | JGI IMG/M metagenome (GOLD analysis project Ga0210384, IMG submission 160574) | Forest soil microbial communities from Barre Woods Harvard Forest LTER site, Petersham, Massachusetts, United States - Inc-BW-H-2-M | ecosystem: Environmental > Terrestrial > Soil >...
AAAGGCCAGCAAAACAGCAGTCAGTATTCCGCGATAGGCCGCGGGGACGACTACGGATGCAATCGTCTTCCACTGGCTTGCGCCCAGGGCCATGGCGCCTTCGCGCAATGCCCGCGGCACGGCACGTAGAAACTCCTCAGTGCTCCGCAAGGTAATGGGAATCATCATCAGCCCCAGGGCAAAGCCGCCAGCTAGCGTGGAGAAGTGCTTGAAGGGCAGCACCACCAAACTATATGCAAAAATCCCGATAACGATCGAGGGCACGCCGTTTAATAAATCGGCGGCATAGCGCACCACAAAAGCAATCGAACCCCCGCTGAATTCCGCCAGGTAAATGGCCCCAAAAAACCCAATTGGAACTCCCAGCAAGCATGCCAACAGAAGCAGCTTGGCGCTTCCGACGATAGCGTTAGCCATGCCTCCGCCCGTTTCACCGACCGGAGCTGGCAGTTTAGTAAAGAAATCCCAGCTAATGGAGGTACCGCCGTGATAGACGAGGTAGCCGAGAATAAAAAACAGAACTGACACGGCAACCAGCGCGCACAATCCGGTCATAGTCAACATGAAGTGGCTGACAAATTTCCGCCAACTCAGACGATTGCTCATGCTTGCCCCATGCCGCTGCCGCGTTGCGAAGTCACGACGATGAGCAGACGCGCCAAGCCATTCAAGAGAAAGGTAAGCAGGAACAGAACCAAGCCGAGCTCAATCAGCGCCTGCAAATAGAGATCACCAGTCGCTTCCGTGAATTCATTGGCAATAACGGCGGCGATGGAATAACCCGGAGAGAAAAGCGATGCGCTGATTGTCGGCGTGTTGCCAATCACCATGGTGACCGCCATGGTTTCTCCCAACGCGCGGGCTAACGCCAGAAATATGGAACCCATAATTCCCGTGCGCGCGAAGGGCAAAACAACTTTCCAGGTTGATTCCCAACGAGTAGACCCCAATGCGAGCGCGGCTTCGCGCTGATCACGCGGCACCGAGATCAGGACTTCGCGCGAAACGGAAATGATATACGGGATCACCATGATCGCCAGAACGATTCCCGCGGTAAGAAAACCCACGCCATAGGTTGGACCCTGAAAAAATGGAAGAAACCCGAGAGAGCTCTTGAGTGCCGGCTGAATATATTGGCGCATCACGGGGATAACGATAAACACGCCCAGCAAACCATAAATCACGCTGGGTACAGCGGCCAACAGATCGATAAAAAACTGTAGCGTGTCGGAGACGCGCGCCGGAGCCAGCTCAGCCAGAAAAATCGCGGCGCCAATGCCCAGGGGAACAGCAATCAGCAGGGCGACGCCGGCCGTAACCACCGTCCCATAAATGAAAGGAAGCGCGCCGAATTTGTCAAAAATAGGATCCCAAACAGAAGTAACAAAAAATCCGAATCCAAATTTATGACGCGGCAAGTAGGACTCTCGCCACAGTTCATAAACCAGCAGCAAGGTAATCAACACTACGGACCCAGCAAAAATAAACGTTACCAGGCGTGCGATCTCGTCGCCGTCGCGCAGCCGGCTGATGAACGAACGCGTGCCCGTAATGGGGCCGGCGCTCGGCACAGTCGTAGTTGTGGTGGCCATCAGTACGTCGAAATCGTAATTACTGAATCTTGTCTATGGCTTTCATTTCTTTGCTGACCACTTCCTTCGGAAGCTTTGCGTAGGAAAGTGCTTCGACCTCATTCTGTCCGTCGGTCAGCATCCACTTGAGGAAGCCCTTGATAGCGTCGCGTTTGGCAGCGTCCGAAAACTTAGACGGAATAAGCAGCCACGTAAAACTCGAAACGGGGTACGCAGTTTTCCCCGGAGCATCAGTGATGGAAACCCGAAAATCGTCGGGGATGCTCTTCGCAGCACCGGCGGCAGCGGCCGTGACGCTAGGGAGATCGGCCTTGATAAATTCCCCAGACGAATTCTTGATCTTGCCGTACGGCATCTTGTTTTGTACCGCGTAGATCAGTTCGACGTAACCCAAAGCATTTGGCGTTTGCTTCACTAGACCAGCAACGCCCTCGTTGCCTTTGCCGCCAAGGCCGACGGGCCAATTGACGGAAGTGCCTTTGCCCACTTTGTTTTTCCATTCATCGCTGACCTTAGACAGATAATCCGTCCAGATATAGCTGGTGCCGCTGCCGTCCGAGCGGTGCACTACTACGATGTCGCTTGCTGGAAGATTCACTCCTTTGTTCGCTCCCGCAATGAGCGGGTCATTCCACTTGGTCACCTTACCCAGGAAAATCCCAGCAAGAGCTTCGGGAGTGAAATTCAGCTCTCCAGTCACGCCAGAAATATTGTACGTAGGCACATCGGCGCCCAGAACGGTGGGAAAGTGAAGGATTGGGAAGCCGTGCTTGTCTTGAAAGGCCTTCAGTTGTTCATCATTCATTGGGCCATCGGTTGCCCCAAAATCGACCGTGCCTTCTGTTACCTGCTTGATGCCGCCGCCCGAACCAATGGATTGATAGTTGATCTCGATATCGGGATTTTTCTTGTGATAATCATCAAACCATTTTGAATATATTGGATTAGGGAACGTGGCGCCGGCCCCATTGATGGAAAGCGCGGCCTTGGCCACACCAATTGCGACGAGCGCAAGAACAGCCAGGAAAAGTGGTGCGAGTCGCTTCATGGGTTTTTTTCTCCACGAGTCTGGGTTAGATAGAAGCACGTCAGTGTGGCTGTCTAGTGTTACAGGATTGTTACAACCGCGCTGTTAGTCTCTTAAAATTGGTAGAACTATCTAACTTTAAGATATTAATGGAGTTATATGGCTACACCGAATTAAGTCTGACCCGTCGCCGTTCGAACAACGCAAGCACGCTTAGCAAATATCACCTCAGGCATCTATTGACCGTTTCCGGACTTCCTACTATTGTTCGGAGAAGGCAAAAAAAGTGAGATTGGTTCACGAATCCGGTTTAAGGCGTCGGCTTACGGTGTTTGTGTGTGTAACGCTTGCCATCCTGTTTCTATACAACCCGTATGCTACGTTGGCCTCCTCTTCTTTAGGGAAACTCAATGTTCAACGCAGCTTGAGCTACCGCGCGACTTTGGGTTCCTCCGAGTTGCAGCACTTCAGTCCTCCTAACGCGCGTAAGATTTTCCTGATACCCGTCGCAGTTGCAACTACTTGGCTTGAATCCCCCGTAAATTTCCTTGCAGGTCAAGCCGCCGAAGTTTCTACGCATCATCCCTGCGCTTATCAGTTAGTGTGTGCCGATTTGTGGTTTCGGCCCCCTCCTGCAAGTTAGTCCACTATTTTTATCATTCCGGGGCGGTAGCTGTTAGACAACCGGTTTTGGCCTTTTCGACTCATCGAAAAATGGCATGAGTCGATTCCCATGGACGGACTCGAGGGACTTTCTGCATGACCAAAAAAAAGATATGGATCACACTCGGCATCCTGGTGGCCGTGCTATTGCTTGCCTGGAGATGGATGGGCCGAACTCCAAGCGAAGCCGACGATGCTAATCATTCAGAAAGCGGCGTCAGCGTCCCACCGGCTGCGGTGGTACGGGTCGAACGCCGGCCCTTGGGCAACACCCTGACCATCGCCGGAGAGTTCAAGCCTTTCCAGGACGTGGAAGTACACGCCAAAGTCGCCGGATACATTCGGAACATCAATGTCGACGTGGGCGATCACGTAAAAGAAGGTCAAGTGATCGCGGTGCTGGAGGTTCCTGAGTTGGCTGCAGAGCTTTCTGGCGCAGATGCAGCGGTCCGCCGCTCCCAAGAAGAAATCCGCCGCGCGCAGAGCGACGTAAACCGTGCGCAATCGGCTCACGCGGCCGCCCACTCTGGTTATGCGCGCTTGAAGTTAGCCTCCGATGCCCGTGCAGGCTTGGTGGCGCAGCAAGAAATTGACGACTCACAAGCCAAGGATTTGGAGGCTGAGGCCCAGGTATCCAGTGCGGAAGCGCAACTCTCCGCTGCTCGTCAACAACTCGAAGTAGCACAAGCAAATCAAAAACAGTACAACGCGCTGGCCAACTATTCGCGCATCACAGCGCCATTCGCGGGAGTCATCACCGCACGATTGGCCGACACCGGCGCGCTGATCCAGGGCGGTACATCCGCGAGCAGCGGGGTCGGACCCGTCGTGCGGTTAGCTGAAGTGTCGAAGCTAAGGCTAGTCCTGCCAGTCCCTGAATCGGTAGTCGCGCAGATTCACCTTGGGGATCCGGTAAAAGCGCACATAGACGCGTTGAATCAGGATTTCGAGGGAAAAGTTTCGCGTTTCTCAGATTCCTTAGACCGGCAAACGCGCACCATGGAGACCGAAATCGATTTCCCCAACAAGGACGGACGTCTGATTCCTGGAATGTACGCTGAGGCCATTTTGTCGCTGGCAAAAAACGCGAACGAACTTTGCATTCCGCTAGAAGCAGTGGCGCGAAATAACAACGAAGCCACCGTACTGGTGGTTAACAAAAACAACGAGATCGAAGAACGGAAAATTAAATTGGGCTTCGAAGGCGAGTCCTACGTGCAAGTTCTCGGCGGCGTGGCGGAAGGCGACCGGGTGGTCATTGGCGGGCGCAGCCAATTCCACCCAGGACAAAAAGTGCAACCGAAAGATGTCAGCGATAAGCGCACGGAGACAGCCGCCTAATGTCTCGATTTGCGATTAAGTATCCCTATTTGATTATTGTTCTGTGCTTGATGATCGCCATTATCGGAACAACCACCGTAGCGCGCATGCCGGTGGACCTGTTCCCGCCCATCAAGATTCCCGTGGTGGTGGTGGCCACATTTTTTAGCGGCATGCCACCGGAACAGATCGAAAGCGACATTACCGGCCCGTTCGAAAGATTTTTTACCTTGGCGAGCGGCGTGGATCACATTGAATCGCGCTCTTTGCCCGGAGTTAGCCTGATCAAAATTTACTTTCAAGCCGGCATGGACCCTGCCGCGGCTGCCGGCTCCATTTCCAATTTGGCCATGGCTGATCTTCGCAGGCTTCCTCCCGGCACATTACCGCCGGTAGTTCTGCAGTTCGACGCCTCCAGCCTGCCCGTTTGCCTGATTACGTTGAAGGGACAAGGTCTCAACGAGACGCAGCTTCGCGACCTCGGGCAGTACAACGTTCGCAACCAGGTCGCCAATGTTCCCGGCGCATCGGTACCGCAACCATTTGGTGGACGTTATCGGCAAATTATGGTGTACGTGGATCCACTAAAACTGCAGGCTCACCAATTAAGCCTTATGGATGTGGTTCGCGCCGTGAACAACAGCAATTTGATTCTGCCGGCCGGCGATGTGCGCATCGGCAATCTGGATTATAACCTGTACACCAATAGCCAGCTTCCCTCCACGAAAGAAATCAATGCTGTGCCATTAAAAACGCTGTCCGGGGCTTCCGTGATGGTGGCTGACGTCGGGTCGGCGCAGGACGCGCAGCAGATTCAAACCAACGTGGTTCGCATCGACGGGCAGAAATCCGTTTATTTGCCGGTGCTGAAGCAAGGCGGCGATACCAATACTATCGCGGTGGTTAACGGCATAAAGAAAGCCGTCAAGACTTTGACGGACATTCCGAAGAGTCTGAAAACCGCCGTAGTCTTCGATCAATCTCTCTTCGTAAAAAAGGCCATCGACAACCTGCTGCATGAAGGCGGAATCGGCATCGTGCTGACCGCCGTGATGATTCTCTTATTTCTCGGAAGCGTGCGGGCGACGATTGCCGTCATGCTGTCCATTCCCTTGTCTGCGCTGGCCGCGTTCATGGCCATTTCAGCGGGTGGAGGGACGGTCAACACCATGGTGCTGGGAGGCTTGGCACTGGCCTTCTCGCGCCTGATCGATAACTCCGTAGTAGTGCTCGAAAATATTTTTCGGCATTTGGAAATGGGAGAAGATCCCGCCACTGCGGCGGAAGTCGGCGGAAAGGAAGTCGCCATGCCGGTGCTGGCAGCCACCTTCACCACCATGATCGTATTTTTTCCGGTTACCTTCTTGAGCGGTGTCAGTCAATTCCTCTTCACCGCTTTAGCATTGGCGGTGGTGCTGTCTCTCGCGGCCTCCTACGTAGTGGCGATGACCGTGGTGCCTGTGTATTGCGCAAAGCTCATGGGGCGCCCTGAAGCGGACGAGGAAATACACGGCGACAAAGTTTCCGCCTTCGGGCGCATCGTGGAAAAGTTCAATTTCTATTTCGAGAAGATGCTCGGTAAATATGACCGCACGCTGGCGCTATCCGTGGCTCGTCCTGTGGCGACCGTGGTGGGATTGATGGGCGTTTTTCTCTTGAGCCTGGCACTTTATCCGCTACTGGGCATCTCGTTCTTCCCGCGTACCGATCCCGGGCAGTTTGTGATTAATTTGAAAGCGCCTCCCGGGCTGCGCATTGAATTAACTGAAAAATATGTGGCCAGAATTGAGGACCAGATCCGAACTATCGTTCCGCCTGATGAAATGGGAATGATCGTTTCGAATATCGGCATCACTCCGGACTTCTCCGCCATGTACACCAGCAATTCCGGCCAAAATACCGCATTCATTCAAGTGAGCCTGAAAGAGAACCACAAGGTGGGCAGTTACGAGTATATGGACCGTGTGCGGAAACGTCTGGCGCAGGATATTCCCGAACTCAGTACCTACTTTCAGTCCGGTGGATTGGTTGATGCCGTGCTCAACATCGGCTTGCCTGCTCCTGTGGATGTGCAGGTAAGTGGCTCAAATCTGGAGAAGACTTATCAGACAGCTTTGAATCTGGCCACGAAGATTCGCGCAATTAAGGGCGTGAACGACCTGCTCATTCCGCAGGATCTAGATTACCCCGCGATGCGTTTGGACGTGGACCGTCAACGGGCCAGCATGTTGGGCTTAAGTCAGAAAGAGGTGGTCGACAACGTGATCACCGCGTTGAACTCCAACGGGATGATCGCGCCTAGTTACTGGGTGGACCCGCGCACTGGAAATGATTATCTGCTGACCGTGCAATACCGCGAAAACCAGGTCAAGTCTCTCAACGATCTGAAACAGATTCCGCTCCGCTCTCCGGATGGAAAAAATTCGACGCCTCTGGATTCCGTGGTAAAGCTGACACCTATCGAGTCTCCCACGGAAGTGGATCACTACCAGCTTCGCCGGGTAATCGATTTGTATGTCGCGCCGGCGACGGAAAACCTCGGCGGAGTGACAAAGGGCATTCAGAAAGTTTTGAAAGACGCAGACCTGCCTGAGGGTGTGCAGGTCGATCTGCGCGGGTCCGTTCAAGGCATGAATCAATCGTTTACGAGCTTCGGATTTGGACTGATTCTTTCAGTGGTCTTGGTCTTCCTGATTCTGGTGGCCCAATTTCAATCCTTCATTGATCCGTTTGTAATTTTGCTGGCGATTCCGCCCGGAGTTACCGGCGTAATTGTCCTTTTGCTGGTGACCGGTACGACTCTCAATGTCATGTCACTGATGGGTGTGGTGATGATGGTCGGGATCGTAGTGTCCAACAGTATTTTAATCGTTGAATTCACGCGCACACTTCGAGAGGAAAGGAAGCCGCTGCGCGAGGCCGTGGCCACTGCGTGTCGCGTGCGCCTGAGGCCCATTCTGATGACTTCGCTCGCTACCATCCTGGGTTTGATTCCCATGGCGCTGAAGCTCGGCACCGGCTCAGAAGCTTACGCACCACTGGCGCGTGCCATAATCGGCGGGCTACTTGTTTCCGTGGTTGTGACTGTTTACCTCGTTCCAGCAGCCTACATTCTGGCGCACCGCAACGAAGAACAAAATTCACAAGAGAGCCACGCGTGATAACCCGCTTATACCTTCCCGTCGCGATCGCAATTTTTGGCTGCGTCAGCGCACAAGCGCAGGTCCAGACACCACAGTCGAACCCCACGCCGCAACCAGCGCCAATCCAACAAAACAACCCGGGCCTGTCTGAAGCCGCCAACGCCTTAGCGACCCATGCCGTGGGTCCGACCTTGACTCTCAAGGAAGCCGAGGACCTTGCACTGAAAAGGAATCCGCAAATCACCGTAGGCAGGCTGCAGGCGCTGGTCTCTCAACAAAATGTGCGTGAGTCGCGTTCAGCGCTGATGCCCAACGCGTATCTAAGTGTCACGGCCGCGGATTCCCACGCCGGCAGTCGCATAACTGCGGGAGCATTAAACAATCCCATCATTTTCCCGCGCGCCGGATCGGGTGTGACCGTCAGCCAATTGATCACTGATTTCGGACGAACTAGCAACCTTGTTGCGAGTTCGGAATATCAAGCCAAGGCCGAGGACATGTTGGCCCAAGCCACCGCAGCCCAAATCGTGCTGGCGGTCGACCAGGCGTTCTTTAACGCCCTGGAAACCAAAGCGCTCGTGACTGTGGCGCAGGAAACGGTCACCACTCGCCAAACTTTCGTGGACAAAATTCAAGCCCTGACCAGCGCAAAACTGAAGTCAGATATCGATTTGAGCTTTGCCAACGTAGATCTAGCTCGTGGCCGGCTGCTGCTTCTGGAGGCTATCAATAATTACGAGGCCTCGCTGAATGCTCTTTCCGCCATTCTTGGTTATCAGGACCAGCAAAACTTTCAACCTATCGAGCAAGTTAAGGAAAGCTCGCCCCCTGCCCCCGAGGAAAACCCCCTCGTCTTGCAAGCTTTGCAGCAACGTCCAGAAATTCAAGCGTTACAAGACCAGGTGGCCGCCGCACAAAAATTTGGCGCCGCCGAGCATGACTTAAAGAAGCCGACCATCAGCGCTCTCGCAGCCGTCGGTATTACACCAGTACGCTCCGGCCAGCCGTTAACCGACTGGTACGGAGCGGCCGGTGTGAATATTAATATTCCGATATTCAATGGCTTTATGTTTGACGCGCGCGCAAAAACAGCGGATCTGCAAACGGAAGCAAATCGCCAAAGGCTGTCGGATCTGAGGAATAACGTTGCTCGGGATGTTCGTAATGCGTGGCAAGACACGAATCGGGCGTACGCAAGACTTTCTGTGACCAGGCAGCTGCGCGAGCAGGCCAACCTGGCGTTTGACTTGGCACAATCTCGCTACAATCTAGGACTAAGTTCCATTGTGGAATTCAGCCAAGCCGCTCTGCAGAAAACCGAAGCGGACATTGAGAGCACCGACGCCGAGTACCAATATCGCCTGACCCAAATTGTTCTGGCCTTTACCATGGCATCACCGAAATAATTTGTTGTGTTGTGCAGAAGTCATGTCAGGAGCCCAATTCGGCTTGCTTGCCTGCCACGTAGTTCCCATCCAACTGCGGTAGAGACCAGAGCTTCCCGGTTGTTACAGGATATTTACAGCGGATTCACGCGACCGTAAGGCGGGAGCCGTTACTGTTCTGGGCCACGTGACGGGATTATTCCGGTACTCCTTGCACTTTGACTTAAAGAGAGCAATGCAAATAGTTGCACTCACACCATCTCTATTGCAAAACCCGCTAAATTACCTGCCATTAGATCGGCAGGGCGTCCCCTTAACAAGGGGCCGCGGAAGGGCAGCTCCCCCTGGGTTGCCCTTCCTTTTTTGTTTGAATGTCGATTGAACTAGAAACGGTAATTGACTTCTGTGAATCCGAGCAGGCCGTTGCTGCTGCCGGGATAGAGTTTTTGGATCACGGCGCGGCCTCGTGCGTAGCCAAAATAAAGCCCCAGCGTTACGCCGTGAGTAAATTTATAGTCCGCGCTCATATCGTAAAGATTTGCCAGACCCGTCGAGCCATTCGACGGCCGCCCGGAAAACCCCAACGTCCCGGGCTGAAATGCGCCTCCACCGGTGTACCAGAGATCGTGGCTGTCGGCCAGCCATAGACCGTGTACGTCGGTGCGCAACACCAGATTTTTTCCTGGACGCAGCATCAGCTCCACGAAAAGGTCGCGGTTATCCATTTCATTGAAAAACGGAAAGCGCGCGTAAACGCGTGGCGTCGGCAGCACCGCAAAAAATGTTCCATGAGTATCGTCAGTGGGGTTGCCATCTCCTCTGGAATAAAAATAACCGCCGCGAATCCAGGGACGAACCGCCTGCGCAAAACGTGGCTGGAAACCAATCTCAGCAGCGCCCGCCGCCGACCGCTGCGTGAGCGTGCCCCAGCGCCCAGTTTGCAACGCGCCCCAACCAACTAGATCGACGGTGCCCGCCGCCGCTGGGAGCGCTGCAATAAAATGTCCTCCATACGTTCCAATATCAATTGGCTGCAGATCGAGATTGCGCGCCGCGGCAGGGCGGTTGTCGGTTTTTACCAGGCCGCGGTCATCGTGATAGAACAGGCCGAACGCGCGCCACTCCGCGTGCACCTGGCCTTTGTCCTCTTCTCGGGTAATGGAAACATACGCGATAGGCGTGTTCACCCAGCCCCAACCATCAACTTGAAACACCCCGCGCGTCGGGATCGCACCAACCGCCGTAAAATTCCACGGGCCACTCGCATAAACGTAGTGTGCACCGTCGAAACTACGCATCACGTCCGAATAACCAAAAGTGCCAATCAATCTTTGCGCGATGCGATCGTTCTTCACGGACGCGAGCGTGGCATTGAGCGGTTTCACTTCACTCCCATCAGTAAATTCAAACCGGCCCAACCGCATACTGGCGTGATCACCCTTCAAACGAATGAAGGCCTGCTTCGGAAAAATGAAGGCCGCAAATTGATTATTGTCGTTGGCTGCATAATACGCGGCTCCCAACCCCAATTGTCCCTGAGGCGCTGGGTCGACTGCGCGGTCGGGCAGCCCCAGTAGTACGGGCACGGCAAACTCTACGGTCCAATCAAAGTTTTGTCGCTTTTGCGACAACGCAAAGCGCATCAGCGTGCCAGAGTAACTGTAAAAATTCTGGCCTTTCGCCGGAAACCAGTCCCAGACTTCGTAACGTTCGCGAATGTTGCCTGAGAAAGTGACTGACCCGATTTGAAGCGGCGCGGGCTCGGACTGTGCCCGAATATTTCTGCCGCAGCTGAGAATACATAGCGTCGCCATCAGGGATTTCATCAAACAGGTTTCCATTTTCATAATGCTGGTCATCTCCCGCAAAAATAAGCCTGTGAACGCGGATCCCCGGCTGAACACACCGTAACTAAAACTTCGTCCTAGGGGCGTCGAACGAAACATGAATCAAACTAGGTAAGGGAACGTTTCAACTTGCGGAGATTCTTAATTCGAATGGGCAGAAGAGCAATAATTCAAAAGCACTAGGCTGTCGACAATGATAACTGCGTAGGCGCGCAAGGAAAAAATGATCAATCTAGTAGCGGGGAGATAGGGACCAGAGCCAGGGGTGTTCTGGTCCCCAGGTAGGACATGAATAGAAGATCAAACGCGGCTAGTCTTGCAGTTCAACCGCTGAATCTGGATGAAGGCGGTATGAATTTTCTGTGACATGCGAGGCAGTTGTGGATTCTCCGTCGCCAGAGTCATTAGCCACCAGCAAGCCCCGGCCGTGGCGCACATCCAGGCCGCGCACCCAAAAAATAATGTCCTCGGATATGTTGGTGGCGTGATCCGCGATGCGCTCCAGATGACGTGTCGCCAGGACGTATTGCAAGCCCGGGCTGATCATCGCCGGTTCCTGCATCATGCGTCGCATCAATTCCTCAAAAATGCGATCGCGATATTGATCCACGGCATCGTCGCTCTCAAGTACCTGCAACGCCATCTCAACATTCTTGAAAATTAAAGCCCCCAGGCTTTTGCCTACCATGGTTCGCACTGCGGCAGTCATGGGTGTCAGTTCGTCTATCGCCGCGACTTTAGGCATCTCCCGCAACGAGATGACGCATTGGGCAAGATTTACTGCCAAGTCCCCAATGCGCTCCAGATCGTTAGTGATCTTCAATGCGGCGACGATCAGCCGCATTTCGTCGTCGTTAAAGCTGCATTGGCGCAACAACCGAATAGCGTGTTCATCGATGATCACTTCCATCTCGTTGATGCGCGGCTCCAGCAAAAATACTTCGCCCGGCAGGTCCGCTGTTCGCGAACTATCCACGTTCACAAGCGCGTCCAAAGCGCGATTCATCGCGCCTTCCACCGTGCGGGACATCGCAACCAGGTAATTCACCAGCGTGTCGTACAGCACCACCCCGGTTATTTCTGTAACGCTTGTCATAGGGCTGGCCTCTTTCCGAGCAGCTTTGCACAACGGTCGCTCGCTCCACGCCAGTGTGCGGCCGGAAGTATTACAGGATGTTCACATGCGTATGAACGCTCGAATTATTTGTGCGAGGTGTGTCGAATTTGCGGCCGCTTAAGGCCAAGAGGCCGATGCAGGTAGGTTACGCCGAGGGGATCCGTCCGCGATTGTTTCTCAGCTGCGCCGTGGTGCTGGGAGTCGCATGGTGCATCGCCCGATGTGCGTCGAAAATCGGTACGGAGAAATGAAAATGCGAACCTTTGCCAATTTCGCTTTCCACCCAGATGCGCCCGCCCTGCGCTTCGATCAAGTGCTTAGCGATGGCCAGACCAAGTCCCGTCCCGCCCGCTTCGCGCGATCGCGCCGCATCGACGCGGTAAAACCGTTCAAAAATGCGCGACTGATCCGCCCGCGGAATGCCGATGCCGGTATCGGAAACCGTGAATATCACTTCCAATTCGCGTGCTTCCGCACTCAGTACAATCTCACCGCCAGGCAGGGTGTACTGCCGCGCGTTATCCAGGAGATTTTGCAGAACCTCAGCTAACCTCCGGCGGTCTCCCGCGACACCGGGTAGATTTGATGGCACCTTCACCGAAAGTGTAAGTCCATTTTCCAAGGCGCGGTGCTGCGCGGTTGCCAGGCAACTGTCGACGATTTGCGAAACGCTCACCTCGTCAATTTCCAGTTCCAACCGGTCAGAATCCATTTGCGAAAGACGAAGCAGGTCTTCGGTGAGCCGGGCCAGCCGCCGGGCATGCTCCAGAATTATTTCCAGGAAGCGCACGCGATTTTGCGCGTCGTCGATGGCCCCAGCCAGCAGCGTCTCCGCAAACCCTTGGATAGCTGTGAGTGGCGTTCTGAATTCGTGCGACACGTTGGCCACAAAATCGCGGCGCACACGCTCCAAGCGGCGCAATTCGGTGATGTCGTGCAGCACCACTACCGCGCCCAGAGTGTCGCCTGCTCGCACCGACGCTACGGTCGCAGCAAAATACTTTTGACGCAGCGTTCCGGTGACAATTTCCGCTTCGACCCTCGATTCGCCGTGCAACACGTGCCGCACCGCCTCGATCAGTTCGGTCTGGCGAACAATTTCTACCAGCGCGCTTCCCGATTTCGGCGGGAACTTCAGGTTAAGTATTCCCGCAAATCCCTGATTGGCGAAAAGCAGACGTTCAGAGGCGTTTACCACCGCAACGCCCTCCACCATGCTTCCCAGGATAGCCGTGGATAGGTTTCGTTCTTCTGTCAGCGTGCGGATGGTCCCGTCGAGTTGCGCGGCGGTGCGATTCATCGACGCGCCTAAGGCGTCGAGCGCGTCCCCAGAACTGTCGGCCGGAATGGCCGTGAAGTCACCCGCAGCCACCCGTCGAGAAAAGTCTTTCAGACGTTCCACGCGATCGGTGAAAACACGTGAAATCTGTAAGGCTGCAACTCCCGCAATGATCAAAATAATAAATGACGAAAGCCACAGGCTCCGGCGGAACGATTGCCGCACCTCATCTACGGTTTCAATCGGTAGAGCGAACCGCAGAACGATTGGTGCTCCGGTTGCCAGGTCGTGCCGAACCGCGTAATAGAGCATGTCCCGATTCACTGTGACGCTGTGACGAATGGCGCGACCGCTGCCTTTCGCCAGCGCCTCACGAACTTCTGGGCGACTGGCGTGATTCTCCATCGTCTGCGAATTGGATTGGGACTCCGCAAAAACTTGTCCGTCGCCACCGATAACAGTTACCCGTGAACCGCTGGCGGCCATTTGCGAAATCCACTCATTTAATTTGGTGACGTCTTCCGGGCGCGAGGGGGGCAATGACGGCAGGGCTGATGCGCGCGCCTGCGCGATTCCGGCAACGGCGGTTAGTTGAGAGAAGGCGGTCCGCTCGTAATCGCGGCGCAAAGCGCGTTCCGCAAAGTAGTCTACCGCCAACAGAGCGCTGATGAGCAGCGCCAGAAATGTTAGGCCGAGTTTTGCGAAAAGATTACGCCGCACGGGTTTCGAACAAGTACCCTGCTCCGCGTACAGTTTTCAGATGCATCGGATTTTCCGGGTCCGGTTCGATCTTCTCGCGCAAGCGGCGGACATAAACGTCGACGCTTCGAGGGGTGACGAAACGATCCGTTCCCCAGACAGCGTCAAGTAATTGGTCCCTAGTGAACACGCGATTCGGGCGCGAAGCAAGATAATACAACAAACGAAACTCAAGTGTGCTGAGCGGCACTGCTTTTCCAGAATGACTTACGCGATAAGATGCCGGGTCAATAGCCAATTTACCAATTTCAATAATGCGCGGCGAATCCGTCGGTGGCTCCGCACGGCGCAACAACGCTTTCACCCGCGCAATCAATTCGCGGGGGCTAAATGGCTTGGTGACATAATCGTCAGCCCCCATTTCGAGGCCCACAACGCGATCCGCCTCATCCCCACGAGCGGTGAGCATCAAAATTGGTAAACGGTTGAGCGAATCATCGCGGCGAATTTCTCTACAAATATCCAGTCCGGAAAGCTTGGGGAGCATCAGGTCCAGAAGCAGCAGATCGGGTGGAGTTTTTTTCAGGGAGTTCAAGCCGCTGTTTCCGTCTGAAGCAGCGCTGACTTGAAAGCCTTCATTGGCCAGGTTGTAGCGCACCAGTTCCACGATGTCGCGGTCGTCCTCAATGATCAGGATGCGTTTCATGCTGATGGAGCGGGCCTTCCGATGTCTGGGCGGCAGTGTATCGTACAGCGGCGCGTTGCGATAGACATGTGCAGGATTTTGATGGCTCGGGGTCTCAATTGACACGGCTCATTGTGGCAAAGCCCGTGTAAAGCGGATATGACGCTCAGATGAATGTCGCGTGAACGCGAGATTTTCTCGCCCGCAGTTCGAAAAAATCACTTCAACAAGCTAAGTAGTAAAAGCCAGCGCAAGCAGAGTTTTTTGTTCCAGCTCGTGTGCTTTTGCGGACCCGGTGGCGGGGCTGGCGCTGCTCGAGCGCTTCACAGAGCGCAAGCGCAATCCCAGTCCCTTGGCCAAACTCTCAAGGCGCGGCACCACATAGAAGTAGCCACCCATATTTCGCGGCTCTTCCTGCACCCAGATAATTTCGCGTGCATTGGGATGCGCGGTGATTGCCGCGGCGACATCCAGCCGCGGCAGCGGATAAAACTGTTCCAGGAAAAAGATTGCCGTCTCAATATCATTGCGGCGTTTGCGTTCGGCCCGCAATTCGTGGCCAACCTTGCCGCTGGCGATCAGAATGCGCTTCGCGTCCGTGACTTCACGATCCGGGATTAATGGCAAAAAGCGCGGCTCGGCAAAATCCTGAACCGGCGAACTGGCTTCCGGATGACGCAGCATGCTTTTTGGCGTAAACACAATCAGCGGCTTGCGCCATGGGCGGCGCACTTGCCTTCGCAGCATGTGAAAATATTGTGCCGCCGTCGACGGCTGGCAGATCTGAATGTTATCTTCGCCCGCAAGTTGCAGAAATCGTTCGATGCGCGCGCTGGAATGCTCTGGGCCTTGCCCTTCGTACCCATGCGGCAGCAACATCACCAATCCTGAAGGCAAATCCCATTTATCTTCGCCGGCGCTGATGAATTGATCGATGATCACCTGCGCGCCATTCACAAAATCGCCGAATTGCGCTTCCCAGGCGACCAGCGCTTCCGGATAATCCCGGCTAAATCCGTATTCGAAACCGACGCACGCTGCTTCCGACAACGGAGAATTGGCGATCTCACAAAAAGGTCCGCCGGGCGAGAGATGTGCCAGCGACAGATATTCCGCTTCGGTTTGCGTATCAACTAGAACGGCATGCCGCTGATTAAATGTGCCTCGCTGCGTGTCCTGTCCGGTTAGGCGAACAGGATTGCCTTCCAGCAAAAGGGATCCAAACGCCAGCGCTTCCGCGAAGCCGTAGTCCACTGCGCGTTTCCCATGTCCCATCTCCACGCGCTGTTCGAGCAGCTTCGCAATTTTCGGATGAACGTGAAAGCCCTGCGGAACGCGACAAAGTGCATCGGTAATTTCCGCCAATTTCTCGAGCGGCACGCCGGTATCGACTTCTATCGAGGCGTCATAGCGCCCGCGCTTATATGCCGACCAGTAATCTGGAAGTCTGCGGAGGTGCGGTAATTTCTTCAGCTCCTGAGCCTTAGTTTGCTCACTTTCATACTCGGCGCGGATCTGTTCAGCCATCCCGGCCGGATCAATTCCCGTTTGCTTGGCATATAACTTCCACAGCTGTGGATGACTTTTGATTTTTTCGTAAAGCAGTGGCTGGGTGATCGTCGGATCATCCACTTCGCTGTGGCCATGGCGGCGATATCCGATGATATCCACCACCACGTCGCTGCCAAACGTCGCCCGATACTCCGCGGCGATCTTTCCAATGCGAACGACCGCATCGGGATCCTCGGCGTTTAGGTGAAACACCGGAACAGACTGTCGTTTGGCGATGTCGGAGGCGAAGCGCGACGACTGCGCCTGGGCCGGCCGAGTTGTAAACCCGATCAAATTATTTACGATAATGTGAATCGTGCCGCCGACGGTGTAGGCCTTTAAGTCAGCCAGGTTCAAAGTTTCGGCCCAGATGCCTTGGCCGGCGAAGGCGGCATCGCCATGCATCACAATCGGCACAATAGCTTTCGTGCTGTCCCCGCCGAGGCGTGTTTGCTTCGCGCGTGCCCGCCCCATCGCGACTGGATCGACCGCCTCCAGATGGCTGGGATTCGATACCAGGTGAATCCCAATTTGCTTTCCCGTCGTGGTTTTGAATACGCCGGTTGCGCCCACGTGATACTTCACATCGCCGGCGCCAAGCACGCTGCGCGGGTCCACATCTTCAAATCCGGAAACCACTTGATGAGCAGGCTTGCACGCGGTGTGCACCATGACGTTCAGGCGCCCGCGATGGCTCATGGCGATCACGCTCTCCCGAGCCCCGGTTTCTACCGCAGCTTCCAGCAGGCCATCAAGCAAAGGAATCAGCGCGGTCACCCCTTCGAGCGAAAACCGTTTGGCCCCCAGGTAGCGTGCTTGCAAAACTTGCTCGAAGAGGTCCGCGCGGACCAGGCGCTCAAGTATTTGCCGTTGGTCCACCGCAGAGGCCGGACTTTCCAGGCGCTGCGCAATCCATTGCCGTCGTTCCGGCTCCGGCAGGTGCATAAATTCGGCGCCCACGGTTCCGCAATAAATCCTACGGGCCTCATCGGCAGCGGGACCGGTCAAATCCAGTTCGGGACGTTTTACCGGTTCAAGAAAGCCAAGCGGATCGAGGTTGGCTTCATAAAAACCCCATTGTCGGAACAGCTCAAAAACGTGTTCGCGATCCGCCACGCCCACATTTTTTCCACTGCTATTGACGGTCCTCTTTGCGGATTTCGAAGGCTTTGCCGCGCGCTGTTCTTCGAGAATGGTTCTATTGGCCATAACTGTTCAATCTTCATTTTGCCATAGATTAAAATTGGCTGCCGGGCTGGTGCTCAGCGCCTAAATAATTGGTTCCTGGTCAGGAAAGCTCCTGAACGGAAATAGCGGCATCTCAGGTACAATAGAAGAGGACGATCTTGCGTAAGAACTAGTCATTACCAGTACCGGCGGCAAAGAATTCATTACTGAAGTTAAGGTGTAAGCACAACAATGCCAGTACCTATTTCTCAGATGTGGACGGTAGCCTCCTACGTCTTGAAGCAGAAAATCCAGGGACGTAAGCGCTATCCCTTCGTCTTGATGCTGGAACCGCTTTTCCGCTGCAATCTAGCATGCGCGGGTTGCGGGAAGATCCAATATCCAGCGCATATTTTGAAGAAGGAATTGACGCCCGAAGAATGTTTCAAGGCCGTGGACGAGTGCGGCACCCCAATGGTTTCCATACCTGGCGGCGAGCCGCTGATGCACTCGCAAATCGACAAAATCGTCGAGGGCCTGGTAGCGCGCAGGAAATATATTTATCTTTGCACTAACGCACTGTTGCTGAAGGAAAAGCTGCACCTGTTCAAGCCCAGCAAATACCTGACTTTTTCAGTGCATGTAGACGGCCAGCGTGAGCATCACGATTTCTCGGTCTGCCGCGAAGGTGGTTACGATCTGGCCATCGAAGGCGTCCGGGAAGCCGTAAAACAAGGTTTCCGCGTCACCACAAACACCACGCTCTTTGACGGCGCCGACCCTAACAGCGTGCGCGAGTTTTTCGACGAAATGATGGAAATAGGTGTAGAAGGCATGATGCTTTCGCCCGGATACTCCTATGAAAAGGCCCCGGATCAAAGACATTTCCTGGGCCGCGCGCGCACTCGGCGGTTGTTCCGCGCGATTTTGTCGAACCGCAAATCCAGCTGGCAATTCAATCAGTCGCCGCTATTTTTGGAATTTCTGATGGGCAAGCGCACTTACGCATGCACCCCATGGGGCATGCCAACTTATAACGTTTTTGGCTGGCAAAAGCCTTGTTACCTTCTACAGGACGGGTACGCCGACACGTTCCAGGAATTGCTGGACGCCACCGCCTGGCAGAATTACGGCACTGAGTCTGGCAATCCCAAGTGCGCCAACTGCATGGTCCATAGCGGATACGAAGCGTCGGCCATCGATCACACCTTTAGCGGCCTGCGCGGCCTGTGGGCCACCGCAAAGGCTACGCTGTCTGGGAAGTATGAGGACGCCGACGCGCTCGCGCTTCTAAACGAGCCAAGTAAGCCAGTACACGCGTACAACCCGCTCGTGCAGATCGATTCGGGCAACGGTCAGTTAACAGAAACCAGAGTCTAGTTGCTTTGGCGAACTGAAAACTTGCAAAAAGTTAACTTAGCAACCTGATCGACGATCATGGATATTAATCCAGACAAATTAGAAGTCGCTCCCGGCACAGTGCATGAAGGCATCGAAGGCTGGGTGCCTGAACTTGCCAATGACGACGACATCCGTGTGGCTCTGGAAAAGGCTTTTGACTATCGCGGCGATGTTACCCTGACACTAAAAACCGGCAATAAAGTTGAAGGCTATATTTTTGATCGCGTGGCCGGTCCTTCACTCGCGACTAGTTTTGTACGGCTCCTTCCGAAAACTTCAAATGAACGCCTGAAGATCTGTTATGCCGACATATCGGCGCTCGCTTTTACTGGCCGGGACACCGCAGCCGGCAAAAGCTGGGAAGCGTGGATCCGCAAGTATTGGGAGAAAAAGGCCGCTGGCGAGGGCCACGCGAACCTCCAGCCGGAATCGCTCGAATAGCTGATTCCCTCGTTTGCCATCCGCTAGAGATCTATATAAGTCATTATAAATCTGCAACATATGGCATTCTGCTGGTTGTTT
>Ga0210384_10003153_pt1 | contig 19393 bp, 19 predicted proteins | sample IncBWH2MmetaG_FD_160574 | JGI IMG/M metagenome (GOLD analysis project Ga0210384, IMG submission 160574) | Forest soil microbial communities from Barre Woods Harvard Forest LTER site, Petersham, Massachusetts, United States - Inc-BW-H-2-M | ecosystem: Environmental > Terrestrial > Soil >...
GTTGCTGTTGGAGCTGGTGGGGCTGCCCACCACGATCACGATGTCGACCTTGGGCGCCATGAACTTCACCGCGTCCTGGCGGTTCTGCGTGGCGTAGCAGATGTCCTGCTTCTTGGGCTCGCGGATGTGCGGGAAGCGCGCCTTGACGGCCTCCAGGATCTCGCGCGCGTCGTCCACCGACAGCGTGGTCTGCGTGACCACCGCCAGCTTCGTGGGATCGTTCGGATGCACGCCGGCGACGTCCGACACCTCCTCGACGAGGTAGATGCCGTCGCTCAGCTGGCCCATCGTGCCCTCGACCTCGGGGTGGCCCTTGTGGCCGATCATGATGAACTCGTAGCCCTCGCGCGCGAGCTTCGAGACCTCGACGTGCACCTTGGTCACCAGCGGGCAGGTGGCGTCGAACACGGAGAAGCCGCGCTGTGCCGCCTCCTCGCGCACGGCCTTGCTCACGCCGTGGGCCGAGAACACGAGCGTGGCGCCGGGCGGCACGTCGGCCAGGTCCTCGATGAAGACCGCGCCCTTGTTCTTCAGGTCGTTGACGACGAAGGTGTTGTGCACGATCTCGTGGCGTACGTAGATGGGGCGGCCGAACTTCTCGAGCGCGCGCTCGACGATCTCGATGGCGCGATCGACGCCGGCGCAGAAGCCGCGCGGCTGGGCGAGCAGCACCTCGTCCACGAACTTGCCCTGGTCGGTGGCAGCGTCGCTCATCACATCACCCCGATCAGCTGCGCTTCGAACGTCACCGGCTGGCCGGCCAGCGGGTGGTTGAAGTCGAACAGCAGCCAGTCGGTGCCCTCCTCGCGCACGACGCCGGCGAACTTGCTCGCGCCGTCGGGCGTGGGGAACTCCACGACGTCGCCCACGCGGTATTCCTCGCTGGCGTCGCCGTGCTGGGCCAGCAGGCTGCGCTTGACCCGCTGCAGCATGTCGGGGTTGCGCTGGCCGTAGGCGGCGCCGGCCTCCAGGTGCCACGTCATGCGCGACCCCTCCTCCATGCCCACCAGGCAGGCCTCGATGGCCGGCGCCAGCTGGCCCGCGCCCAGCGACAGCGTGGCGGGCTTGTCGTCGAACGTGCTGACGACTTCGGCGCCGTCGGGGCCGCAAAGGCGGTAGTGCAACGTCAGAAACGAGTCGGGCTGGACGATGTTCACGAATATGAGGCAGTTGGGCAGGCTGGGCCTGCAGGGGTGCGCACGACACTGGGAGGCCGGCTTCCCGGGGCGCGCCTTCAGGCGCCTCTCCCAGGACGAAACCCGATTTTACCCGCCACGCCCCCCTGCCATGTCGATCAAGGAATTGCCCCGCGCCACGCGCCCGCGCGAGAAGCTGCTCGCCCACGGCGCGCCGGCCCTCGCCGACGTCGAGCTGCTGGCACTGCTGTTGCGCACCGGCTCGCGCGGGCTGGGCGTGCTGCAGCTGGCCGAAAGGCTGATCGGCGACTTCGGCGGCCTGGCCGGCCTGCTGCACGCGTCGCCGGCCGAGCTGGCCCGGGCGCCGGGGCTGGGGCCGGCGAAGCGCGCCGAGCTGGCGGCGGTGCTGGAGATCTCGCGCCGCGTGCTCGCGCAGCAGCTGAAGGCGGCGCCGATCTTCGATTCCCCGCAGAAGGTGAAGGACTACGTCGCCCTGCGGCTGGGGGCGTTGACGCACGAGGTCTTCGCGGTGATCTTCCTGGATTCCCAGCATCGCCTCATCGAGATGCAGGAACTCTTTCGCGGCACGCTGGCGCAGACGAGCGTCTATCCGCGGGAGGTGCTTCGGCAAGCCCTGCTGCTGAACGCGGGCGCCGCGATCCTGGTGCACAACCACCCATCGGGCGTCGCCGAACCGTCGCGGGCGGACGAGGCGTTGACGCAGTCGCTGTCCGCGGCCCTGCGGGTGATCGAGGTGCGGGTGCTGGATCACCTGGTGGTGGGCGCCGGGTGCGTGGTGAGCTTTGCTGAGCGCGGGCTTCTCTAGTTTCTTGATGGTTGACGGGTCACGCTTCGCGCAGGTGGCCGTTACCCGCTGCGCCAAGGTGGGCGCGCACTTGGCTCGACGTCAAACGGGCGCCTGAATCCGGCCTGGACGGCCGGATTCCGAGGGCACTCGTTCAAGGTTCGTCCGCGTGTGCACGCGGGCCGCGCTCGGCGCCGTTGGCACACGCGACGATGCCCTCGACGGCCCGGTTTGCCATCTCCCCAAGTACACGCCCACCTCGCCGCCGGTTCACCCAGGCGGTTGGGACAAACACAGCTCTCCGTTTTTAAATGGTGATGTGGCATCGCCGGGCCATCGAGGCCGCGGCGATGCCCGCGGCCAACCCGGTCACGGGGCGCCGGGCCTGACGCGAACATCACCTCGAGGCGCCGGTGCTCCTTCTCGAGTCCGACGATGTGCGTCGCCTGCGGCGCCGCGCAAAGCGCTTCGGCAGGCCGCACGGATGATCGAAGAAGTCCGAGCCGCGCAGCGCCGCAGGCGCGCGCTTCGTCAAGCACGAGAAGGAACGCCGACATCGTGGCCCGTGGTTCGCGTCAGGCCCGGCGCCCGGTGTCGATGTCGGCCGCGGGCATCGTCGCGGCCTCGATGGCCCGACGATGCCGAAGTACCTTTAAATGAGGGAAGCAGTATTTGTCCCAACTGCCTGGGTGAACCAGCGTCGAGGTGGGCGTGTACTTGGGGAGACGGCAAACCGGGCCGTCGAGGGCGTCGCGGCGCGTGGCAAAGGTTCCGAGCGCGGCCCGCAAGCACGCGCGGACGAACTTTGAGCGAGTGCCCTCGGAATCCGGCCGTCCAGGCCGGATTCAGGCGCCCGTTTGACAGCGAGCCAAGTGCGCGCCCACCTTGGCGCAGCGGGTAACGCCGGCCTGCGCGAAGCGTGACGACATTCAATGCCCGGCCAGGCGCTTGACGGCGGTGCCGTCGGCCACGAACTCGATCAGCCCCGAGTGCAGTGGATCTCGTTGCCGGACAGTCCGGAGATGCGGGTCTTGCAGGCCATGGGAACTCCTCGCCAGATTTCGGGAACGATCGTGCCCGCGCAGTGTCCACCAGGAATCGGGGACATCTCGGGCTCGGCGAAAATGGGGCCTGGATCAGATGAGGACGGTTTCTTGAAGATGCGCAGCTTGCAGGATCTGGGCGCCATGCGCGAGGCGCTCGCACGCGGGCAGCGCGAGGCGGCCGAGGCCGCGCGCCTGGCCGCCGAGGAAAAGGCGCGGCTCGATCGCGAGCGGCGCCAGTTCGAGCTGGCGGTGGGCGCGGTCAAGCCGGTGAAGGCCGCGCCGCGCGCCGACCTGCGTCCGGAGCCGCCGCCGGCGCACCCGCGCCAGAAGGAGCTCGACGAGGCGCGGGCGCTGGCCGAGGCCATGTCCGACGAGGTCGACGTGGAGTCGCTGCTGCTCACCGACGACGGCCTGGGCTTTCGCCGGCCGGGCGTGTCGCTCGACGTGCTGGGCCAGCTGCGCAAGGGCAAGTGGTCCATCCAGGACCAGCTCGACCTGCACGGGATGCGCCGCGACGAGGCCCGCGAGGCCGTGGGCGCCTTCATCCGCGGCGCCGAGCAGCGCGGCCTGCGCTGCCTGCGCGTGATCCATGGCAAGGGCCACGGCTCGCCCGGGCGCGAGCCGGTGCTCAAGTCCAAGGTGCACAAGTGGCTCGCGCAACGCCAGGAGGTCATCGCGTTCGCGCAGGCCGCCGGGCCGCAGGGCGGCGCCGGCGCGCTGATCGTGCTGCTCGCCTCCTAGCCTTTCGCGAACGGCCGGCTCACGAAGCGCGACCCGAGCAGCCCGAAGCGCCACGGCGCATCGACCGCCTTGGAGATGCCGATGCGCGGCCCGACGACCGCCTCGGTCGCCTCGTCCGGCGCCGCCACGAAGAACGGCGGCCGATCCAGCGGCAGACCGTAGTGCGCCAGCGTGATGCCCAGCGCCTGGCCGAGGCGTCCAGGCCCCGAGCACAGCAGGCGCACGTCGTCCGTCCCGCGGCGCGCCTGCATCCGCGCGAGGCCGACGCGCGGCTCCAGCGCGCGGATCAGCACGCCCGCGCCGTGCCCCGCCGGCCGGCAGGTGAAGTTGAGGCACCAGTGGATGCCGTACGAGCGGTAGACGTAGGCGTGGCCCGACGGCCCGAACATCGCGGCATTGCGCGCGGTCGGGCCCCGGTGCGTATGCGAGGCCGGGTCGACCTGGTCGTAGGCCTCGGTCTCGACGATGACGCCGCCCACGCCGTCCACCAGCAACGTGGCGCCGATCAAGGCCCGCGCGACCTGCTCCGACGGCGCGTCGAAGTCGATCTCGCGCGAATGGCGCCGGGTCATTCGGATTCCGCCAGCAGTCGCAACGTCATCGGGTCGGGTTCGCCGTCGAAGAATTTCACCAGCGCCCGTTCGAAGACGCTGCCCGGGCCGTCGATCTCGCGAAACAACGTGAGGCAGGAACGCAGCTTCAGGTCGTCGGGCGAGCCGAAGATGGCGTGCGCGCTGCGTCCCTCGATCGCCAGCACCGCCGCCACGTCCTCGCGCAGGCGGGGGCCGAGCACGGGATGCGCCAGGTAGGCGACGGCCTCCGCTTCGGAGCCGATGCCGAAATGCCGCGCCATCGCGCTGCGCCCCAGGCCGCGCAGCTGCGGGAACACGAACCACATCCAGTGCGTGCGCTTGCGGCCGGCCGCGAGCTCCGCGCTGACGTCGGCCCGCCGGGGTGCCTGCGCGTCCACGAAGCGTCGAAGGTCGTCGTCCATGGCGGCTCAGTTCAGCAGCCGGCCGGCGAAGTAGCGCCGGTACGCGCCCAGCAGCTTCTTCGCGGCCGTGTCCCAGCGATGCGCGGCCGCCACCTCGAGGCCGCGCGCGGCGAGCCGCTCGCGCAGTCCGGCGTCGCCCAGGAGCTCGGAGATCGCGCCCGCGATCGCCGCCGGATCATCGGGATCCGCCACCACCGCCGCGCCCGCCGCGAGCTCCACCAGCGCCGTCGTGGCCGATGTCACCACCGGCACGCCGCTCGCCATGGCCTCCAGCACCGGCATGCCGAAGCCCTCGGCGAAGCTCGGGTAGACGAAGGCACGCGCATGACGCACCAGCGCCGGCAGCTCGGCGTCGGCCACGCGCTCCAGGAACGTGATCTCCGCGGACAGGCCCAGCGCCTCGACCTCGGCGAAGGCCTCGTCGTGCTCGAGTTCGCGCTGGCCCACGACCAGCAGCGGCGGCCGCGGCCTGGCCAGTCGCGCATAGGCGCGCACCAGGTTCAGGTGGTTCTTGCGCGGCTCCAGCCGGCCCACGGTGACGAGGTACTGCCCGGGCTCGACGCCGAGCGCCCGCACGAGCTCGATGTCGCGGCCGGCGTCGGCGCCCGCGGCCCATGCCGGATGGAAGCGCGCCAGGTTCACGCCGTTGCCGGTGATGGTGATGGACGGCGGATCGACGCCGTACAGGCGCACGATCTCCCGCAGCGAGAACTGGCTGACGGTGAGCAGCAGCGCCGCCTGGCGCACCGAGCGCCGGCCGGTGAAGCGGGCCATGCGCAGGAACTCCCGCGTGTAGAACCGCGGGTGCGTCTCGAACAGCGTGTCGTGGATCGTCACGGCGCACGCGCCCCACGGCAGCAGCGGCATGCGGTACTGCACGTGCAGCAGGTCGATGCGGTGGCGGCGCTGCAGCAGCGCGAGCTGCCAGCCCAGGCGCGCGACGCCGCCCTTGTCGGGCATCTCCACGCAGCGCACGTTGGCCATCAGGAACGCCGGATCGGCCTCGCGCAGGCGCGCGGGCTCGGCGCAGAAGAAGACGAAGTCGTATTCGGGCGCGCGCCGCACGGCCTCGCGGTACAGGCCCAGGAGATGGCTGCGGCTGCCCTGGTACAGCGCGTCGAAGGTGTGGAAATCGACGCCGATGCGCGGGCGTCTCGCCTGTCCGGCCAGCGAGGAAATGGAGGTGGTCATCCGGTTCGGGAAGAAGGGGTGAACGTCAACGACGCCAGGCTGGATGGCGGCATTGCACCATCGTCGGCGCGGCGACGGGCAGGCCTGCTCCGCATGTTGCCAGAGGGCGCGGTGGTCCGCTGCATCGAAGACGCTGCGGCATGCCGGGTCTCCAGCAGGACGGTGCGCAGCTCGGCAATCGGCAGGCCCGGCACCCGAAAGCGCTCATGCCCATAATCGACGCATGCCGCACCCCACCCGCCTCCTCCGTGCCCTGGCGCTCGCCGCGGCCACCGCCACGACGGCCCACGCAGCCGATTCGCCGGACGCGCAGCTGGCCGCCATCGCCGGCGCCGTCGACCCGCAGGCGCTGCACGCCACCATCGAGACGCTGGTGGGCTTCGGCACGCGGCACACGCTGTCGGACACCGTCTCCGGGACGCGCGGCATCGGCGCCGCGCGGCGCTGGACCCAGGCCCGCTTCGAGGCGATCTCGAAGGCGTGCGGCGGCTGCCTGGAGATCGTCACGCCGGCGCAGACCGTCACCGGCAAGCGCATCCCCAACGGCGTCGAGATCGTCGACGTCGTCGCCATCCAGCGCGGCACGGGCGACCCGAACCGCGTGGTGGCCATCACCGGCCACATCGACTCGCGCGTCACCGACGTGATGGACGCGACGCACGACGCGCCCGGAGCCGACGACGACGCGTCCGGCACGGCCGCGGTGCTGGAGTCGGCGCGCATCCTGAGCCGGCGCAAGTTCGCGGCGACGATCGTCTACGGCGTGCTCTCCGGCGAGGAGCAGGGGCTGTACGGCGGTAAGGTGCTCGCGGACTACGCGAAGACGCAGGGCTGGCAGGTGGAGGCCGACCTGAACAACGACATCGTGGGCAACAGCCACGGCCAGGACGGCGTCGACGACAACGGCGTGGTGCGCGTGTTCTCCGAAGGCACCAAGGCGCTGGAGACGCCGGAGCAGGCCAGCCGGCGGCGCTACAACGGCGGCGAGCTCGATTCGCCGTCGCGCAACCTGGCCCGCTTCGTGGCGGGGCTGGCCGAGCGCCATCTCGTGAACCTGCGCGTGAACATGGTCTACCGCACCGACCGCTACGGCCGCGGCGGCGACCAGGTGGAGTTCCTCGAGCACGGCTACCCGGCGTTGCGCTTCACCGAGCCGCACGAGGACTACCGCAACGAGCACCAGGACGTGCGCACCGAGGCCGGCGTGCGCTACGGCGACACGCTGGACCGCGTCGACTTCGGCTACCTCGCGCAGGTGACGCGCCTGAACGCCATCACGCTCGCGGCGCTCGCCAATGCGCCCGCACCCGTGCGCGGCGTGGCCATCGGCGGGGCGGTCACCACCGACACCGTGATGACCTGGACGCCCCAGCCCGGCGTCGCGCAGTACCGCGTGTGGTGGCGCGACACCACCGCGCCGCAGTGGCAGCACAGCCGCACCTATGCGGCCGACGTCGACCCGGGGCATGCGCTGCTGAAGAACATCGATCTCGACGACTTCTTCTTCGGCGTGTCGGCCGTGTCCGCCGACGGCTGGGAATCGCCGGTCACGTTCCCGGGCGACGCGGGCAGCTACTAGTGTCGTGATTGGGAAGTTCGTTGAATAGGTCTTGAGCGGAGAACCGACGTCGCCGAATCCTGTCCAGAATGGCCGCAGACTAGGCGCGGCGCGCAGCGGGGCTCAATGCCCCGCGAGCACCGCAACGACGGATGCGGTCATTCTGGGCGGGATTCTTCAACGAACTTCTCAATCACGACACTAGGACCCTCAGGCGCCGCAGAAGAGGTCGGCGACGGTCTCGTCCGTCAGCCGCATCGGCATTGCCTGCTCCGATATCAGCGCCACCACGGCGCTTCCGTGACGGGCGGTGTCGCGCATCAATGGCGACAGGCGAGGCGCGCCCGTCGCGTCGGTGAGCGTCGCCACGAGCGGGTGATGGGCCTTCTCGCCATTGCGCGTGACCATGCCCAGTTCGCCGGAGGCCAGCTTGACGAGGCTGCCGGGCGGGAAGATGCCGAAGGACTTGATCAGCGCCGCGGCGAACGGGCTTTCGGCCGCCATCTGGTGCAGCTCGCGGCCGGCCTGCGTCGCGCTCATCGCGGGCCGGTTGGCCCGGCTGCTCATGCGCGCCGTGTAGATGTCGGCGTAGCGCAGCAGTTCGGCCAGCTCCCCGACCGTCGTCAAGCCCTTCGGATAGCCCGAACCGCCGGCCACCTCGTGGTGCTGGGCGACGGCCGCCAGCCAGTCCTCGTCGGCGATGCCGGCCTGGCCCAGCAACTCCGAACTTCGGGTCGGATGTTCGTTGATCGTCTCGCGCTGCTTGGCCGTCAGCGGCGAGACCTGGGTCGCGAGCCGGGCCTGCAGGTCGATCATCGAGATGTTCATCGTCAATGCCGCCTGGAACGCGCGCCGCTGCTCGCCCGCGCTCCACCCCAGGTGGCGTGCCGCCGCCTGGCACGCCGTCGCGGCGTGGATCGAGTGGTTCACGCCATAGTGGCCGGAACCCGAACCGGATTCGTTCCTGCGCACGACCTGCGACAGCGCGAGGTCTGGCGCCTGCGCGATCAGCGCGAGCAGGCTATCGGTGCTGTGATCGATCGCCCCGGCCATGTCGGCCGGCGCCGCGGTCAGCGCGAGCCGGACATCGGCGCCGCACTTGTCCCATTCGGCCGGAATCGCCGCGGACCTGCGCGCGCGGGTTTCCTGGGGGGCGGGTTGGATGGCACCCGCCAGCTCGTCGACCTCGACGAGCGCGCCGCGCTGGAAAAGCTCCTGCAACTGCGCTTCGTCGACGATCACCTGGCCGCGCGCAAGCAGCAGCATGCGCGTCGAATCGCGCACGCTGAACGGCAGCGGCGCGCCGAGCACGATCCGATTCTTGACCGACGAAAGCGAGCAGACACGCATGGGGACCGATGGAAGTGGCAGTTCCGAAACCGCCAGAGAGGCGGATCGAACCTTGACATCGACCCTCGCTCGCGCAACTTGAGGGTTCGGGCCGCAAGAACGTGCTCAGGCCGCCCCTTCGGCGACCCCCACGCCCTCGATCATGCGTGCCGCGATCGCCCGGTGGAACGGCATGATGGCCGTGAGATAGGCCCGGCCCCACGCGTTGTGCCAGCGCACGATGGTGGTGAGCGCGGCGAAGCCGCCGGCGATGCCCACGACGACGCGGAAGTCGAGGTGCCTGTCGTCGAAGCCCAGCACCACCTCGTCGGCCGATTCGCGCATCACGGGAAAGCCGCCGGCCGGCGCGGGCTTCAGGCCGACGAGCCGGCCCAGACGGTTGCGCAGGCCCATCAGCGAGCGGATCCACAGCGGGCCGTGCGCGAAGGCCAGGCGCGTGGCCTCGATGGCGTCCATGCCATGCGGCGCGGGCACCTTGTACGCGTCGGCGAACTGGTAGCCGGGCAGGATGCGTTCCGCGCCGGCATAGGGGGCGGCGGCGATGGCGGGCTGTCGTTGAGGCATGGCTCGACTGTATGCCTGCGCGGCACGCGACGCGACCACCGCGCGCAATCCCTTGTCGAGGACACCGGCTTGCGGCCGTGCAAGGCGCGGGTCCCCGATTTGCCGAGGCTCGCCTTTGCCCCGGAAGGCGGCACCGTCCGCCGCCCACACCATGAACCTGCACGACTACGACGACTGGCTGGCGCCCCTGGCCACCGCGCTCGGCGCCGCCCTCGTGGGCATCGTCGCCTACGCCATCCTGCGCCCGATCGCGCGCCGCCTCAGCCGCCACGCGCCGGTGGCCGGCGCCGTCAACCACCAGTTGGACCGGCCGCTGCGCTTCCTGCTGCCGCTGATCGCCGTGCAGGTCGCGCTGGAGGGCGTGCCCGACGACCTGCCGCACGTCGACGGCGTGCGCCAGCTGGTCAGCGTGCTGCTGATCGCCGCGTTCACCGGCGCCGCGATCGCGGCCGTGCGCGGGGTGGCCGACGCGGTGGCGGTGCTGCATCCGCAGGACGTTGCCGACAACCTCGAGGCCCGGCGCGTGCTCACGCAGACGCGCGTGCTCGCGCGCATCGCCATCGGCATCGCGATCTTCGCGGGCCTGGCCTTCGTGCTGATGACGTTCCCGCGCGCGCGCCAGTTCGGCACCAGCCTGCTCGCGTCGGCGGGCCTGTCGGCGCTGGTGATCGGCCTGGCCGCCAAGTCGGTGTTCGGCAACCTGCTGGCCGGCCTGCAGATCGCGCTGTCGCAGCCGATCCGCATCGACGACGTGCTGATCGTGCAGGGCGAATGGGGCCGCGTCGAGGAGATCACCAGCACCTACGTCGTGCTCAAGATCTGGGACGAGCGCCGGCTGGTGATCCCGCTGCAATGGTTCATCGACAACCCGTTCCAGAACTGGACGCGCACCAGCTCGCAGATCATCGGCAGCGTGTTCTTCTGGGTGGACTACACCACCGACCTCGCGCCGTTGCGTGCGGAGGCCACCCGCCTGGCTCAGGGCTCGAAGGACCACGACGGCCGCGTGTGCCTGCTGCAGGTGGTGGACACCAGCGAACGCGCGATGCAGCTGCGCCTGATCGTGAGCTCGCCCTCGGCCGGCCAGAACTGGGACCTGCGTTGCCTGCTGCGCGAGGGCCTGATCGCGTTGATGCAGCGCGAGCATCCCGATGCCCTGCCCCGGATCCGCGCCGAGATGCACGAACCGGCCGGCGGCCACGGCGATCGCGGCGAGCTGGAGGCCCGCATCGCCGGCCGGCGCACCGACGGCGGGCCGGCGCAGGTCAACAACGACACCGGCCTCACGAGCCTCGTCGCCCCCACCGGCGGCGTCGTTCCGCCCTCGGAGCCTCCTCGCTGAACGGCGTCATGCGGCCATGCGATCACGGGTAACCACGCGTAACGCGCGTGTCGCCGTGAAAGTCACTTGCCATAAAAAAGCCGCTTGCTCGACAATATTTTCGTGAACCGAATCACACGTTCTGGAAATCAGGTGTTTCTGCCCAACACTTTTTGATTTCGCGTGACATGCGCCTGAACGACAATTTGGGTTCCCCCTAGTACACACGCGCCCCCTCCTGCGCTCCCAAATGACCATGAAACGCCGCACGATGCTGAGTCTGCTGGCCACCCTGCCGGCAGCCACCGCTTTTTCCAGGGAATCGGGCAACCTCGTCCTCGGTCAGTCTGCTCCCGCCACCGGCCCGTCCGCGCAGCTGGGCATCCAGTTGAATCGCGGCGCACGGCTCTATTTCGACAAGGTCAACGCCGCCGGCGGCGTCAACGGCCAGAAGATCGAGCTGCGCATGCTCGACGACGGCTACGATCCGCCGCGCGCCAAGGCCAACACCGAGAAGTTCCTGAACGACGACGTCTTCGCGCTGTTCGGCTACGTCGGCACGCCCACCTCGCTGGCCTCGCTGCCGCTGGTCAAGGATTCCGGCATCCCGTTCTTCGGCCCGTTCACCGGCGCGATGGCGCTGCGCACGCCCGGCCTGCGCAACGTGTTCCACGTGCGCGCGTCGTACGACGACGAGACGGCGCTGATCGTCAACCAGCTGCACAACCTGGGCCTGAAGAAGGTCGCGGTCTTCCGCCAGAACGACGCCTACGGCCAGGCCGGCCTGGACGGCACCGCCAAGGCCCTGAAGGCGCTGAACCTCGCGCCCGTGGCCATCGGCACCTTCGAGCGCAACACGGTCAAGGTGGAGGAGTCGGTCAAGGTCATCGTCGCGGCGCAGCCCGACGCCGTGGTGCAGATCGGCTCGTACAAGGCCTGCGCCGAGTTCATCCGCCAGGCCCGCAAGGCCGGCTACGGCGGCCAGTTCTTCAACGTGTCGTTCGTCGGCACGAAGGCGTTGTCCGACGAGCTCAAGGAGGAGGCGCTGGGCGTGGTCGTGAGCCAGGTCATGCCCTACCCGTTCTCGGGGGCCGTGCCCATCGTGCGCGACTATCTCGACGCCGTGAAGGCCGCCGGCGGCGACGCCTCGGCCAACTACTCCAGCCTCGAAGGCTACATCGACGCGCGCATCTTCGTCGAAGGCCTGCGCCGCGGCCGCGCCAACACGCGCGAAGGCCTGGCCAGCGGCCTGGAGTCGATGCAGCACGTCGACTTCGACGGCTTCAACCTGAACATGAACCGCGAGCACGCGGCGTCGCACTTCGTCGAGCTGTCGATGCTCACGGGCGACGGCGGCGTGCGCCGCTAGTTCAATCGCCGCCCAGCCAGCGCGGAATCGGCCGCGGGCGATGGTTCAGCACCAGCCCCGCCATCCGGCCGGGGCCGATGTTCGCGTCGGCCAGCGCCTGCCGGGCCGCCTGGCGCGAGGTGTGGCGCGAGTCGACCACCAGCACCACGGCGTCGACCTCGGCCAGCAGCGCGCCGCAGGCGCCCAGCGGTGGCGCGTCCAGCACCGCCAGCGCGAACCCGGCGCGCAGCGCCATGAGCCCCTTGCGCACGGCGTCGGGCCGCTGCAGCAACGCGGGTTGCGCCAGCACGCCGCGGCCCAGGCGCCACAGGCGATCCGGGCCGGCGCCGGCCGGCGCAAGGCCCTGCAGCGAGCCCAGCGTCATGATCTCGGAGAAACCGGACGCGCCACGGGCGAAGATGTCGGTCTCCCGCGGCGGCGTGCCGAACGCGGCGTCCACCCAGACGACGTCGCCGCCCTGCAGCTCGGCGAGCGCGTGCGCGAGGCCCTGGGCGACGAAGCTCTTGCCCTCGGCGGCGCGGGCGCTGCTGACCAGCAGGACGCGGCCGGACATGACCGGCACCTCGGCCCCGTCGGACGGTTGCGCCAGCGGGCCGTGGCGCTTCGTCAGGTGGTCCAGCACGCCCTCGCCGATGCGCGTGAACAGCGTGGCGTCATGGACGATCTTCTTCATGCAGGCTCCGCCGGGCGCAGGCAGGCGTTCCTGGCCCTGGCCGACAGCGTGGGGATCGCGCCCAGCACCGGCAGGCCCAGGGCCCGTTCGGCCTCGCGCGGCGAGCGCATGCGGTCGCCGCCCAGCTCGCGCCGCGCGGCCAGCGACAGGCCCAGCAGCAGCCCGGCGACCGGCCCCAGCCGTATCCACGCATCGGCCCACGCCGGCTGCGGGGCCTCGCCGAAGGCCGGGCGCCGGCCCGCCGCGGCGGGCGGCAGGTGCAGGCTCAGGTCGATCCGGTCGAACCGGTCCTGCAGCGCGACCCAGCGGCCGCGCGCGAGCTGGCGCACGCGCTCGAGGCGATTGAGCTCGGCCTCCAGCGGCGTGTGCTCGCGCACCGTCCTCGCCGGCGGCGCGCGCACGGTCGCGCCGTCGTCGGCGCCCGGCGGCCGCGCCTCGTCGAGCCGCAGCGGCAGCTCCGATGCCCGGGCGTCCGACGCCGCCGCCGTGGTGGTCGATGCGTTGCCCGTAGCGTCGGGGCTCAGGTCGAGCCTGAGGGCGCCCTCGAACGCGTTGCCATCCGTGGCGAGCAGCGTGACGATGCGGTCTTCCGACCGGCGCAGGTCGGCCCTGGCCCGGACGATCTCGGCCTCGATCCCGTGATCGAGCGGATCGACGTCCGACGTCTCGCGATCGTCGGCGGGAACCGTGGCCTTCGCGGCGACCACGCGCGCGGGCGGCTGGCGCAAGGCCCCCACCAGCGAGGCCGCGCTGCCCACGAGCACGCAGGCCGCGATCAGGCCGGCGTGGCGCCAGGTCACGGCCACCAGGCCGCGCACCAGGCGCGGCGACGCGGTGCCCGGAGTGCCCGGCGGGAACGGTGTGGAATGGCCTGGCATCGGGGAGTCGGCTAGGGGCGCGGGAGAAGGCTGTCCAGGCGAGCGTAGAGCGCCGCGCGCGCCGCCGTGCCGGCAAACGTGGGATCCGCCTGGTCGATCTCGTGAACGTTGACGCCGGTGTCGCGTGCAAGCCTCGGCCCGCGCCGGCCCGCCTGTCGCGGCAACAGCGCCAGGCCGGGCTCGCGGCGGGAGAACACGAAGTCGAGCGCGACGCCGCGGGCGCCGACGCGGGCCAGGTCGGCGGTCGTTTCGCCCGCGAGCGGCCAGCGCAGCAGGCGGCGCGCGCACCGGGCCAGCACCCGCCCGATCGCGCGCACGCCGGTGCGGGCCGGCGCCGTGGCCGGTGTCCAGCGCAAGGCCGGCGCGTTGATGGCGACCACCTGCTGCACGTCGTGCCCGGCCAGCGCGGTCTGCCAGGCCTGGTACGCGCCGGACTGCAGCCCGACCAGCGCGACACGATCGACGCCGTGCTCGCGGCGCAGCCAGGCCAGCGCGCGCGCGACGTCGCTCGGGCCGCGCGCGTCGTAGTGCGCGGGGCGCCGCTCCGGGTCGGGTTGCACGTTCGCGGCGCTGTCGCCGATGGCCGCGAGATCCAGTCGCAGCACCACGTCGCCCAGCGCCGCGCGCCGGCGCGCCCAGGCCACCCACAGCCGGTGCGGGCCGATGCGGCGCTCGCCGCCCGCCGACAGCAGCACGATGCCGTGGCGCGGCGGTCGCCCCACCAGGCCGCCCGCGGGCAGGTCGGGTTCGGCGAGCACGCCCGCCAGCAGCGGCGGCTCGCGGTCGCGCGCATCGCCGATGCGCACGATGCGCTCGCGCACCGCGACGCCGTCGGCCTGCAGGCGCATCCACGTGCGCGCCCCCGCGGCGGCCAGGGCCAGCACCGTGCCGGTGGCGGCCTCCAGCTGCGCCGTGGCCACGCCGGCATCGGCGCGTCCGAGCGCGGCTTCCCCCTCGTCGGCGACGCCGGACGCCGGCGCCGCGCGCGCGTCGGACGCGTTGCCGGCCTGATCCTGGAGCCAGCGCACGATCCCGGCGACGGCCGCGTCCTCGGGCGCCTGCCTGGTCACGCGCACGCCCGCCTGTGCCAGCGCCTGCGCGACGGCGCCGGGCGCCCCCACCAGCAGCGCATCGCGCAGCGACGGAAAGCGGGTCGCGGGCCAGCGCAACGCGGCCAGGGCCTCGAGCCCGCGCACGCTCTGCGTGAAGCCGCCGAGGGACACCGGCAGTTCCGCCGGATCGAACGACGCGCCCGGACCGGGCGCGAGCGTGGGCGCCGGCACGCCCGCCACGAGTTCGCGTTGCGCGCGCGTGAACGCCTGGCCGCTGGCCACGGGCATCAGGCCCACCAGGGCGTCGACGTCGTCGCGCACGAGCGCGGCCTGCGCCGCCAGCAGCGCGCCCAGGCGCAGCCCGATGAACGCCAGCCGGCGGCAGCCGGACAGCACCAGCGCCTGCGTGGCCGCGGCGTCGAAGGCGGCCAGCGCATCGGCCACGGACGTCGTCCCGGTGGCGGCCGACGAGTCGCCGGTGTCGGGCCACTCGAAGCGCAGGGTGCCCAGGCCGCCCTCGGCGAGCTCGATGGCCAGGGCGCGCTGGCCGTCGTAGCCCGCCATGTCCTCCTCGCCCCAGGAACTCGCCAGCACCACCGCCAGCGGCAGCGAGCCGCTGGCGAGCCAGCCGCGCGGCAGCGCGGGGGCAACACGGCCGTCGGCGGCCGCCGCGGGCGCGTGCCACCAGGCGACGCACGTGTGGCCGGCGGCACCGATCAGCAAGGGCTGCGGGGCCGGCGTGGCGGCGGGCGCCATCACGGCGCCGACACGCGCGCGCAAGCCCGCGCCGCCAACGGCGCCGGCCCGGGTCTCGAAGTGGTGACAGCGCGCGTGAAAGACATGGTTACCAAACGTATCAGGGAATTCTAGCGGCCGGATTTCGCATCGGCCCGCGGAACTCCCTCGCCTTGGTACCCGCGCGCCGGCAAAAGACGGCGGGCTGCCACATATGTCACGCCGGCGCGCCGTGCTCCAGCTCGCGCACCAGCCGACGCAGGCCCGTCCATGCGTGCAGGGGGATCTCGTGGCCGCCGTCGAACGGCGACCAGCGAACGTCGGCCTCTTGCGCCACCAGCGCGTCGCGCAAGGCCTGCGCGGCTGCGATCGACAGGTTGGAATCGGCGCGCCCGTGCAGGAGGTCGGCGCGCACGCCACGCAGGCGGTGCAGGCCCGGAGTCCATTCGCCGAAGGCCAGTCGCGAGGCCGACCACAGCGCAAGCGCGTCCACGGCCAGCGGCGGCGACTGCAGCGCGCAATCGAGCGCCAGCATCGCCCCTTGCGAGAAGCCGGCGACGATCAACGGCAGGCCCGGCGCCCGCGCGCGCAGCTCGCGCGCGACCGCGTGCACCGCGTCGCGCGCGGGCTCGCGCCCGGGCGGGTGGCTGTCGTGCAGGTCGGCCGGCCCGGCGCGCAGCCGCGCCGCGCGGGCCGCGTCGTCCACCGGCCACCAGGCGCGCAGGCCCCCGGGGCGCGCGACGGGTCCCGCCGGCAGCGCGACCAGCGCCGGCAGCTTCAGCGAGCGCACGACGGGCGCCAGTTGCGACGGCGCCATGTCCAGGCCGTGCAGCAGCAGCAACGCCGCACGCGGCGCGACGGGCGGCTCGATCCAGACGGTTGCGGCGGCGTCGCGGTCCACGGGGTGCTATCCGTGCCGATTGCGCATGTGGTCGGCGGTGTTCGCGAACGAGATCATCAGCCGCTCCTGCATGTCGGCCGTGAAGCCGCCGGCCTCGCCGATCTCGGCCATCGCCAGGCCCATGCACGCGAGCCACTGGTCGCGCACCTGCACGCCGATCGGGAACGGCAGGTGGCGCGCGCGCAGGCGCGGGTGGCCGAAGCGCTCGATGTAGAGGTCGGGGCCGCCCAGCCAGCCGGTGAGGAACCACGCGAACTTGTCGCGCGAGCCGGCCAGACTCGTGGGATGGAGCGCGCGCAGCTCGGCGAACTCGGGCTCCAGGTCCATCAGGTCGTAGAAGCGGTCGACGAGGGCGCGCACGCCGTCGACGCCGCCGAGCTGCTCGAAGGGCGCCGGCGGCTTCACATCGGAATCGGTCATGCCCACATTGTCGGGCGTCGCGCGCGCGGCCGCGCGCGTGCGGGCTTGCGCGTCAGGCGCGCAGGCGCGTGGCCGCGGCCACGACGGCCTGGGCCGCCGGTGAGCCCGGCATGCATTCCAGCAGCAGCTGGCGGCGCTTGACGGCGTCGCGCACCGACGGGTCGATGGGCACCTCGCCGACGAACTCCAGCTTGACCGGCACTTCCAGCCCCGGGCTGACGAAGCGGTCGACCACCTGCTGCAGCTGGCCGCGGATGACGCGGCCCTCGCCGGGCTTGCTCACCTGGTTGACGATGACGCGGATGTCGCGCCGGCCCTGCGTGGTGGCCAGCACCTTGATGGTGGCGTAGGCGTCGGTGAGCGAGGTGGGCTCGGGCGTGGCCACGATCAGCACCTCGTCGGCCAGCGACACGGTGTAGAGCACCACGTCGGAGATGCCGGCGCCGGTGTCCAGCAGGATGCGGTCGAAGCGCGGCACCACCTGCTGCACCACCGAGACGAGCTGCTCGCGCACCTCGGGCGTGAGCCGGGAATATTCGACCATGCCGGAGCCGGCCAGCAGCACCGAGAAGCCGCCCGAGGTCTCGAGGATGGCCTGGTCCAGCGTGTTCTTGCCGGTGAACACGTCGTGCAGCGTGATCTTGGGAAACAGGTTGAGCACGACGTCGAGGTTGGCCAGGCCCAGGTCGGCATCGAGCACCAGCACCCGCTCGCCCTGGCGCGCGAGCGCCGTGGCGAGGTTGGCCGACAGGAAGGTCTTGCCCACGCCGCCCTTGCCGCTGGTGATGGCGGTGATGCGGGCGCGGTGTCCGGCGGATGCCGTTGTCATGAAAGGTCTTCCCCAAAGATGGACGACGCGAACAACAGGCCCTTCTCCTCGGCGCTCACCAGGGAGACCGGCGTGGGCTCGAGGCAGGTGCGGTTGCGGCCTTCGGACTTGGCGCGGTAGAGCTGCAGGTCGGCGCGCTCCATCCACACGGACGGCGTGGAGCGCACCCATTGCGGGGCGTAGGCGCCGCCGATGCTGATGGTGCAGCCCAGCTGCTGGCCGCTCACCAGCGGGATGGCCCGACTCTCGACGCGGGCGCGGATGCGCTCGGCCACCGTGGTGCCGAACGCGGGCGGGCAGTTGGGCAGGATGATGGCGAATTCCTCGCCGCCGATGCGCGCCACCAGGTCCATCGGGCGGACGGTGGCGTTGAGCGCTTCGGCCACGGCCTTGATGACCAGGTCGCCCGCCATGTGGCCGTGCTGGTCGTTGATGCGCTTGAAGTGGTCGATGTCCAGCATCAGCAGCAAGGCCGGCTCGCCGGAACGCGCCACCCGGTCGGACTCGCGGGCGATCGCATTCTCGAAATTGCGGCGGTTGGCCAAGCCGGTGAGCCCGTCGCGGCTGGAGAGGTCGCACAGCGCGTCGATGAGCGACTGCAGCCACGGCGTACTGCCCGCGGCGCCCGCGGGCTGTCCTTGCCCCGACTGCGTCAGCAGCGACAGCGCCTGCTCCAGGCGCAGCGCGTCCGGGGCGGTCGGTTGCAGGAAAGAGGGCTTCGAATTCACTGGGTGTAGGGAGTGCTTGAGAGAAAGACGACAGGGCGCGAACGGACGCCACGACGCCTGGATCGAGTCTACAGCCGCCCCCTTGCGCCGAGGAAACGGGAAAAGAACCCCATTTCGACCCCAACTCCACCCGCCGCGAGGGCCCGGGACTCTTGAGACTTGCCGCAAGTGACCGATAACCCCATACCGAACCCCTCGGTCCATGGGCCAAGACAGCAGACGATGAGCACCGACCTCGCATTCGACAGCAGCACCGACGCCAGCCACGAATTCACGTTCTCCAACGGTGATTTCCAGCGCGTGCAGAAGCTGATCTACCAGCGCGCCGGCATCAGCCTGCACGATGGCAAGCGGGCCATGGTCTACAGCCGCCTGTCGCGCCGCCTGCGCGAGACCGGCGACAGCAGCTTCGCCGACTACCTGAACGGCCTGGAGCGCGCCGGCGGCGCCGCGGGCGAGGCCGAGTGGCAGGAGTTCATCAACTGCCTGACCACCAACCTGACCTCGTTCTTCCGCGAGGAGCACCATTTCCACGCGCTGGCCGACGCCCTGAAGCCCATGGCCGGACGGCCGATCCGCATGTGGTGCAACGCCGCGTCCACCGGCGAGGAGCCCTATTCGATCGCGATGACGCTGATCGAGGGCGGCTGCACCGGCGCCAGGCTGCTGGCCACCGACATCGACACCAAGGTGCTGGCCACCGCCCAGCGCGGCGTCTACGCGGCCGACTCGCGCGGCCTGTCCACGCCGCGCCTGCAGAGGCACATGATGCGCGGCACCGGCGCCAACGCCGGCTTCATGCGCGTGAAGCCCGAACTGCAGAAGATGATCGAGTTCCGCACGTTCAACCTGATGGCCACGCAATGGTCGCTGGGCGAGCCGTTCGACATGGTCTTCTGCCGCAACGTGATGATCTATTTCGACCACGGGACGCAGCGCAAGGTGCTCGAGCACATCCACGCCGTGATGAAGCCCGGCAGCCTGCTGTTCGTCGGCCACTCGGAGAACTTCACCGACTCGCGCGACCTGTTCATCCTGCAAGGCAAGACCATCTACAAGCGCGTCTGACGAGAGCGGCCCCGCCCCTCCGACCAGACCCGCC
>Ga0210384_10003154_pt1 | contig 19393 bp, 17 predicted proteins | sample IncBWH2MmetaG_FD_160574 | JGI IMG/M metagenome (GOLD analysis project Ga0210384, IMG submission 160574) | Forest soil microbial communities from Barre Woods Harvard Forest LTER site, Petersham, Massachusetts, United States - Inc-BW-H-2-M | ecosystem: Environmental > Terrestrial > Soil >...
ACACGTTGGATAACCTCCAGGGCCAGCTTGCCGTAATCCTTCGCGCCGGGTGATTTGGGGGCGAAGGTCATGATCGTTTCCTTATAAGCCGGGCTCTCCTCCAGGCGCACATTTTTACCGATGCGCGTCTTGAACAACACGCTGCCGAACACGGAACGAATCTGTTCGTGGGTGTCGCGGGAGATGTTGGTGCGCTTGTCAAACAGGGTGATGAGCACGCCGAGCACTTTGAGCTCAGGATTGGGCCGCGCGCGAATCCGCTCGTAGGTTTCGAGCAGATCGTCCGTGCCCTCGATCGCGAAGTACGCGGCCTGAATCGGCACAAGCAGATGTGTGGAGGCCACCAGGGCGTTCACGGTGAGGATACCCAGCGCGGGCGGCGTATCAATGATGATGTAGTCGTAGTCCTTCAGGACCGGCGCAATGGCGTCCTTGAGCTTGAAGGGCGCGTCAAATTGCCCGGAAAGCTGCTGCTCGAGTTTGGCCAGCGCCAGCCGCGAGGGGGCCACGGATAGCATGGGATTTTTGGTCACCTTGATCACGCTGGCCATTTCCGCGCGATGATCGCCGAGCACGTCAAACATCGACGTCTGCACGTCGGCGAGATCAAAGAAAGTGATGGTCGAATTGCCCTGTGGATCGAGATCGATGAGGAGCGTTTTCTTTTTGCGAAGAGAAATTGCGGCAGCGAGGTTAATGGCTGTGGTCGTCTTCCCCACGCCGCCCTTCTGATTGGCAATGGTCAGGATGGCGGTCATAATTCGCCCCGACACAGTCGGGACATAATACCTCCCTGGGCGGCAATTTTCCCCGCAAGATTGTGACGGATTGCCCCCAGCCCTCAGCGCAAACCCAAATCTACTCGCACCTTTGAATGAGCGCAAGCGAAAAAGCGGATGGCGGACAGTCAAGAACGGTCAGCACAGATGACTGGCATACTCAGATGCCTGAATAGAGCCCGATGTTTAGTCGTCGATTTAAGAAAAGCCCTTGTGACAACGATCACTGGAGACGGTGACTCAGTTCACTGACGGCTATTTGGCCGGCATGACCATATGTTTATGAGTTCAAGGAGGAGTGGCGGCTGGCGGAAACATTTGTGAGGCCAGCGGAGCGGATGCCGTGAAGGATCCTGTCAATGGAATCAGCCCTAGGCCCGTCAGGATTGCAGGCCTTCTAATGGCCGTAGTTTTTCTTGCTCTAACAGTGGTTCGCATACATGCGCAAATTCAGCCCGGCCCCATACCGCCGCCCGAGAATCGCCAGCCTCCCCAAGCTTCCTCGGGTCAAATCGAAAAGAAAGCACCCGGCCCTGTGATTTCGGTTGAAACCGCGCTGGTGAGCCTCGATGTGCTGGTGACGGATGAGGACGGCCTGGTGCTCGCCGGGCTGAAGAAGGAAAACTTCCGAGTTCTAGACGAGGGCAAGCCGCAAACGATCACTCATTTTGAACCAGTAGGCGCCCCCATCACCATCGTCATGCTGATGGAATACAGCGGCAGCGCCTACGATTATTTCGCTTATAAAGCGGCTTCGTGGGGTTCGACGCTTCTCAATCACCTCGAACCAAAGGACTACCTGGCACTCGTTACCTACGATATCAAGCCGACCGTGCGAGTCGATTTCACTCGGAATCGAGCCACGGTTCAGGACGCGCTCAACACTCTGTCCTACCCGCAATTTCACGAGGCCAACCTGTTCGACGCTCTGATCGACACGCTGGACCGTCTTAAGCGCGTAAAGGGAAAAACTTCGATCCTGCTCGTGGGCACCGGGGCCAACACCATGAGCCAGAGCACACTCGACGACACGATCCGGCGAATCAAGGAGAGCGATACGACAATTTTTTCCGTGGGGGTAGCGGAGGCGGAGTACCAGTCCGCCGGGATGCAGCAGTCAGGTGGCAGTTCCCTTTCGTACCTGCAAGCCAAGAATCAACTCCAGACTTTTGCAAAGTTGAGTGGCGGCACCGCCTGGTTCCCCAGGTTCGAAGGGGAAATCCCGGATATTTTCAGGAGCGTCGCCGCGTTTCTACGGAATCAGTACAGGATTGGTTTCTCTCCCGCGAATCTCAAACATGACGGTAAATATCACAAACTGAAAGTCGAGATCGTGCGGCCAGATGGGAGCCAGTTGATTGTTACGAATCCCAAGGGCAAGCAACAGAAACCCGAGGTCTACACGCGCGAAGGTTATACCGCGCCGAAAGGGCCCGCCAAGAAATGAGAGATTCTAGGAGAGGTAAGTTCGCATGGCCGGTTTGTGGCGCCGAATTGCGAGAGGAGTCAAAATGAAAAAGCTGCTCAGAAAGTCGGTTGCGGTTCTTCTGTGCCCCGTTCTGACAATGCTGCCTATCTTGGGGGAAGGCATAGCCTACGCGCAGCAGGCGCCAGTCCGTCCGGCGCAAACGCTCATGTTGCGGGAATATCTGCAGAAATCGTACCTAGAACTTTTCGAGCTGGCCCCGATGCTGGAGTTCGGCGCCGGAGAAATCGAATCTCAGCGCAACGCCCTCAAGAGCGGCAAGGATCTCTGTGTGGGCCGCTTCAAGACTCATTCCAAGCAGTACGGAACTCAAATTGACACTGCCCGGAAAGACCTCAAGAAAAATACGGGGACGCTCAACGAAGAGCAACGCAAGCAGGCCCATTGCAACATTCAGAATCTCGATCTGTTGAAGAGCGAGGCTGACATTCTTGCCGGACAGGCCATTCCTACAGCGTATGACAACCTGAACGCGAAGTTGGATGTCATCCAACAATGGCCCGCGCAGTACAAACAGATCCAGCTAGAACTCTCCAGCGGCGCTTATCACACGCGCCGATGGGGAGATGTAAAAGACATTGGCTTCCGGGAAATCGAGCCGAACCAGCAGGACGACATTAAGCGAGGCTCACAAGCCGTGGAGGAAATGAAACGGCTCGGCCTCATGCCGCCCGAAGTCGAGGACAAGGCCATTCAAGAATACGTCCGAGCGGTCGGGGAACGCATGGCAAAGCACTCCGATTTGAAGATCCCCCTTCACATCACTGTGCTTCAATCCCGTGAAATAAACGCGTTTGCACTGCCCGGCGGTTATCTGTTCATCGAGCGCGGCCTTTTGGAAGCGGCGGACGACGAATCCGAGCTGGCAGGGGTCATCGCTCATGAAATTGCGCACGACACGGCTCGGCACTCCAACAAGCTCATGAAGCGCGCCACAATCGCCAGCCTTTTTTATCAGGCGGCGCAAATCGCCGCCATCGTCCTGACAGGCGGCGTGGCTGGCATTGGCATCTATTATGCGCTGCAGTATGGATTTTATGGTTTGGGGCTGGTGCTCAATCTGAAATTGCTCGGCGTCAGCCGGGACTACGAACTCGAAGCCGACCAGCTCGGCGTCCAGTATGCTTGGAGCGCTGGGTACGATCCGAGTGGTTTTATTCGCTTCTTCGACAAGATGGCGACAAAGCAGGGCTATGTAAATGGCGTGAGTTGGTTCCGTACGCACCCGCCATTTTACCAGAGGATGGTTGCGACCCAGCGCGAGATCACTTTCCTCGAACAAAAGCCCGACGCAATCATGCAGACGTCCGCATTCGAGCAAATGAAGAAGCAACTCGCCCCCATCGCGGCCAAGGCGGAGGTGGAAGAAGTTGGAAAACCGAGCCTGTTGATTACGAAAGAAGAAGGGTGCGCGCCGCCGAACAAAATTGAGTACAAGCCTGACCAGCCGATCGAAGAGCTGTGCGCCAGGCCGTTGCAGACGGTTCAGCTGGCGGGTCCAGGAAATCAGTAGAGAAAGTACGGTCGGTAATCTTGGGATGAATTATATAAAGGAGGCAGCATGCGATACGAATTGGTTCTATTGGGAGTAGCGCTACTCAGCGCGCCCGCGCAAGCCCAGCAAAAAGAAAACGACCGAGTCCAGAATGCAGGCACGGTCATGTCGGAAATCCTCAACGTGCCGGACAACATTCCACAGGATCTGCTCGACAAAGCCGCCTGTGTAATCGTGTTGCCGTCTGTCGTGAAGTTTGCGATCGTTTTCGGTGGCAGCTACGGGCGCGGAGTGATGACATGCCGTGGCGGCAAAGAATTTAACGGCCCCTGGGCTGCGCCGACCATGATGGCGCTGGAAGGGGGCAGCTTCGGGTTTCAACTAGGAGGCCAAGCGACGGATTTCGTGCTTCTGGTCATGAACTCGCGAGGCGCGGATTCGGTGTTGTCCAGCAAGGTGAAACTCGGCGTGGGGATCGCGGCCGCCGCCGGCCCGAAAGGACGCGATGCCAGCGCCGCCACGGATGCAGCGCTGCGCGCTGAAATCTTGAGCTACTCGAGATCGAGGGGCTTGTTCGCCGGCGCGTTTCTCGACGGCTCGACCCTTCGCCCAGACAACGGCGCGAATGAGAAAATCTACGGAAAAAAACTGGTTGCCAAGGAAATCGCGCTGGAAGGGAAAATCGCGCCTCCATCCTCGGCGGAGGAATTGCTTGCCGTGTTGAACAAGCGCTCTCCGAAACATGTTTCCAGCTAGCGGGCGCGGCCGGGTTACGAAGTTCGCGTGCAGGTGGAATAAGTGACAAACTATCGAGCCACGCTCGCTTTCCTAGCGGTGCTGTCAGCCGTGGCGGTCTTTTTCTGCTATCTACTTGCGGCTCCGTTTCTGAAACCGATCGCTTTCTCTTTCCTTCTGGCCATCATGTTTTATCCGGTGCACGCGCGAATGCGCCGGTGGATTCCCAACCGCAATGTTGCGGCGTTTTTGTCGACCTCTGTGGTCATCTTTTTCATTTCGCTCGCTGCGGTTCTTCTCGGACGAGCAATCGTCTCGGGCCTGGTAGACATTTATCAGTCGTTGGCCAATCCCCAGAGCGGCAAGGAAAGGCTCGGCATCTATATCGTTAGTCTGGTTGAACGCGCGGTCGGCTCGGTCAATCGGTATTTTCCCTCATCAGTTCCCGACTTGCGGGGCGCCATCTCCAGCCAGGCGGAAAAGATGATCTCGAGCTTGATCGCAATGACTGCGGGAGTGCTGGGAACTGTTACTTCCCTGCTCGTAAACGCATCGATTTCCTTTTTTATTTTGTTTTTCTTCCTGCGCGATGGCCGGTCCATGCTTCGCCGCGCTGCCGTCATCGTGCCGTTGCGGCGCGGCCAAGTCATCCGCCTGTATGTCTGCGTGAAGGACACCTTGAACGCGATTCTTTACGGCACGCTGGCCATTGCCGTCATTCAAGGAGGCCTTACGGCTATTGCCTTCTCCTTTCTGGGAATCTCTTCGCCAGTGCTGTGGGGCGTTGTGACCAGCCTGTGCGCGCTGTTGCCCGTAATCGGCACGGCCTTTGTCTTTCTGCCTGCCATGGGCATGCTGGTCTATAACGGCCATTGGATCAAGAGCCTGATTCTGCTGGGCTGGGCGCTGGCCATCGTGCACCCCGTCGATAATCTGCTAAGGCCATACTTGATCGGCGGGCGCACGAAATTATCGACACTGTACGTTTTCTTCGCGTTGCTCGGAGGTTTGAAAGCCTTCGGGAGCCTGGGGCTATTCATCGGTCCGCTAATCCTTGCTTTGACCGTGGCCCTTTTCAAGGTCGTTAGAGAGGAATGGCAGACCTCGATCCCCACGTCTCCGGCAGTGCAGGTGGTCCCGATTACTGGTGTGCGGAACGATAGCCGTGAACGTATTTCCTAGCGGCGAGCAAGTTTTATAGAAGACTCTGATCACATATAGCGTGGCCCGCCTTTTGAGGCGCTAGTTACTCGGACGAATCGGAATCGGAGGCTTTTCGCCCAGGAAGCGCTGTCGAAAACTGAGTTCATCCGAGATGGTGTAGATGGTTTCGGTCATGACGCCGTCGGTTTTCAACTTGAATGTCAGGCGTCCATCCCAGGGTTTGGTGTAGGCCTTGGGGTCATCAAACGTAAAATTGAAAACCAGGGTCTCCGGGTCGGTTCGGCGGATGCGCTCGATCATGTGGAGATCTTCCGTGTGCGGGTGGCCGATGGGATCGAGCCACGTGGAACCATTGAACCCCACGGAATCGACGACCAGCGTGTCCCCTTCCCACTTGCCAACGGATTCGCCAAACCAGGTGATGTCCGGAACCTCGGAATGGGGCCGGTTGAGGGCAATCTGGCGCCAGGATTTGTTGTATTCCCAGAATTGATAAACGTAGTCCGGGGTTTGCACAATTTTGAATCGCATGGGATGGATCGAGGCGCGCGGATAGCCGTCTGGATCTGCATATTTCAAGGCCGGATCGGTAGTCTTTTCCAGGCTTGCATTCGGTCCATAGACCGGGCGCGCGGCCTTCATCCGCTCCAACGCCCAGGGCGAGTACGGTATATCGCCCTCGGCTCCGGGCTTCTTGGCCATGGGGTCGGAAGGACTCAAAGACTGAATGGCTACGCCCTGCCAAATGCCGGATAGGTCGGGCGGCTGGGAAACCGGCTTTCCCGCAGTCTTCGCGGAACACCCGGAGATCGACCCAAGTATTCCGACGAGCCATAGCGCTGACCAACAGAATCGAATTCGCATTTTCATGCGCTCCTCACTGCGCCAAAACACGACCAAGCTCTTCGCCGTTGGCCTTGATCAACTTGATGAGGCGCCCGACGTTCGCGCCCCGGGTGGCGGGATTGAACGTCACTTTGACGACGTCTCCGGTTTGGAGGCTCTTTCGATTCCAGCCACGACTCACCATGACCGGAGGCGAGCTGGCCTCCAGGAGCCAATGCTTCACGTTCCCTTTGTCATCTTTGGCGTCCAAACCGATCTCCACGTGAGGATTCGTCCAGGTGAATTCGGTCACAGTCGCGTCTACAGTGATCTGTTTCGAGATGTCGTATAACGAGGTTCCTCCATGGTGCGCGAACAGTGGAACAGCCGTCAGAAGTACACCAAGGGCGAGCGCCTTGCCTTTCATTGGAAACCTCCAGTAGTTCCTTGAGCGAAAACGAACCCTTTCATCGGCCAACTCAAATCGAATCGATTGCGCCTGGGCATTGGTCTGAGAACGCGCCGCCAAACATGATGAGGGAGCGCGTCTCTGTCTGCGCATCATGCTTCGGACGGGCCGTCGTCTTCAATGGTTTTTTTGCAAGTTAGGAGGGCCGAGCTTCGGCTCGCCCTTTGGGATTGCGTTTGGTTGCGGGCTTCAGCCCCTGAAGCTTCAGGGGTTAAAACCCCTGATTCGGCGATGCCTTTCGTCGGGACTGAAGTCCCGACCTCCAATGAACCGGGCCACGTGTTATTCTCTCCCGGAAAAAAGCGGATCGTTTCATGCTCACTGCTATTGACCTCTAGAATGAAAGGCCCTGATGAGTGCTGTCGAGCCAGCGCCTCCTCCGACGCCAACGCGAAACGGTGCTGACGCGGCTTCTTCCGCGGCTACGGCAGAAGGCAGGATCGGAGCTTCCGCGCTGCGCAAGGCCAGCGTGCGGCTCATTCCGCTCATCGCCACCGCTTACGGCGTGGCGTATACGGATCGCGTGAACATCAGCTTTGCCGCGCTGCAGATGAATCGCGACCTGCACTTCAGCGCGTCGAGCTATGGCCTGGGCGCGGGGCTCTTTTTCCTGAGCTATGCCGCGTGCGAGATACCCTCGAACCTCTTGCTGTACCGCTTCGGCGCGCGCCGGTGGATCGCCCGGATCATGCTGACCTGGGGTCTCCTGGCGATGGGCATGATGTTGGTGAAGACGCCGGTGCAGTTTTACGTCGTGCGTTTTCTGCTGGGCATGGCCGAAGCGGGCTTCTTCCCCGGAGTGGTCTACTATCTCAGTCAGTGGTTTCCGGCCAACGTGCGTGCGCGAACCGTCAGCCGCTTCTACGTGGCGCTGCCGCTCAGCTCGGTCTTCATGGGCGGGCTTGCAGGCGCGCTGCTCAACCTCCAGGGGCGTATGGGCCTCGCCGGCTGGCAGTGGCTGTTTCTGGCGGAGGGATTCCCCGCCGTGATTCTCAGCGTCATCTTTTTCATCTATCTGCCGAACACCCCGGCGGAAGCGAGGTGGCTCACTTCCGGGGAACGAGAGTGGCTCTTAAATCAGTTGCGCGCGGACAATTCCGCAATCGGCGAGCGACACAGCGAAGGCGCATTGCGAGCCATCTTGAATCCGCGTGTGTGGCAGCTTGGGATTTATTTGCTGTGCATCTACATCGGCTTCTATGCGTTCTCGTTTTCGGCGCCAGTGCTCATTCAGCAAGCCACGGGGCTTGGGAATACCAACGTTGGATTCGCGATCGCGATCCTGGGCATCCTGGGCGCTCTCGGCCTGGTGCTCAATGGCCAGCACTCGGACCGTGCGGGCGAACGGTACTTGCATCTGGTCGTGCCATGCGTCCTGATCGCCGCTGCGTTCATCGTGGGCGGCCTTACCGTTGCACCGATCTTGGCGATTCCGGCGTACGCCATTATCTTCATCGGGTTCAATGCGACGGCTGGCCCGTCGTGGGCCATCGCTTCCAGCTTTCTTACGGGCAGGTCCGCGGCCGCGGGGATTGCCACAGCGAACACAATCGCAATTATCGGAGGATTTGTGGGACCGTATTGGATGGGCCGCGCAAAAGATCTCACTGGAAATTATCAGACCGGCATGTTGACCTTAGCCGTCCCGGCGATTGGCGGGGCAGCCATATTGCTTGTCATGCGCCATCAGGCAATGCATAAGTAGGACGGGTTTCAGCCTGTCAGGTTTTGATTTTCGTTCCGTTATACCAAGTCAAAATCAGACAGGCTGAAGAGTATGCGTGACAACTCGATCTCGAACAGATCAGCGGCTAAAGCCGGGTTGATGCCAAACACCTCACGGCACGGCTGAAGCCGTGCCCCACAAAGATTCGCAGTTCCCACACAGTCTCTGAAGCCTATCCCACAAAATCAGATCCTACTCGCCCGTGATTGGCTGGAAATCCTCATGCGGCAGAGGATGAATTTCCGGATCGCGCATGATCATTCGCGCGCAGGTATTCCAACGGAGAATCGCGTCGTCATTGCCGGGCGGGCGCAGAGCCTGGGCGCGCTCGTAGTGCTCCATAGCCTCACGCAGCGCGTAGTAAGCAACGGAATTGCTGCCATGGCCGCCCTGGCGAAGGTGGGCGTGGCCATTTCTCTCGGAAATAATACCTGCATAATAAGCGCGCTCGTAGTCGCCCTTGATCTGCGACAGAACTTCGCGAGCTTTGGCCACGGTCATTCCTGTGCCGAACTGATCGGTTCGCGCCAGCAGCAGCGCAATCAAAGCTTGCTGGTGGCCGGGCGCGATGGCCAAAATATCCAGGCAGATGCTTTCCGCCAGGCTGGGTTCGCTCAACAGGCGGTAGCGTTCCACCTTTGCCAACGCCTCCGGAATGCTTTCAACTGAAATAGGTTTCAAGTCGAAATTCATAAAAACCTCCTATCCTCCGCTGGAACTGAAGACGCGGAACAACTTTGAGAGTGGATCGAAAAAGCGATCCACGACACGTTCCTTCAGGGGAATAATCGCGTTGTCGGTAATGGTTATATTTTCCGGGCAAACCTTGGTGCAGCATTTCGTGATGTTGCACAGCCCGATGCCCTGCTCTTTCCGCAAATCGCCGATGCGGTCCTCCACATCGAGCGGATGCATTTCCAGCGCGGCGGTGTACACCAGAAATCGCGGACCGATGAACTGGTCGTGCATGTGGTGGTCGCGCAAGACGTGGCAGACGTCCTGGCAAAGGTAGCACTCAATGCATTTCCGAAACTCCTGCACGCGGTCCACGTCCGTCTGGTCCATGCGCCAGGTTCCGTCAGGAGCGTCGGGAGGCCGCGGCTTGAATTTCTTAATCTTTTTCTTCACCTGGTAGTTCCAGGAAACATCTGTGACCAAATCCCGTATGTGAGGAAAGGCCTTCATTGGCTCGACCGTTACCGGCCGGTCGAGCGGAATCGAATTCAGGCGGGTCATGCACATCAGCCGGGGCGAGCCGTTGATTTCCGCAGAGCAGGAGCCGCACTTGCCCGCCTTGCAATTCCAGCGAATGGCGAGATCGAACGCCTGAGAGGCCTGAATCTGGTGAATCGCGTCGAGCACCACCATGCCTTCCGAGATTTCGAGGGTGTAATCTCGGAATTGCCCGGCCCCCTTCTCTCCGCGCCAAATTCGGAACGTTGCGTTGGCCATCACTTCATCTCCTGAATGATCTGTTTCAGTTCATCGGGCATCGGCGGAATCGGTTCGCGGCGCAACTGGACTTCGCCCGAAGCGCCTTTCGAGACCACAATATTGAAGCCGGCATAGGCTTCATCTTTCGTGGGGTAGTCGTCCCTGAACTGCGCGCCGCGGCTTTCTTTTCGTTCCAGCGCCGCTCGTGTGACCATCTCCGAAACCACGATCAGGTTTTGCAAATCGAGGGCAGCATGCCAACCGGAATTGTATTCGCGGTGTCCGGGGACTCCGACGCTCCCGGCCTGCTTTTTGTATTCCTGGATGGTATTGAGCGCCTGGAGCATTTCCTCTTCCGTGCGGACGATGCCGACCAAATCCTGCATGGTCTCTTGCAAGGCGTATTGAATGATGTACGGCGCGGGGCCATGGTTTTCAAAGGGTTTCAGGGCGCGCCTCTCCTCCTCCGCGAGTTCCTCCGGATCCACTTTTCCTTGCGAATGTTCTTTCGCGAAGCGCGCGGCGTAGTCGCCGGCTCGCTTTCCGAAGACAAGCAAATCGGAGAGTGAGTTGCCTCCGAGACGATTTGCGCCGTGCAGTCCGGCCGCGCATTCTCCGGCGGCAAACAGGCCGGGGACGTCGGTCATCTGCGACTCGGCATCCACGCGCACGCCGCCCATCATGTAGTGCGTGGTCGGGCCGACCTCCATGGGCTCCCGGGTGATGTCGATACCCGCCAGTTGCTTGAACTGGTGGTACATGCTGGGAAGTTTTTTCTTGATGTGTTCGGCGGCGTTGGGAATTCTGTCCTTGATCCAGGAGATGTCGAGGAATACGCCGCCATGGGGGCTCCCGCGTCCCTCGCGCACTTCTGTGCGGATGCAGCGCGCCACGTGATCGCGCGTCAGGAGTTCAGGAGGGCGGCGGGCATTTTTGTCGCCTTGCGTATACCGCCAGCCTTCCTCTTCGTTGTCGGCGGTTTGGCCCGCGTACAGCGGCGGAATGGAATCGAACATAAAGCGGCGCCCTTCCTTATTTCGGAGCACGCCTCCATCGCCGCGAACTCCTTCCGTGACCAGAAGGCCGCAAACGCTCGGCGGCCAGATCATTCCGGTCGGATGGAATTGCACGAATTCCATGTCCTGTAATCCCGCGCCCGCTTCGTACGCAAGGGCCAAGCCGTCACCTGTGTATTCCCAACTGTTGCTGGTAATTTTGTATGCGCGCCCGATACCTCCCGTCGCCAACACTACTGCCTTCGCCTGGAACAGGTGAAACCTGCCGCGCTCCCGGTCATAGCCGAATGCGCCGACCACGCGATCGCCATCCTTCAGAAGCGTAACGACCGTGTATTCCATGAAGACGTCAAGGCCCAGATGTATTCCGTGATCCTGCAATGTGCGAATCATTTCCAGGCCGGTGCGGTCGCCCACGTGCGCGAGCCGCGGATACCTATGCCCGCCGAAATTGCGTTGCAGAATGCGCCCGTCGGGCGTGCGATCGAAGAGCGCGCCCCAGGATTCGAGTTCTCGCACGCACTGCGGCGCTTCCTTGGCATGCAGTTCGGCCATGCGCCAATTGTTCAGGTACTGGCCGCCTCGCATGGTGTCGGCGAAGTGGACGCGCCAACTGTCCCGATCGTCGACGTTGGAGAGCGCGGCGGCGATGCCTCCTTCGGCCATGACGGTGTGCGCCTTGCCCAGGAGCGACTTCGTGATCACCGCCACTTTCACGCCTGCGGCCGAGGCTTCCACTGCGGCGCGCAAGCCGGCTCCTCCGGCCCCAATCACCAGCACATCGTGCTCATGCGTTATGTACTCGGGCACTAGAAGATCCTCCAGTCGCTCCACACGCCCATCGAGCACATGCGAACGTAAAAGTCGGAAAACGCCACCCAGATCAGGCTGCACCAGGCAAAAAGCATGTGGCGGCGATTGAGACAACTGACGCAGTCGTAGGCCTGCTTGCGCACGGGCGCGCCGGAAATGCGGTCGCGAATTCCACCAATCAGGTGGCGAAGCGAGTGACACCCCAATGCATAGCAGCTCAGTAGAGTCACGTTCGTTAAGAGCACGAGAGAGCCGATTCCAACGCCAAAGCGGCCGTCAAACCAAAAACCATCCCAGGCATCGCGGGCAAGGATGATGAGAAACACCAACGCCAGGTAAAGAAAATACCGGTGGACATTTTGCAGGATCAACGGGAAAGAGCGCTCCCCAAGATAGGTCTTGCGAGGCTCGCCCACAGTACAGGACGGGGGGTCCGCCCAAAAGGCTTTGTAGTACGCTCCGCGATAATAGTAGCAAGTCACCCGGAAGCCGCCGGGGGCCCACAAGATGAGCATCGCAGCGGTCACCCAGCCCGGCATCCACTCCGGCTTGACTCCGAACCAGGCATGCAGTGGGTCGCCAAACAATTCCGGCGAATACATCGGAGAAAGGTACGGCCCAAACCTGTAGTGCTGGCCTTGAAGAGCCGCCCAAGTGGAGTAGACAATGAAGGCGGATAGTCCCAGAAAAACGACAAGTGGCTGTACCCACCAATGATCGACTCGCGAGGTTTGCGCAAACTGAGAGCGCACCAACGGCACGTCAACTTGAGCCATTGCGATTCTCCTGACTTTTCGGGTCTTGTTCGGCGGTAAAAGGGATCGCGTGGCTAGACTTGCCCGTGGGGGCCCAAATGTTGCAAGGCCGTCCTAGCAGCGCCGGGGCCCGATGTACTTTCTACCTGGGTCACCCCCAAAAATGTCGCCGTAATTAAGGATTAGTCTGCCGGGGTAGGTACCATGAAAAGAAAATCGGTGTCAATCTGAATTTCCGATTGGCTGGGTAATTTTAATTTCGCAAAAATCGAAGGACAGTTTCTTGCGAGTTTCTAGAGTTGTTGGTCCTTAAGGATTGTCTCCCCTTTCGTAAGCCAGGAGACGCCGAAGGACATAGTTGCAATGGACTCAAGCCAAAATACCGGACGGAGCCGCTGCAAAAGTGCGTTAGCCGAGAGAAGTTTGACGATTAGAATTAATAAAAGACACGCCACGATGGTATATCCGAACACGCGATAGACCACATTTCTCTGAAGCTTTCGCGGAGTGGGCCGGTTCTCCGGACCAGTCTTGGTGAACAGCGCAATCGAGAAGTAGGCCAGCGTGAGGTAAAGAAGCGCAGCGAACGACAGGTGTACGCCACCAATGATTTTATCCTGCGCAGTAGCTCCTGCGCCCGGGGTCGTTGGAAAAAGCGCTACTCCAAAGGCGAAGGCGCTAGCCAGACGCCCGGCAATTTCATCTTGGCGGTCGTATCCCGTGGTGGACAATAGGAACACTCCGATCGCGCTTAAGCTTCCCTCGAACACGCTGCGCATATCCGTGTAGTGGTAACTGCTGATCGAGTCTTGTATTCCGGGCCCTTGCAGGAGAATCTTTCCGACAGCCAATACAATAGGAAGCGCGAATCCTACAATCCCAACAGCCTTCCGCATGGCCAGGTAAGACAGCACCAGGGGATTTTGAGGGCCGGATTGCTGGTTCATGGCGAGCCTCCGTTTGTCTGAAACTTGGGAAAATGGCTTTACTTCGGGTCGGGGCGCCCGGGTCTGTATTTCCGCCGCGTGGAGGATATCACATTAAATAATTTGTCAAAGATAGAGTCGGGGCGAGGCGAGCATGGAGGGATTTCAGCGGATTCTCGATTACGGGCGCGCCTTTTCCACCAGAATTGCGCCCCCGGCGGGTCCTCTTGTAGCCGCCATCGGTCTTGGCCGAATGGGCTTGCTGTTCTGATCTCCGAAAAAAATGATTAATTAATATTGACGGGACTTGGCTTCGGGTATACTCCCACGCTTAGAAAAGAAGCTTTAGCCTGTTGGAGCCTTAATTCGGAGTTGTCCCGGGCGCTGGGCGGCCCGGCGGCAGACTCCAGCGGAGGTAGCCCGTGGCTAAAAAAAAGTGCATCGTCGTTGGGGCCGGTCTCGCCGGTCTCGCCGCCGCCTACCGAGCAGTTCAACAAGGGTGGGAAGTCGACGTCCTGGAGGCGGACCACCGGTACGGAGGGAGAGTCCACACCGAGGAGCATCATCGCCAGGGACTCCCGCCGCTCGTCTACGAACTTGGCGGCGAATGGATCGGCAGCGACCACAAGCGCATGATCGCGCTGTGCAAACACTTCCACCTGCGCACAATGGACCACCGATACGGCCTTTCGTTCTGGCAAGAAGGCCTGCCGCTCCAGACTTACCCAGCCGGCGCATTTCCTTTCCCGAAGGCCATCCACAAAAAGTTCCAGAAATTTTGCAAAGAGATGAACCAGCATCAGAATGACGTCTGTTGGAATGAGAATTTGGACCGCATCGACTGGTGGACGAAATTAAAACAGATTGGCTTCGGCCAGGCGGAACTGGAACGCCGGGACTTGATGGACAGCACCGACTTCGGCGAGTCGATTCGTCAGACGTCCGCTTACTCCGCCGGCGCGGAATATGCCTTCAGCAACAATTTCGATGAAATGGACAGGAAAGTTGTCGGGGGGAACGCCCGGCTGAGCGATGCGTTTGTAGATGCGATTAATGCGAAGCGAACCTCCCTTCACAAGAATCAAGAGGTCACGAAGATCCACCAGGGAAACGGCATGGTCAAGGTAACCACGCGCCAGGGGCTGACGATTGAGGGAAATGCGTGCATCTGCGCCATTCCGGCGCCGTGTTTGAGCCGAATCCACTGGAGCCCGGCCCTGCCCGAAGAGCAACACAACGCCACTCAGCAGTTGCAATATGCCAGGATTGCCAAGACTGCCGTTCTTTTTCCTGAAAAATTCTGGGAGAAAATATGGCCTCCCAGCAAGGGAAGCGGATTCTCCATGTTCTCAAATCGCGTTTCGGATTTCTGTTTTGAGAGCACATTTGGCCAGAAGGGCCCCGAGGGAGTCATTTGCAGTTACGCGATCGGCGACAAAGCGGATGACCTGGCCAGTGAAAAGGGTTATCGTCTTGCCGATTGGATTTCTGGCGACATTTGCGAGGCCCTGCAAGTGAAACCTAAAATTCCCGCGGTCTTTTTGAAACAAAAACCCTGGCAAAGAGAGAAAAGCATCGGGGGAGCGTATGCCTTCTATCGCCCCGAGCAATGGTTCAGTGTGCGCCCTGCCCTCTCCAGGCCTCATGGCCGTGTGCTGTTTGCCGGCGAACATCTCTCCGAAGCCTGGCAAGGATTCATGGAAGGCGCAGTAGAAACGGGGGAAGCAGCAGCGGACGCGCTTTAGTGCGGGAATACCGGGGATCCGGCGACAAACAAGAAGGACTCCGGCAGCAATTTTTTCTGAATCTCACCATGGATGTCCAAGGAGATGCGCAATGAGCGGAAAACACAGCGTCCCGATACGCGGGCTCGAGTCGACGGGATCATCCCCGTTGTTCCAAGGCAGGTTTGGAAGGATGTTCCGATCGTTGCCCGCCGCGCAATTCGGCGTCGGTGAAGATCACAACTTGGCCGTCCTTCGCAAGCTGGGCAGAGAAATGTCGGCCACGTTCGACAAGCCCAAAGACGGCAAGGACGACGAGGAGAGTGGGATTCCGGCACTCTACACCTATCTTGGCCAGTTCATGGATCACGATATTACGTTTGATCCTGAAAGCAGCCTCCAGAAACAGAACGATCCCGGCGGTCTCACGGATTTCCGCACCCCGGCATTCGATCTGGACAATGTCTACGGACGCGGTCCGGACGATCAGCCGTACATGTACGATGGGTCCTCGAAGTTTCTGCTGGGCGATCCGATTTCCGGCGGATCAGCGCATGCCACGGATCTCGTTCGGAGCAAGAACGGCCGCGCGCTGATCGGCGATCCCCGCAACGACGAAAACAGCATCGTTTCCCAACTGCAAGGCTTGTTTGAGCGATTTCACAATCGAGTCGTTTCCGAGCACCTGCATCTTGAATTTCCGAAGGTTCAGCAATTCGTTCGATTCCACTATCAGTACATGCTGCTCAATGATTTCCTCCCGCGAGTCATCCATTCCAGCGTCATCCAGGCCTTGCAGACGGCGGGCCGGTACGATCGGCGCAGGCTCGAATTCTTTCACTGGAAGAATGACCCGTTCATGCCCGTGGAATTCTCCGTCGCCGCGTACCGCCTGGGCCATTCCATGATTCGCCCCGGATATCGCCTGAACGACAAGATTTTGCTTCCGATTTTCCCGGTTCCTTCTCAGGGCTTTCCGGAAGGCCTCACAGGATTCCGCCCGATGAATCCCCACTGGGGCATCGATTGGGGACGGTTTATCGATATCGATACCCGGACGTACGACGGCACCAAGGATGAGAACAAGAAACGCCTTCAATTCGCCTACCGGATTGATACTTCGCTGGTAAACCCGCTCCATCATTTGCCGGCATCGGTCGCGAAAGACCCCTCATCGCTTGCCGAGCGAAATCTGATCCGCAGTTGGCGACTCGGTTTGCCGTCGGGCCAGGACGTCGCCCGGGCCATGGGTGTCACGCCGCTCGCCGACAAGGACATTCTCATTGGGAAAGCGGTTTCTCCCCTGCCCAAGAAAAATATCCTCTCGGTGAGCAACGTCTTTGCCGGGAACTGCCCGTTGTGGACCTATATCCTCGCCGAGGCCATCAGGAACCAGGAACCAGTCAAGATACCCGTCAAAGAATCCATCGTGATCGACACTCCGAGGCTCGGACCAGTGGGCGGCCGCATTGTGGCGGAAGTATTTTTGGGTCTGATCTTCGGGGACGCCAATTCCGTGCTGAATATCGATCCGAATTTCGTGCCGATGAAGCCCGGGTTCGCGCTGAAGGATTTCGTCGGCTATGCGTTAGGGCTCTAACGAATCACAAAGCATCGCTGGCTCCAGGGCAGTTTCTGACGAGCCCCGTCTGTGTGGTTGTGTTGCGGGGCTCCAGGCCTTACATCTTGTACCGGCCGAGGTCCTCGTCGGACAGGCCTTCGAGCCACTTGCGAAGCTCTTCGCTCGTGGATTTTTCGGAGATGGCGCTGGAAATTTTCGAGCTCTTCAGGACTTCGTCTTCCACGAAAATGGGGCAATCGACGCGCAGGGCAAGGGCCAGGGCGTCGCTCGGGCGCGAATCGATGGAAAAAATTTCCCCGTTGCGCTCCACCCAGATGAGCGCGTAAAACGTGTCGTCCTTCAGGTCGTTGACGACAACTTTTTGCACGCGCACATCGAGGCCCAGGAACACGTTGCGCAGCAAGTCGTGCGTCATCGGACGAGGCGTCTGCACTTTTTCGATTTCGAGCGCGATGGCGTTGGCTTCGTAAATTCCCACCCAGATCGGCAAAACCGCCGTCCCCTGCGCATCCTTGAGCACAACAATGGGCATGTTCGTGACGGGGTCCATCATCAGTCCGCGGATTTTCATTTCGACTTCCATCGATGCCTCCCGGACGCCGGGTGCGGGTTTACCCTGAGCTGCAAAGGGCGGCCCGCCCGAAAATCAGAACACGTGTTCACCTACGAGACAATTCGGGCTGGCGCTCGAAACTCGCACTTGAACATATTCTCCCAGAAGGTTCTCCTGCGGCGAAGTGAAATTTAGAATTCGGTTGCTCGAACAGCGACCCGACCACTGGCCCGGGCGCCGCGAGGCCCCGTCGACCAGCACTTCAAATGTTTGGCCTGCAAGGGCCTCGTTGCGCGCGCGCTGGATTTCACGTTGGCGATCCATTACCAGCGCCAGGCGGCGGCCCTTTTCTTCCTCGGGAATGGCGTCGGGCATATGCTGCGCCGATGTGTTGGGACGCGGCGAGTATTGGAAGGCGAACACTCCGTCGTATTGCGCGGCATCAAGCAGGGAAAGTGTTTCTTCGAGGTCCTCTTCCGTTTCTCCCGGGAAGCCCACGATGATGTCTGACGTAACGCTGATGGGCCGGCGCGCCGCGCGAATCATGGCGATCTTCTCGAGGTATTCCTCGCGCGTGTAGGTGCGCAGCATGGCCCGCAAGATGCGCGTCGATCCCGACTGCACGGGCAAGTGCACGTGGTCGCACAATTCCGGCACCGAATCGATAGCCTCGACGATGTCGCGTCCGAAGTCCCGCGGATGGGACGTTGTAAAACGTACGCGCCGAATTCCTGGAACCGCCGCCACGGCCGCCAGAAGTTCCGCGAAAGACATTTGCTTTGGGGACGGGTCGGAGTAGGAATTGACCGTTTGCCCGAGAAGCTGGATCTCCGAGTAACCCGCATCGGCCAGCCTGCGGACCTCCGTGAGGACGGACGCGCTCGCGCGGCTGCGTTCCGGCCCGCGTGTGAACGGCACGACGCAGTAGGAGCAGGCCTTGTCGCAGCCCTCGATGATCGTCAGATACGCGCGGAAGGGGTTGTCGCGCCGCGTAATTTCCGTCTCAAACGTCGCATCGGTATCGGTGTCCAGGCCCATGACGCGGCGGTTCCCGGCTTCCAACTCCGCAATCAGGCCGGGAAGCTTGCTGTAGCTTGCCGAACCGCACACCAGGCGCACCCAGGGCGAGCGCTCGAAAATCTCCTCCCCTTCTTGCTGCGCGACGCAGCCCAGAACGCCGATGATTTTTTCTTCGCCGGGATATTTCCGGTAAGCGCCGAGGCGCGAAAATATTTTTTGCGCGGCTTTTTCGCGAATGCTGCAGGTGTTATAGAGGACCAGCCTGGCCGCGTCGACCGTTTCGACTTGCCGGTATCCGCGGCCGAGGAGCACCCCGGCAACTTTCTCGGAATCGTGGACATTCATCTGGCAGCCGAAGGTCTCGATGTAAAAGGTATTGTTTGCCGAGGCCCCGGCGGAAAGCGCGGCTGCGCCTTCGGGCGAACTGATGTTCGCGCTGGTCAGTGTATCGAGACGAATGTCGAATTCTTGCGCCACAGTTCCAGTCAAATCATACCATACTGAATTCAGGGCGACGGGTTGTGTGGCGCGGGCTTCAGCCTGCGGGTTTTGGTCTTTCCAAGGGCGAGCCTCCGCAAGCCGATTTCTCCTCTCTTCTCTGTGTTCTCTGTGTTAAGCTTCTCTTCTCCCCAGCAACCCGGCCTTCACCGCGGGCAGCCCATAATACATCGTAATACGATGTGTTATACTACCCGGCACAATCAAGCACAATTGCGCCCGTTATCGTTTGACCGCGTTTTGAGCGTGTGCTAGGTTGCCCGTAGGGGCCATCGATCGGCTTGCTGAGGGGGAAACCATTCCGTTACCTGCATTTTTGCTGTACGCCGGCCAACTTAACACGCTCATCGAGCAGACCGGCTGGGTTGCTCGAGTCGTTCTCGCGATGCTCTT
>Ga0210384_10003155_pt1 | contig 19392 bp, 15 predicted proteins | sample IncBWH2MmetaG_FD_160574 | JGI IMG/M metagenome (GOLD analysis project Ga0210384, IMG submission 160574) | Forest soil microbial communities from Barre Woods Harvard Forest LTER site, Petersham, Massachusetts, United States - Inc-BW-H-2-M | ecosystem: Environmental > Terrestrial > Soil >...
TCGTAGGCCATTTCAGCTTCGAGCTGGACACTGGGCCGCAAGTTAAAAGCAAGGCGGCCACCGAGGCCAGCGTAATTAAGGCTGGGATCAGTGCGGTCCACGCGAAAGTAATCCACGAACGCGCCCGCTTCTATGTGATCCCCTCTTAGGGCCTGGGCAAATACGAAACTCGGGCTGGCAAAACAGAAAACGAGCATTGCAGACAAAACAAGACGCTTCATTCTTTCCTCCGTCTCCGCGGTCAGTTGACCAATCGTCAGCCGCGCACTTCGCCGCAAGACGGAGTGGCAAGAGCGATGAAGTGGCGAGGCCGATCTCTGGTTTTTATGATGCGGTCCCGTAGGGCGAGGTTGGCACTAACAGGAAGTCCGACGAAATCAACAACTTACTGGAAGGTACTGTCAGAGACGGCGTCGGGCGTGAAAACTCAACACGAACTTGCAGGCCAGAAATATTGTTCCAAGAGCGCTCAATAAATTCCGGGGATCAACGCCGGCACGTTGCGTGCATACTCTTCGAACTCGGAGCCAAAGGCCTGCCGCAGCAGCCGCTCCTCACTTCGAATACGGATGTAGGTTCCAGCCGCAAACAACACAATCGCAACCAGCAACGGGATCCATCGACCCGCAGCCAGTCCGCTCGCCAGCAACATTCCAAACATGCCCGTGTAGATGGGATTTCTTACGAAGCGATAAGGCCCATCCCGAATGAGCGTGTGGCCCTCGACCAGACGGGCGGCCAGAGCCCATTGCTTTCCCAAGCGCCGCGCGGCGGCATTTACCAGCCACACCGACGCAATTGCAATAGCCCCAGTCAGCACTGCCAGTCCCCACTCCACCACCCGCGACTCGGAGGCGACCGGCGAGAACTCTCTCTGCTGCAGGGGATAAAACCCGACGCTGAAGTAGGCTACGGCCTGCAGGAACAATCCGATGAGCGAAGTCCGATCGCGTTTCGCTTCCGGGGCTCGGGGCGGACGTTTCCTCAGCCAGAACGTCAGGGCAAATAGCCACCAGCACACGATGACCACGTAGAACGCCGCTTGCTGAGCTAGATGCGGTGTTTCTGAAATGGCCACTCCTTCGACCCCCGCCGTCGACACCACGCCTGTCGGTGTATCCCGTGGAACTCTCGTTACGCTAAATCCGGTTTACTTCCCGTCACGGAAGACTCGTGTCCCAAAACTTTGGGACAAATCCCCCGAGGTGAGTATTGAAGTGTAGAGGAATTTTATGCGAGGCCGCAAACTTCGGATTGGTGAAACCAGCGTCAGACTCTATGCCCGTCACACAAAAACCTGGTCCGAAAAAGCGGACAACAGCGGCACAGTAGGGTGCAGAATATCGTGAGAATCGGAAGTACCATCGTATAGTCTTCACACCTCACCCGACGACGCATGGCTTGACCAATGCTTATTGGGAACATTTGGGGAAATACTGCGTCCGTTCGCACAAAATTCTCTACCCGTGGAAACGTCGATGTCAAAATAGACCTTGATCGTTGCATGATCGTTCCCGAGTCAGGGTCATTCTATCGTCGTGGTCTAAAACCCGCATCGGGTACCGCAAGTCACTCCAGTCCTATACAATTTGGCGGCTATCAATTAACGAGGGGGTAACAATGGCAAATCTAGAGAATGTGCTCCAGCTGGTTCGTGACGTGCGCAAGCAAGCGCAGTTACGAGTGGAGAAGTTAGACGAGGTGATTCACAGTTTGGTTGGTTTGAACGGCTCGGCACCTTCGCGTAACGGTGCTGGACGAAGCCGCACGCTGTCGGTCTCGGCTCGCAGGCGGATTAGCATCGCACAGAAAGCACGATGGGCAAGAGTGAGAGGGCGGAATGTAGTTTCAATTGCATCAAAGCGGCGCAAGAGCACCATATCGGCTGCTGGCAGAAAGCGAATCGCTGCCGCACAGCGAGCAAGGTGGGCGAAGGTGAGGGCGCAGCAGAAGAAGGCGGCTTAGAACCAAGGGAGCCTGCTGCGACGACAACGCGGCAGGCTCTTGTGTCTGAGGTCAGTCGTGTCAGTCCGCGAAGTCACTCCCACAATGACCGTTGGAGGAGTGGGAATGTTGGCAGGGGCGATGTAGAGTCCGGCGTCGGAAATACTGCCGCAACCCGATTTAGAGTAGCCGGGCCCGGAAACCCTCCACGTCAAGGACGAATCGGGGTGCTGAAGCAGATTGGAGCCCACCAGAGTCCCAAAACCGCATAGTCGAATCAGTAGATAGCAGGACCCTCGGGATTGGTCAACGTCAAGGTTGCGGCATGTGTGCGACGATTGACTTCGAGTGCGGAGTCTTACAGCTAGGCGGATTTCTTTGTCTGCGCGCAAAACTCGATAATCTTTCCGTATCGTCGTCGCCGCGATTTCCCTTTCAGCGGCGTCCGAAAGTTCGTCGGCACATAAAAATCAATTACCTTCGCCATCACAATCTCCTCTCGATACGAATCCTTGGTGGACGCGGCCGCAATAGCCTTTTACCTCAAGTAGCCCCACCATAATCCATCGGCAACTACAACCGTAACCGAATCGCACAAGCGGAGTCTGAGCAAAAGTGCTCTATAAATGGTGCATCGCCTCACCAACATCTTTTCTCCCCTGCGGCACCCGGCGGGCTATCTTGGGATAGCCTCGGCGCAAGACTACGCCCACGATTGCTCGCCAGACTGGCCACAAAGGCAAACCATGACCTCTGATACGCCGGAGCCGACCTCAGCCCCGTCCGGGCAGCCCAGTCCAGCAGGCGGGGTGTCCTGAAAGCAGCCAATCGAGGGTGATATCGTAAGCCGTTGCTCAGAACGCATGTAGTTTCAGAAAACCTCAGCAGCAAGAAGAAAATAGACACACCTCAGGTCAGAATGCCCACGATTCCAGATTCGCTAAGTGGCAAGATTTCCCGCGCTCAAGGGTGTTTACTTGGTCAGCTCGCCGGGGACGCTTTGGGCAGTCTTGTCGAGTTTCAGTCTGCTGACGAAATCCGACGCACATATCCAAACAGCGCTCGTGAACTTGCAGATGGGGGCACTTGGAACACAATCGCTGGACAGCCAACCGATGACTCCGAGATGGCTCTGATATTGGCCCGGATGTTGGTGGAACAGAGGAAATACGACGCGGATCAAGCCCGTCAGGCCTATGCTCTCTGGTTAAACTCCGGCCCTTTCGATTGTGGCCGCACCGTTCGTAGCGGCCTTCATGGGCAACCGAATCTCGCTAGTCAAGCGAACGGTGCGATGATGCGCATCAGTCCGCTGGGTATCTTCGGAGCCAATTACGACCTCCGGCAGGTGGCCGAGTGGGCGCGACAGGATGCGGTCTTGACCCATCCCAACCCCGTCTGCCTCCAAGCGAATGCGCTTTTTGCCAAGGCAATCGCTTATAGCATCTCCACGGGTTGTGGGTTTCAAGAGTTGTATCAACAGATTGCAGCTTGGGCGAGAGAGATGGAAGCGGAGGTGGCGCTGCTGGAGTCAATCACTGGCGCGTCCATGGCTCCCCCGAGCGATTACCTCCACCAGCAGGGCTGGGTGTTGATCGCCTTTGGCAACGCGCTGTGGCAACTTCTGCATGCTCGGAACTTTGAAGGAGGGGTGGTGGATACCGTCATGCGCGGCGGGGACACCGATACGAATGCGGCTATTACAGGCGCACTTCTCGGCGCTGTGTACGGCCGGGCGGCCGTTCCCATCCGGTGGGTCGAGAAGATTCTGAGTTGTCGCCCGGAGGCTGGACAACCGCACATACGACGACCTAGACCGAGGTGTTTCTGGCCTGTGGACGCTCTGGAGTTGGCTGAGCAGTTGGTTTCTCCTGCTCGTTAACAATATATTCGCGGCATGAAGGGAGAACGCCCGGCACGAACGTCGGTGAGGTCTGGTTAAGAACCCTCAGGCGGCCAAGTGCCCACACAATCGGTTTCCCGGTGCAGTTTCGCCCCGGAGCCCTCCCCGCCAAAACCCGACTACCGCTGCGCTCGATGGAACACGAAAAAGAACACCATCAGGGTGAAGCAACCAAACGCATCGATGAATGACGAGAAGAGCGCCACGGGTGCGTCCACGCCCCGCAGAACATTGACCACGTTGGAAACGAACGCCCACAGCAAGAGAGCCGTCATCAAAGCCGTTCCGACCGAGTTCGCCGCACTTTTGAGGGTCATGTCGGAGTATGAACGCCGCTGGCTTTAGCCGCAACTCTGGCGACTGCCGCTCACCTTTTCTGCTTCTCTCTTCGTTACGTTCGTCACGCGGACATGTTTTGGTCACAGACGCGACCCACAATGCTGTGCACAATGATGAGAGAGTCGCACAACCGTGAATAGGAGTTCCGTCAAGAAAATGAGCGCAACTGACAAGTTTCAATCTAATTCCGTCTTTGTCGAGCGCCTCCGCTCGCTTCGCCAAGCTCGGCGGGAGCACAAACTCGAATTGTGCAATCGTGTGTTCCGAGAGCCGCTTTCCAACCTCGAACGAGAAGAGGTCTTTGCCAAGACTGGCGGCCGATGTCACATCTGCGGAGGTCTCATCGAAGGCAAGTGGGAAGCCGACCATGTATTCTCCCATTCTCTCGGTGGCAAGCATTCAATCGATAATTATCTTCCTGCTCATCCCATCTGCAACGGCTATCGGTGGTTCTACGAACCTGAGGAGTTTCAGTGGATTCTCAAGCTCGGTGTCTGGCTCAGAACCCATATCGAGACAGAGACGAAATTGGGACGACTCGCAGTCGCGGCTTTCTTGGTGCACGAGCGCATTCGTGCTTCCCGCCGCAAGAAACAAAACACCGAGTCAAGGCCCACGACGACTGACGCTCGTTAGAGAACGCCATTTTTATGCCCCGACATAGTCCTCCTAAGCGTCGGGCGCGATGATCCGTGGCGCTCCGGCAAGAAGTGCAAGCGGTGCTGCGGCGGGGCGAGGGTGAATTGAGAGACGCAGGCGCATCGCAGCACAAGCGGCTCTCTGCCCCCAACCATTATGTCCCAAGAGTGTCCCAAATTGTCCCAAAATTGCGGGTAGTTGAGCATTCTTACGATTTTTCAGACTTGCAGAATCTGTAACTTCACTTAAACAAAACGCTTGAACGACCAGCGAACTTTCGTAACTCTACACTGACCCGGCGTATTTCCTATACTTGCGCAGATACTTCTTACGGGAAATCCGCCCCATGCCTCGAACGATTCTGTCTTTTATACTCGTGCTCTTGAGCGCGACCGCGTTAGCGCAGAGCTCTTCTCCTGACTCTCTTTACGAGCGCGGGATGGACGCCATCACTGGCGTTGGGCCGTCGCGAAATGACTCACTCGGGATCGACTACTTTAGGCGATCCAGCGACCTCGGCTACGGACCAGCGCAGATCGCACTGGCTTACTATTACGAAACCGGAACCTTTCTCGCGCGGGAACCGAGCCAGGCCGTCGACCTGTATCGCAAGGCGGCCCAACAAGGCGACCCGCTGGCAGGTTGGCTCGCCGGGCGACTCTACCTCCTCGGCATCGGCGGCGTGGCGGATCGCGACGCGGCGCAGAAGTGGCTCAAGCTGTCCGCCGACCAAAACAACGCATATGGCGCCTACTTTCTGGGCCGTCTGATGGCGGATCGAGATTACACCAAGGCTCCAAAGCTCTATAAAATTGCCGCCGATCAAGGCCTTCCCCAGGCCCAATACTTCTACGCCAAAGCGCTGAAAGATGGTCGCGGCATCCCGCTCGATCGCTTCACTGCCTATGTCTGGTACACCATAGCCGCCGACGCCGGTTACGCAGCCGCGGGAGCCGACCTCGGCGAACTCAACAATGGCGGCTACCTAACAACCGACCAGATCGAACAGGCGAAAGCGAAGGCCCGCGATATGGAACAGGTCGTAATTCGCGCCATCACCGCCCGCGGATGCTCCGGATGGGACGGAGAGTTTGACGAGTTCCCTACCGCGCCTCCGCCGAAATTACAGCGCTTCTGCCATTAGCCTTCTCGGCGGCATTTCGAACGGCTCCTTCTATCACCTCAAACGCAGCGCCGGCAAGGCGTCGAACGTCAAGACTCTAGACGCCAAAACTTTGGGTCAGGACAAGCTCACCCGCGTATCTCTGCTGGTGGGCATCTTTAAGGCTCTCAACATTCTCTATGGGACCAAGCTTGCCGACGCATGGGTCCAGTTGCCAAATTCAAATCCCATCTTCGGCGGCGAGACGCCGCTGGCATACATGCTGAAGGGCGGAGTGCCCTCCATGCTGCGGGTTCGCCAACTGCTGGATGCCCGGCGCGGCGGCCTGTAATTATCCCGAAGACCATGCCTCCCAGAACAAAGCTCCCAAAAACCACGTCCATTTCGCAAGACGATACGCACCGCCTCGTTCCCAACCGCTTCTATGAAGAGGGCGAGAGCGTGTTGTCGCGGCTCGGACTTCCACCGGCGCAAATGGAGCATCTGTTCCAGCTCGACGACGCCACCAACATGCGGCTGGCAGGCGAGGCCAACCTGCTGCCCGGAGTCACGGTGCACGAATTGGTTTTCGGAGTGCCCCACTATCACATCATCAACGCCGCATTCACGCACGCGCGGCCCGGAGGCAGCCGCTTCAGCGGAGACGACCGCGGCGCCTGGTATGGCGGCTTCTCACTGAAGACCGCACAAGCCGAGGTCGCCTTCCACTATGGCGAGGGATTGCGCGAGGTGAATTGGCAGGAAGAAGAGACCGTCGCCTACCGCGAGTACCTGGCTGACTTTCGCGCCGAGTTCCACGACTTGCGAGACGGAGAACCGCACAAGAAATATCTGCAGCCCGACAGCTATCGTGCGTCGCAGCAGCTAGGCCGCCGCCTGCTCGATCACGGCTCAGCCGGAGTTGCCTATCCCAGCGTTCGCCACGCCGGCGGCACCTGCATTGCCTGCTTCCGCCCGGCGTTGGTTGGCAACGTACGCGAGGGAGCATTGGTCACGTTTACGTTTCCCGATGCATTCCGGGCGCCGAAGGTAAAGATCTCGCGTGAGTTCCCCTAGAGACGGGGCTTGCCCCGTCTCGCCCGCGCCTCAGGTGACGCCGAGACGCGGCAAACCGCCTCTCTACACGGAAGTGTCAGAGTCCACGTCGCTACACCATCTCCGTTCCCCACAAATCATGCAGGTGCACGATCCCGCGCAAACGCCGATCTCCATCCACGCTATCCACGACAACGAGGGAAGTAATCTTCATCTCCTCCATCCGCGCCAGCGCAGTGGCTGCGAACTCCCGCGCACCAACGGTCTTCGGAGTCCGCGTCATGCAATCCTGCGCCGTCAAGTCGAGCGCATCTTTGCCGCGCTGCTCCAGCAACCGCCGTAGATCGCCGTCGCTGATCACGCCCAGCAGTCGATCGCCCTCGACCACCGCTGTCATTCCCAACTTCTTGCGCGACATTTCGTAAATCACGTCCGGCATCTTCGTCTGCGCTGTCACTTGCGGAATCGCGTCTCCCGAGTGCATCAACGATTCGACGCGCGCCAGCCGTTTGCCCAGCTTTCCGCCGGGATGCAGGTTGGCAAAATCTTCTTCCTTGAAGCCGCGTTTCTCTGAAAGCGCCACCGCCAAAGCATCGCCCAAAGCAAGCATGGCCGTAGTGGAAGCCGTAGGAGCAAGCCCCAACGAACAAGCTTCCTTGGAAATCGAACAGTCCAAAGCCACGTCCGCAGCCGACGCTAGCGTAGAAGCAAGTGTGTTGCGGACACTCTTGTCCGCCTGAACCTCTGCAAGGTCGTCGCAAGTCATAGCAATCAGCGGCACCTGCAGCCGCTTAATCGTAGCCATCAACTGCAGAATCTCTTCCGTTTCGCCACTGGCCGAAAGCGCCAGCACCACATCGCCGCGCACGATCATTCCCAGATCGCCATGCAACGCCTCCACTGGATGCAGATAGAGCGCCGGCGATCCAGTCGAACTCAAGGTAGCCGCGATTTTGCGAGCGATGAGCCCGCTCTTCCCCATCCCAGTCACGACCACGCGGCCCCGGCAACCGAACATCAGTTCCAGCGCCCGGTTGAAGTCCGACGCCATCGGCCCTGCCAGTCGATCCGCCAGCGCACGTAAGGCCTCAGCCTCGATGCGCACCACGTTTTCGCCAACGTGCTTCATGGAACGAGAAATGTTAGCAGAAGCGGCCGAGCATCGGGTGATCGGGTCATCGATCTTGAGTGGGAGCCATTATCTGGCCGGTATATTCTTATGCGGACACATGCTCACCGCAGCAATTGAACGCTCCGACACTGGCTACTCTCTGCGCGCGCTGGTCGAGCGGCCCGGGCCTGCGCGACCACCACCAAAGTCTGGCGCTCGTGCTGCAGATAGCCTTTCACCGTCTCCCCCAGGTTGGGAATCTCGTCGTGCCGCTGTTTAAGCAATCCGTCGATGTTCGCCCAGGCGCGGTTACCGTCATTCCGCAGACGCACCAGCCCGTTCTATATGATGATCAAATACAACAGAGCTCCCGCAACAACGAAGAAGACAGCTGCGGCTGCGATGATACTGATACCCGAGCTTGTCCCCTAACGCTCAGAAGTGATCGTCCGCAGCATGTCCCGGATGTTCCAGCGCTCGCGCCTGGATCGCGCGGTCCCAGGGGCCGCCCTGCCAGTTATCTTTCCTGTGATCCGTGTGGATCCACGGCGGCAGCGTCATCAAGAGCCGGCGGCTGAGTGAATAGAGATAAGGTTCGTAGAGAATCCGAAGCTCCGCCAGCCGTTCCGCCGCGTCCGCGCCATCATACAAAGTCACGCCCTTCGAGGCGAGTGCCGACCGCAGTCGCTTCAGGTCCTCCGCCCCGAGCCGCCCCAAATCATGCGGACTATATTCCGCATTTACCACCTGCGCCAGATCGACGACAGCATGCCGCGCCATGGCGAACGTGAGCTTCGCCTGGTCGGCATGGATGCCGTCCACACCGGTCATGATCAGCGAAGTGACATCGAGCATGGCCGTCAGCGCGCTCAACCAGGATTGATTGCCGTGTTGCGACCGGAAGAAAACCAGCACCGGATAGGAAATGTGACTCGACAGGAGATCGGCGCACCAGCGCTCCCAGTCGCGAAAAATTTCATCGAGCACCATTTGCTCGGGGCAGCACCCCAACCGGCTCAGAAACTCGGCGGCGCTCGGCGGCGAACCGGCGCGCGCATCGAGCAGCGAAATTTCAATCTCGCGCGCGGCAAACGAATTGTAGATGACCGGGAGATATCCGATCACAACTCCGAGGAACGCGAAGCCCATGCCCGCTTCCATCACCGCGAGGGCGCGAGCGGTGGCGTTGTTGGGCGTGATGTCTCCGTAGCCCAGCGTGAAGAAAGTTTCACCGCTCAGATAGAGCACTTTCCCAAAGGTGATTTTTTCATTGGCCAGCGTCAGATGTTCGCCCAGCCCGTATTGCACACAGGCGAACCCAAAAATCAGCCCCAGGGCCCAAAAACCCAACAGCGGAAAAATCGCCAGCGGGCCAAAGTACGCGAGGAAGCCTTCGCGCCGGTTCGCGGAAGGGATCTGCTGCGCCACTCGGATCCAGAGGCGCCAGGATTTCCGGTAGAACCGGGACGAGATGCGGAAAAAAGTCCGCTTGATGCGCCGCGGCAAAACCACGGTCTCAAACGCATCCATCAGGATGACGAAGATTAGAGCAATGCCGAAAATTGCTGCCCACCAATGCATACGCGATGAAGTTCCGATGACGCGGAAATGGTAGCAGATTCGGGATGGTGACAGATTCAGGAACGACGTTAAGGCGTCGCGCGCGCCACGTCCAATGCCTTCTTCACCGCTTGCAATTCTTTCAGCAAGGCGCGCAGGTTTCGCGTGTCGAGCGCGTTCGCTCCATCGCTTTTCGCTTCTTTCGGATTGTCATGGACTTCCATGAACACGCCGTCTACCCCCGCCGCCACCGCCGCGCGCGACAACACCGGGATAAACTCAGGCTGGCCTCCACTCGCCGCCGGCTTATCTCCATCGCTGTTCGACGATGAGGGCAGTTGCACCGCATGGGTCGCGTCAAACACCACCGGCGCGAACTTGCGCATGATGGCCAGCGAGCGCATGTCGACGACCAGATTGTTGTAGCCGAAACTCGATCCGCGCTCGGTCACAAACACCTGACTATTCCCGGCGTCCCGGCACTTGTCGACGGCGTGCTTCATGTCCCACGGCGAAACGAATTGCCCCTTCTTGATATTCACCGGACGCCCGGTAAGTGCCGCCGCCACGATCAGGTCAGTCTGGCGGCAGAGGAAGGCCGGAATCTGCAACACGTCGACTACCTCAGCGACAGCAGCCACGTCAGCCACCTGGTGCACATCGGTGAGCACCGGGATGTGTACTTCATCTTTCACCTTCTTCAGAATGCGCAGGCCTTCTTTCACCCCCGGCCCGCGATAACTCCGGATCGAGGTTCGGTTCGCCTTGTCATACGACGCTTTGAAGATGAACGGGAAATTAAGCGAACGCACCACACCCTTGATGATCTCCGCCATGCGCAGCACGTGCTCTTCATTCTCAATTACGCAGGGCCCGGCGATGAGGAATAGATCGCCGGCTCCGACGCGAACGTTATCGATTTGGAAAGATAAGGTCAAGGCGGTTGGCTCTTGCCTTTCGGCTCTTGGCTAACGGCTAAGAGCTTAAGAGCTACTTTGTCTATCTTCTCCCCACTTTGTCCGGTCGCAGGAACATCTCGACCTCAGCGGCGCCTTTCTGCTCTTTCTTCTTCCGCCCATATTCGTACGAAGAGCCGACAAACGCCTTAAAGAGCGGATGCGGCTCCAGCGGCTTCGATTTGAATTCCGGATGGAACTGGCACCCAATGAAAAACGGATGACCGGGAATCTCGACCATCTCGACATAAGTGCCGTCCGGAGTCGAGCCGGAAATGCGCAGCCCGGCGGCCACCATTGGTTCCTCATACTCGCGATTGAACTCGTAACGATGCCGGTGCCGCTCGCTGATCTCGGTCTGGCCGTACACCCGATGCGCCAGCGTTCCCATCTCGATTTTGCATGGCCATGCCCCCAGCCGCATCGTGCCGCCGAGCTCTTCCACGCCACGCAACTCGCGCAGCTTGTAGATCACGCGATGCGGAGTCGCCGGATCGAACTCACTCGAATTGGCATCCGCCAATCCGCAGACGTTGCGCGCATATTCAATACAAGCCGTTTGCATCCCGAGACAAATTCCGAAGTATGGCACATGCTTCTCGCGTGCGTATTGAATCGCCTTTAACATGCCTTCGATGCCACGCTTGCCGAATCCACCGGGCACGAGCAATCCGTCATACTCTTCTAACTGCGCTTCATAACTATTGTCGGCAGTCTCCAGGCCCTCGGCTTCAATCCAATTCACTTCCAGCTTCAGATTGTGCGCCAGCGCGCCATGCACCAGCGCTTCTTTCAGCGACTTGTAGCTGTCCTCATACTCCACATACTTTCCGACAATGCCGATCCTGACCACATCTTTCGGGTTGTAGACGCGGTGCACCAGATCGTTCCATTTCGAAAGATCACGGTCTTTCGCCTCCAAGTGCAGCCGGCGCAGGATCAGCGTGTCCACCTCTTCATGCGCGAACACCACCGGCACTTCATAGATGGACGCGACGTCCTTCGCCGTGATCACCGCTTCTTCTTCGACGTTGCAGAAGAGCGCAATCTTCGACTTGATCTCTTTCGAAAGGAAGCGGTCGGTGCGGCACAACAGGATGTCCGGCTGAATTCCGACGCTGAGCAATTCTTTGACCGAGTGCTGGGTCGGCTTCGTCTTTAATTCCTGAGCCGCGGCGATGAACGGCACCAGCGTCACGTGGATGAACAGCGTATTATCGCGGCCCAGTTCCTGCCGCATCTGCCGGATCGCCTCAATGAACGGAAGCGATTCGATGTCACCTACCGTGCCGCCGATTTCGATTATTGCCACGTCGACGTCCTGCGCCACCTTCTTCGTCGCCGCCTTGATTTCGTTGGTGACGTGCGGAATCACCTGCACCGTCTTGCCCAGGTAATCGCCGCGGCGCTCTTTAGCAATAATCTGCTCGTAGAGACGCCCGGTAGTCCAATTATTATCGCGAGAAAGTTTGGCGTGGGTGAAGCGTTCGTAGTGGCCAAGGTCAAGATCGGTTTCGGCCCCGTCGTCGGTGACAAACACTTCGCCATGCTGAAACGGCGACATCGTTCCCGGATCGACGTTCAGGTACGGATCGAACTTCATCAGGTTGACTTTGAGGCCGCGGCTTTCCAGCAGGCACCCGATGGAGGCCGCCGCCAGTCCTTTGCCCAATGATGAAACCACACCGCCGGTTACAAAGATGTACTTTGCCGACATCGCTTCCTCGCTCTGATTTTGTTTGGAAAATTGTGCGGGCTGGGGTGCACGATCAATTATGACAGAAAGTTTTCTGGAAGGAAATGTAGAAAATGCAGCATTCAGCCGTCAGCATTCAGCCGTGAGCTCGAACCCTTCCACCCTCTTCCGCTAGAATGTCCCATGGCTGACAATCCCCTCTGGAGCGAAGGCGCTCAAGCCACCCGTCTCGCCGAGTTGACGGCCGCCACCGCCGATCCCGCGAAAGAACTTCCCCTGCGCCGCGACGTCCGCTCGCTGGGTATTCTGCTCGGCCGGGTGCTGGTCGAACAGGAAGGTGAAGCTTTTCTTGATGTTGTCGAGCAGTTGCGCCATCTCCTGATCCAGCACCGCGAGCAGCCTCCATCCGCCGGGACATCAAAGCCGGCACTCGAACCCGATGCCAGCCTGATGTCCCGCGCCCGCGAAATTATCAGCGGCCTTTCGGTCGAAGATGCTTATCGCGTCACGAAGGCCTTCGCCATTTACTTCGAACTCACCAACCTCGCCGAAACCAACCATCGCAAGCGCCGACGCCGCGCCGCTCGCATGTTGTCAGGTAAAACTCCCGTCGACGGCTCATTCCGCGGCACGCTAGTCCGCATGAAGTCCGCCGGAATCTCTGCCGACAGCGTAGGGGAATCCTTGCGCAAGGTCAAAGTGACGCCGGTCTTCACCGCGCACCCGACGGAAATCACGCGGCATACGATCCGTCTGAAACGCCGCCGTATCGCTGCCTATCTCGAGCGTCTCGACCAGTTGCCGCTTTCCGACTCCGAAGCGCTCGAATATGAATCGCTGATCCTCGCTGAGATCACCGCGCTCTGGCAAACCGACGAGGTCCGGCTCAACAAGCCAACCGTCCGCGACGAGATTCATATGGGACTCGACTACTTTCCCATGGTTCTCTTCGATACTCTTCCGCGGCTCTACGCAGAACTCGAAGAATCCCTGCGCGATGTCTACAACGCCGACGCCGCGGTTCCCGAACTCCTCTCTTTCGGCTCCTGGATCGGAGGCGACCGCGACGGCAATCCTTTCGTTACCGCCGAAACCACCCGCGAAGCGCTCGACATGGCGCGCCACGTCATCATCGACCACTACATTGCCGAAACCATCCGCCTGATCGGGCAATTGAGCATGTCCACGCGTCGCATCGGCGTGTCAGACGCCCTCACCCAACGCACCCGCGCATACGAGAAAAAACTCGGCGAACGATATTCCCGCTGGAAACAGATCACCTCGGCCGAACTCTATCGCCACTTCCTCGAGTTTCTGATCGCCCGTTTGCGTTTTAGCCGCAGATCGTCAAAACACGAACACTCCTACAAGTCGTCGCAGCAATTTGCGGAGGATCTCGGCATCATTCGCGACAGCCTCTGCGCCCACCAGGGCCAGCGCCTGGCCGAACTCGTTTCGCCTCTCTTGCGCAAAGTTCAAACTTTCAGCTTCCACCTGCATACCCTCGACATTCGCCAGCACGCCCGCCTACAGTCGCAAGCCCTCATTGACGTGGCGTCTGCGGGAAGGCCGTCGGCTAGAGCGACTCAGTCTCCGCCAGAGATCTCCGCGCAATCGGCCGAACTTCTCGACACTTTCCGCTGCATCGCCGAATTGAAAAAGACGCACTCCCCGAGAGCCATCCGCAACTTCGTGATCAGCAACACGCAATCCGAACATGACATCTTCGCGGTGGTCCGCCTCGCCGCGCTCAGTGGTGTTTCTGTCATCGCCAACAATGGCGACCCCGGCCTTATGCCCGTGCCTCTGTTCGAATCGATTGAAGCTTTGCGCTCCTCGCCCGTAATCATGTGCCGCGTGTGGAAGGCCGCCGAGTTCCAACCGCTCCTTGACTCCTGGGGGCGCAAGCACGAAATCATGCTCGGCTACTCCGACTCCAATAAAGATGGAGGCGTGCTGACGAGCACATGGGAATTGCACAAAGCTCAGCACAACTTGCATGAGGCCGCGCGCGAATGTGGAGTCACCTTGCGCCTGTTCCACGGCCGAGGCGGCACTGTTGGCCGCGGCGGAGGGCCCACCCACGCCGCCATACTGGCCCAACCCACCGGAGATTTCTCGGGCGAGATTCGCATTACCGAGCAAGGCGAGGTCCTGAGCTGGAAGTATTCCGACCCTGTACTAGCCGAATGGAATCTAGAAATCATGATTGCGGCCTGTCTGGAAGCAGTAACCATGCCCACGCAGGCCGAACCCGAAACCAAGCGGCGCTGGGAGGAAGCGATGGAGTCGATCTCTGAAGATGCCTTCGCGTTCTACCGGAAACACATTGCCGATAATTCTGAAGTCCTCGAATACTTCGAACAGGCGACGCCGGTTAACGAACTGGAGCACGCTCGCATCGGCTCCCGCCCCGCGCGCCGGACCGCAAATCGCAGTCTGGAAGACCTGCGTGCCATCCCTTGGGTATTTGGCTGGATGCAAAGCCGCCACGCCGTTCCCGCGTGGTTCGGAGTCGGATACGCCATCGAACACTTCGCGGGGCGCAGTGCCGCGCACGCCGAACTCCTGCGCAAAATGATGCACGGCTTTCCGCTGTTCGCGAGTCTTGTGCGCAGCGTGGAAATCGCCATGGCCAAGGCCGACTTCGCGATCGCCCGCCTCTATGCGGACCTGGTAACCAACGCAGCCCTCCGCGATCGCGTCTTCGGAATGCTGCGCCAGGAATTCGAGCGCACCGGTCGAGTCATTCTCGCGGTCACCGGCCAGCAAGAATTACTGGAAAAGAATCCCGTAATCCTGCGATCGGTGCGTCTGCGCAACCCGTATGTCGATCCGCTCAGCCTGATTCAGGTCGATCTGCTGCGCCGCAAGAGAGTCCGCGCCGTCGATGCGCCTCTGGATCCATCTCCGGCGGGCGATTCATCTCTCGACTACGCCATCGGCGCCACCATGAACGGCATCGCCGCAGGTCTGCACAATACCGGCTAAGCAGTCGCTCTCTCTGGGGTTCTTAGGCAAGAGATTTCCCCCGTGCCCTGTGGGTACTCCATGGTAAAGATCTTCGGGAACGGACACGCGAGGCGCAGGACCAGCACGTCATAATCACGCGACCGCATCTAATCTTTCGGAAGCACTGGAACTAGAAAAGACCGATAATGTTCCGCAGCCATGAAATCATTCTCCGCCAGAACGGGCATTCTCGCGACGCTGACCACCGCGTTGGTCTTGTTCTGCCCGGCTCAATTTGCCATGGCCCAGCTTCCCGCTCCCGCCCAAACGCAGGCCCGCCGCCTCATCCTGAAAGATGGCTCCTACCAGTCCGTCACCAAGTATGAGATTCACGGCGAGCGCGTCCGCTATTTCAGCGCCGAGCGCGGCGAATGGGAGGAAGTCCCGAAATCGATGGTTGACTGGGACGCAACCGATAAGTTTGAGCAAGGCCGCCTGCAGGGCAAGCTCGCTCCGGAAGCGGTCGAACTCGACAAGGAACTCGATGCCGAACGGAAAGCTGAACAAGCCCGTTCACCGCAAGTCGCGCCCGGTCTGCGCCTTCCCGACGAAGGCGGCATCTTTTTACTAGATACCTACCAGAATCAGCCGCAGTTATCCGAACTGCAGCAATCGGGCGGCGAACTGGATAAGAATATAAAGTCGAATATTTTGCGGTCGGCGATCAATCCCCTGGCCGGCGTCAAGCAAACGATTGAACTTCCGGGAGCGCACGCCAAAATTCAGTCGCACACCTCGGTGCCTTCGCTCTACATCAACATCGACGAGAACCAGGGCGCGCCCGCAACCGCGCAGGCCGCCACCGGCGAGCCTCCGCCGCTGCCGCCGACCGAGCGCTTCAAGATCATTCGCATCCAGGCCAAGGGCGGCAAACGCGTGGCCGGCGCAATCAAGATCGCAGTTACTGGGAAGATGAAAACCGACGAACGTTTTGTCGCGGCCACGGTCACCCCCATGACCGGAGGCTGGGTGAAGGTCACGCCCGCCGAACCTCTCGCGGCGGGCGAATACGCCATCGCGGAGATGCTGGGAAAAGAAGGAATGAACCTCTACGTGTGGGACTTCGGTGTGAATCCTTCCGCGCCCGCCAACCCATCCCCGTGGAAACCGGACCCGAAAGAAGCGCAGCCGAAAACAGACCAGCCGGCGGATCTGCAGAAGCGAGACAAGCCCTAACCTAGGGACAGCCGCCCTCGGGCTGTTCGCGGGGCGAAGCGCCCCGCTGCGTTCCTTGCGTGCAGGGACGGACACGACGAAATCTGAAGCGAGCTGCGCCTGCCTTGGACAACCGGGGGCGGCTGCCCCCACGTGAGACGTGGAGAAACTACGGATCCATCAGCCCTTGCGACGCAATCCCGATATTGTCGCGAGTCGAGTTCTTCACCATATACATCATTTCGTCCGCCTGCCGGATGATGTCGTGCGGCGTCTGCGCGTCGTTCGGAAATGTCGCCAGCCCCATACTGGCGCGCACATTCAGGTTCAAGCCCTGCTCGATGCAGAAGGTCCCCGAGCGCACGGAATCCTGCAAACGTTTCGCGACCACCACCGCCTGATCTTTGCTGGTTTGCGGCAGCAGAACTACGAATTCGTCCCCACCGTAACGAAAAGCAAAGTCAATCAGCCGCAACTGTGCTTTGATCAGATATCCGACTTCGGCCAGCAGCCGGCTTCCTACCAGATGTCCATGCGTGTCGTTAACCTGCTTGAAGTGGTCGAGGTCGATAAAAATCACGCTGAACTGATAGCCGAAGCGCGCCGAGCGGTAGACCTCGGTTTCGAGCGTTTTGTGCAGATGGCGCGCATTGAACAGGCCGGTGCAATCGTCGGTAATGGTTAGTTCCTGAATTTTCTCGACCGACCTCGCGTTCTCGATCGAAATCGCGGCATAATCGCACAAGGCCTGCAGGAAGAACAACTCCTGTTCACTCAGCCCCACGTTCGCATTGACCAGTTGGATCACGCCCAGCACCCGGTGTTTCGAGCGCAGCGGTACGCAGATGACGGAGTGAGTCTGCAACCGCGTGATCTCGTCCAGCCGGGCTGAGAAACGTGGATCGTTCTGCACGTCGGGCACGATCAGCGCCTGTCCGTGCTTGGCCACCCAACCGGCAATTCCCTCCCCCACCTTCAATCGCGCCTTCGCCAGAACCTCAGCCGCGGCTCCCACCGCAATCGCGAAATAGAGCTCATCTTTTTCCTCGTCCACCATCAACAGCGACCAGGTATCCGGGCGGAAGTATTCCGCCATCTTTTCCATGATGGTCTGCAGGATCGAATCAAGGTTGAGCGATGATGTCAGCGCCTTGGCGACATCGTGAAAGATGGTCAGCTCTTGGGACAGGCGAATTGGGGACGTGCCCGCTGCCTCCGACATGAACTCCTCGTTCGAGTGGATGGATACGAAATTATAGGTTTGGTCGCGCCGCTCGGGCAACGAACCGAGGTAACCAGTACCGGTCGCGCCAACCACCGCTCCCGCGCCGATCCCTACGCCCAATTTGCCACCGCCGAGACGCCGAGCGCGCGGAGAATCTTTCCCCCTTGGTCATTCTATTTCAGTTTGGTCTTCCCGACCCGGAGCGAAAGCCGAAGGGGAGGGATCTGCAGTTCTCGGCGCGCTCTACGTCCTCCGCCAGTTGTCGGAAAGCGCTGGAATGGTCTATGACTTTGCTTCTCGACAGAGTAGAATCCGTCCGGCGAAAGCGGGAGCCTGGTTTGCCATCCTTTGGTCAAAAACTGAAACTGGAGCGCGAAAAGCGCAAGATCACACTGGAGCAGATTTCCCTCTCCACCAAGATCGGGATCCGCATGCTTCTAGCGCTGGAGGAGGATAAGTTCAACCAGTTGCCCGGGGGTATCTTCAACAAGGGCTTCGTCCGTGCCTATTCCCGATTCCTTGGCCTCGACGAAGATCAAACCATCGCCGACTATCTGCAAGCTTCCGGCGACGCCCTGCCCGCTTCGACGGAACCCGCAACGCACGGAGAGGAATCTCGTGAAAACGCGGCGCAGGAACGCGAAACGCGGGAAAATCAAGAGAAGGTCAACCACCTGGAAGCTGGCGCCGACACCCCTCCTCGCCAAGTACCCTGGGGCATGTTCGCCGGGGCTCTCCTCATAGTCGCTCTGGCACTGTCCTTCTGGAGCCACCGCCGTCGGGAGCACATGAAACTGGCCGATCGGCCGACTCCAGTCACGGCTGAAACGCAGGCATCTGGCCCAGTATCCGGTTCTGATTTTCCAACCACGAGCGCGCCCCCAACTAGCTCGCCATCTGGACCATCCGCCCCCTCCGGCGTCCCCAAGATATCTCCCGACGCAGCGCCTGCCTCCCGCGCGGCAACTCCGGGCGAGTTTACAGTCGTCATCCAGGCGCGCGAAGAATCCTGGACCACGATCACCGCCGACGGCAAACCTATCTCCTCCGAACTTTTGCCCGCTGGCAGCGAGCGCGTGGTCCGAGGCCGGAAGGAAATCACAGTCAGGACCGGAAACGCCGGCGGCGTCGACTTCCGATTCAACGAAAAGAAAGTCGACTTCGGCGGAGACTATGGGGAGGTCAAGACGGTTACTTTCGGTCCGCGAGGAATCTTACCGAATACACCGCAAACGCCTTCGACGCCCTAAGTTTCTCGCTTTCTTTTCTTCCTTTTACCGCTCACCCTCCGCCGTTCAATGCCAACTGGCTCCCACTCGATGTCAGCTCCCTCCGGCATCGGCCAATTCCGTTGCGCTGGGGAGGCAATGTCTGTTACCGTTTTGATGGAGACTAAGCCAAACTCCGGTCAGAGAGCCATTGGCTCGGTAGGCCTTCCCATATCGGACGTAAAGGCTCGAAATACCTTGAGGAGAGACCAGCTTGCCAGCAACGAATCGTTTTCTGTTTACCTCGGAATCCGTAACCGAGGGACATCCGGACAAGATCGCCGACCAGATTTCCGATGCCATTCTCGACGCCTGCCTTCGTGAAGATCCGAACAGCCGCGTCGCCTGTGAAACCCTGACCTGTACCGGCCTGGTCGTGATTGCCGGCGAGATCACCACTAAAGCCTATGTCGATTTTCAGAATCT
>Ga0210384_10003156_pt1 | contig 19389 bp, 13 predicted proteins | sample IncBWH2MmetaG_FD_160574 | JGI IMG/M metagenome (GOLD analysis project Ga0210384, IMG submission 160574) | Forest soil microbial communities from Barre Woods Harvard Forest LTER site, Petersham, Massachusetts, United States - Inc-BW-H-2-M | ecosystem: Environmental > Terrestrial > Soil >...
CGTTGCCGAGGCGGTACTTGAGCTCGCCGATGCCGTAGCACTGGCGCGACTTGCCAGAGACGGAGGTGGCCGCGGGGCCGCCGCGCATGTAGCCGGTCCAGTCCACGGCTTGCGCGGCGGAGGCGCCCACGAGGCTCGCCACACAGGCGATGGTGGCACGGCAGATCGCCGTGGTGCGAAGGGTCTTGGTCATGTGCTCGTCTCCGATTGCTTTGTGGATGCGCAAGGCAAAGCTCCGCCTTGCGCGGGGGGAAAACCAACGCAAGCCGTGCGCCGTCGCCGGCGCACTCACACAGTCAAAAAAAACGGCCGCGCGCTGTTCTGGCGTGCGTGCTGGCCGGAGGCGCCCGGTTCGCGCCGGGCGTTCATGGTTGTTATTTGTTCTTGTTGTAGACGTCCACGCAGACGGCCGCCAGGAGCACGATGCCCTTGATGACCTGCTGGTAGTCGATCCCGATGCCGAGGATGGACATGCCGTTGTTCATCACGCCCATCACGAAGGCCCCGATGACGGCGCCGAGTACCTTGCCGACACCGCCCGAGGCCGACGCGCCACCGATGAAGCATGCCGCAATCACGTCCAATTCGAAACCCAGTCCGGCCTTGGGCGTTGCGGTATTGAGACGCGCGGCGAAGACCAGTCCGGCGAGCCCGGCCAGCGCGCCCATGTTGACGAAGGTGAGGAACGCCAGCCGCTCCGTCTTGATGCCCGACAACCTCGCCGCCTTGGCGTTGCCGCCGAGGGCGTAGATGCGCCGGCCGATGGTGGTGCGACGGGTGACGAAGTCGTACACCAGCATCAGCACGAACATCACCACCAGCACGTTGGGCAGGCCCTTGTACGAGGCCAGCATCCAGCAGAACCAGATGATCACCGCGGCGAACGCGATGTTCTTGGCCAGGAAGAACGCGCCCGGCTCCTCCTCCATCGCATGGCGCACGTGGCCCGCGCGCTCGCGCAGCTTCAGCGCGAACAGCGCGATGGCCACGATGGCGCCCAGCGCCAGCGAGCTGATGCGCAGCGTCTCGCCGTTGAAGAAGTCGGGGATGAAGCCCGAGCTGAGCAGCTGGAAGTTGTCGGGGAACGGGCCCACCGAGCGGCCGTCGAGCAGCCGCAGCGCAAGACCCTTGAACACCAGCATGCCCGCTAGCGTGACGATGAACGACGGGATGCGCATCCACGCGACGAACCAGCCCTGCACGCCGCCGATGACGGCGCCCGTGACGATGCACAGCAGCGACGCGGTGACGAAGTTCCAGTCGTGGTCCACCATCAGCACCGCCGCGAGCGCGCCGATGAAGCCCGACACCGAACCCACCGACAGGTCGATGTGGCCGGCCACGATCACCAGCAGCATGCCCAGCGCCATGATGACGATGTAGCTGTTCTGCAGGATCAGGTTGGTGAGGTTCAACGGCTTGAGCAGCGTGCCGTCGGTCATGTACTGGAAGAACGCCATGATGGCCACGAGCGACAGCAGCATGCCGTACTCGCGGATGTTGTTCTTCAGGAAGCCGCCGTACGAGCGCACCGGCGCCTCGGCGTTCTTTTGGATCATCTTGTCTTCCATGATGGTCATGATGCTGCGTGCGCGATTTCCACGCATGCCCTCGACTGGGGATGGCGCAACACTCCGGTCATGCCAGCCCCTGCTTGACGATGGCCCGCATGATCTTCTCCTGCGACGCATCGGCCGCGGCGAACTCGCCCACGAAGCGGCCCTCGTTCATCACGTAGATGCGGTCGCACATGCCCAGCAGCTCGGGCATCTCGGAGGAAATCATCAGGATGCACTTGCCCTCGTCGGCGAGCGCCGACATGATCGAGTAGATCTCGAACTTGGCGCCGACGTCGATGCCGCGCGTCGGCTCGTCCAGGATCAGCACCTCGGGCCTGGAGAACAGCCACTTGCCCAGCACCACCTTCTGCTGGTTGCCGCCCGACAGGTTGACCGTGGTCTGGGTGACGCTGGAGCAGCGGATGTTGAGCTTGCGCCTGTAGTCCGCCGCCGCGGCGAACTCGGCGCCGCCATCGATGACGCCGGCCGACGACACCGCCTTCAGGTTGGCCAGGCTGATGTTGTGGCGGATGTCGTCCTCCAGCAGCAGCCCCAGGCTCTTGCGATCCTCGGTGACGTAGGCGATGCCCAGCGAGATCGCCTTGCCGATGGTGGAGACGTCGACCGCCTGGCCGTGCAGGCGCACCTCGCCGCGGATGCGCTGGCCGTACGCGCGCCCGAACACGCTCATCGCGAGCTCGGTGCGGCCGGCGCCCATCAGGCCGGCGATGCCCACGATCTCGCCGCGCTTGACCTTCAGGCTCACGCCCTTGACCACGTCGCGGTCGGCATGCGCCGGATGCGCCACGTGCCAGTCGCGCACCTCGAACACCGTCTCGCCCGCCTCGGGCGCGAGACGCGCGCGCGTCGGGTAGCGATCGGCCAGCTCGCGGCCCACCATCGCGCGGATGATCTGGTCCTCGCTGACCGTGTCGGCCTTGCAGTCCAGCGACTGCACCGACGCGCCGTCGCGCAGCACGGTGATGGCATCGGCCACGCGCGAGATCTCGTTGAGCTTGTGCGAGATCAGGATGCACGCGATGCCCTGCGCCTTGAACTCCAGCAGCAGGTCCAGCAGGGCCTGGCTGTCGTGCTCGTTGAGGCTGGCCGTGGGCTCGTCCAGGATCAGCAGGCGCACGCGCTTGGCGAGCGCCTTGGCGATCTCCACGAGCTGCTGCTTGCCCACGCCGAGGTTGGTGATCAGCGTGGCGGGCGACTCCTTCAGCCCCACCTTGGCGAGCAGCTCGCGCGTGCGGCGCGTGCCCTCGGCCCAGTCGATGACGCCGAAGCGCTGTGGCTCGTTGCCGAGGAAGATGTTCTCGGCGATCGACAGCAGCGGCACCAGCGCCAGCTCCTGGTGGATGATGATGACGCCGATGTCCTCGCTGTCGGCGATGCCCTTGAAGTGGCGCACCTCGCCCTCGAAGCGGATCTCGCCCTCGTAGCTGCCGTGCGGATAGACGCCGCTGAGCACCTTCATCAGCGTCGACTTGCCGGCGCCGTTCTCGCCGACGACGGCGTGGATCTCGCCGGCCCTGACCGTCAGATCCACGTTGTCGAGCGCGACGACGCCGGGGAAGGTCTTGCGGATGCCGCGCATCTCCAGGATGGGGCCGCCGACGGCGATCGCCGGGGCCTCTTCGCGTTGCAAGGTCTCGTTCATGGAAATGCGCGGCCCGGCGTTACTTGATCTGCGATTCCTTGTAGTAGCCGCTGTCGATCAGGATGTGATGCCAGTTCGCCTTGTCCACCAGCACCGGCTTGAGCAGGTACGACGGCACGACCTTGACGCCGTTGTTGTAGGTCTTGGTGTCGTTGATCTCCGGCGCCTTGCCGCCCAGCACCGCGTCGACCATGCCGGCCGTGACCTTGGCGAGCTCGCGCGTGTCCTTGAAGATCGTCGTGGTCTGCTCGCCCGCGAGGATGGACTTCACCGACGGCACCTCGGCGTCCTGGCCGGTGACGACGGGCATCGCCACGCCGCCCTTGCCGTAGCCCACGCCCTTGAGCGAGGACAGGATGCCGATGGACAGGCCGTCGTAGGGCGACAGCACCGCGTCGACGTGCGCGCCGGCGTAGTAGGCCGACAGCAGGTTGTCCATGCGGGCTTGCGCCACCGCGCCGTCCCAGCGCAGCGTGGAGACCTTGTCCATGCCCAGCTGCTTGCTCTTGACGACCAGCTTGCCGGAGTCGATGTAGGGCTTGAGCACCGACATCGCGCCGTTGTAGAAGAAGAACGCGTTGTTGTCGTCCGGCGAGCCGCCGAACAGCTCGATGTTGAACGGACCCTTGGCCGTGGCCAGCTTCAGGTTCGCGGCGATGGAATCGGCCTGCAGCACGCCCACCTGGAAGTTGTCGAACGTGGCGTAGTAGTCGACGTTCTTCGAGCCCTTGATCAGGCGGTCGTAGGCGATGATCTTGACGCTCTTGTCGGCCGCCTTCTGCAGCACGTTGGACAGCGTGGTGCCGTCGATGGACGCGATCACGAGCACCTTGTCGCCCTTGGTGACCATGTTCTCGATCTGCGCGAGCTGGTTGGGGATGTCGTCGTCGGCGTACTGCAGGTCCGTCTTGTAGCCGCGGGCCTGCAGCACCTTGACCATGTTGTCGCCGTCGGCGATCCAGCGGGCGGACGACTTGGTGGGCATCGCGATCCCGACCGTTCCCTTGTCCTGCGCCTGGGCGGCACCGAGGGTCACGACGCCGAAGGCCACGGCGGCCAGCACTGTCTTGAGGAATTTCACGTCTTGTCTCCAATAGTCGGCCGTCATCGGCTCGGGTTGTCGATCACGTCATGGAACGTGTCTTCGAGGCTGCCACCGCGTCCCGCGCACAGGCGTGCGACAGGCCACGGAGCGCCTTCGATCGCCGCGATGGTACGAACGGCTGCCATAACTTCCTAATAGATTTTTGGCGTCTTGCCATATACATTCACATATCCATTCATCCACCCTTCGCGCGCATCGGAATCATGTCAACCGCCGACACCCACTGGTTCATCCGCGCCCGGCTCAAGACGCGCCAGCTGCTTCTCCTCGTGGCCATGGAGGAAGAAGGCAACATCCACGGCGCGGCACAGGTGCTGAACATGACGCAACCGGCCGCCTCCAAGCTTCTGAAGGACCTGGAGGACATGCTTGAAGTGAAGCTGTTCGACCGGCTGCCGCGTGGCGTGCGCCCAACGTGGTACGGGGAAACCATGATCCGCCACGCGCGCATGGCGCTGGCCAGCCTGAGCCAGGCGCACGAGGAGATCGACGCGCTGAAGGCCGGCCGGTTCGGCTCCGTGAGCATCGGCACCATCACCGCGCCGGCCATCACGCTGCTGCCCGACGCCGTGGCGCAGGTGAAGGCGATCCATCCGTCGCTGCGCGTGGGCCTGCACGTGGAGACCAGCGACGTGCTCATCGACCGCCTCACCCAGGGCAAGCTCGACATGGTGGTGGGACGGCTGTTCGCGCGCCACGACAAGAGCGACCTGCGCTACGAGGCGCTGGTGGAGGAGCCCATCGCCGCGGTCGTGCGCCCGGGCCATCCGCTGATGGAGCGCACGAGCCTGGGCCTGGGCGACCTGGCGCAGCAGGGCTGGATCGTGCCGCCCGCGGGCAGCGTGCTGCGCCATCGCTTCGAGCTGATGTTCCAGGAAGAAAGCCTGCCGGCGCCCAGCGACCTGATCGAGACGACCGCCCTGCTGTTCATGACCAAGATGCTGGAGCAGAGCGACCTGATCGGCGTGGTCGCGTCCGACGTGGCGCTGTACTACCAGGAGCACGGCCTGGTCGCGATCCTGCCGGTAGAGCTCCCCTGCAAGATGGACGCGTTCGGGCTGATCACCCGCACCGACCGGCTGCTGGCCCCCGCGGCACAGGTGATGCTGCGCGCGATCAAGGCGGTGGCGCACGAGGTGTACGGCACGCCGCTGGCGATCGACGAGATCGCATGACTCAGGGTCGCCGTGCGGTGACCAGCCAGCCCTGGACGGGCACCTTGTTCTCCTCGCGCAGCACCACGCCCACCGGCGCATCCACCACCAGGCCGGCCTGCTCGAAGACCTGGCGCGCGTGCGCGCCGTCGTGCGCGTAGCGGCCGTGCGGCATCAGGCGCACCACCTCGCCCTCCTTCGAGGCCAGCGCCTCCAGCGTGAACACCAGCACGCCGCCCGGCCGCAGCGTGGCTTGCACGGTGCGCGCCACCTCGCCCAGCTCGCCGAAGTAGTTGAGGGTATCGGCCGACACCGCCAGGTCGAACGCGCCGGGCCGCGTGCGCATGAAGGCGGTGAGCTCGGCCTTGCGCAGCTCGTCGTACACGCCGCGTCCGGCCGCCTGCATCAGCATGCCGGTGGACAGGTCGCAGCCCGCGAGCGTGCGCGCCCAGGGCTGCAGCAGCGGCCCGCACAGGCCCGTGCCGCAGCCGAGATCGAGGATGTCGAACTGGCGCGCGGCCGGCGGCAGCGCGGCGGCAACGGCCTCGGCCACGATCTGCGGCGCGCGGTAGTTCAGGCGCGCCAGCGTGGTGTCGAAGGACTCCGCGAAGCTGTCGAACTCCTTTTCCACGTAGTCGTCGCTGGCGCGCTCCGGCATGGCCGCGCCGGTGCAGGCGGCCAGGTGGTGCAGCACGTACGGGTTGTCGGGCTCCTGCTGCTGCCAGGCGCGCAGGATGACCGCGGCCTGCGCGGGCTCGTCGGCCACCAGCAGGTATTGCACGTAGGTCTGGCGCCGGCGCTCGCGCGGCTGCAGCAGCTGCATCGCCTTCAACGCGGCCTGCACGCCCTCCTCGATGCGGCGCTGGCCCAGCAGCGCCAGCGCCAGATTGTGCGTGGCGGGTCCGTGGTCGGGCGCGAGCGCCAGGGCCTGGAGGCAGGTCTGCTCGCTGACGGCCAGGTCGCCCAGCCGCCGGTAGACGCGCGCCAGGTTGGCCCAGGCCTCGGCGGTCGGCAGCAGTTGCAGGCTGCGCTTGAACGCCTCGCCGGCCCGGCCCAGCTCGCCGCGCTTGAGGAGCACGTTGCCCAGGTTGTTCCAGACGCCGTCGGCCGACGGGTCGATCTCGAGCAGGCGCTGCAGGGTTGCCGCGGCCGCGTCGAGCTCGCCGCACTGGTACTTGAGGATGCCCAGCACGTTGAGGACGTCGACGCGGTCGGGGTCGCGCTCCAGCACGGCCTCGTAGACGCGCTCGGCCAGGCCCAGGTCGCCGGCCTGGTGGCGCTCGATGCCGTAGGCCACGGCCTCGGCAATCGTCATCCTGCCCTCGCCCGGCGCCGGCGTGGCGGTCTCGTGTGCGTTCGCGACGCTCATCGGCTGGCTCTCCCTGTGTGCGCGGCACTATGCCCGCGGGCGCGGCGTCGCGCCATCCCGAAAATGTCAGGCGTCCGTCTGAAAAATGTCAGGCGTCTCCGAAATGCAGGTAGTCGCGGTAGGTCGGGTTCAGGCGCAGGATCTCGGCCCGTTCGGCGGCGGACGGCCGCCACAGCGTCTCGCCCAGCGTGGGCGCGGACGCCGGCAGGCGCAGGCCGGAGCCGGCCAGCCGGGCCAGGCCGATGGCCGAGAACACGTTGGCCGGGTAGATGCCGCGCACGGCGCCCGCGCGCACATCCATCTCCGGCACCAGCCAGTCGGCCCGTCCGCCGTCCACCTGGAGGGCGGTATCGAAGAAGCCGCGCTTGGCGCGGACCTCGGACAGCGGGCTGAAGTCGGGCCCCAGCGCCCGCGCGTAGCCGTAGTGCAGGCGGTAGCCCTGCAGCATCCGCAGCAGCTTGTCCTGCAGCGCGTCGCCGGCCGGCGGCAGCAGCGCGAAGATCTCGAACGCGCGCGACCGGTCGCCCACGGAGGCACCCTCGGCGCCGAAGCTGCAGATGACCTCGCCGGACTCGTCCTGCACCGTCAGCGTGTCGAGCTGCACCGGCTTCATCCTGGCCAGCGCGCGCCGCAGCGATGACATCGGCTGCACGTCGCCGTGGTTGATCGCGCCTTCCAGCGGCTTCGCGGCGATGGCGGCGAGCACCTGGTCGACGAGGGCCAGCAACTCGCCCGCGGGACCATCCTCGCCGAAAGGGGAACACCAGGCCCGGACCAGCGTGACGCTGGCCCGCCTCCTGCCGAAGAACTTCATCTGAGCGCCCTCGCGAGCCCGTTGCTGACTCGCGGATTGTCTTACGACTTCAGACCCATCCGGCGTCCACCTTGAACTCCTGCGCGGTGCACATGCGGCCGTCGTCCGCGGCAAGGAACAACACCATCTGCGCGATGTCGTCGGGCTGCAGCTTGTCGGGCAGGCACTGGTTGCGCGCGATGTCGGCCTCGCCCGCCGGCGTGAGCCATTTCTGCACCTGGCGCTCGGTCATCACCCAGCCGGGCGACACCGTGTTGATGCGGATGCGGTGCGCGCCCAGGCTCTGCGCGAGGCCGCGCGTGAGGCCGTTCACCGAGGACTTGGCGATGGCGTAGCACGGGTATTCGCTGGCCTTGCTCTGCCAGCCGGTGGAGCCGAGGTTGACCACCGAGCCCTGCCCCAGGCGCTTCATGCCCGGCACCACGGCCTGGATCGCGAAGAAGGCCGGCCGCTCGTTGATGGCCATGCGGTTGTCCCAGTACTCGGGCGTGACCGATTCCAGCGTGTGGCGGTCGTCGCTGGCCACGTTGTTCACGAGCACGTGGAAGTCGCCGAGTTCCGCGGCGGCGTCGGCGATGGCCTGCTGCAGCGCGGCGACGTCGCGCACGTCGCACGCGCGCCACCACGGCGCGCGCTGCGTGTTCGCCAGGATGCGCTGCGCGAGCGCGGCGCTGGACTCGGCGGCCACGTCGACGAAGGCCACGAGCGCGCCCTGCGCCGCGAAGGCCTCCACCATGGCGGCGCCGATGCCGGAGCCGCCGCCGGTGACGAAGACCCGGCGGCCCTGGAGGCTGGGAAAGCGCGCGCCGACCATGGGGCCGGCGGCATGCCGGATGACGGGGGATGAAGTGGGGTGAGTCATCAATACCTTTTTTGCAATGTCAGATGCGTTTATCTTTATTTTTCCAATATCAGTGTGCGGCGATACGATGCGCCCCGTCAAGTCGAGAAGAGAAGCACATGGAGACAAAGAAGCCCGTGCGCCGCAGCCAGGCCTGGTTCGGCAAGAACGATCGCGACGGGTTTGTCCACCGGAGCTGGATCAAGAACCAGGGATACCCGCACGACGAGCTCGATGGCCGCCCGGTCATCGGCATCTGCAACACCTGGAGCGAGCTCACGCCCTGCAACGGGCATTTCCGCGAGCTTGCCGAATTCGTCAAGCGCGGCGTCTACGAGGCCGGCGGTTTTCCGCTGGAGTTCCCGGTGATGTCGCTGGGCGAGACGCAGTTGCGCCCCACCGCCATGCTGTTCCGCAACCTCGCGAGCATGGACGTGGAGGAGTCGATCCGCGGCAACCCGATCGACGGCGTCGTGCTGCTGATGGGCTGCGACAAGACCACGCCGTCGCTGATGATGGGCGCGGCCAGCTGCAACCTGCCCACCATCGGCCTGTCCGGCGGCCCCATGCTCAACGGCAAGTTCCGCGGCCAGGACATCGGCTCGGGCACCGGCGTGTGGAAGATGAGCGAGATGGTGCGCGCCGGCGAGATGACGCAGGAGGACTTCACCGCCGCCGAGAGCTGCATGCACCGCTCCAAGGGCAACTGCATGACCATGGGCACGGCGTCGACGATGGCCTCGATGGTGGAGGCGCTGGGCATGTCGCTGCCCGAGAACGCCGCGATCCCCGCGGCCGACACGCGCCGCAACCGGCTCGCGCAGCTCACCGGCCGGCGCATCGTGGAGATGGTCAAGGACGACCTCACGATGACGAAGATCCTCACGCGCGAGGCGTTCGAGAACGCGATCCGCACCAACGCCGCGATCGGCGGCTCCACCAACGCGGTGATCCACCTGCTGGCCATCGCGGGCCGCATCGGCATCGACCTGAAGCTGGGCGACTTCGACGACCTCGGCAAGCAGGTGCCCTGCCTGCTCGACCTGCAGCCCTCCGGCAAGTTCCTGATGGAGGATTTCTTCTACGCCGGCGGCCTGCCCGCGGTGCTGCGCGAGGTCCGGCACCTGCTGCACCTGGGCGCGCTCACGGTCAACGGCAAGACGATCGGCGAGAACATCGCCGCCGCGCCATGCTGGAACCGCGAGGTGATCCGCCCGCTGGACAAGCCCTTCATGGCCGACGCCGGCATCGCCGTCGTGCGCGGCAACCTCGCGCCGGACGGCGCCGTGATCAAGCCCTCGGCGGCCTCCGCGCACCTGCTGCAGCACCGCGGCCGCGCGGTCGTGTTCGAGACCATCGAGGACTTCCACGCGCGCATCGACGACGAGGCGCTGGACATCGACGAGCACTGCATCATGGTGCTGAAGAACTGCGGCCCCAAGGGCTACCCGGGCATGGCCGAGGTGGGCAACATGCCGCTGCCGCCCAAGGTGCTGCGCAAGGGCATCACCGACATGGTCCGCATCTCCGACGCGCGCATGAGCGGCACCGCCTACGGCACCGTGGTGCTGCACACCTCGCCCGAGGCCGCCGCGGGCGGGCCGCTGGCGCTGGTCCAGAATGGCGACATGATCGAACTCGACGTCCCCGCGCGCACGCTCAAGCTGGAGGTGGGCGACGAGGAACTCGCGCGCCGCCGCGCGCTGTGGAAGCCGCTGGCGGCGCCCGGCCGCGGGTGGGCCAAGCTCTACGTCGACCATGTCCAGCAGGCGCACCTGGGCGCCGACCTCGACTTCCTCGTCGGCGCCAGCGGCGCCGGCATCCCGCGCGATTCACATTGATTCCCGCCTGATGAGCGCCCCCGCCGCACCTCGCATCCTGTCCGCCCCCCGCGTCATCGGGCACGTCCGCGCCACCCTCGGCGAAGGCCTGTGCTGGTCGCCGCGCCAGCAGTCGCTGTGGTGGGTGGACATCCTCGAACACCGCCTCTACCGCGACGGCGACGCCACCGGCGCGCACGCCGAGTGGCCGTTCGACGAGACGATCTCCGCCGTCGCCGAGCGCGCCGGCCACGCCGGCCTGGCCGTCACGCTGCGCCGCGGCCTGGCGCTGTTCGATCCGCAGACCGGCCAGGTGCAGCGCCTGGACGAGCCCGAGCGCGAACGCGAAGGCAACCGCTTCAACGACGGCAAGTGCGACGCGCGCGGCCGCTTCTGGGGCGGCAGCATGGACTTCGCCGTGAAGGATCCCACCGGCGCGCTGTACTGCTTCGACGCCGCCGGGCACGCGAAGCGCGCGATCGACCTCGGCTGGATCGTCACCAACGGCCCCACCTGGACGCTGGACGGCCGCACGATGTTCGTCAACGACACGGTGCACCGCCGCATCGTCGCCTACGCCTTCGACCCCGCGACCGGCGCCGTGGGCGCGTCGCGCGAATGGCTCGTGCTGGGCGCGGCCGACGGCCATCCCGACGGCATGACCACCGACGCCGCCGGCCGCCTGTGGATCGCCCACTGGGGCGGCTCCTGCGTCACCTGCCACGACCCGGAGACCGCGGCAGAACTGGCGCGCATCCCGCTGCCCACGGCCCACATCACCAACGTGGCCTTCGGCGGCCCGGAGATGAAGACGCTGTTCATCAGCAGCGCGCGCTTCGAGCTGAGCACCGCGCAGCTGGAGGCGCAGCCGCTGGCCGGCGCGCTGTTCGCCGTGGACACCGACGCCACCGGCCTGCCTGCGAACCTGTTCGCCGGCTGAGCGTCCCGACGCGCCCACGCGAAGAATTCCTCTGCCCCTGTCGGCGCCCGCGAGCCACCGACTAGACTCCGGTTCAGGGGAGGAAACCTGATGAGCCGAATGAATCCGTCCGGCCGCCTGCTGGCGATCGGCGCCCTGCTCTGCGCGTTGGCCACGACGGCGAACGCGCAGTCGATCGCCTTCAGCGGGATGCTGGGCGAGAAGGCGCTGCTGATCATCGATGGGCATGCCGCGGGCGTGGCCGTGGGTGCCACCGTGCAGGGCGTCAAGCTGGTCCGGCTCGACGGCGGCACCGCGCTGGTGGAGGCGGGCGGCAAGACACAGGCGCTGCGACTGGGCGGCGCGGCGCTCGTCGCCGGCGACCCGGGCGGCAGCTCCGGCGGTTCGCGCATCGTCTTGCCCGTGGGTTCGGGCGGCCACTATTCGGGCCTGGCGACGATCAACGGCCATTCGATCCCGTTCGTCGTCGATACCGGCGCGACGACCGTCGTGCTGGGCGCCGACGTGGCCACCGCGCTGGGCCTCGATCCCAAGGCCAGCACCATGGCCGCGGCCATGACCGCCAACGGCGCCATCGCCGTGCGCAGGCTCACGTTGAACAGCGTGCGCGTCGGCGACGTCACCCTCTACAACGTCGATGCGATGGTGACGCCCCGGTCCATGCCCGTCGTCCTCCTGGGCAACAGTTTCCTGTCGCATTTCCAGATGCACAGCGACAGCAACTCGCTGGTGTTGGACAAGAAGAACTGAGACATCCCGTCACTTGGTAGCCAAGTGCAACGGCCGGCGGCCATGGGCCTGCGGCTTGCCGCGGCTACAGCCAGGAGAACCCCATGCAGCAATGCCCCCTCGGCCGGACCGGCCTCCACATCGCCCCCATCGTCTTCGGCGGCAACGTCTTCGGATGGACCGCCGACGAGAGGCGCAGCTTCGAGCTGCTCGATGCCTTCGTCGACGCGGGCTTCAACGCCATCGACACGGCCGACGTCTATTCGCGCTGGGTGCCCGGGCACCAGGGCGGCGAGTCCGAGACGCTGATCGGACGCTGGCTGAGGGCCAACCCGGCGCGGCGCGGGCAGGTGCTGCTGTTCACCAAGGTCGGCATGGACATGGGCGACGAGCACAAGGGCCTGGGCCGGCTGTGGATCGAACGCGCGGTGGAGGACTCGCTGCGTCGCCTGCAGACCGACGTGATCGACCTGTACCAGGCGCACCGGCCCGACCCCGAGACCTCGTACGAGGAGACGCTGGACACCTTCGCTCGCCTCGTGAAGGCCGGCAAGATCCGCGCGTTCGGCTGCTCCAACTTCGACGCGCGCCAGCTCGCCGAGGCGCAGGACTCCGCGCGCATCAACGCCCTGCCGGCCTACCAGACGCTGCAGCCCGAATACAACCTGGTCGACCGCGCGAGCTACGACGGCCCGCTGCGCGACCTCGCGATCAAGTCGGACCTGGGCGTGATCCCGTACTACAGCCTGGCGTCGGGCTTCCTCACCGGCAAGTACCGCACGGAGGCCGACCTGGGCCAGAGCCCGCGCGGCGGCGGCGTGCGCAAGCACCTGAACCCGCGCGGCCTGCGCATCCTCGGCGCGCTGGACCAGGTGTCGCAGCGCCACGCCACGCAGCCCGCCGTGGTGGCGCTGGCGTGGCTCATCGCGCGCGAGGGCGTCACCGCGCCCATCGCGAGCGCCACCAGCGTGGAGCAGCTGAAGAACTTCTCCGCGGCGGCCGAACTCGTGCTGAGCGAGAACGACCTCGCGGTGCTGGATCAGGCGAGCGCCCAGGGGTCTGGCTCCGAAGGTGCCTGACCCCGGTCATCGGCCGAGGTCGTCACGCGCGATCGGGGTCAGGCACCTGCGGAGCCAGACCCCTTGTCCTTACCCGATCCAGCGGCGCGCGTTGCCGAACATGCGCGCCCACGGGCTGAGCGCCGACACGTCGCCGCCGTTCCAGCTCATCTGCACGTTGCGGAACACGCGCTCGGCGTGGGGCATGATCGCCGTGAAGCGGCCGTCGGCCGTGGTCACCGCGGTCAGTCCGCCCGGGCTGCCGTTCGGGTTCAGCGGGTAGGCCTCGGTGGCCTTGCCGTGGTGGTCGACGTAGCGCATCACGGCCTTCACCTTGGCGGCGTCGCCGCGCTGCGAGAAGTCGGCGTAGCCCTCGCCGTGCGCCACGGCGATGGGCAGGCGGCTGCCGGCCATGCCCTGGAAGAAGATGGACGGCGATTCCAGCACCTCCACCTGCGACAGGCGGGCCTCGAACTGCTCGGAGCGGTTGCGCGTGAACTTGGGCCAGTCCTGCGCGCCCGGGATGATGGGCGACAGCGCGGCCAGCATCTGGCAGCCGTTGCACACGCCCAGCGCGAAGGTGTCGTTCTTGCCGAAGAAGGCCTCGAACTGCTCGGCGAGAACCGGGTTGAACATCACCGAGCGCGCCCAGCCTTCGCCGGCGCCCAGCGTGTCGCCGTAGCTGAAGCCGCCGCAGGCCACGAAGCCCTTGAATTGCTCCAGCGTGACGCGGCCCGAGTGCAGGTCGCTCATGTGCACGTCGTAGGTGTCGAAGCCGCCCAGCGACATCGCGTAGCTCATCTCGACGTGGCTGTTGACGCCCTGTTCGCGCAGGATCGCCACCTTGGGACGCGCCAGGTTGAGGAACGGCGCGGCCACGTTCTCGGCCGGGTCGAACGTGAGGGCCACATGCAGGCCCGGGTCGTCGGCCTGGCCCGCCAGCGCGTGCTCGCTGTCGGCGCAGGCCGGGTTGTCGCGCAGCCTCGCGATACGCCAGGAGGGTTCGTCCCAGGCCTGCTGCAGCTCGACGAGCGGCTTGGCGAAGACGGACTTCGCGTCGCGCCAGACCTCCACGATGCCGCGGTCGTTGGGCTTGCCCACCACGTGGCTGTGCGCCGACAGGCCATGCGCACGCAGCACGCCCATCGCGGCGTCGCGTTGCGCGGCCGGCACCTGCAGCAGCGCGCCCAGCTCCTCGTTGAACAGCGCCTTGAGCGTCTGCTCGTTGCGGCGCTCGCCCACCTGCGCGGCCCAGTTCTTCGCGTCGCCGGCGTCGGTGGCATTGCCGTCGGTGACCAGCAGGTCCACGTTGAGGCTCAGGCCCGTGTGGCCGGCGAACGCCATCTCGCAGGCCGCCGCCCACAGGCCGCCGTCGCTGCGGTCGTGGTACGCCAGCAGCAGGCCCTGCGCGCGCAGCGCGTTGACCGCGTCCACCAGCGACACCAGCAGCTTCGGGTCGTCGAGGTCGGGCACCGCGTCGCCGAACTGCTGCAGCGTCTGCGCCAGCACCGAGCCGGCCATGCGGTTCTGGCCGCGGCCGAGATCCACCAGGATCAGCGCCGAGTCCTCGCGCGCGAGCTCGGACGTGCGCGTGCCGCGCACGTCCGCGACGCTCGCGAACGCGGTCACGATCAGCGACACCGGCGCCACGACCTGCTTCGCCTTGCCGTCGTCGTTCCACTTGGTGCGCATGGACAGGCTGTCCTTGCCCACCGGCACGCTGATGCCCAGCGCCGGGCACAGCTCCATGCCCACGGCGCGCACCGTGTCGTACAGCGCCGCATCCTCGCCCGGCTCGCCGCAGGCAGCCATCCAGTTGCACGACAGCTTGACGCGCGAGAGTTCGATGGGCGCGGCCAGCAGGTTGGTGATGGACTCGGCCACGGCCATGCGGCCCGACGCCGGCGCGTGCAGCGACGCCAGCGGCGTGCGCTCGCCCATGCTCATCGCCTCGCCGGCGAAGCCCTTGAAATCGGCCAGCGTGACGGCGACATCGGCCACCGGCACCTGCCATGGGCCCACCATCTGGTCGCGGTGCGACAGGCCGCCCACGGTGCGGTCGCCGATGGTGATGAGGAAGCGCTTGGAAGCCACGGTGGGATGGCGCAGCACGTCGAGCGCGGCCTGCTCCAGCGTCACGCCGGTGAGCTGCAGCGGCTGCGCCGTGCGCTCCACGCGCGTGACGTCGCGCAGCATCTTGGGCGGCTTGCCGAACAGCACGTCCATGGGCATGTCGATGGCGCGGTCGCCGCCGGCGCCGTCCTCCAGCACCAGCGCCTGGCGCTCGGTGGCGCGGCCGACGACCGCCAGCGGGCAGCGCTCGCGCCCGGCGAAGCCCTGCAGCAGCGGCAACGACTCGGGCGCGATGGCCAGGACGTAGCGCTCCTGGCTCTCGTTGCACCAGATCTCCTTGGGTGCCAGGCCGGACTCCTCCAGCGGCACCTCGCGCAGGTCGAACGTGGCGCCCACGCCGGCACCCTCGGCCAGCTCGGGGAACGCATTGGACAGGCCGCCGGCGCCCACGTCGTGGATCGCCAGGATCGGGTTGCCCGCGCCCAGCTGCCAGCACTGGTTGATGACCTCCTGCGCACGGCGCTGGATCTCGGGGTTGCCGCGCTGCACCGAGTCGAAGTCGAGCGCGGCGGTGTTGGTGCCGGCCGCCATCGAGCTGGCGGCGCCGCCGCCCATGCCGATGCGCATGCCCGGGCCGCCCAGCTGCACGAGCAGCGTGCCGGCCGGGAACTCGATCTTGTGGGTGAGGTCGTCGCGGATGGCGCCCAGGCCGCCGGCGATCATGATGGGCTTGTGGTAGCCGCGGGTGATGCCCGCCACGTCCTGCTCGAACACGCGGAAGTAGCCGGCCAGGTTGGGCCGGCCGAACTCGTTGTTGAACGCCGCGCCGCCCAGCGGGCCGTCGATCATGATCTGCAGCGCGCTGGCGATGTGCTCCGGCTTGCCCACGGGCGTGCGCTCCCACGGCTCGCTGGTGCCGGGCAGGTACAGGTTGCCCACCGAGAAGCCGGCCAGGCCGGCCTTGGGCTTGGAGCCGCGGCCGGTGGCGCCCTCGTCGCGGATCTCGCCGCCGGAGCCGGTGGACGCGCCCGGGAACGGCGAGATGGCCGTCGGGTGGTTGTGCGTCTCCACCTTCATCAGCACGTGCGCGGTCTCGGCGCGGCCGGCGTAGTGGGCCGGGCCCTGGCCCGTCATCGGCCCGGCGACCCAGCGCTCGATGGCGTGGCCTTCCATCACGGCCGCGTTGTCGGAGTACGCGACCACCGAATGCTGCGAATTGAGCTTCTCGGTGTTGCGGATCATGCCGAACATCGAGATGTCCTGCTTCTGGCCGTCGATGACGAAGCCGGCGTTGAAGATCTTGTGGCGGCAGTGCTCGCTGTTGGCCTGCGCGAACATCATCAGCTCGACGTCGGTCGGGTTGCGCTCCAACCCGGTGAAAGTGTCGAATAGGAAGGCGATTTCGTCGTCCGACAGCGCCAGGCCGAACTCGGCGTTGGCCTTGACCAGCGCGTCGCGCCCCTGGCCCAGCAGGTCGACGTGCACCAGCGGCTCGGCCGGCTGCTTGTCGAACAGGTGCACGGCGGCCTCGCGCTCGAAGGCGGCGCTTTCCGTCATGCGGTCGTGCAGCAGCAGGGCCGCGGCCTGCAACTCGTCGGAGGACAGCGTCTTGACGCCGCCCAGCAGGCTTGTCTTGATCGTGAGGCGGAACTCGGTGACGCGCTCCACGCGGTGCAACGCCAGGCCGCAGTTGTGGGCGATGTCGGTGGCCTTGCTGGCCCAGGGCGAGACGGTGCCCAGGCGCGGCATCACCACCACCAGCGCGGTGTCGGCGGCCTCGGCGGTGGGGCCCTCGTAGGCGTCGCCGTAGCGCAGCAGGCTGGCCAGCTTGCGGGTGGCGTCGGGCTGGGCGACGGTGTCGGTCCAGACCCAGTGGACGTGGCGCGCCGCAACCCCCGTGATGCGCGGCGAGACGGACTGCAGCTTCGGCAACAACGCCTGGGCGCGGAAGGCGGACAAGGCGTTGCCGCCCTCGAAGTGGAGCAGGTGCTTTGGCGTGGGGGACATGCGGTGTGGGCTCGCGGAGGGGGGCGTCGGGGTGGCGGCCTTGTTCGTCGCGCGGGATCGAACTAAGCAGAATCCCTGATTTTAGGGCCTGTGCGGTTTGCGAGGCGCGCTGGGTCAGGCACGACTCGGCGGGGGAGTCTTTTTTGTTCGTGTCCCCCGGCCTTCGGCCTCCTCCTTTACCTCACAAAAAAGACTCCCCCGCCTCGCCGTGCCGGCCTGGGCTTGCCGGCAGACGACATTCGCAGGGGAAGTTCGCGTCATTTTTGTAGAGGTCTCTGGCATCGACAGGCCATCGAGGCCGCGTCGATGCCCGCGGCCAGCACCACAACCGGTCACAGGGCCTGACGCGAACTTCGCATCGAGACGCCGGCGCTCCTTGTCGTGATCGACGAAACAGCGGCGCGCCCCGTCTTCACGAAAAAGAGCGTCTGCACGTGGTCGGCCGTTCGCGTCAAGCCCGACGGCGCGTGAAGCGGTCGGCCGCGGGCATCGTCGGGCCTCGATGGCCCGACGATGCCAAAACCCACCCACAAATTCGCGGACTTCTTCCCCCGCGAATGTTGTCTGCCGGCATGCCCAGGCCGGCACGGCGAGGCGGGGGAGTCTTTTTTGTGAGGTAAAGGAGGAGGAGGCCGCAGGCCGACGGGGGACACGAACAAAAAAGACTCCCCCGCCGAGTCGTGCCTGACCCAGCGCGCCCCCGCAAACCAGCAAACCGGCAAACTGAGATAATTCAAGAACCATGACGATCACCCTGAAGTCCGCCTCCGACATCGAGGGCATGCGCATCGCCGGCCGCCTGGGCTCGGAAGTGCTGGACATGCTCACGCCGCACGTCAAGCCCGGCGTCACCACGGAGCAGCTCGACAAGCTCGCCCACGACTACATCTTCGACGTCCAGCTGGGCATCCCCGCCCCGCTGAACTACTGCCCGCCCGGCTACACGCCCTACCCGAAGTCGATCTGCACCTCGATCAACCACCAGGTCTGCCACGGCATCCCCAACGACCGGCCGTTGAAGGACGGCGACATCGTCAACATCGATGTCACGGTCATCAAGGACGGCTGGCACGGCGACACCAGCCGCATGTTCATCGTCGGCAAGGGCTCCATCGCCGCCAACCGGCTGTGCCAGATCACCTACGAGGCCATGTGGAAGGGCATCGAGAAGGTCAAGCCGGGGGTGCGCCTGGGCGACATCGGCCATGCCATCCAGGTGTTTGCCGAGAACTCGGGCTTCTCCGTGGTGCGCGAGTTCTGCGGCCACGGCATCGGCCAGAAGTTCCACGAGGAGCCGCAGGTGCTGCACTACGGCCGTCCGGGCACGCTCGAGGAGCTGGTGCCGGGCATGATCTTCACGATCGAGCCGATGATCAACGCCGGCAAGCGCGACATCAAGGAATTCGGCGATGGCTGGACCATCGTCACCAAGGATCGCTCGCTGTCGGCCCAGTGGGAGCACACGATCGTCGTCACGGAAACCGGCTACGAAGTGCTGACCGTCTCGGCCGGCAGCCCGCCGGTGCCCGAGTTCGTCAAGAACCCGGTGCTCAACCGCCTGCTCGCCGACGCCCCGCACGGCGTCGCGACGGCCTGAGCGCACGACGGCCACGGTGTCCGCCCTGCCCTCGCCGACCGGCGCGCCGCCCGCGCAGCGCGCTTCCGTGGCCGAGTTGCGCGAGCGCTTCCGCTCGGGCAAGGCCGGCCTGCTGGCCCATTTCTCCGACTCGCGCGCCACGGCGCCGGCCGCCACCGCGCTGCTGAAGGCGCTGGCCAGGCACGTCGACCAGACGCTGGCCGACCTGTGGCTGCACGCCGGCATGCCCGGCCAGGCCGCGCTGCTGGCCGTCGGCGGCTACGGCCGCGGAGAGCTGTTCCCCTATTCCGACGTCGATGTCCTGGTGCTGCTGCCCGACGCCCGCGCCGGCGGTGTCGACGCCCACTCGGAGGCGCTGCGCAGCACGATCGAGGCCTTCATCACGGCCTGCTGGGACATCGGCCTGGAGATCGGCTCCTCGGTGCGCACGCTCGACGAATGCCTGCTCGAGGCGCGCGCCGACGTCACGGTGCAGACCGCGCTGCTCGAGAGCCGCTTCCTCGCCGGCTCGCGCCGCATGTTCAACGCGTTCCGGCGCGTCAACACCGAGGCGATGGACGCGCGTGCCTTCCTGCGCGCCAAGACCTTCGAGATGCGCCAGCGCCAGGTCAAGTACGAGGACACGCCGTACTCGCTGGAGCCCAACTGCAAGGAGAGCCC
>Ga0210384_10003157_pt1 | contig 19381 bp, 13 predicted proteins | sample IncBWH2MmetaG_FD_160574 | JGI IMG/M metagenome (GOLD analysis project Ga0210384, IMG submission 160574) | Forest soil microbial communities from Barre Woods Harvard Forest LTER site, Petersham, Massachusetts, United States - Inc-BW-H-2-M | ecosystem: Environmental > Terrestrial > Soil >...
ATGGAAAAATCTTCCGTTCGCCGCATTGAGCATGCGGAACCGATATTTGCGCGGCTCAACATCGAGATAGGGAAACAATTTCCCGTTCACCAAGATCGCATCGCCGAAGCAATCCGGTACCCACGGCGATTCCGGATCTGGCGAGATGGGATAATACAACTGACCTTCAAGGTCTAGCGAGCGGTCGCAAATGGTCAGCGGAATCTCGTACTTGCCTTTGGGCAAGTTCAACCCGTCTTCAAAACTGTCTCTTACGAAAAAATTGCCAAACAATCCAGCATAAATGTTCAACCGTGTGATCCCCAAGGCATGGTCGTGGTACCACAGATGCGTGGCATCCTGTCGATTCGGATAATAGTAGGTTTTTGACGTCCCCGGGAGCCACCAATCCTCGGGATAACCGTCGCTATTCGCGGGCGCTTTTGCGCCATGCAGGTGCGTGACCGCCCGGACGGCGGGCTTATCCGCTTCCGCGCCGTGAACGGTGTGATCAATGGGCAGAAAGTGCGCCTTCGGAAGCTCGTTCGCCCACTCGACCAGCAGTGCCTCGCTGGAGCGCGTTTCAATCGTTGGCCCGGGCGAACCGTCCTCGAATCCCCAAAGGCGCGTCGGCTTGACATCCCGGTGAACCTTGCTCATGAATTGGCGCATCGCCAGACGATAATGGGGAATCACACTCGCGGGATTCTCGGGACTGGGCCGTGTGCCCTTCGACCGGACAATTCCCGGAATGGGAAGTGCGTCCACGAATTTCTCGAGGGAATTCGGGTTGAGCAGCGGACCCGCAATGATGCCGGTCTTGTGGACGTTGGTTTGTCCTCCCGCCAGACCCGCCGCGAGCATCCCGGAATTTCGCAGGAATTCTCGGCGAGTGCATAAGCCAAAGCGTCGTTTCATCTTCATCCAACAGAAAAGAAAGCACCTATTAAGAGGAGAGGCATAGGGCTTGTCACCGCATGCCTCTCCTTCAGCTTAACTGACATCCAGGAAAACACGAATCGACTAGCGGTCGTCGTCGTCGCAACTGACGACCAAGCCAGTGCCTGGATCGAGAACCAAACGGCCGGCATTGTCGGGTCGCGAGCGCTCGAAGTCGAACATCTGATCGATCGAATTGGCGATAGCGTCGAACGACCCTTGTCCGATGCGCTGGCTGTCCAGCCAGTTGTCCTCAATGAAATGGATGATGGAGGACTGGTCGGTCACGGTGTGGTCTACGAAGTTCTTCTTTGCCCAGGGTGAAACCACCAACAAGGGCAACCGGGGGCCATAACCGCAACGCCCTTGTGCGTGCGCGTTGCCAGGATCGACACCAGGAAGAGCGGAGCCGCCATCGCCACACGCGCCCACCGCCGTGAGAGCGTCGGCTGGAGAAGTGGATTGATTTACGATCGGGCCCATCTGGTGATCATACCAGCCGTCTGAGTCGTCATACGCGATCACCACCGCCGTGCTCTCCCAATCGCGCGACTTTTGCAGGGCGTTGATCACGTTGACCACAAACGTCTGTTCGTCCAGGGGATCGGAATAACCAGCATGTCCATCTTGAATAGCGATGGCCTTGAGGAAGCTGACCGCAGGGAGTTTGCCGGCACTCAGCGCCGCGTAGAAGTCGTGGATGTCATAGTTGTGATTTGCCGGACCGTCGTGGCCGATCTCCGAGACCGACGCAGGACGCGTGTGCTTGGGGTTCGCCGTTTTTGGGTGATATTGGAAGAAAGCGTGGTGCGGAATATAGTCGCCGGTTGTCGCCGCCACTCCGGTTGAGCTGCGAGCGCAACCCGTGGTGCCGTTGGCATTCGTAATGGTCAGGTCGAAGCCTCCCATGAACGAACCCCAGCTCACGCCGGCGGTGCTCAGCATTTCGCCGATGTTATGACCGGACATCTGAACTTGGTTGCGGGTTGGGGCTGAGCAAATGTCGTTGAGTGGGTCCGGGTCTCCGACCACCGTCAGCGATCCACTGCCGCCGTCCGTCTCGTTCCCCGTGCCATTAATAACGTTGACTGCTCCGTTGGTTTGGCCAGCCACTAGATTCAGCAATCCCGGAGTCGACGGCCCAAATGTTGTATTGTACGAATTGTCGCTCATCGCGAAGTGCTGTGCGTAGTTCCAAATGGCTGTGACGGTGTTCCCGTCGTAGTAACCCATGGTGAGGCCCTTGGTCGTGACGGCCAGCGGCGGCGCATTGGGCGGCGGTCCTGCAGTTCCCACCTTGCTCGGGAACAGGTCCATCAATCCCAGGTGAACCGCTGCTTGTTCCGGCCCATAGGCGTGATTCTGATCGTTCGTGGCGGCCTGGGAACGGTCGAGGCGGAAGGGATTCGTGGCGCCGGTTCCGTTGCCAATGCCCAAAGAGTTGGGGTTGTTGCTTAGGAGCGCTGCCGAGAGCCCGTTGACGGTAGGGGTATGCCTCTTCGCATGAAATGCCGGCTCGCCATCCGGGTTGAGAGCGTTCGGATAGGTCCCGAAATAATGGTCGAACGACACATTTTCTTGAAAAATAATCACTAAGTGCTTGATCGGAGTGAGTGTATCGCCGTTATTGGAATCTCTAGCAACAGCAGGAGTTACCGGCAGAAGGGTCAGTGCGGCTGCCGTCGTAATCGCCATCGCCTTCATGAAGCCATGGTGCATATCGATGTCTCCTTCTTAGGTGGTTCTAAACTGATAGGTTGTCGCTGACCGGATGGGACATGTCCGGCGTGCGGCGCACGAGTGGGGCATACCCAGGGTAAGGTTGTAGGCTGTCTCTGTTATTGCCGGATGAATGCCGGGTAAAAACTGATTGCAGATTAACTCAATTCCGGCTCAACCAGCCCCCCGAACTGCGGAGGCTACTTGCGGCGCCAATCCGTAAGTGCTTTGTTCTGTTCCGGAAAGCGCGTTGACTCGGCTCATTTTGGAAGACTAAGATGCCAGCCCGTGCCTAAACCCCGACGCACCTATCGTCTGCCTCATCCCCAGCCCTTGGATGCCCTTACGTTCGCTCGTTTCACCGGCATCCCGACCTTTATGCGTCTGCCGTACATCACCCAGCCCGAGGAGCTGGAGGTCGCTCTCATCGGCGTACCTTTCGACGGCGGCACAACCTATCGCCCTGGCCCGCGCTTCGGGCCGCGTCATGTGCGCGTCCAGTCCGCGATCATCCGCCCCTGGAATCCCGTCCTGCACGCAAATCCGTTCGCCGAGCATCGCGTCGCCGACTTTGGCGACCTCCCTGTGAATCCGCTCTCGATCGAGGACACCTTTCTCCGCATCGAAAAGGGCATTGCTCCGCTTCTCGAGGCCGGGGTGCGTTGCGTTTGCGTGGGAGGGGATCACTCCATCAGCCTTCCGATCCTCCGCGCTCTGGCAAAAAAGCATGGCCCTGTTTCTCTCATCCAATTTGACGCTCACAACGATTTGTGGGACGAGTATTTCGGCGGCAAATACTCTCACGGGACTCCGTTCCGCCGCGCTTTTGAAGAGGGTCTCCTAGTGGATGGCGAAGTGTTGCAGGTCGGCCTTCGCGGTCAAGTCTATGGTGAAGATGATTTCGATTTCGCCCGCGCTCACAAAGTCAGGATGGTCACCGCTGAAGAATTTCACAACAGGGGTTTGGCGAGTGTTCAGCGCCATCTGCGCGCGTTCCGCGGCAAGCCTGTTTACGTCACGCTCGACATCGACGCCGTCGATCCGGCTTACGCCCCCGGCACCGGCACGCCCCAAGTCGGCGGCCTAACCAGCATTCAAATCCTAGAACTCGTTCGCGCCTTGCGCGGCCTGGACATTATCGGTTGCGACCTCGTCGAAGTCTCCCCGCCCTACGATACCGGCGAAATCACTTCGCTCCTTGCCGCGAATCTCCTCTACGAATTGCTCTGCGTCCTCTAAATGGCTTCTCTCGCTCGCAAACTTCGTCTCCACGACTACTTTGCCCTCGCGTTCGGCACCATGATTGGCACCGGGTGGCTCGTCCTCATGGACGATTGGCTGGGACGAGGTGGTCCTGCGGGTGCGGCACTCGGATTTGCCATCGGCGGCATCATTCTGCTTCCGGTCGGCTACGTCTACGGCCAATGGGTCAAGCGCCTCCCCGACGCTGCCGGCGAAGCCGCCTACACCGCGCAGGTTTTCCCGCCCATGGTGAGCTACTTCACCGGTTGGATGATGCTTCTCGCCTACTTCATTGTGTGCCCGTGGGAAGCCGTCGCCCTCGGAAAAATCGCCGCCTACATTTTCCCTTCGCTTGATTCTTTCGAATTGTATCGCGTCGCGGGTCAGCCGGTTTTCCTCTCGCGCCTAGTGCTGGGGATCGCTCTCACGCTGCTTCTCGCCATCATCAACTACCGCGGCATCCGTCTCAGCGCCAACTTCCAGAAAACCATGTCGTCCATGGTTCTGCTTATTTTCATCGCGCTCGTCGGTATCAGCAGCGTCCGCGGCGCTCCAGGGAATTTTCATCCCGCTTTTCACGCCACTCCGTTTCTCTCCATCCTCCTCACGCTGCAGATCGTTCCCTATTTCATGACCGGTTTCGAGTCCGTCCCCAAATACGCGGAGGAAGCCAACCCGGATTTCCCCCAAACGAGCTACATGCAGGCCATCGGCCTAGCCCTCGGAGTCGGCGCACTTTTCTATGCACTTTCGATTGCAGCCGTGGCGTACATCGTGCCCTGGCAGACGCTGCTCGGAAAACGCTTCGCCACCGCCATTGCCTTCGAGCACGGCCTCGGCAGGCACTGGCCCGTGCAACTCATTCTCACCATGGCACTCTTCGGCCTGTTCCAGTGTTTCAACGGAAATTTCGCCGCCTCCACGCGCCTGCTCTTTGCTTACGCCCGCCGGGGCACCGTCGCCCCGTGCTTTGCCACCATTCACGCAAGATTCTCCACCCCGTCTGTTGCCATCATCGGCATCACGGCAGGAACGCTGTTCGGACTCCTTCTGGGCGATGCGATCCTCGTGCCAGTGACCGAAGTCGGCTCGATGGCCTCGGCCCTCGGGTGGCTGGCCGCCTGCCTCTCCTTCTGGCTAGTCGAGCCACGTCCGCGCATGCGCCTCATCACCACTCTCGGCCTGTGCGTTTCTTTGCTCCTCTTGCTGATGAAGCTAATCCCCGCCTTTCCCGGCCACTTCACTCTCTTCGAATGGATAGCCCTGGCCATATGGCTACTGATCGGCGCCATTCTCCACCGCCGTTCCACTCCTGCTGCACCACCAGCTGCCAATAGATGATCCGTTTGGCTCTTGGGCCGCCGTCTGCGCTCGGGCACTCCAAACGCGCGCGTTGTGTCATGTATACTCCCGAAGGAGTCGGACGCGCATCCAAAGATGATCCCTTTCTTGCATCTCGGACCATGGGCCATCCCCACGTTTGGGCTGATGGTTGCCACCGGCATGCTGGTTGCTGCCTACGTCTTACAGGCCGATTTCGATCGACGCAGATCGCAGCTCCAGGGCATTTCCGCCAGAAACGAAAAAGACGAAGGCTTTCTGATCATCGGAATCGCCGGCCTCGCAGGCTTGATCGGCGCAAGGCTCTACCACGTTCTCGAGAGTCCCCATGAATTCTTCGCGGACCCCTGGCCGCAACTCTTCAGCCGCTACGGCTTTGCCTGGTTTGGCGGTTTCCTCGGCGGATTTATTGCGCTCGTGATTCTGGCGCGCTGGGCAAAAATTCCCATTCTCGAATTTCTGGACATTTGCTCGCCTGCCGCTTGCGTCGGCTACGCCATCGGACGCATCGGCTGCCTACTCTCTGGCGATGGTGACTACGGTATTCCAACGTCGCTTCCCTGGGGCTTGAGCTTTCCCAACGGTCTGGTTCCCACGACCGAACGCGTACATCCCACCCCCCTTTACGAGTTTTTCATCTGGCTGGCGATTGGGGCTTTTCTCTGGCACATGGGCACGAAGTCTCTGCGCGGTCCCAAGGCCAAAGGCGAAATCTTCTGCAATTACCTGATTCTCACTGGCATCGCCCGCTTCCTTATCGAATTTATTCGCATCAACCCGCGTTCGTTCTTCGGCATGTCCAACGCCCAGGCGGCGAGCGTCGTTTCCATCCTGCTTGGCGCGGTGTTGCTTTGGCGTATTAAAAACCAATTCCACGGTCAGAAAAAAGAGCACCGCATCGTAGAGCACATTGTGTCGCGCGGCGACGTTCTCCAACCGGAATATCATCGCCCTACGCCGGAATGCCCGCATCCTGAGCGCTGGCGCATGTACGATTCGATGAGCGCCGAGGTCGAGGTGCTCGATTTCTTGAAAGCCATCGTCACCACCGTCAAGCCGGAACTCATCGTCGAGACCGGCACATTTTCCGGACTAAGCACGCTGCGCATCGCTGAAGGACTGCAGGCCAACGGTTTTGGCCGGGTCATCACGTGCGAGTACGACACCAAAGTTTTCATGGCCGCCGAAAAGCGATTCGCTTCTTCCGGCCTCGGCCAATGGATTGACGCGCGCAATGAATCCAGCTTGGACATAAAAGTCGAGGGCCGCATCGATCTTCTCTTCTGCGACAGTGACGCGCCCCTTCGCGCGCAGGAAGTGCGCAAGTTTCTGCCGCAGATGAACCCGCACGGCCTAATCCTCATGCACGACGGAAGTTCGCTGATGAAAACAGTCCGCGAAGCCGCGCTCCAGCTCGAGGCGGAAGGACTAGTCTCGGTGATTCTCCTGCCTACGCCGCGGGGTTTGGTGGTTGCGCAAAAGCGCGAGGGACGCGCTTAGATTGGAGACGCGCCGCCCGGAATGAATTCGGAAAGAGTGGCGCAAAACTCAGAGCATCTGCCGCAGAACATACTGCAAGATCCCGCCGTGGTGATAGTAGGAGACTTCCTCCGGTGTATCGACGCGCGCAATGGCCGTGAATGTCTTCGTCGAGCCGTCGCTGGACTTGGTCCGCACAGTGATCGTTTTCTTCGGCGAAAGCGACGCCACACCTTCGATCTCGAAAACCTCTTGTCCCGTTAATCCGAGCGTCTCGCGATTCTCTCCAGCCTTGAATTCCAGTGGCAGCACTCCCATGCCAACCAGATTGCTTCGATGGATGCGTTCGTAGCTCTCCGCGATCACCGCGCGAACGCCAAGCAATCGCGTGCCCTTGGCGGCCCAATCGCGCGATGACCCCGATCCATATTCCTTGCCCGCAAGAACGACCAGCGGTACTCCAGCTTCGCGATACTTCACGGCGGCATCATAAATCGTCAACTTCTCGTTGTCCGGCAAAAAGAGCGTCCAACAGCCTTCCGTTCCGGGAGCGAGTTGATTGCGCAGCCGAATATTCGCGAACGTCCCGCGCATCATCACTTCATGATTGCCCCGACGCGCCCCATACGAATTGAACTCGTGCGGCTTCACGCCATTCGCAATCAAGTATTTCCCCGCAGGGGAATCGACAGGAATCGATCCGGCCGGAGAGATGTGATCCGTTGTCACGCTATCCCCAAGAATGGCGAGAACACGCGCGCCGTGAATATCAGCGAGAGACGGCGGCGTCTTCGGCATGTTCTCAAAAAACGGGGGCTGCTTGATGTACGTGGACTTCGGGTCCCAGCGATACAAGTCGCCTTCGGGAACGGGCATGGATTTCCAGTGCGCGTCGCCTTCGAACACGTTAGCGTATTCCTTGCTGTACATTTCGCTGGTCACGGAATCGCGCACTGTCGATTCAATCTCCTGTGGCGTGGGCCAGATGTCTCGCAGATAAACCGGCTTCCCCGCGGAGTCGGAGCCCAGCGATTCCGTCGTCAAATCCATATCCATGCGTCCGGCAAGCGCATAGGCCACGACAAGCGGCGGAGACGCCAAATAGTTCGCGCGCACCAGCGGATGAATGCGTCCCTCGAAGTTTCGATTCCCGCTGAGCACCGCGACGGCCACCAAGTTGTTGTCCTTGATCGCCGCGCCAATCGCTTCCGGTAACGGCCCACTGTTTCCGATGCAAGTCGTGCATCCATATCCGACCAGGTGAAAGTTCAGTTTTTCAAGATAGGACATCAAACCGGAGGCTTCGAGATAGTCGGTCACCACTTTCGAACCCGGCGCAAGACTTGTCTTGACCCACGGCTTCACACTTAGCCCTCGCTCGACCGCCTTCTTCGCCAGCAGGCCCGCTCCCAGCATCAGCGAAGGGTTCGAAGTGTTCGTGCAACTCGTGATTGCCGCAATCACCACCGCCCCACTGGAAAGATCAAATGAGTCGCCGTTATTCCGCACGGCAACGTGTTTATCCGGAGTTCCTTCCACGACCTTAGTGAAAGAACTCTTAGCGTTGCGCAACGACACGCGGTCCTGCGGGCGCTTCGGCCCTGCGACCGTCGGCTCCACGGTTCCGAGATCCAACTCCAGTTTGTCACTGAATACCGGATCGGCCATGTCGTCGGTCCGGAACAGCATCTGTTCTTTGCAATAGGCCTCGACAAGGGCGATCTGTTCAGCTCCACGCGCCGTAAATTGCAGGTACGCGAGCGTCTCCTCGTCGACAGGGAAGAATCCCATCGTCGCGCCGTACTCCGGCGCCATGTTCGCGATCGTCGCCCGGTCCGGCACGCTCAAGCTGGAGAGCCCCGTCCCGCAGAACTCTACGAATTTGCCTACCACGCCCTTCTTCCGCAGCATCTCCGTCACGGTCAAAACCAGGTCAGTTGCGGTGCACCCTTCGCTAAGTTTCCCATGCAAGCGGAAACCAACCACGTCGGGAATCAGCATCGAAGACGGCTGGCCAAGCATTGCCGCTTCTGCCTCGATCCCTCCCACGCCCCACCCAAACACACCAAGAGCATTCACCATCGTCGTGTGCGAATCCGTCCCCACAACGGAATCGGGATACGCTTCGACCCTGTTCCCCGAGGGCATCGCGCACACCACCCGCGCGAGATATTCTAGGTTCACTTGATGGCAGATCCCCGTATCCGGCGGCACCACCTTGAAATTCTGAAACGCCGTCTGTCCCCAGCGCAAGAACGCGTAGCGTTCAATATTCCGCTGGAATTCCAGTTCGGCGTTCAAACCAAAAGCGCTCGCGCTGCCGAAGCTGTCGACTTGTACAGAATGGTCAATGACCAGCTCCGCCGGGAAAAGCGGATTGATCAGCCTCGGATTGCCGCCCATGCGCTTGATGGCCTCCCGCATGGTAGCCAGATCGACCACCGCGGGCACCCCGGTAAAATCCTGGAGCAATACGCGCGCGGGCATGAACGCGATCTCTTTTTCAGCGGCTCCCGGCGTCCAGTTTGCCAGCGCTCGAATATCATCGGGCCCTACAAACTGCCCGTCCTCGCAGCGCAAAAGGTTTTCGAGAAGTATCCGAAGGGAAAACGGCAGCTTCGCCAGATCGCAGGAGATCTTTTTTTCAAGGAACTCAAGCCGGTGAATATCGAACGATTGCGCGCCCACATTGAGCTTGTCGCGCGTTCCGAAAGAATTCCCTGCGGCAATAGCCATTCTAGCCGTCCCTTCGATCCAGTCAGCAGCCTTCTATAATAACCGAAAACGATTCTTTGCGGCGGAGCACCGGTTATACTGTTCAAGACGTGAACATCGTCCTGATTTCAACGTATGAGCTCGGTCGGCAGCCATTTGGACTGGTGTCCCCGGCAGCCTGGCTGCGCAAGCGCAACCATGAAGTTGTTTGTCTCGACCTATCCCGCCAATCTCTGGACAAAGCCGCCGTTCGCGCCGCCGGATTGCTGGCCATATACCTCCCGATGCACACGGCGACGCGTCTTGCAGCAAAGCTGATCCCCCGCCTGCGCGAGCAGAACCCGCTCGCTCATCTTTGCTGTTACGGTCTGTACGCGCCCATGAATGCAGATTATCTGCGAACACTCGGCGTCGCGACCATTCTCGGCGGGGAATTCGAGCAAGGGCTTGCGCAACTCGCAAAGCGCGTCGAAAGCGACAATGGTGCCAAACCATCGCCGCAAGCGGAACCTCTGGTCTCGACCGAACGCCTCACGTTTGAGGTCCCGGACCGCTCGGGGATGCCGCCCATCGACAAGTATGCCCACCTCATTGTTCCCGGCGGTGGCTTCCGCCTCGTGGGTTCGACGGAAGCCAGCCGCGGCTGCAAACATCTTTGCCGCCATTGCCCCATTGTCCCGGTCTATAGAGGCGTCTTTCGAATCGTCAGCCGCGAGGTGGTCATGCAAGACATTCGCCAGCAAGTCGCCGCCGGCGCGCAGCACATTTCCTTTGGCGATCCCGATTTTTTCAATGGCATTCGCCATGCCATCGAGCTCGCCGAAGAATTGCGCCGCGAATTTCCGAACGTGACCTATGATGTCACCATAAAAATTGAGCACTTACGAAAATACGAATCGCACCTGGCAAAGCTCAAAGACACCGGCTGCCTCTTCGTCATCAGCGCGGTCGAATATCTCGATGACGCCGTGCTCCGCGCTCTCGACAAAGGCCACACCCGCGAGGATTTTTTGCACGTTGTTCACGCTTTCCGCACGCTCGGCCTGACGCTTCACCCCACGTTCGTCCCTTTCACCCAATGGACCACGATGGAAAGCTACCTTGATCTGCTTCGCGTGTTACACGCTGAATCCTTGGTGGAAAATGTCGCGCCCATCCAGCTCGGCATCCGCTTGCTCATTCCAGAAGGTTCGCGGCTTCTGGAGTTGGACGAAGTCCGCCGCAACGTCGGGCCGTTTGATGCGGAGTCGCTGTTCTATCCTTGGAAACATCCTGATCCGCGCGTCGATGCGCTCAGCGAAACGGTACAAGCTATCGCTGCCGAGGGTGATCGCAGAAAGGAATCTCGCCCAATGGTTTTCGAACGCATCTGGAAAACAGCGCATGCTGCCGCCGGGCTCTCTGCCCCACTCCTTCAAACATCGCAAGCGCCCTTAGCCGCTATTCCCTTTCTCAGCGAACCGTGGTACTGCTGCGCCGAGCCAACCCGCGAACAGTTTGTCTCGCTCGGCCAAGTCCCGACGAAGCTGCCAGAAGCGGTGCCGGCCACCGGCGGCTGCGTCTAGCCGCCATGTTCACGAATCCTTCAAAATAAAAGCAAATGCCGCGACTCCTGCTCTTCACCGCCAAACTAGGCTACCAGACGCGCAGCTTCGACCAAGCCGCTCAAAAGCGCGGCGTCGATCTCCTGTTCGTCACGGATCGCTGTCACCAACTCGACGATCCTTGGGGCGACCGCGCAATGTCGGTACAGTTCGAGTCGCCGGACGCGGCTGCCTATACGGTACTCGAAGCGGTGCGCGATCAACATCAGAACATCGATGGAATTCTTGCTCTCGGCGATCGTCCTGCCGTGGCTGCCGCCTACGTCGCCCGCGGTCTCGGAATTCTTCACAATCACCCCGCCGCCGTCGAAGCCTGCCGCAGCAAACTGCGCATGCGCGAAGTATTTCGCGAAGCCGGCATGCGCGTACCCTGGTTTCTCTCTCTCGCGGTGAATCCCGCGCCAGAACCCTCTCTGCTCGGCGTTTCCTATCCTTGCGTCCTAAAACCACTATCGCTGTCGGCCAGCCAGGGCGTCGTCCGAGCAAATTCCCGCGAAGAGTTTATTTCCGCCTCCACCCGGATCCGCCGCTTGCTGGAATCCCCGGAAATCCGCGCCACGCGCGAGCCGAACCTCGATCAAATCCTCGTGGAAGGATATATTCCCGGCCGGGAAGTAGCCGTCGAAGGTTTGCTGACGGATGGCAAGCTGCGCGTCCTGGCCATTTTTGACAAGCCGGATCCTCTCGAAGGCCCGTACTTCGAAGAAACCATCTACGTTACGCCTTCTCGCCTCGCCGATTTGCAGCAGCTCGAAATCGAACGTTGCGCCGTGGATGCGGTCCGCGCCCTCGGACTGTCCCAGGGCCCCGTTCACGCAGAGTTCCGAGTAAACGACCAAGGCGTTTGGCCACTGGAAGTTGCGCCGCGGCCCATCGGCGGCCTCTGCGCGCGGGCGCTACGATTTGCACCGGACGCCGACAGCCAACCCATCGGCCTCGAAGAATTGCTCTTGCGCCACGCGCTAGGTCTATCGGGCAGCGATTGGCCGCGCGAACCAGCTGCCTCCGGCGTAATGATGATTCCCGTCCCCAAGAGCGGCATCCTGGAAAAAATCGAAGGCGAAGAGCATGCGCGAAGCGTCCCTGGAATTGCTGCGCTCGAAATCACTGCGCGCCTGCACGACTACATCGTCGCCTGGCCCGAAGGTTCAAGCTACATGGGTTTTCTGTTTGCAACAGGAAATACTGCCAAAGAAGCTGAACAAGCAATCCGCACAGCCCACGCCAAGCTGCATTTTGAACTGGCGCCGCGCTTGCCTGTCGAACACCCCGTCACACGCAACCTGCCCGCCCGGGGAAACTAGCCCTTGGCTTTGGGAGCTACGTAGCCTTCGGGAAGCTTGGCGCCAGCGCCGAAGAAAAACTCCTCCATTTGTTCTCCCATGATTTTCTGCGAATTCGGGTCAATGGGGTTGAGCCGATACTCGTTCATGATCATTTTCGAATGCTCGATCCACAGTTTCCAGGCCTCTTTCGAAACATTCTCGTAAACGCGCTTCCCCAATTCCCCCGCCCACGGAATGCGGTCGAGTCCCGGCATCTCCTTGCCAAACTTCACGCACATCACCATCCGCGTTCCGGGCTTGACTGGTTCGCTGTGGGCCGGAGCGGGATCGCAAGACTCGTTCGCCATTCGAATCACCTCTCAAGATTGCCAATTCTCAACATACTGCATCTTCACGGAATTGCCTAGTGTGTGCCACCTTTTGGAGAGCGTTCGCAAGCCGTTTATTATCCATTCATACATTTACGGGCATAAAGGTGGTTTGCGGAGACGGCGGTGCAGTGTAACAATACAATCATGCGAAAACCATACACCTTAGCGGTATCAACCGTTGCGGCGGGGTTGATGATCCTTGGCAGTGTTCAAGCGCAGCAGACTCCCCCCGCAAGCACTCCAAAAACTTCTCCAGCCACGACACTCAAGCCGCCAGCTGCCAAGCCCGGGTCCAGCGTGGCAAAAAAGCCGGCCGTTCTGACACTCAAAACGCAGAAAGACAAGGCCAGTTACGCCATCGGTTTGAATATTGGCAAGAGTATGCACAAAGACTCTGTCGATATTGACCCAAGTATTCTTCTGCGCGGCCTGAAAGATGGTTTGGCTGGCAGTAAGCCGCTTCTGACAGACGACGAAGCGCGGGCCGCGATGGTTACACTGCAGTCGGAGATGCGTAAGAAACAGGAAGAGAAGATGCTTGTTCAGGGAGAGGCCAACAAAAAGGAAGGCGAGACGTTTCTAGCCGACAACAAGACGAAAGACGGCGTAGTCACCCTCCCGAGTGGCCTGCAATACAAAATCCTGAAAGAAGGAACGGGTCCGAAGCCTGTAGCCACGGATACCGTCGTCTGCAACTACAAGGGCACGCTTCTCGACAACACCGAATTCGACAGCTCCTACAAGCGCGGCCAGCCCGCCACATTTCCCGTCAGCGGGGTGATCAAGGGTTGGACCGAGGCGCTGCAGCTCATGCCCGTTGGATCCAAGTGGCAGCTTTTTATTCCATCGGAACTTGCCTATGGCGCGCGGGGCGGCCCGGGTGGTGGCATCGGTCCCAACGCCACCCTCATCTTTGAAGTCGAACTGATGTCCGTTCAGCCCAAAGCAGAAGTCCAGGTTCCAAAGCCAACCCCGAGCCCAAATCCAAATCAGCAATAAGCGTTCATGAATCGGCGGTGGACTCGCCAGCGGAACCACTCCCTGGCGAGGATCCCGCCTCCGCAGTGCAGACAGGAAAACCCAACTCCTCGGGACCCTTCTTCTGTGTTGAACCGTTTGAAATACGCCATTCATATGTTTTCTTTGCCCGAAACGTTTATTATGGATACCTTCACTGCACAGGCGGAGGTACGGCGCATTTGCCTGAGATCACGACGCTCTTCTGGGATATTGGCGGAGTCATTCTTACCAACGGCTGGGACCGTAACTCACGCCGGGCAGCTGCCGCTATTTTCAAATTTGACTATGAAGAATTTCAAGACCGTCACGATCTTTCCTTTCCCGCCTTCGATTCCGGCCACATCACGCTGAATGAATACCTTGACCGCACTCTCTTTTATCGCCCGCGCTCGTTCACCCGCGAAGAGTTCACCGCCTTCATGTTCGCGCAGTCGAAAGAACATCCGGAAACCCGGGCCGTGCTCGCCGATGCCGCGCGCACCGGCAAGTATCTTATCGGTTCCATCAACAACGAGCCGCTCGAGCTAAACCAGTACCGCATCGAAGCCTTCTATTTACGCCGCGATTTTCTCGTTTTCTTCAGCTCCTGCTATGTCCGCTCGCGCAAACCTGAAGAGACGATCTTTCGCATCGCTCTTGAGGTCACGCAACGCCCCCCGGAGCAGTGCGTCTTCATCGATGACCGCTCACTCAATCTTGAATGTCCCCGCCGCCTGGGGTTCAACGTGATCCATCATCAAAATGCGGAGCAATTGCGTTCCGAGCTTCGAAATCATGGCGTTAAGGTATAGTTTCCTACGCCCGCTTTCAGGCGCGGCAAGTGCGCAGACGCTGAGGGGACCAATGGCTGAGGATACCAACCGATCTGGAAGTCTTTACGGCGGCACGGCGGAGCCCTGTGCCGTCGTGCTGTTTGGCGCCTCGGGCGATTTGGCCAAGCGCAAAGTCATTCCGGCGATGTTCGATCTCGCCACGCACAATTCCCTCGGCTCCCGCTACGTCATCGTGGGGTTTGCCCGCACTCCCATGAGCGTCGAAGATTTTCGGGCCGCCACCGGCGAAGCTGCTAAGACCTTGTCCGAGCTCAGCCAGATCGACCCGAAGCAGTGGGACGATTTTGCGTCCTGCCTCCACTACAGCTCGGGCGATTACTCCGATCCGCAAGCTTACGAGCAACTTGTCAAACGCCTCGCGGAGCTCGAAGCGGGAAAAAAACTTGGCGGCAACCGCCTCTTCTACCTTTCCACCCCGCCGGAAGTCTACCCCCACATTGTCGAGCAGCTCGGCCGTGCTGGCCTCGCGCGCCCGTCCTCGCCGAATTCCTGGGTACGCATCATCATTGAGAAACCGTTTGGCCGCGATCTCGCCACCGCCAAGGAACTCAACAAGATCGTTCTCAATGTCTTCGAGGAAAAGCAGGTCTACCGAATCGATCACTATCTCGGTAAAGACACGGTCCAGAATTTGCTGGTTCTTCGTTTCAGCAACGGCATCTTCGAGCCGTTGTGGAACCGCAACTACGTCGACTGCGTTCAAATCACCGCAGCGGAAACACTGGGTGTCGAGCGGCGTGGCGGGTTCTATGAAACCACGGGCGCGCTTCGCGACATGATCCAAAGCCACGTCCTTCAACTCACTTCCCTCGTCGCCGTCGAGCCGCCCGCCTCCTTCGATGCCACCTCCGTCCAGAACGAAAAGCTCAAGGTTTTGCAATCCATCCGTCCGTTTAATCTTGAGATGGTCGCGCAGTCCGTTGTGCGCGGCCAATACGCGCCGGGCCAGCTGGACGGCAAGCGCCTGCCTGGCTATCGCGAAGAACCTGGGGTCAGCCCGACCTCTCGCACAGAAACGTTTGTCGCCGCCCGGTTGTTGATCGACAATTGGCGCTGGGCCGGGGTCCCCTTTTACTTGCGCACCGGGAAGCGCGTTGCCACGCGCAGCACTGAAATCATGATTCAGTTCCGCTGCGCGCCCCACATCGTCTTCCGCGATCGGGCCATCGAGCCGAACCGCCTCATTCTCAACATCCAGCCGGAAGAGGGCATCTCCGTTTCTTTCGGCGCCAAGCGCCCTGGAACTGAGATGCGCATCGGAAATGTCAACATGAACTTCAGCTACAAGGAAGGCTTTGGCGAGGCCTCGCGCAGCGCTTACGCCACGCTCGTCAACGATTGCCTGCGCGGCGACGCCACGCTCTTTGATCGCGGCGACAACGTCGAAGCCGCATGGGCGCTCATCGACCCCATTCTCGACGTCTGGAGCGCCGCGAAAACCGCCAAGGTCCCGGAGTATCCTGCGGGAAGCTGGGGCCCGCGCGAATCGGACCTCTTGCTCGAACGTGACGGGAAAAAGTGGGTCAATCCATGATTTCGAGCCTGGGTAGCGATAGCGAACAGCGGCACGACAGGGGGATTCGGTGATTCTTGCTGGCGACGTCGGCGGTACAAAGTGCAACCTTGCGCTTTTCTCCGAGAACGACGGGAAGCTTACTCCCGTCTTTAAGCAAAGGTTTGCCAGCAAGGACTTTGCGCAATTTGACCTTATCGTGCGGGAATTCTTACTGCAGGCCGCACCTCATCTTATAAAGGAGAAAGTTCGCGCAGCCGGATTCGGAGTCGCTGGCCCGGTCATTAACAATCGCGTCCGAGCCACGAATCTCCCTTGGACCGTCGAAGCTTCCACGCTTGCAAGCGTGCTGAACCTTCGAGACGTTGTCCTGATGAACGATCTTGGCGCCACCGGTCACAGCATCGAGCATCTCGCTCCCGAGGAATACTGCATCCTCAATCCTGGCGAGCCCGAGTACGGCGGAACCCGCGCTCTCCTCGCTGCCGGCACCGGTCTTGGCCAATCCATCCTCGTATGGGATGGCGCCCGCTACCGCGTCGTGCCTTCCGAAGGCGGCCATTCTGATTTCGCGCCGCACACCGAACAGCAGATCGAACTTCTCCGCTTCATGCGCCGCCGCTATCCGCAAGTAAGCTGGGAGCTTATCCTCTCTGGCCGCGGTTTTCGCACCATACACGAATTCCTTGCGCCAGACGTCAAGCACCACTCCTTTGAGGATCCGGGCATGGATCCCGCCCCCGAAATCACCAAACTCGGACTGTCCAAAGAGTGCCCCGTCTGTTCCGACACTCTGGATCTCTGGACCGCCATCTACGGCGCCGAAGCAGGCAATCTCGCTCTCAAAGTTCTCGCCCTCGGCGGCGTCTACGTTGCCGGCGGCATCGCCGTAAAAATCATCGAGAAGATCAAGGACGGCGCCTTCTTTACCGCCTTCCGCGACAAATGGAAATTCGAAAGCCTTCTAAGCAACATTCCCGTCTCCGTCGTCCTCAACGAATCCGCCCCGCTCCTCGGCGCCGCCTACGAAGCTCTAGCGTCGCTTCCGCATCCCTAAGCCTTTGCGTGTCGAATCCCTAAGAAACTCCAACGAATCCCCACGAAAAAGATCCTGTAGGGGAAGGCCTGGCCCTCCCTTGCCCGCTGGGTGGCAAACCTTGTGCGAGCCCACCTTTGACCACTGCCGTCGCCTTCTCGAGCTTCTGGTTCTTCGAGAACTTCCTGTACATCGGCACCCACATGGCCGACGCCCGCACGTCCGCATTTACCGCTCGCAGGCTCGGAAGAAAGCGATTGGACGATTCTTTTCACTCATTGGGGCCTGTTTGCAAAGGATCTGCAAATCGGGGCAACGACCCGCGCCCTTGGCTGGCTAGGCATGCTCGCCACCGTCGCTTGGCTCGGTTGGCACATTTGGCGCGACGCCAAAGCACTGGACTGATCGCTCCTAGCTTTCGACTCTTAACCTTACAGTTTTTTGGTAAACTACCCAGACCGAGACTTCTTTCTGATGCAAATGCCAAGGAGCAAGTCATGAGTAGTGCAGTAACAACCCAAGTCACCGAGCTGCAAAACTACATCAATGGAGCCTGGCGCCACCCCTCCTCCACCGAGTTTTTCGACGTCACCAATCCCGCCACCACCGAGATTCTCGCTCGCACGCCGATGTCCTCACCCGCCGATGTCGACGCCGCAGTCCAGGCCGCCGCCGGCGCCTTTCCCGCGTGGCGACGCACTCCTCCCGGCGAGCGCGTTCAATATCTTTTCAAGCTTAAAAATCTCCTCGAAGAGCACCTCGACGAACTCTCCCGCCTGATCACTCTCGAAAACGGCAAGACCTTCGCCGAAGCCAAAGCCGAACTCCGACGCGGCATAGAAAACGTCGAAGTCGCCTGCGGCATTCCCATGATGATGCAGGGCTACAACCTTGAAGACGTCACGCCCGGCGTCGATGAAATGCAAATCCGCCAGCCGCTGGGCGTAGTCGCCGCAATCGTTCCGTTTAATTTCCCCGCGATGATCTCGTACTGGTTCCTGCCGTACGCCATCGCCTGCGGCAATACGTTTGTGCTTAAACCCTCCGAGCGCGTCCCCCTCAGCATGATCCGCGCCTTCGAACTCCTGGAAAAAACCGGCCTCCCCAAAGGCGTCGTCAATCTGGTCAACGGCGGCAAGGATGTCGTCAATGCGCTCTGTGATCATCCGCAAGTCCGCGCGATCAGTTTTGTCGGATCCACTCCCGTTGCCAAGCACGTCTATGCTCGCTCAGCCGCCAGCGGCAAGCGTATGCAGTGCCAGGGCGGCGCAAAAAATCACGTCATCGTCCTCCCTGACGCCGACATGGAACTAGCCACGCAAATCATCAGCGACAGCGCCTTCGGCTGCGCTGGCCAGCGTTGCCTCGCCGTTTCCGTAGCCGTCACCATTGGCGACGCCCAAAAATCGTTTCGCGATTCCATCGCCCATTCGGCTTCAAATCTGCGCGTCGGTAATGGCCTCGAGCCCGGTGTCCAGATGGGGCCGGTCATTTCCGGCGAAAGCAGAAAACGTATCGAGTCGCTCATCTCCGCTGGCATCGGCGAAGGCGCCAAAGCCATCCTCGACGGTCGCAACACCAGAATCCCGAATCACGAATCCGGCAGCTTTCTCACGCCCACCGTCCTCGACGGCCTTCCACCAACAAGCCAACTCGCCAACACAGAGATCTTCGGCCCTGTGCTGAGCCTCGTCCACGCCAATTCGATGGACGAAGCCCTGGACTTCCTGCGCCGCAGCCCCTACGGGAATCAAGCCTCCCTCTTCACCACCAACGGTGCCGCCGCCCGTCGCTTCCGCTACGAAGCCCCCGCCGGAAACATTGGCATCAACATCGGCGTCGCCGCGCCCATGGCTTATTTCCCCTTCAGCGGCTGGAAGGAGAGTTTCTTCGGCATCCTTCACGGCCAAGGCCGCGACGCTGTCGAGTTCTACACCGAATCCAAAATTGTCGTCGAGCGCTGGTCGCGCCAAGAAACCCGCAAATTCTGACGTTCTGATTTGTAGAGCCCCAGAATGCTGCGCCCCAATTGCCCACCCTCGACGCTCTTGAGGTTCCTGCTATTCCGCCGCGAAGTTCTGCACTCTGTCCCCGAGCGGAGCGAAGGATCTGCTTTTCTCTCGTTTTCTGGCATTTATCAGTGGTGCGGCCTGCCTGCATGCAAGTTTGCCCTTCCCATTCTCAACTCTGAACTGTTAACTTCCTCCCATGCCCAAAAATCCTCTCCACCTCGACGTCCACGAACAAATTGAATCCGCCCACACGCTCGCGTCGAAGTTTTACACAGATCCAGCGATCCTGGAC